>Ga0302325_10000261_pt1 | contig 150664 bp, 159 predicted proteins | sample Palsa_T0_2_FD_201948 | JGI IMG/M metagenome (GOLD analysis project Ga0302325, IMG submission 201948) | Peat permafrost microbial communities from Stordalen Mire near Abisko, Sweden - Palsa_T0_2 | ecosystem: Environmental > Terrestrial > Soil > Palsa > Peat permafrost | place: Sweden: Abisko...
ACCGCCATCAACCGCTTCATCGACGATACCAACCAGGCACCAAAGCCATTCGTCTGGACCGCAGACCCCAATAAAATCATCGCCGCTGTCCGCCGTGGGCACCAAGTGTTAGATTCAATCCACTAGCCATACTGCCGACCCTCCATGGTTCAGGGGGAGGGAAAAGCTTCAAGCGCAGTCGAAACGCCAGTTCGTGATCGATTATTCTAAATTCGGAACCCTTTACCAATAGGTTTGGGTTGTCGGGCCGGCGGTCGTCATTCTGAATGAGAGCGTCGAAGAAAAATATGGCCAGAGCGTTAGCCATCTGGTTGTTTGACAGCCGATCCGACCGCGTCCACGGGCGCCATTGAACACCTGCTGACTTCGAAGCAAATGCGACAGGCGAGCTGTTCGTAAGCATTCCTCGGGTGGTAGGGTCTGGTATCGACTGAATCCACCCGGGTCCAAGATCTACAAGAAATGGTTCTGTGATCGGCAGTGACAAATCAGCTGCCAACAGTGCAGCAATGGCTTCGTTGGCCAGCCCTTCAACCCCCAAGTCGGGCGCCCCCGAGGCCTTTAGATAGACCTCGTGTTCGACGCCGTCAGAAGTTTCTACCACCGCCAAAATGGGCCTTGTCCGCCCCGCCTCGGCTGGTCGGTCGAATCTCACAGCAACCGCTCGACGGATCATGGCCCCTCTTATGCCTGCTTCCCCAGCCTATATCGAGGAAACCCTGCTTCAGGCTGCAATTCAACCGATGGTTCGCCTTAAAGAAGTGAGGGCAAATTCCTTCTCGACCTAAATTTTTGCCGCCATAATTTCAAAATACTGCCCGACCAGTACACAGCTGCAATCACTGTGAACTGCAGGTCTCGGCGCGTTTTGAATCCGATTTTCTCAGTGAAGAATTTCGTGCCGTTCTCGTTCCCAGCGCGGGGGAACGGAATCCGGCCCGCGTCGAAAACCTCGCGCATCGAGGTCGCGAGCGGGGCACGATTCGGTTGACAAGATGACCGTCCGGGATCTATCGTTCATAAGAACATAACATGAACATTCGATGTTTGGCAAGTCTTCCAGCGTAGCACGTCAAAAACCGGGGGAGCGAAAGCTCCTCCCGTTACTTTCGTGGTTAGCAGGAGGCCGGAAACAAGTTCTTGTGCAGCGCACAAAAAACGCTCCTGTTATATTCTTGTTTAACAGGGGAACTGAGACGGAGTTTGTGTGCGCTGCACAAAAGCTGCTCCTGTTATTTTCGTGTTTAACAGGGGGACTTGGACGGAGTTTGTGTGCGGTGCACAAGAGCCTCGCCTGTTATTTGCCTGTTCCGAGGGCAAAAGGCCGGTCGGCGGGTCGTGTGCGCTCGGTGATGCCCTTGAGTCCGCTGGAAAATTTTGGCGCGTGCGGTGCAGCAGAAAGTTCCCCCCTGTTTCTCGCCTGTTTAACAGGGGAGAATGTCGAGCGGAGGGGCTTTTGTGGCGGGTGAGCGGCGGAAACCGCTCGCAGGTGCAATATAAAGGAGGAGCGGAAAAGTCGAAGGAGAGCCGAAAGGCCATGAGCGTTTGTCTACCCGCCACTTGAGGGCGGGTCGAAGGTGGATTCGCGCGATAGCGCGAAGACAGCTTCGGGGCGGGGTGCTTCATCGGCATTACCCCGCCCCGAAAAATTCTTCGGCTCGCGCCTCCGAATTTTTCGACCCGCCCTCAAGTGGCGGGTGGAATGAAGTTGCGCGCGCGGTCGAATGTGAGGCGGCGGCAATCCGTATTTCCCGCCTCCGAAAACCCCGCGACACCGCGCCTCGAAAGGCCGGTTCCTGCCTTGCGGCTCCAGGACTCGGCCCCTATATACCCCCTTGGCGCGGTGAGGGCTTTTGACGGCCTTCGCCTGCCATTTCATGCTAGGGGACGGTCCGGAGGCGCTTCTCACGAAGGCCAGGAACCCGTCCGCCGGACAGAGAAGGACAGAACAATGGCAAAAGTTATCGGCATCGACCTCGGCACGACCAATTCGTGCGTCGCGGTCATGGATGGGGCAGCCCCCAAAGTCATCGAGAATGCCGAAGGCGCGCGCACCACGCCCTCGGTCGTCGCCTTCGCCAATGACGGCGAAAGGCTGGTGGGACAGGCCGCCAAACGGCAGGCCGTCACCAACCCCGAATTCACCTTTTTCGCCATCAAGCGGCTGATCGGCCGCCGTTTCGAGGACCCCCTGACCCAGAAAGACATGGGCATGGTCCCGTACAAGATCGTCAAAGGCGACAATGGCGACGCCTGGATCCTGGGCCGCGAGAACAAGCGCTTTTCGCCGTCCGAAGTTTCCGCCTTCATCCTGCAGAAGATGAAGGAAACGGCCGAGGCCTATCTGGGCGAGAAAATCTCCCAGGCCGTCATCACCGTTCCCGCCTATTTCAACGACGCGCAGCGCCAGGCGACCAAGGACGCCGGCAAGATCGCGGGGCTCGAAGTCCTGCGCATCATCAACGAGCCGACAGCTGCCGCACTCGCCTACGGCATGGACAAGAAGGGCTCCGGCACGATCGCCGTCTATGACCTGGGCGGCGGCACGTTCGACATCTCGGTGCTCGAGATCGGCGACGGCGTGTTCGAAGTGAAATCCACCAATGGCGACACGTTCCTGGGCGGCGAAGATTTCGACCAGCGCCTCGTCAATTACCTGGCGGACGAATTCAAGAAAGAGAACGGCATCGATCTGAGGACCGATCGTTTGGCACTTCAGCGGCTGAAGGAAGCCGCCGAAAAGGCGAAGATCGAACTCTCCGCTTCCGTGCAGACGGAAGTGAACCTTCCCTTCATCACCGCGGATGCGACGGGACCGAAGCATCTGACGATGAAGATCACGCGCGCCAAGCTCGAAGCCTTGGTCGACGATCTGATCCAGCGCACCGTGGCGCCTGTGAAGCAGGCGTTGAAGGACGCCGGCGTCTCCGCGAACCAGATCGACGAAGTGATCCTCGTCGGCGGCATGACGCGCATGCCGAAGGTGCAGGATGTCGTCAAGCAGCTGTTCGGCAAGGAGCCGCACAAGGGAGTCAACCCGGACGAAGTGGTGGCGCTGGGAGCCGCGATCCAAGCGGGCGTGCTGAAAGGCGAAGTGAAGGACGTGCTGCTGCTCGACGTGACCCCGCTGTCGCTGGGCATCGAGACACTGGGCGGCGTGTTCACGCGGCTCATCGAACGCAACACCACCATCCCCACCAAGAAGAGCCAGGTGTTCTCCACCGCCGAAGACAATCAGACGGCGGTGACGATCCGCGTGTTCCAGGGCGAACGCGAAATGGCGGCCGACAACAAGATGCTGGGCCAGTTCGATTTGATGGGGATTCCGCCGGCGCCGCGCGGCATTCCGCAGGTGGAAGTGACGTTCGACATCGACGCCAACGGCATCGTCTCGGTGACGGCCAAAGACAAAGCCACGAGCAAGGAGCAGCAGATTCGCATCCAGGCCTCCGGCGGTCTTTCCGACAAAGACATCGAGAAGATGGTCAAGGAAGCCGAAAGCCACGCCGCCGAAGACAAGAAGAAGCGCGCGCTGGCCGAAGCGAAGAACAACGCCGATGCGCTGATCCATTCGACCGAAAAGGCGATGAGCGAGCATGGCAGCAAGATCGATGCGGGCGACCGCACGGCGATCGAAGACGCCATTGCGGCGCTCAAGGAATCGATCAAGTCCGACGATCCGGATCAGATCAAGCCGAAAACCGATGCGCTGGCGCAGGCTTCCATGAAGCTCGGCGAGGCGATGTACAAGGCGCAGCAGGCGGCGGGAGCCGCCGAAGGCGCGGGTCCGGCCGAAGGCAGTCAGCCGAAGCCCGACGACAATGTCGTCGATGCGGACTTCGAGGAAGTCGACGAGGACAAGAAAAAGGGCGCCGCATGATCGGCAAGCCCGGGATTCGGAAATCCGAGGTGGGGGCATCGAATGGGAGCTCCGGCTTCTGATTTCCGTCGTCCCGAATGGGAGCGTGCTCTCATCCCATGAGCAAGCGCGACTATTACGAAGTGCTGGGCTGTGCGAAGGGCGCCTCGATCGAAGAGATCAAGAGCGCCTATCGCAAGCTCGCCAAGGAACATCATCCCGACCGCAATCACGGCGACGACTCGGCCGAAATCCGCTTCAAGGAAGTCAGCGAAGCCTATGAAGTCCTGAAGGACGATCAGAAGCGCGCGGCTTACGATCGCTACGGCCACGCGGCCTTCGAGAACGGACGCGGCGGCGGCGCTAACGGTTTCGGTTTCGATTTCTCGTCGTCCTTCACCGATGTGTTCGACGATCTGTTCGGCGAGTTCATGGGCGGGCGGCGCGCGCGGCGGCAGAATCGCGGCGGCGATTTGCGCTACAATCTCGAAATCTCGCTGGAAGACGCCTATCGCGGCAAGAGCGCGGAGATCCGCGTCAACACCGCCGTACCGTGCGAATCCTGCGCAGGCACCGGCGCCGAACCGGGCTCCAAGCCGGAGCAATGCGCGACCTGTTCGGGCGGCGGCAAGGTCCGCGCGCAGCAGGGCTTCTTCACCATCGAGCGGACCTGTCCCAATTGCCGGGGCACGGGCCGCACCATCCGCAATCCGTGCCGATCCTGCCGCGGCTCGGGCCATGTGCAGAAAGAGCGCACGCTCTCCGTCGGCGTTCCGGCCGGCGTCGAGGAAGGCACGCGCATCCGGCTCGCGAGCGAAGGCCAGGCCGGCATGAACGGCGGGCCGCCGGGCGATCTCTACATCTTCATTTCGATTTCGCCGCACCAGATTTTTCAGCGCGACGGTCACGACCTTTATTGCCGCGCGCCGGTGTCGTTCGTCACGGCAGCCCTCGGCGGCACCATCGAAGTGCCCACTTGCGACGGCGGTCGCAGCAAGATCGTCATTCCGGAAGCGACCCAATCGGGAAAGCAGTTTCGCGTGCGCGGCAAAGGCATGCCTGTGATGCGCGGCGGCGGCATGACGGGAGACCTCTATATCGAAGTCACCGTCGAGACGCCGGCCAAGCTCACCAAGAAGCAGAAGGACATGCTGCGCGCGTTCGAGAAGGAAAGCGAAGAAGGCACCAACCCGGAATCCGAAGGCTTCTTCGCCAAGGTCAAGGAATTCTGGAACCGCAACGGGATGCCGTAATCACGCGCGCGCCAGCAGCGTGTTCATGTTGGGCAATCCTTCGGCCTCGGCATACATCGCGTCGTAGCGGCCCTTCTCCAGCAATTCCTTCATGGCGCGGCGCGCGGCACCCAGAGCCGCCTGTCCGATTGCCGTGCCTGCGCTCAAGCGGCGCACGCCTGCAGCCTTCAATTCCGAAGCGTGCGCCAATCCCGGACGGATCAGAATATTGAGCGGCAAATCGACCGCCTTGGCGATCGCATCCATCGCCGCAAGGTCGGTCAGGCCGGGCACGAACAACCCGTCGGCATCGGCATCGAGATAGCGTTCGCCGCGCGCAATCGCTTCGCGAACGACGTCTTCGGGCGGAACGAGACGCTTCAGCACGACATCCGTGCGCGCATTGACGAACACATCCACGGCTTCGCGCTCGCATGCACTTTTGATTGCCGCGATCTTGGCGGCGAGAAGATCGGGTGGCGAAGTTCCGTCTTCCAGGTTGATGCCGACGGCGCCGGCGCGCGCGAGCGCCATGACAAAATCCGCGACCGCCTCAGGGTCCGACGAGAACCCCGCTTCGCTGTCGACGCTGACCGGAACATCGACGGCGCGAACAATTTCCGCCGTCACCGCGATCAATATCGCGGTCGGCAATGACTCTCCGTCGGGATAACCATGCGACCACGAAACGGCCGCGCTCGATGTCGCGATGGCCTTTGCGCCGCAATCTTCCGCGAGGCGCGCGCTCGCCGCATCCCAGGCATTCGGGAGCACAAGGATCGAGCCGTCATTGTGAAGTGTGCGGAATTGCGCGGCGCGTGTTGCATTGGATTGGGACTGGAACATGTCGGCTCCGATTTTGTGCGGGGCCCACACTCTAGCGGCTTTCGGCGGAAAGTTCGCGAATCATTACTGCCGATTTGCGCGTTTTGCGTCGCGAGCCTGCGTTACGGACACGCGTTCAACGGACGGTCATGTGTGATGACGCAAGCCACGCGCGCACCCTGTTGGTCGCCGTAGGTGGCGGCGAGCTGTTCCTCCAACGTCGCCCATTTGTCGCGCGTGTCGTCGATCGCGGCCTCGACGGCATGGGCGAAATTGTCGGCAACCAGGCCCCGCGGCGTCGTGCCCTTGCCGATCTGGGGATCGATCGTCCCCATATCCTTGTTGAGATAGAGGCGCTTGGCGCGCATGCGGCCTTCGCCGTAATTGCAGCCGCGTTCTTCCGGGATTTTCTCGAAGCAACCCGACATAAGCCCCGGCGGGAACGGCGCATCCGCGCGCAGATCGAGCCACGGCGCGCGACCGGTCTGCGCGAGTCCCGGCACATTCTTAGGTCCGCTCGATTGCGACGGATCGGCCCGGTCGACCCAGTTCGTGCGGGAATAGAAATCCTGCGACGCGTGCAGGAGGATGCCGAAATCCTCAATGACCGCGCATTTCACGTTTCCTTTGAATTGCGGCGCGAATGTGCAGGGAAGATCGATCTGGCTCTGACGGACATTGTTTTCGTCATTCATGAGCTTGCCCGCGTTGCGAACCGCGTCGGCCAGCTTCTCAAGCATCCAGGCGCGGCAGGCCTCAAGCGCCGCTTGGGCAGCGTCTTTGCTTTGCGGATAACCGGGAACGTCGAGCCAGTCGCCCCCATCGCAATGCATCTTGTTCACAACCATCAGATCGCCGCGATCCGGAATGCCTACGGCGCCGAAACCGGCTTTCCCGCCGGCAAGCGCCTCCAGCGAGTCCGGCTGGAAGCAGTCCGTCGTCGAAACGCTGCAGGCAAGCGCGTGGCGCGTGATGCGCTGATGTTCCGCATTCTGCCCCATGCCCACGAAGGTGCCGAAGGCGAACGCATGTCCGGCGCAAATCAGCGCCAGCGCGCCGCCAATAAAAAGTCCGCGCGCAAACGGCATCATGGCGTGAGCCCCTCTCCGCGGAAACGATGCGCTGCCCCGGCTTTCAACGTCAACCGGCAATAGGTTCAGCGCCTCGCGTCGGGCTATAGTCCCGGAGCGGCGAGTTTGCCGTGCTTCCTTACGTTGGAACCATGCTCGCAGACCAATTCCGATTCCTGGGTCGCCTGATCGCGCGGCCATCGCAGGTGGGCGCCGTGGCGCCATCGAGTCCCGGGCTTGCGCGCGCCATGGCGGCGCAGATCGATCCGGCATGGCGCGGGCCGATCCTCGAACTCGGACCCGGCACCGGTGTGGTGACGGCAGCGTTGATCGCGCGCGGCATTGCGCCGGAGCGCCTCACGTCGATCGAATACGATCCCGATTTTGCGAAGCTGATTGCCGAGCGGTTTCCCGGCGTGCACGTCGTCCGCGGCGATGCCTACGACCTCACGGGAACGCTGGGGCAATCGCTGCGCGAGCCCTTTGCTGCGATTGTTTCAAGCCTGCCGCTGCTCAATGAAACACCCGATCGGCGCCAAAAGCTGATCGAAACGGCGTTCCGGCTGATCGCGCCTGCCGCCCCCTTTGTGCAGTTTTCCTATGGGCTGCAATCCCCCGTTCCGCCGTCCGCGACAGTTTCGGTGATCCGTGCCGCGCGAGTGTTGTTCAACCTTCCGCCGGCCCGCGTGTGGGTCTACCGGCGCATTGAACCGTGATGGCCGCCGCGAGATGCAGCTCGATATCTCAGCGTTCAAATTGAATGATTACTGCGCGAGAGCAGCGATCCAACCTGCTTCCGTTAGATCGGGCTGATCACTACGAAAACGCTCGTCGAAGTTCGGTTGCCAAGGAAATATGCCGACCGTGTCCGGCCAAACCAGCTGCAGACATTCGAACTCGTCGCCGGCGTAAAACCAGCGGTTCCATCCTAAATAGTTGCGGTAGTATTTTTTTGCGCAAGGAACCAAAGCGGCTTTGATATTGCCGAAAATATCGGGCACGGGCTTCCCCATTGCAGGACGTTTTCCGGACTGTAGGTCCTTGAATAAATCCCACAAAATGGAATGAGCCGTCTCCGTTTTTAGGGAGAATACGATAATTTCTGGAAACCCGGTCGCTAGCCAGAATCCGGTTGTATAGCAAAAACCCGGGCCATCTTCGTCTGCGAACACGGTTGTTCGCATCCAACCGTGCTCCCGTATCTTGGCAACAAAATTCTGCTCGTGCTCGTCCAACGCTTCGGTTGGCGCATCGAGAGCGGTTCGCATGGATGCTGAAGGTGCCGGAAGCGGTTACTCGGCCGCTTCCGCGAGTTGAGGCGCAGCCTGCAACACGTCCGCACCCACATGGGCTTCAAATTTGCGGAAATTGTCGCGGAACATCTGCACCAGCTTCTTCGCCTGCGCGTCATAGGCGGGTTTGTCGGCCCAGGTGTCGCGCGGGTTCAGAATCTTCGCATCCACATTCGGCACCGACACCGGCACCCGGAAACGGAAATGCGGATCGATCCGCATCTCGACATTGGCAAGCGTGCCGTCGAGCGCGGCTGCGAGCAGCGCGCGCGTCGCCTTGATCGGCATGCGGCTGCCGACGCCGAACGCTCCGCCCGTCCAACCCGTGTTGACGAGCCAGCAATCGGCCTGATGCTGCCCGATCAATTCGCGCAGCAGATTGCCGTATTCGGTCGGATGACGCGGCATGAAAGGCGCGCCGAAGCAGGTGGAGAAGGTCGGTTGCGGCTCCTTGCCGAGTCCTTTCTCGGTGCCGGCAACTTTCGCCGTGAAGCCCGACAGGAAGTGATACATCGCCTGGCTGGGCGTGAGCTTCGAGATGGGTGGGAGCACGCCAAACGCATCGGCCGTCAGCATGATCACATTTTTCGGATGCGATGCGGTGCCTGTCTTCGACGCATTCGGAATGAAGTCGATCGGGTAGGCGGCGCGCGTATTCTCCGTGTAGCGGCCGTCGTCGAGATCGAGCTCGCGCGTTTCCGGATCCATCACGACATTTTCCAGCACAGTGCCGAAGCGCTGGGTGGTGGTGTAGATCTCGGGCTCGGCTTCGGCTGAAAGTTTGATCACCTTCGCGTAACAGCCGCCTTCGAAATTGAACACGCCGTTCTCGGACCAGCCATGCTCGTCGTCGCCCACCAGCGTGCGCGACGCATCGGCGGATAAGGTCGTCTTGCCGGTGCCGGACAGGCCGAAGAAAATCGCGGCGTCGCGATTGTGGCCCACATTGGCAGAGCAATGCATCGGCATCACGCGCTTGGGCGGCAGGAGATAATTGAGGATCGTGAACACCGACTTCTTCATCTCGCCGGCATAGGAGGTGCCGCCGATCAGCACGAGCTTGCGAGTGAAATTGACCGCCACCACGGTTCCCGTCTCGCAGCCGTGAATCTTCGGATCGGCCTGGAAGCCGGGAAGATCGATGATCGTGAATTCCGGCGCAAATCCTTCGCGTTGGCCTGCATTCGGCTCGATCAACAGATGCTGAATGAACAGCGAATGCCAGGCGAATTCCGTCACCACGCGGACCGGCAAACGGTGCGTGGGATCGGCGCCGCCGAACAGGTCCTGCGCGAACAATTCATGGCCTTGCGCATAGGCGATCATCGAATGGAACAGCGCGTCGAAAGCGGCGGGGGACATCGGCTTGTTGTTGTCCCACCACACCTGGGACTCGCTGGCGGCGTCGCGCACGACGAATTTGTCGGAAGCCGAGCGACCGGTGTGCTGTCCGGTCAGCACGACCAGCGGTCCATTCTTTGCGACATGGCCCTCGCCGCGCGCCACCGCCTGCTCATACAGCGCGGGAGCCGTCAGGTTCCAATGCACGGCCTTGAGATTGCGAAAACCCTGATTCTCGAGGCCAAAGGCACTCGGATTTCGCCCGTCTTGGGACATGATAGCTCCTGCTGTCGCACTGCCGCCGGTCTGAGAGCCAGCGTTTTATGGTGGCGGCCCCGGCCGCCTTATGGAACGCAGAATAGGCCCCCAAGGCGCTCTGCCGCAAGAAATCCCTAATCCATTGACGGGAATGCACAAGTTCTTCCATGGCTTAGGGTGAAGACCAATCGCCACAGCCCGATAGGGGCATCCGACCTGTCTGCCGGGCCTTCTTCCTGCCGCCCGTGTCGGCTAAGACCTGCGTCATGTCGCTGTCCGATGAAGAACTCGAACGCTATGCCCGCCATATCGTGTTGCGCGAGGTGGGAGGTCCTGGGCAAGCGAAACTGGCCGCCGCCCGGGTGTTGGTCATTGGGGCCGGCGGGCTGGGCAGTCCCGTCATCCTCTATCTGGCCGCTGCGGGCGTCGGCACGATCGGAATCGTCGATTTCGACCATGTCGCTCTCTCCAACCTGCAGCGACAGATTGCCCACAGAAGCGCCGATATCGGCCGGGCCAAGACGGCTTCCGCGGGAGACGCAGCCCGCGCGATCAACCCGCATGTCCACATCGAGCCGCATTCGGCGCGCCTGGATGCCGGCAATGCCCTCGATCTGATCGGCCGCTATGACATCGTGGCCGACGGATCGGACAATTTCGCGACCCGCTTCCTCGTCAACGACGCGAGCTATTTTGCAGGCAAGACCCTGGTGTCCGCGGCAGTCACCGAATTCGACGGCCAGCTTGCGACCTTCAAGGCCTATGATCAAAGCGGCAATTATCCTTGCTATCGCTGCCTGTTTCCCGAGCCACCACCGCCGGGAACGGCCCCATCCTGCTCCGAGACAGGTGTGCTGGGGGCTGCTGCAGGGGTGATGGGGACGCTACAGGCGCTTGAGGTTCTGAAGGAAATTCTGGGCATCGGCGAGAGTCTTGCCGGTAAACTGTTGATCTATGAAGCCCTGGCGGCGCGCTTCCGCAATGTTCGGGTCAAGCCCGATCCCGCCTGCCGATTGTGCGGTGCGAATCCAACGATCCGTAACCTTTACGGGCATGGTTGATCCCCGGTCATGAAGTTAACCGCGACTTAAACGCGTCGCCTCCATAATCCCGCCCTCGACTTCGGGGAGGCGCGCCGGTGGCGCAAGAAATTCACTACGAGATTTACCGTCGTCAGGGCTCGAAGGGTGGATGGCTTCTGCATGACGTCACCGCCATTCGCGATGGTGCGATCCGGATGGCCGAAGAGCTGATGACCGATCACGGCGCGACAGGCGTCAAAGTCGTCAAGGAGACCTACAATTCCGACACGGGCGACTATCTGTCGCTCAAGGTCTTCGAGGACGGCCACACCAAGCTGAAGACCAATGTGGCAGCCGAAGACGTGCCCCACGCTCTGCCGTGCTTCAAGCCGGACGATCTGTATTCCTATCACGCGCGCGCGACGATAGCGCGATTGCTGTGCGATTTTCTGGCGCGCCATAAGCTGACGGTCACCGAACTTATCCATCGCGCCGATGCGCTCGAGCGGCTTGAGGCGACGGGCACGCTCTTTCAGCATTGCGTCCAGAAGATTGCAGTCGCGCAGGCCTCGAGCACGACGACCTCGGTTCAGCACATCATCAAGAACTTGAACGATCTCACCTCGAAGGCTATCTACCGCGTCTATCGCGATTCGCGCCGGAATTACTTTCCGATAGCCCAGGCCGGACAATTCGGAGCGCTTGCAGAGAAGCTTGCGACGGAATCCGACGGCCTTTACAGGCTCAACGGCGCGCTTGCTCGTCATCTGGGAGAGGCCAAGAACTGGAACGAGAAACTGTTGCTCCTGCTTGGGCTCATGCGCGAACTGCCGGTCAATGGCCCGGGCCGCACGCTTCTGATCGGGGCAGTCGATACGCTCGTCGCCGAACTGCTGAACGGCGCGGCCGCGTTGCACGAACTGATCGGCGCGACGGAAAATCTGGGGGCGGCACTTCTGGTGTTGGTCGAGTTGTTTCTTGGAGAACTACCGGAAGATCAGGCGCAGCGCGAAGGCCTGACGTGGCTCGGCCGGCATTTCAACGTCGACGATTTGCCCGATGCCCGCGCGGCAATCGCCAGACGAATCTCGGCTGAACTCAGAAGTGTGCGGCGGCTGTGTCCCACATCGCTCGTCGACGAACTCAAGGTCCTGCGGCGCATCGCCAACAAGCTCGTGATGGGCAGAGGAAAATATCTGAGCCACGAGGACATCATCGCGACATTCACGCTGCGCTCGCGCCGCCTTGTGGCGAATGATTCGATCGTCGAGCATCTCGCCGAAGCAAGTGGACCGGACGAAAAACTCGAACGGCTATTGGTGATCGAGGAAAACATCGTCGGCATGGAAAACAAGCGGCAACTCACCTACTTCGTCATGCCGATCTTGACATCCCCGGCCTTCGAAACCTTCTTCAATGCCGAAAAAAGGCCGCCGCTCGCACGACTGAAGCGCCTCGCCGAATTGCAGTCCCGCGTGCGGCGCAGCGGTTTTCAGGACAAGGAGCGTCAAGAAATCGGCGAAATCCTCGACAAAATCGCTTTCGAAGTCGAAGACCGCTCCAAGATACTGACGTCGATCGAAAGAATTTCCAATCCCGTCGACAAGGCGGTTGCGGCTCTGCGGCTCTGCGCGGAAGGCATGCTCACCGAGGGGCGCCTTTCGACCAAAGCGCGCGCCATCGTGCTGGCATCATTGTGTCAGCCCGGCTTTCTCACCGGCTATGTCGCGCACGTTTCGCAAGGAACAGAAAAAGCCACCGCAGAGACCGCGATGGCCCTATTGCTGCGGACACTCGAAAAGGCCGGAATCACCGCAGAAACCGGCCTGCGGTCTATCGCAGCGTAACGAAACTCACAGGCTAAGTTCGAGTCGACGGCGTCAATGCGCTTCGTCCCAGTTGCGCGCGGCACGCGAATCGACGACCAGCGGCACCGACAGCTCCAGCGCGGGCAGCGATGCTTTCTCCATCACCGATCTGGCGACCTTGCTTGTCGCCTCGGCTTCCTTGTCAGGCGCTTCGAACACGAGTTCGTCATGTACCTGAAGCAGCATCTTTGCCTTGAGCTTCGCCTTCGCCAACGCCGCCGGCACGCGGATCATCGCGCGCCGGATGATGTCGGCGGCTGCACCCTGGATCGGCGCGTTGATCGCGGCCCGCTCGGCACCCCCACGCAGCCCCGGTATCTTTGAATTGATTTCCCGGATGTGAATGCGCCGGCCGAAAAGCGTTTCGACATAGCCGTTCTCGCGCGCAAATTCCTTGGTGCGCTCCATGTAGTCGCGGATGCCCGGAAAGCGCTGGAAATATTTCTTGATGTAATCGTCGGCCTCGCCGCGGGGAATTCCCAGCTGGTTCGCGAGACCGAACGCAGAAATTCCATACACAATGCCGAAATTGATCGCCTTGGCGCGCCTTCGCACTTCCCCCGGCATGCCTTTGACGGGAACCCCGAAAATCTCCGACGCCGTCATGGCATGGATATCGAGTCCTTCGGCGAACGCTTTTTTGAGCGCCGGGATATCTGCAATGTGAGCAAGCAATCGAAGCTCGATCTGGCTGTAATCGGCGCTGATCAGCTTCGAGCCTTCGGGTGCGATGAATGCTGCGCGGATGCGGCGGCCTTCTTCGGTGCGGATCGGAATGTTCTGCAGATTGGGATCGGTGGATGCGAGGCGGCCGGTGGAGGTCGAAGCCATCGCATAAGACGTATGGACCCGGCCCGTATTGGGATTGATATAGGTCGGCAGCGCGTCGGTGTAGGTGCCCCGCAGTTTCTGAAGCTGGCGCCACTGCAGAACCTTTTTGGCGATGTCGTGGCCCTGGGCGGCCAGTTCTTCGAGAACGTCGGCGTCGGTCGACCATGCGCCCGTCTTCGTCTTGCGTCCGCCTTCGAGCTTGAACGTACCGAACAGAATATCTCCCAATTGCTTGGGGGAGCCGATGTTGAACGTGCCGCCTGCAAGCTTATGGATGTCCTTTTCCATAGCGGCCATGTCGCGAGCGAAATCGTTGGACAGCCGCCGCAGATGATCGGGGTCGATCGTGATTCCCGCCCGCTCCATATCGGCGAGTACGGGCACCAGTGGACGCTCGAGCGTCTCATAGACCGTGACTTTGCCGTCGGCGACGAGACGGGGCTTCAGGAGCGCGTGCAGGCGCAGAGTTACGTCGGCATCTTCCGCCGAATAGCGCGTCGCCTCTTTGATCGGCACACAGTCGAAGGTCACGCGATCCTTGCCGGTCCCCGCAACTTCGGAGAACGCGATGGGCTTGTGACTGAGATGCAGCTCGGAGAGTTCATCCATGCCGTGGCCGTGCAGAGCCGCGTCGAGTACGTAGGAAATCAGCATCGTGTCGTCGAAAGGTGCGATGCGGATGCCGCGTTGCAGGAAGATCAGGTAATCGTATTTGAGGTTCTGCGCGATCTTGAGAACGCCCGACTCTTCGAGCAGCGGCTTCAGTCGGGCCAGAACGTCTTTTTCGGCGAGCTGCACGATCTTCTTGCCATCCCCGAGATCCAGCCCTGCGCGCAGACCGTGGCCGCAGGGAATATAACAAGCTTCGCCCGGCACGACCGCAAGCGACACGCCGCAAAGCCCTGCCTGCATCGGATCGAGCGATGTCGTTTCCGTGTCGACACAGACGAGGCCCACGTCGCGCGCCCGCGCAATCCAGTGATCGAGCCGCGCCAGCGTCGTCACCGCTTCATATTTGTCGCGATCGATTGGTTTGAGGATCAATCCGCGATCCATGACGGCGCCGGGCGTCCCTTTGACCCCACCGCTTTGCGGAACTTGTGCTTTGTTCGTCGGAGCTTTCGCATCTCCGCCGTGCGGTGGGACCGCGGGCCGCTTCGGATCCGCTGCCGGGGGCACCGCGTCCAGGTCTTCGACACCGAAATGCGCCGCAGCGCGTCGGGCCAGCGCAGAAAATTCCATCGATTTGAGGAAGCCAAGCAGGGTCGCGGGCTCGGGTTCGCGCGCGAGGAAGCTTTCAATGCCCTCCTTGAGCTTCACGCGATCGTCTAGCGTCACCAGCTTGAGCGAAATGCGGGCATCGTCTGCGTGCTCGACCAGCGACTCGCGGCGTTTGGGCTGTTTGATCTCGCCTGCCCGCTTGAGCAACGTTTCGAGATCGCCATAAGCGTTGATCAGTTCTGCCGCGGTTTTCACGCCGATGCCGCGCACGCCCGGCACGTTGTCCGTCGAGTCGCCCGCGAGCGCCTGCACCTCCACGACCTTGGACGGCGGAACGCCGAACCGCTCGATCACTTCGGTCGAAGCGATGCGCTTGTTTTTCATGGTGTCGAACAGCTCGACCGAACCGTCGATGACGAGCTGCATCAGATCCTTGTCGGAGGAGACGATTGTCACGCGTGCGCCTGCCTCGCGCGCATGGCGTGCATAGGTCGCGATCAGATCGTCGGCTTCGAAACCCGGCTCTTCGACGCAGGCGACGTTGAACGCACGCGTCGCCTCGCGCACGAGCGGGAACTGCGGAATGAGGTCTTCGGGAGGATCTGGGCGATTGGCCTTGTAAAGCGGATAGATGTCGTTGCGGAACGTCTTCTTGCCGGCGTCGAAGATCACGGCCAGGTGGGTCGGCTTGTCGCCTGCCTTCATGTCCTCCAGCAGCTTCCATAACATGTTGGAAAAACCGGACGCGGCGTTGGTCGGCAGCCCGTCCGATTTGCGCGAAAGTGGGGGTAGCGCGTGATAGGCGCGGAACAGATAGCCCGACCCGTCAATCAGATAGAGATGGTCGCCCTTCTTGACCGGACGGCTGGCTTTGCTCGCGGTCAATGCGCCTGGGCTCCGGGCTTCAACACGAATCGCCGGTCGCAATACGGGCATTCGACGAATTTCTCGTCGCCCATTTCCAGATAAACCCGGGGGTGGCCGAGCGCGCCGCCGGTGCCGTCGCAGGCCACGCGGGTGCTGTCCACTTCAATGATTTCCGGGGCTTCGACGGGCATGGGCCAATCCTGATCTTGCGTCCTGATTTCTCGCGGGGCGGATCATAGCGGCGGCCAGATTCCCCGCAACTCCCGCCGGCAGAGGGCCGGTTGGCCTTGCGGGCGGGTCCGCGCTAGTTTTGGCGCATGGTCATTCTGAACCGAATCTACACAAGGACCGGCGACAAGGGCGAAACCGCGCTCGGCGACGGCACGCGGCTGCCCAAGCACGCGTTGCGGATCGCGGCCTACGGAACGGTCGACGAATCCAATGCCGCGATCGGGCTCGCACGCCTCCACACCGAAGGCGAGGTCGATGCGATGCTGGCCCGCATCCAGAACGATCTGTTCGATCTCGGCGCCGATCTTTGCGTGCCGGAGTGGGGCAAGCGCGGCGAGACTGCGTTGCGCATCATCGATGCGCAGGTCGACCGGCTCGAGCGCGAAATCGACGCGATGAACGCGGAGCTGAAACCGCTCACCTCGTTCGTCCTGCCTGGAGGCTCGCCAGCCGCCGCGTACCTGCATCTGGCCCGCACTATCGTGCGGCGTGCCGAGCGGCTGATCGTCGAACTGTCCGAAAAGGAAAAGCTCGGAGCCGCGCCTATCAAATATGTGAACCGGCTGTCAGACCATCTGTTCGTGGCTAGCCGCTTTGTAAATGACAAGGGTGCGAAGGACGTGCTTTGGACTCCGGGTGCAAACAGGGACGCTTAATCCCCGCCTGCCCGCCGGCCGAACAGGAATGCCAGGAACACACCGATCACGCCGCTGAGCCCCCAGGCCGGGATTCTTAAAATCGCTTCGATCCAGCCAGGCGCGGGAACCGGCAAAGTGTGCTCCAGCCAGGCCTTGAAACTGAGCACTCCCCCTTTGCTGAACAAGGCCCAAACCTGCTCGATGCTGCGCACCGTGATCTGTCCGCCCTTTTCGAGGGAAGTTACGATATCGGCGCCCAGCAAAAGGAGCGCGACCACAATCAGAATGAGACTGATGAACCGCAGCACGACAAACATTGCGTCAAGTCCCCATGCCCGCAACCGCGCCAACTCGCGCGCAGGCGCCGTCAACGCTACCGGGTGATTTCACGGCGTACAAGAATGGCAAACGGGAATTAACCATCAATAGTGCGGCATTGGTAAAGCGTGTCGCAATTCGGTCGCCATGCTGGCGCTCCGATGCCCAATCCTCGGGCATAACGGCTTTCTTTCGATCTTGCGCTAAGATTTCGCGTAAGGCGTTCCGTTCTTGTGCGTGTATCCGTCGACTTTCGGATCGAACAACAGGTCGATGTCCGGATAAACCGTCGTGTCGTCGACCGGCGAACGCGTACCCACTTCGAGGCAGACGGCCGGCTTCGCGCTCTTGTTGATCAGGTGATGGCCGTCCGGTTTGTTCTTGGGAAACGCGGCACAATCTCCGGCGCGAAGGGTCTGCTCGCCGGCATCGGTGACGAGTACGACTTCGCCCGACAGGACCTGCACGAATTCATCTTCATGGCTGTGCCAATGCCGCTGGCTGGACCACGCACCGGGCGGAAGCTGCAGAAGATTGACGCCGAAATCCGTGAGACCGCCGGCATCTCCCAATCTTTGGCGAACACGCTCGCGCGCGGGTTCATGGAACGGAGCCGGATAGCCGGAACCCTTGTGCCGGAGAACAGACGCTAATTCGATCTTGGGCATCCGATGATCTTTCCTTGAGAAGCAAAAATACCCCCGTCCAGTCCGGACGAGGGTATTTTGCAAATTCCGGAACGTCGAGCGAGCCCGAATTAACTCGCCTGTTGTTCCGCAGGCTTCTTCTTCGACAGGTCTTCGCCCGTCGCCTGATCGACCTGCTTCATCGAGAGCCGGACCTTGCCGCGATCGTCGAAGCCCAGGAGCTTCACCTTCACGGTGTCGCCTTCCTTGACCACGTCGGAAGTCTTGCCGACGCGCTGCGCCGCCAGTTCCGAGATGTGGACGAGGCCGTCCTTGGGACCGAAGAAATTCACGAACGCGCCGAAATCCATCACCTTGACGACCTTGCCGTCATAGATCTCGCCAACTTCCGGCTCGGCCACGATGCCTTTGATCCATTTGAGCGCGGCCTTGATCGATTCGCCGTCGGCGGATGCGATCTTCACCGTGCCGTCGTCCTCGACGTTGATCTTGGCGCCGGTCTTTTCCACGATTTCGCGGATCACCTTGCCGCCCGTGCCTATCACTTCGCGGATCTTGTCGGTCGGAATCTTGATCTGCTCGATGCGCGGCGCATGCTCGCCCAGTTCCTCGCGCGCATGGCCGATGGCCTTTCCCATCTCGCCCAGAATATGCAGGCGGCCTTCGCGTGCCTGATCCAGCGCGACCTTCATGATCTCCTCGGTGATGCCGGCGATCTTGATGTCCATCTGCAAGGACGTGACACCCGCTTCGGTGCCGGCGACCTTGAAGTCCATGTCGCCGAGATGATCTTCGTCGCCCAGAATGTCGGAGAGCACGGCGAAACGCGTGTCTTCAAGGATCAGTCCCATGGCGATGCCCGCGATCGGACGGGTGAGCGGAACGCCCGCATCCATCAGCGCGAGCGAGCTGCCGCACACCGTCGCCATCGAGGAGGAGCCATTCGACTCGGTGATCTCAGAGACGACGCGGATAGTGTAGGGGAACTGCTCCTTCGTAGGCAGCATCGGGTGGATGGCGCGCCAGGCGAGCTTGCCATGGCCGATTTCACGCCGACCGGGAGCATTCATGCGGCCGGTTTCGCCGACGGAGTAGGGAGGGAAGTTATAATGCAGCATAAAGTGCTGCTTGTAGGTGCCTTCCAGCGAATCGACATATTGCTCGTCTTCGCCGGTGCCGAGCGTGGTCACGACCAGCGCCTGGGTTTCGCCGCGGGTGAACAGCGCCGAGCCATGCGTGCGCGGGAGCGTGCCCACTTCCGCCTTGATCTGACGCACGGTCTTCAAATCGCGACCGTCGATGCGGCGACCGGTGTCGAGCACCGCGAAGCGCATGACGTTGGCTTCTGCATCCTTGAACAGATTGGAGACGACGCCTTCCGGGGCTTTGCCTTCGCCCGCAAACTCGGCGATCGCCTTCTTTTTAATTTCCGAGAGGCGATCGTGACGCGCGCCTTTCTCGGCCACCTGATACGCCGCGCGCAAATCGGTCTCGCAGAATGCTTTGACTTTTGCTGCGAGCGGCGCGGTTTCGTCAACCGGCAGATCGCGCGGTTCCTTTGCCGCTTTCTCCGCCAGACGGATAATGCCGCCGATCACGGTCTGCATTTCCCTGTGCCCGAACATGACAGCGCCAAGCATTTCCTGCTCGGACAATTCCTGCGCTTCCGATTCGACCATCAGCACCGCATCGCCCGTGCCGGCAACGACGAGATCGAGCTTCGAATTCGGCTTGTCGTCGATGGGTGTGTTGAGAACATATTTGCCGTCGATGAATCCGACTCGCGCAGCCCCGATCGGACCCATGAACGGGATGCCCGAGATGGTCAGCGCCGCCGATGCCGCCACCAGGGCGACGATATCGGAATCGTTTTCCATGTCGTGGCTCAGAACGGTGACGATGACTTGCGTTTCGTTGCGATAACCTTCGGCGAAAAGCGGACGGATCGGGCGATCGATCAGGCGCGAGATGAGCGTCTCGCGCTCCGTCGGTCGACCTTCGCGCTTGAAATACCCGCCGGGTATCTTGCCCGCAGCGAAATATTTTTCCTGATAGTTGACAGTCAGGGGAAAGAAATCGATTCCGGGTTTGGCGCTGTGTGCGCCGACGGCGGTCGCGAGAACCACAGTCTCGCCATAGGTGGCGATCACGGCGCCGTCGGCCTGACGGGCGACTCTGCCGGTTTCGAGCGTCAGCTTGCGTCCGCCCCAGTCGAATTCCTCACGGATGATATTGAACATTCTTGCATTCCTTCTTTCCTGCCACCGGATTGCGGCAGGTCACTTTTTGGCCGTGGCGTCTTTGCGCCGATGGCCGTCTTCCCTGAGCCATCCCAGGGAATGTGTTGGCGCGCAGGCGTGCAAACGCACACCCGCGCGAATGTGATTCGAACCGGACAATTTGCGAACGCAGCCACGCGAAAGCTGGCCGGACCCGGCCGGCGGCATCGCCGTGCTCAGCGCCTCAGACCCAACCGGGAGATCAACGCTTCGTAGCGCTTCTCATCCGAGGCCTTGACGTAGTCGAGGAGCCGGCGACGCTGCGACACCATCTTGATGAGGCCGCGGCGCGAATGGTTATCCTTGCCATGCATCTTGAAGTGATCGGTCAGGTTCGTGATGCGCTCGGAGAGCACAGCGACCTGCACTTCCGGCGAACCCGTATCACCGGGCTTCGTCGCGAATTCGGAAATAACAGTCTGCTTGCGTTCAGGCGTAATTGTCATTCGGTCATCCAGTTCCAAAGTTGAAAACACGGAACGGTCTCAACTCGCCTTCCGCAAGTTCGGCAAGCGCAACAGGCTCGCCTCCCGCAGTCGAGAGATAGACCGTAAGCCCTTGAAGATCGTCGAGTGCGCCGGCCTCTTCCGTAATGCGGGCAAATAGATTCGCTCGCATCAGAATTGGATTGCCGCTTCGCAGGCGAACCGCATCCGGACCCGTAACGGCCAGCGCCGGGATGCCGTCCAGCGCGGTCGAAATAGGCCTCAAGTGCTCAAAAGCGGCGGGACTATGCATAAATGACCTCAGCTTATCCAGCGAAATTGCGTCCTCGACCGAAAAGCCGCCCACGGCAAGCCGACGCAGCTCGGAAACGTGGCCGACCGTGCCAAGCGCAAGCGCCACATCGCGCACCCACCCCCTGATGTAAGCCCCTTTGCCGCATACGATTTCGAAGGTGGCATGGTCGTCGTCGGGCTGGTCCAGGAGCTTGACTTCGTGGATCTGGATCGTACGGGCCTCCAGAACCACCGTTTCGCCCTCGCGGGCGAGATCATAGGCGCGCTCGCCTTGGACCTTGATGGCCGAATAAACGGGGGGCACCTGGGAGATTTCACCCAGAAAACGAGGCAAAACGGCCTCGATTTCTGCTCCCCTGGGTCGGACATCCGAGGTTGCGATGACCTTGCCTTCGGCATCGTCGCTGTCGCGGCCTTCGCCCCAACAGGCTGTGAACCGGTAGGTTTTCTCGGCGTCCATGGCATAGGGGACGGTCTTGGTCGCTTCGCCCAAGGCCACCGCCAAAACGCCTGTCGCCATAGGGTCGAGTGTGCCGGCATGCCCCGCCTTTTGCGCGTCGAAAACCCGCCTGACGAGGCCGACAACATCGGTCGAGGTGACCCCCCGCGGCTTGTCGACGACGACCCAGCCGTGGACGGCCGCGCCTTTTCGCTTACGGCCCATCGCCGTCCTCATCCTTTTGCGACGCCTCAAGATCGCGCCTGACACGTTCCGATCTGAGCAGCTCGTCGATCCGCTTGGCTTCCGCGAACGAGACGTCTTCGACGAAGCGCAGTTCCGGCGTGAAACGCAGCGTGATCATCTTGCCCATTTGACCGCGCAGAAATCCCTTGTGACGATTGAGAGCCGCAACCACCCTCGGGCCATGCACGCCGCCCAACGGCTCGCAAAAGACGGTCGCATGGCGCATGTCGGGTGACGGCTTCACCTGCGTCACCGTCACCGAAATCCCGTCGAGATCGGGATCGAGGACATCGCCGCGAATGAGAATCTCGGACAGTGCATGACGCAACAATTCGCCGACACGCAATTGGCGCTGCGACGGTCCCTGTATGCGGGGGGCGGTCGATGAACGACGCGGCATGATGTTACTCCTCGTCTTTCGCATAGCCGAAGCGCGCGACCCAGGGCGCGAGTCTCGGCAGGACGGGCTCAAGCTCGCGGCGATAGCGCCGCCATTGCCCGGCGCCGGTCGAAAAAAGACCTCGCGCAACTTGAGCCGCGCTCGGTGTAATGACATCGCGCGCGCGGGTCTTTTCCGCAAACGCCTTCATATCCTCGCGCCATTCGACCCCCAGGAATTCGCAAACGCGGCGCGTCTCGCTCTCGAAGTCCGCGACCAAGTCTTCGTAGCGCAGGTCGAGGATGTCGAGCGCAAGCTTGTCACGATAGATTTCGCAAAGTTGCATGACCGCATCGTAGTATTGGCTCGCGCCTTCCAGCGTGAGCAGCTCGTACATCTGCGGATTCATGCCGAAGCGGCGACGGAAACAGCTGAGGACGCAATCGCGCGGATCGCGCAGCGCGAACAATATCCTGGCCTGCGGAAACAATTTTGCGACGAGACACAGGAGAATCGCGTTCAACGGCATCTTGTCGACGAACACGGCGCGATGCGGCGTAGAACCGGCTTCGGCGGCACGCGCCCAATAGCTTTTGCGAAGGCGTGCGAGGTCGGCCCCGTCCGCCGCCGCAAGCCGCGCGAGGCCGTCGTCGGGCATGACGAATTCCGCGACGCCCTCTAGCAGGCAATCGCGCTCTTCCATCGCCTCGATGTCGGGATGGCTGGCAAGCACCTGCTCGAGCAGTGTCGTGCCAGACCGCGGAAAGCCAACCAGAAACACATGGGTCTCTATGGGACTCTCGATCGTCGTTTCGCTTCGCGCACGCCACATCGCGGAATCTGCAGTCTGGAAATATGCGGTCAGCCTTGCCACTCTCGCATGCGCCGGTTCGGCGCCGGGTTTCTCATAGATGGGTTTGACCAATTCGCGCATCGCGGCGTTCGAGGCCGAATAGGCGGTGAATGCATCCGATGTTCGACCGAGACCGTCGAGTGCATCTCCTGCCAGGCCTTGCGCGATCGAACGATTGAGAGCGCTCACATTGGCTGCGCGCAGCACCGCCGTCAGGCGGGCGAGCGCCGCATCGAATTTCTTTTCCTCGACATCGGCCACGACCAGCGCAAGCGCGGCCGCCACTAAGCTGGGATTGAAGCGTAGTGCGCGGGTGGCACATTCGCGCGCCGCGTCCACGTCGCCGCGCAAGGCGGCAATGCTCGCGAGATGCGCCAGCGATTCGGCGTGTGCGGGTTGAAGCTCCAAGGTCCGTTCGAACTCGTTACGCGCGCGGCTGAGCTCGTTCAAATCCTCGAGCGCACAGGCTTTGTTGTAATGAAGCATGGCTGTGGCGGGGGACTGTCGCAGGGCAGCGTCATAGACGCCGAGCGCTTCGCGCTGGCGATTGAGCCTTGCGAGCGACAGTCCCAGCGCATTCAGGACGTCGACGTTGCGCGGCGCCAGTTCGCGTGCGCGCGTCAACATCGTCAGCGCTTCGTCGGCCGCGCCGCGATCGAGCGCCCGATAGGCGGCGAGCACGAGCAGATTGGGATGCTCGATGCCCCGCCGTATCGCTTCCTCGCCGAACTGCATGGCCCGCGCCTGGTCGCCGGCGCGCATGGCCGCATCCGCGCTGCGCAGATATTCCTGCAGCAGCGCAGGCTGGTTCGAACGACCGAAGTTGGGAGTGTTGGGCATTTCCAGAAACGATTCCCGAGGGTGCGCGATCACCCGACGCGGCCGACCGCCCGCGTGTTACAGCGCGCGCTTGACCGTCTCGACCTCGTAGCACTCGATCACATCGCCCTTCTGGAGGTCCTGATAATTGGCGAAAGACATGCCGCATTCCTGGCCGGCGAGAACCTCGCGCGCTTCATCCTTGAAGCGTTTAAGCGTCGAAAGCTCGCCTTCATGAATGACGACGTTGTCGCGAATGAGCCGCACCTTGGCCCCGCGCCGCACCACGCCTTCCGTCACGCGGCAGCCCGCAACCTTGCCGACCTTGGAAATCGCGAACACTTCGAGGACTTCCGCGTTGCCGAGGAATTTTTCCCGCATTTCCGGAGCAAGCAGACCCGAAAGAGCCGCTTTCACGTCATCCACGAGGTTGTAGATGATGTTGTAGTAGCGGATCTCGACGCCGTCGCGCCGGGCTCGTTCGCGCGCCTGGTTGTTCGCGCGCACATTGAAGCCGATGATGGCCGCGCCGCTTGCCTGAGCGAGGATCACGTCGGATTCCGTGATGCCGCCGACGCCGCTTTGCAGAACCTGCACGCCGACTTCGTCTGTGCCGAGCTTGGTAAGCGCGCCGTTGATCGCTTCGACCGAGCCCTGAACGTCGCCCTTGATGACGAGCGGAAGCAGACGCTTCTCGCCGTCCTTCTGGTTCTTCAGAAGCTGGTCGAGCGTCTGGCGCGAACTGTTCGCCTGGCGCAATTCGCGGCGTTTGCGGGCGCGATATTCCGTGACCTCACGTGCGCGACTCTCGGACTCGACCACGGTGAATTCGTCGCCCGCTTCCGGCGCGCCGGACAATCCCAGCACCTCGACGGGCATGGCGGGACTTGCCGATTCGATCGTTTCGCCGCGGTCGTTGACGAGCACGCGCACCCGGCCGAACTCCGATCCGGCGACCAGGATATCGCCCACCTTGAGCGTACCGCGTTGCACGAGAACCGTGGCCACGGGTCCGCGGCCCTTGTCGAGCTTGGCTTCGATGACGGCGCCTTCGGCCGAACGATCCGCATTCGCCTTGAGATCGAGCACTTCGGCCTGCAACAGGATCGCTTCTTCAAGCTTGTCGAGATTGGTGCCCTTGGTGGCGGAAACCTCGATGGCGAGCGTTTCGCCGCCCAGATCTTCCACCTGGATTTCGTGCTGCAACAGCTCGGTCTTGACGCGCATCGGATTGGCGTCGGCTTTGTCGATCTTATTGATCGCGACAATGATCGGAACGCCCGCTGCTTTCGCATGGCTGATCGCTTCGACGGTTTGCGGCATCACGCCGTCATCCGCAGCCACCACCAGCACCACGATATCGGTGACCTTCGCGCCGCGTGCGCGCATGGCGGTGAACGCCGCGTGACCCGGAGTGTCGAGGAAGGTGATCTTCTGGCCGGTCTTCAGCTGCACCTGATAGGCGCCGATATGCTGTGTGATGCCACCCGCTTCGCCGGACACGACATCGGTCTTGCGCAGCGCGTCGAGCAGCGAGGTCTTGCCGTGGTCGACATGGCCCATGACTGTCACGACAGGCGGACGCGACTGCAGATTGGCTGCCTCGTCTTCGCTGCCCTTCAGGCCCTCGAGCACGTCGGATTCGGCGACGCGCTTGACGGTATGACCGTATTCGGTCGCCACAAGTTCGGCAGTGTCGGCGTCGATCACGTCGTTGATCTGCACCATCATGCCGTTCTTCATCAGCACCTTGATGACATCGACGGCACGACGCGCCATGCGGTTGGCGAGTTCGGAAACGGTGATCGTTTCCGGAAGCGTGATGTCGCGCGGACCTGCCGGCGCAGGCGCCTGTTGCTGGCCGGCGCGATTGACACGTTGGAGATGGCGGCGATAGGCGGCAACGGAGCGCGTACGCTCGTCGTCGTCGGACAGCGCCTTGGTAACGGTGAGCTTGCCTCTGCGGCGCGCATCGGGCGTCTTGCGGACGACGGGAGCCTTGGGAACGGGTTTGCCGGCCTTCTTGGCGGCACTTGCCTCTTCGTCCTCTTCGATTTGAGGGCGGCGGCGCGGCGCTTCGACGACGATTTCCGGCTTCTTGACCGGAGACTCTTCCTTCTTTTCGAGTCTGCGAGCTGCTTCTTCCTCGGCGTGGCGGCGCGCCAGTTCGTCGGCAATCTTGCGTGCGTCTTCTTCGGCTTTGCGCTTTTCCGCGGCGGCGCGTTCGCGCGCGAGCCGCGCCTCGTCGGTTGCGTGGCGCCTGGCTTCTTCGTCGGCGCGTTTGCGCGCTTCGTCTTCTGCGACTCTGGCGTCGGCAAGCGCGCGGCTGCGCGCGTCCTTTTCCTCATCGGTCAATTGCCGCAGAACGACGCCGGCGCGAGCGTGAGCGTCGCGGGATGGAGCGACCGTGGGCGCTGCGACCGTCGCAGCGGTCTTCGTTTCGCTCGGCTTCGTCTTTTCGGGTGCAGACGGCGCGACGGTGGGGCCGCCCACGCGCACACGCTTCTTCTCCACCACGACCGCTTTGGTGCGGCCATGACTGAAGCTCTGTTTGACGGTCGAGGTCTCCGTCTTTTTCAGCGACAGGGTCTTTCCCGCGCCCCGCGCGGAGCTGTCGTTCGTCTCGCTCATTCGAGTCCTTTATCCGGGGCAGGAGTCGAACCTGCCGATGTCAGCGGCCGCTTTGTGGGCCGGAAGCCTTCAAGCCGCCCCGCCTGAAAAACCAGCCGTTCGGCCAGCTTCCCCGGTTTGAGGGCTGCATGTATCACATTCTCCCTCCCGAGGGCCAAGCTCAATTCGGCATTGGTGAGCACATCCACCAGCACCGGTTTGAGACCCCTTGCGGCTGCAGTTCCCGCGAGCTTTCGCCGTCCGTCAGCCGCGCCGTCCGCGGCCTCCACCAGCACCGCCGGCGGCGGCTTGCCGTCCAGGGCGCGAGCGACATTGTCGAAGCCGAACACGATCGCACCCGACCGCCTCGCCATGCCCAGATCACCGCACATGCGCGCCACGAGTTGGGCCTCGGTACGGTCGGCCAGATCGGCGGGGGCAGTGACCTGCGCCTTGGCCGCTCGGCCAAAAAGCTTCTTTGCGATGGCGCGTTCGAGGATTTCGCGGGATGCCGTCACCCAGATCCCGCGGCCCGGCAGGACTGCTGCCACATCCGGTACGATGCGCCCTTCGGGATCGGCCACAAACCGGATCAGCTGCGACTCCGGCAAAGCTTCGCCCGTGACGATGCAGCGCCGCTCGCGCAATGCGTCGTCATCGTCGGCGTCGAGGCTCGCCGCTGCCGTCACGCCGTGCCTTCCTCCGCCCCAGCCGCTTCGCCTTCTTCGGCGGGCGCTTCTTCGGGCAATTCTTCGATCCAGCCGATTTTGACGCGTGCGGCCATGACGATCTTGTTCGCGTCGGCTGGAGTCAGGTTGAAGCTTTCGAGTGCGCCTGTGACGCGCACGCGTTCTTTGTCCTTCGTCACTTCGTAATAGCCGAGCAGATCGTCCGTGGCGCAACCCGCGAGATCCTCGAGCGTCTTGACGCCCGCTTCACCGAGCGCGACCAGCATCGCCGGCGCAATCCCTTCGACTTCCGCGACGTCATCGGTGACGCCCAGTTCGCGACGCTTGTCGTCCAATTCCTTGTTGCGCGCTTCAATATATTCGACGGCACGATTCTGAAGTTCCTGCGCCGTCTCTTCGTCGAAGCCTTCGACATCGGCAAGATCGCTGAGTGCCACAAACGCCACGTCCTCGACATTCGCGAAGCCTTCGGACGCAAGCAGCTGCGCAACCGTCTCGTCGACGTCCAGCGCTTCCATGAAGAGAGCGGTGCGCTCGGCAAATTCCTTCTGACGGCGCTCGGATTCTTCCTGCTCCGTCAGGATATCGATCTGCCAACCGGTGAGCTGGGAGGCGAGACGCACATTCTGACCGCGCCGGCCGATGGCGAGCGAAAGCTGCTCGTCGGGCACGACGACTTCGACGCGATGAGTGTCCTCGTCGAGCACGACCTTGGTGACTTCGGCCGGCGCCAAGGCATTAACGATAAACGTCGCGTGATCGGACGACCATGGAATGATGTCGATGCGCTCGCCCTGCAATTCCTGCACGACAGCCTGCACGCGCACGCCGCGCATGCCGACGCAGGCGCCGACCGGATCGATCGAGGAATCCTTGGAGATCACGGCGATCTTGGCGCGCGAGCCCGGATCGCGCGCGACCGCGCGGATTTCGATGATGCCGTCATAGATTTCCGGCACTTCCTGCGCGAACAGCCGCACCATGAACTGGGGATGGCTGCGCGACAGGAAAATCTGTGGGCCGCGGGTTTCGCGGCGCACGTCGTAGATATAGGCGCGAATGCGGTCTCCCGTGCGGAAATTTTCCCGTGGGATCATCTCGTCGCGGCGCACGACACCTTCGGCGCGGCCCAGATCGACGACGACCGAGCCGAACTCCACGCGCTTGACAATGCCATGCACGATTTCGCCGATGCGATCCTTGAATTCCTCATATTGGCGTTCGCGTTCCGCGTCGCGCACCTTCTGCACGATCACCTGTTTGGCGGCCTGGGCTGCGATGCGCGAGAAATCGACCGGGGGAAGCGTCTCGGCGATGATGTCGCCCACTTGCGCGGCCGGATTGCGCGCGCGCGCATCCTCGAGCGAAATCTCGATCTTGTCGTTGTCGACCAGCTCGACCACGTGCAGATAACGGGACACGTGGGTCTCGCCGGTCTTGGGATCGATCTCGACCCGGATCTCGTTCTCGCTGCCGTAGCGCGCTTTCGCGGCGCGCTGCATCGCCTCTTCCATCGCATGCAGCACGACGGATTTGTCGATCGACTTATCGCGTGCGACCGCGTCGGCGATCTGCAAGAGTTCGGTTCTGTTCGCGGCAATAGCTGCCATGTCACGTCTCTCCTATTGCGCGGGCTTACGCGCCTTCAAATCTTCCTGGATAAGTTTGTCGGTCAGCACGAGTTTCGCATCGGCGATTCCCGCAAACGGAAATTTCAATCGCGTGCCGCTCATATCGAACGTCACGTCGTTGCCGTCGACGCCGAGCAGCGTGCCCTTGAAGCGCTTGCGGCCGGTGGCATCGGGAGCGGTCAGCTCAAGCTTCGCCTCGTGGCCCGCCCAGCGCGCGAAATCCGTGATGCGGGTGAGCGGGCGATCTATGCCGGGCGAAGAGACTTCGAGCACATATTCGCCTTCGAGCGGATCTTCGCGGTCGAGAAATTCCGACAGCGCACGCGACAACCGTGCGCAATCTTCGACATTCATCTGTCCGTCTTCGCGTTCGGCCATGATCTGCAAGGTCTTGCGCTCGCCTCCCATCAGCCGGAGGCGCACAAGCCTGTAGCCTGCGGCCTCCACGGCCGGAGCGATGATCGGCTCCAAATGCGACATTGCCGTGAGAATGGCTGTATTTCCCTGTTTTCCGCCTTGTCTGGAGGCGGCCGAAAGCCAAAACCGGTCCCGCGCGGCGGTCTTGCGACCGCCACACAACAGAATTCTGTTGTCTGGGATGGGCGGCCTTTTACGCTTCCCGGGCTTCAAAGGCAAGTGCGAACCGGGTGTCTCAGTTCTTGCGTTGAAATGAAAAATAAGCCGGCGGCCCGTGAAGTGCCTTGGCTTCGTAACGTGTCTCCGGCCAATCGGTCGGACGCGTTTTCCAATCCTGCGCGCGCATCGCGGTCCATTCGAACGCGGGATGCGCGACCATGCGCTCGAGCGTCCAGGCGGCGTAGGCCGCATCGTCGCTCGCGAAGCGCAATTCCGCGTCGGGTTTCATCACACGTGCAAGTACATCGAGCATATTCGTTTGAATGAAGCGTCGCTTGTGGTGGCGCGATTTCGGCCACGGATCGGGAAACAGGACGAAGACGCGGCCAAGACACGTGTCGGGCAACGCTTCAAGAATGTCGCGCGCATCGTTGTCATAAATTCTAATATTTTCCCCTCTCCCCCTTCGGGGGAGAGGGTTGGGGTGAGGGGGTGCCGACACTTGTTTGATAGAACCGAATTGCGTTGGGACCTCCTCATCCTGACCCTCTCCTCCTGAGGAGGAGGGGGAAAGTTTTGAGAGGAGTTTCGCGATGCCGGAAATATAAGGTTCCGCGCCGATTAGGCCGACATTGGGATGATGCTCCGACTGCCACAGCAGATGTTCGCCAGCGCCGAAGCCGATTTCGAGCCAAACGTCTGAAAGCGTCGCGTCCGGCTCGCCGCAAGGGCGAAGTGAAGAAACAAAATAGCAGCGCGGATCCGCGCCAGACTGCAGATTCAACAGCAGCCTCGGCAACAGCGTTTCGAGCAACTGCGTTTGATGCACCGAGAGCTTCGGGCCCTTGCGCCGGCCATAGAGCAGACGGCGTCGACGCGTTTCCGTCGGCGCATCTTGCGGCTCGTCCTTCACAGAACGCGCGGGCACATCAGAACGCGCGGGCGAGCTCGGGCGCGAGCTTGTCGGTCTTCTCCCAGGAGAAACCGCCATCGGCATCCGGCGCACGGCCGAAATGTCCATAGGCCGCGGTGCGCGCATAGATCGGCCGATTGAGACCCAGATGTTCGCGGATGCCGCGCGGCTTGAGGCTCATCAATTCCGGCAGGATCGCTTCGAGCTTCGCCTGGTCGACATGTCCCGTGCCGTGCAGATCGACATAAAGCGACAGCGGCTCGGAGACGCCGATCGCATAAGCGATCTGGATCGTGCAGCGTTCGGCGAGGCCGGCAGCCACGACGTTCTTCGCGAGAAAGCGCGCGGCATAGGCGGCCGAGCGGTCGACCTTCGTCGGGTCCTTGCCCGAGAATGCACCGCCGCCATGGGGTGCGGCGCCGCCATAGGTGTCGACGATGATCTTGCGACCCGTGAGTCCGCAATCGCCGTCCGGACCGCCGATGACGAAGGAGCCCGTCGGGTTCACGTGCCACACGGTCCTGGGCGTGATCCACTCCGCAGGCAACGCCTCGCGGATATAAGGTTCCACGACCGCGCGTACATCGTTGGACGTCATGCTTGCATCGAGGTGCTGGGTCGACAGCACGATCTGGGTCGCTTCGACGGGATGGCCGTCGACATAATGAAGCGTAACCTGGCTTTTCGCATCGGGCCCGAGCTTCGGTTCCTTGCCGGAATGTCGCGCTGCCGCGAGCAGATGCAGAATCTTGTGGCTGTAGCAGAGCGGCGCCGGCATCAGCTCAGGCGTCTCGCGGCAGGCATAGCCGAACATGATGCCCTGGTCGCCCGCGCCTTCGTCCTTGTTACCCGACGCATCGACGCCGGCCGCGATATCGGAGGATTGCGCATGCAGAAGAACTTCCACATTCGCCGTCTTCCAGTGAAAGCCGTCCTGCTCGTAGCCGATGTCGCGGATCGCAGCGCGCGCCCGCTCGATCACCATATCGGGAGTGATGGATTTGGGTCCGCGTGTTTCGCCCGCGATGATCACGCGGTTGGTTGTGGCCAGGGTCTCACAGGCAACCCGCAAGTCCTTAGGAGGAAAGCCCTGCGCCAGAGCCTCACGAAAATAGAGATCGACGATCTCGTCCGAAATGCGGTCGCAGACCTTGTCCGGATGTCCTTCCGACACGCTTTCGCTGGTGAAGAGATAGCTCGACCCCGTCATTCCAATACCCCGGATGTTTTCCGGCGCGACTCCTCGCAAGGAACGCGCTTGGGGTCAACACTGGTGAAGAAAATCCCGCGAACTAGCGAGAAAAGCGGGCGAACTGCGATGCGGCGGTGCATCCGATGTCGGATTCGGACTAACCGCCCGCCACGTCGACTGGAGGCGCTTTGGGCGGCGGCGGTCGCAGGCGCAACCTTTTGACGCGCCGGGGATCGGCCTCGAGAATTTCGAATTCGAAACCCGACGGATGAGGGATGATTTCGCCCCGCAGCGGCAGGCGTCCCACCAGAGACACCACCAGCCCCCCCAGGGTTTCGATTTCCTCGTCGCCATCTTCAGGCGCGAGATCGATGCCTGTCTGCGCCTTGAAGTCCTCGAGATCTAGCCGCGCATCTGCCTCATACCCGCCGCCGGGCAGCGCTCGCAGACGCGGCGCGTCGTCGACATCGTGCTCGTCGTCGATGTCGCCCACGATCTCCTCGATCAGGTCCTCGATCGAAACGAGTCCGTCTGTGCCGCCATATTCATCGATCACAAGCGCCAGATGCATGTGATTGGTTTGCATCTTCACCAGCAGATCGCGGGCGGGCATGGAGGGCGGCACGAACAAGAGCTCGCGCTTGATCTGTGCGGCCGTGACATCGGGCCAGCGCACCGTACCGTCGGCGTCGAATTGCAACTGGGCGAGCGCATCCTTGATATGCACAAGTCCCGTCGGGTCGTCCAAGGTCTCGCGATAGACCGGCAACCGCGAATGCTGTGCTTCGCGATAATCCGCCACCAGCTCGCGCAGCTTGGTGTTTTCCTCGACCGCAACGATGTCGGCGCGCGGCACCATCACGTCGGACACTTTCAACTCGCCGAATTTGAGCAGGTTGGCGAGCATCACGCGCTCCTGCTGCGACAGCTGCGAGCTTCGGCGTTCGCTTTCCTCGATGACCTCTTCGAGGCTTTCGCGCATCGCATGCGCGCTCTGGCCGCCGCGCAATGCCTGCGAGAGCCGCTTCAGGAGAGAAACGCCTTTGACCTCGTCGGCACCGTTGGCTGCAGCTGCAGGATCGGGATCTGACATTTTCGTGGGTTTAAGCTGCGCGCGCGACATAGGGATCGGCAATGCCCAGTTCGGCCAGGATAGCGATTTCCAGCGGTTCCATCACGCGCGCCTCACGCGCATTTTCGTGATCATAACCCAGAAGATGCAACACGCCATGGATAACGAGATGTGTCGCATGGGCAGCGAAGGGCTTTCCTGCCTCCTTCGCCTCCCGAGAGGTTACGCCGTATGCGACGGCAACATCGCCCAGATAGGCGTCGGCACCCTCCGCGGGAAACGACAACACATTGGTCGGCTTGTCCTTGCCGCGGAAATTGCAATTTAGGGACTTAAGCTTGACGTCGTCCGTCAGAAGGATGGTGAACCGGTTCCGCGAGCGGCTCTCTTCCGGACCGCGCAACCATGCCAGGCGCGCCGCGCGGCGCAGCTGCGGCAACAAACCTGCCGAAACCTTCCGCCACTCCGGCGCCTCGACGACCAGCGCAACAGAAGGTGTCATGCTTCGTCCTTTCGCGTGCGCGGCGTTTCGCCTTGCGCCTGCGCGCCATTATAGGCGCGCACGATGCGCGTGACGAGCGGGTGGCGGACGACGTCTTTGTCCGTGAAATGGGTGACCGCCACGCCTTCCACATCGCTCAGGATTCGCAGTGCTTCGTTCAAACCTTCCGCCCTTCCGCCGGGCAGATCGCTTTGCGACGGGTCACCCGTCACCACCATGCGCGAATCCTCGCCAAGCCGCGTCAGAAACATCTTCATCTGCGCCGCGGAGCAGTTCTGCGCCTCGTCGAGAATGACAAACGCACGCGCCAGGGTACGGCCGCGCATAAAAGCGAGCGGCGCCACTTCGATGGTCCCGGATTCCATCAGTCTCACGCATTGCTCGCCCATCACGTCGAACAGCGCGTCGTAAAGCGGGCGCAGATAGGGATCGATTTTTTCCTTGAGATCGCCGGGCAAGAATCCCAACCGCTCTCCCGCTTCGAGCGCCGGCCGCGACAGGATCAGCCGTTCGACCCGGCGCTCATAGAGAAGATGCGCGCCGAACGCTGCCGCGAGATAGGTCTTGCCGGTTCCCGCGGGTCCCACGCCGAACACCAGCGGATGGGTGCGCATCATATCGAGATACGCTCCTTGCGCAGGCGAGCGTACGCGCGCGACGCGCGCAGCCGCGGTCTTGATGGACGGCGCGCCGAAATCGCCCGCGGGCAGTTTCGACGGCTCCGCAAGGGCAAATCGAATTTCGGCGTCGACCTCCGCCAGACCCGTATTCTCGCCGCCTTCGATGCGGGCATAGAGCGCGCGCAGCACCGCCGCCGCCTGCTCGCGCGCCTTGGACGGACCTTCGACCGCGACGAGATTTCCGCGCATCGCCACGCGCACGCCGAGCTTCTGCTCGATCTGCACGAGATTCTTCTGATGCGCGCCGCCCAGAGAGGAGAGCTTCGCATTGTCCGGGAATTCGAGCGTCGTCTGCTCGCGTGCCGCCCGCTTTCCACTTGTCTGGGTCGGGCTCAATGCACTGCAATCTCAGCAGGCGCGCGCATTTTCTTGCGCAACAGCGCGCCCTTCAAACTGTTGGAAGAAGCCGATTCGATATGTACGTCGCGAATCTGGCCGATCAGTTCGATGGCGTTTTCGACATGAACCGGCTGGAGCCAAGGGCTGCGACCGAGCACCTGACCCGGCTTGCGACCAGGCCGGTCGAACAACACCTTCATTTCGCGTCCGGTGCAGGAGCGATTGAATTTCGACTGTTGCTCGATGAGCAGTGTCTGCAAAATCTGCAACCGCTCCGATTTCACATCGTCGGGGATTTGCTTGGCGGATGCCGAGGCGGGCGTTCCCGGCCGCGGGCTATACTTGAAGGAAAAGGCTGCCGCGTAATTCACCTCCCGCATTAGTGCGAGAGTCGCATCGAAATCCTTATCGGTCTCGCCCGGAAACCCCACGATGAAATCCGACGACAACGCAAGGTCCGGTCGCGCCGTGCGAATGCGCGCAACGAGATCGAAATATTCATGGGCCGTGTGCTGACGGTTCATCGCCGCCAGAATGCGGTCGGAGCCGGACTGCACCGGCAAATGCAGATAGGGCATCAGCTTTTCGATCTCGCCATGCGCCTCGATCAGATCGTCGCCCATGTCGCGGGGATGACTGGTCGTGTAACGCAGACGCTCGACACCGTCGATTTCGGCCAGCACGCGCAGCAGACGCGCGAGACTCCAGGTCTCACCATCGGGTCCGGGTGCGCGATAGGCATTCACGTTCTGGCCAAGCAGCGTGATTTCGCGCACGCCTTTGTCGGCAAGGCGGCGCGCCTCATCCACGATCTGCGAAACGGGTCGCGAGAACTCGGGACCGCGTGTGTAGGGCACGACGCAGAAGGTGCAGAATTTGTCGCAACCTTCCTGCACCGTGAGAAACGCCGCCGGACCTGTCGTCGGACGTTCCTCAGGCAGTGAATCGAATTTGTCTTCGGCGGGAAAATCCGTTTCGAGCACATGGCCGGAGCCGCGCGCGATCCGCGCGATCATTTCGGGAAGGCGATGATAGGATTGCGGACCAACAACAATATCGACCGCGGCCTGGCGCCGGATCATCTCGGCGCCTTCGGCCTGCGCGACGCAGCCCGCGACCGCGATCAGCATGGGCGCACCGGTTTGCGCCTTCATCTCCTTGAGGCGCTTGAGCTTGCCCAGTTCCGAATAGACCTTTTCGGCCGCCTTCTCGCGGATGTGACAGGTGTTGAGAATCACCATGTCCGCGTCGTCCGGCGCTTCGACAGGCGCATAGCCGATGCCCGCCAGCAGATCCGCCATGCGGGCGGAATCATAGACGTTCATCTGGCAACCATAGGTTTTGATAAACAGCTTCTTCATCGGTGCGCGCTCGAATTCGGCGCTTTATCGGCGATGGGGCAGACGAAAACAAGCAAGGCGCAGAAATCCGGTTTCACGCCGCCGCTTCCGTCAGTTCGCCTTTTTCGACGCCAACAGCCGCATCTGCCGCGTCGCCCCCAAATTTGCCCGCAAGCGCACGCGCTTGCGACCGACGCACGATGGCCTCGACCCGAGCCGCGAGCGCCTTGCGACCACCGACTGTGTCGACCGTTATGGGGGCGTGGAATTCGACCACGACCTCGATCGGGCCGGACACCAGCGCCTCCCACAGGTGGGGAACGAGGTCCATATCGCCGTACCAGGCATACAGCGGCCGATTCTCGCGTCCCATGGGCAGGCCGTGCATGCCGACATAGGCGAGCGACACAGGCTGGACGGGCACATGAAGCGGCCGGCCTTGCGCGTCCGTGCCCATCTCCGTTTCGACCGCGCCCATCAATGCGCTCTTGAATGTCAACACGCGATTGCCGTCATTGGAGGTGCCCTCCGGAAACAGCACCAACGCATCGCCCGCGGCGAGGCGTTCGCGAATCTGATCCTTCGCTTCGACGGCTTGCGTTCGCTTGGCGCGTTCGACGAATACGGCTTGCTGCAACTTTGCCAGCGTGCCGAAGAGCGGCCAACCCGCAACTTCGCTTTTCGCCACGAAAGAAATGCGCGCAAGGCCGGATAGTATCAGGATATCGAAATACGACGTGTGGTTTGCGACCATCAGGACGCCGCGATCCTGAATCGGCTTGCCGATGACAGTGATCCGGATTCCGAAAAGGCGGCACAGATATCTGTTGAAGCTGGACGGAAACGTCTTGCGCCGCTTGAACTTGAAGCGCAGCAGAAACGCTTGCCATGGGATCAGAAGCAAAGTGGAGGTCAGAAATACGATGAGGATTGCAACCGCACGGATTCGTGGCATCGGGTCCTCAGCGACCGCCGTTTTTCTTGGCCGGCTTGGGCACTCCGTATAATTCCAGGCGGTGATCGACGAGTTCGAAGCCCAATTCTTCGGCCACTCGCCGCTGCAGCTTTTCGATCTCCTCGTTGCGGAACTCGATTACCTTGCCGGTTTGCACATCGATCAGATGATCGTGGTGGGAATCGGGCGCCTCTTCGTAGCGTGCGCGGCCGTCGCCGAAATCGTGGCTCTCCAGAATGCCCGCATCCCTGAACAGTTTGACCGTGCGATAGACGGTCGCGATCGAGATATGCGGATCGAGCGCCGCCGCACGCCGATACAGTTCCTCGGCATCGGGATGGTCGCTTGCGTCCGACAGAACACGCGCGATGATCCGGCGTTGATCCGTCATCCGCAGGCCTTTTTCGGAGCAGAGTTTCTCGACCCGATTCACCGGATCATCCTTTCGCCGACATTCGACCGGCCGATTTTAGTCGAGTTCTTAGCCATTCCCAACTATGGCAGCGGCAAATTCGTCTTGAGCACGAGGGCATTTTCGACTTTGCCCCCCGGCTCCCGATAGTAGCCCGGCCTGAACCCGGCCTCGGCGAACCCCGCAGCCGCATAAAGAGCCCGGGCTGCCTCGTTTTCTTGCGCCACTTCGAGAAATAGCGCCACCGCTCCCATCTCAAGCGCTCTCGCGGCCCCGGCGGCGACGAGCCTTCGACCGGTGCCCGAGCGCCGCGCGCCGGGCTCGACGCCGATCGAGAGTATTTCCGCCTCGTCGGCCGCCACGCGGATGAGGATAAAGCCGCAGGCCGACCCACCCGATTCGGCAAGAAGCGCAAAAGCACCCGGCGTCGCCAGGAGTTGGCCGATGGATCGTGCGGTCCAGCCTTGCGCAAAACATCGCGCGTGCAGCGTCGCGAGCGTCGCCAGATCGTCCTGGCTGGCAGTGCGCAAGCGAAACGGGCCCGACGCTCCGGCCGGCAGCTTCGCATCTGGCGCACGCAGATAGAGCGGTTTGGGGATCGTTTGCGGCTCCGGCGCGGCCATTGCGAGCCGTGCGACCCATAGCGCGTCGGGCTGGCGAATTCCTGTCAGAACAGCGTTGCCTCCCTGCTCTCGAAATCGTTCGACTGCCTGTTCGCCCGCTGTGCCCGCAAACGCGAACGCGCCTGAACCCATGGTGCCGGCGACTCTTGCAATGGCAGCGACGGCATCGTCGAATTTTGCCGATTGCAGCGGCACGATAGGTCCCTCTTCACCCGTCGCGAGTACATAGACTTCGCCGCGTTTGGCATCGTGCAGCACGGCCGCGCGCGTTGTCTGCACTTCTGCCATCGCGGCCGTCGCCATCGCATCGAGTGTCGTAACGCCGACAAGCGGCTTCTTCAGCGCGAGCCGCAGACCTCGCATAAACGCAATACCGATCCGCTGACCGGTGAACGTGCCCGGTCCGGTTGTCACGGCCAGCCGATCGAGATCGCCGAATGCGAGGCCAGCTTCGCGCATGGTGTCCCGGACCATGGCTGCGAGCGCCTCCGCGTGTCCGCGTTCCATCGTCACAAAGCGATGCGCACGCACGGAATCGCCCTCCAGCACGGCCACGGAACAGGCGCCAAGAGCGGTATCGGCGGCCAGGACTTTGATAGGCATTACGGGCACATGTGGCGCGGCCCGCCGAAACTCGAGGGCTCGCACATGTCAGAGAATCTTGCACGCCTCATCGAACGAGAGCCTCGGGCTGCGCGCGAAAACTCCCGATGGATCGCCATAGCCGACACTGCAGAGGAAGTTCGATTTGACGGTTCCTTCGGGGAAGAACTCGCGATCCACCCCGGCATTGTCGAAGCCCGACATCGGTCCGCAATCGAGACCGAGCGCGCGCGCCGCGATGATGAAATAGGCTCCCTGCAGCGTGCCGTTGCGGAACGCCGCGACCTCGGCAAATTTCGGATCCTTGAACCAATCCTTCGCGCCCGGCGCATGCGGAAAGAGCTTCGGCACATGCCGTGCGAAATCGAGATCGTAAGCGATGATGGCGGTGGCCGGCGCAGACATCGTCTTGGCGCGGTTGCCTTCCGAAAGGAACGGCTTGAGCCGCTCTTTCGCGTCCTTGGAGACCACAAAGACAATCCGCGCCGGCGAGATGTTCGCGCTTGTCGGCCCCAGACGCATGAGATCGTAGACCGCCATGAGCAGCGCCGTGCTGACGGGCTTGTCTTGCCACTTATTCTGCGTGCGCGCCTCGCGGAAGATGATGTCGAGGGCTTCGTCATTGACGGCGCGGTGCATGGGAGTTCGCCTGCTGGATTTCGAAGACGAGACTTAGAATCGAAACGTGGCCCACGCAATTGAGGCGTTCAGATCGCCTCGACGCCGTTCACCTCGGGAATGAAGTGGCGCAGCATGTTCTCGATGCCGTTCTTGAGTGTGGCAGTCGACGAGGGGCAGCCGGCGCAAGAACCACGCAGATGCAGAAACACCGTCCCTGACCCGCCGTCGAAGCCTTTGAAGACGATATCGCCGCCGTCGCCGGCCACGGCCGGACGCACGCGCGTATCGAGTAACTCTTTGATCTGGGACACGATCTCGGAGTCGCCTTCGTCGAAAGACTCCTCATCGTCGCCTTCGGCAGCTGCGCTTTCGATCAGGGGCAGGCCGCGGGTGAAGTGCTCCATGATCGCGCCGAGGACTGCCGGCTTCAGATGCCGCCAGTCGCCGTCAGATTTGGTCACCGAGATGAAATCGGAACCGAAAAAGACCCTGCCCACCTCCGGAATGCCGAAAAGGGCCGCGGCGAGCGGGGAGCGGGCCGCTGCGTCCTTGTCCGGGAAGTCGGCGACGGCACTTTCGCCCATAACCTCGCGGCCGGGCAGGAATTTCAGCGTGGCCGGGTTCGGCGTCGATTCGGTCTGGATGAACATCGCTTTTCCGTCCGGATAAGCCGGCGCTCCTGTTTGGAGACGTTCCAATGAGCTTACATGGACCCGGTCGCGGCTTGGTTCAATGGCAACTGCCGTAGGGTCTTTGGACTAGAAATCCGACACGATGCCCTTGCGCTCCCAATCGCCATAGCGCGTGGGCTCCGGGCCTTGCGGACCGCCTATTTCCGCCGGTTTTTCTGGGGTCGGCTTGGACAGGGCGGCTCGGCGGGCCTCGGCTTCGGCTTTTGCCCGTTCGCCGGCCAGGCGAATACGGCGTGCGATCTCGGTTTTGCGGGCACGCTTCAAACTCATGGCGTCCTTGACGACCGGTGAGCGGCCATTCATGACCTCGGACCATAACCGAATTTGGCGCGCCCGAAAGGCATTTTCAATGATGAGCGCGATGTGCTCGGGCTTAGCGATGACGACCGCCGAAACGCTCGGCGCGCGGCCTTGAACGAGTCTCTCTTGCCGGCAGCGGCCGGCGTGCCTGCCCGCGCGGCCGCGCAAGCGATACTCGGCGCGGCCTTACGCAAACGCCGCCCTCTCGACGCGGCGCAGGACGAAATTCTCGTGGAAGCGAATCTCGCGCCGCGCGATGCCGGTTTTGCGCGCGCCATCGCGGGCGAAACCTTGCGCCGTTTCGGCCAGCTCGACGCATTGCTGCGCGAATGCCTGCACAAGCCGCTCGCGCCGCATCGCACGGGACCCACGCTCGAGATATTGCTGGCGGGTGCATGCGAATTGCTGTTTCTCGGCGTTCCCCCACACGCGGCCGTCGATGCCGCCAATCGATTGGCCGCGCGCGATTCCAAAGCAGTGCATTTCAAAGCGCTGATCAACGCAACACTTCGACGCCTCGCGCGCGACGGACGCGCCATGCTCGAGGCGCAGGATGCGCCGCGTCTCAATACGCCCGACTGGCTATGGACCCGCTGGTGCGAGACGTTCGGCGAAGAAACGACCCGCGCCATTGCGCAGGCGCACACATTGCCCGCACCGCTCGATATCCTGACTACACATGCTGGATTCGACACTTCACGATTGGCCGAAGCGATCGCGCTTCCCGGCGGCGTGCTGCGGCTCGCCGATGCCGGGCGAGTCGACATTCTGTCTGGCTTCGCGGATGGCGAATGGTGGGTACAGGATTTCGCGGCCGGCTTGCCTTCGCGCCTTCTGGGCGATGTACAAGGCCGCACCGTGATCGATCTGTGCGCGGCTCCTGGCGGCAAGACGGCGCAGATTGCGGCGATGGGCGCCCATGTGATCGCCGTCGAACGTGAAGCGACGCGATTGCCGCGCCTCAAGGAAAATCTGGATCGGCTCAAGCTTTCCGTCGAATTGATCGAAGCGGATGTGCGCGACTTTGCGCCCGAAACGCGTGCGCCTTTCGTGCTGCTGGACGCGCCCTGCTCCGCCACCGGCACCATCCGACGTCATCCGGAATTGCCGTGGATCAAAAGCGCAGCCGATGTGATGTCCTGCGCGCAGACGGCCAGCGAATTGCTCGACGCCGCGTCCGGCATGGTTGCCGATGGCGGCACGCTTGTCTTCGCGGTGTGTTCGCTGGAGCCCGAGGAGGGTCCGGATCAGGTGAAAGATTTTCTGCGCCGCCATGGAGAATTCCGTCGCGAACCCGTTTCGGCGACGGACGTTTTCGATCACGCAGAATTTGTCAGCGCCGACGGAGATCTTCGTACGCTGCCGTTCCATCTCGCGGAAATCGGCGGCATGGACGGCTTCTACGCCGCGCGGCTGAGGCGCCTATGACAGGCGGCCCAGTGCGTAAGCAACCGCCAGATAGAGCTTGCCGGTATCCGCGCTGAGGATCGACGAAGTGAGAAGTCCGCCGCCGTCACCCTCGCGAGCGCGCATGAGCAAGGCTTCGAATTCTTCGATATAGCTGTTGGCGGTGTCGCGGAAGCGTGCGTTCTCGCGATAGAGCGTGGTGATGCGATCGACCATGTCGGAATCGATCGAGCCCGCAAGTCTGCGCGCGAACACAGCGCGATCACCGGCGAGATAGTTGCGCCACTCTTCCTCGCCCGGCGCGGCCGCGTCCGAAATGGCCTCGAGATCGATGGCGATGTCGGCCAGTGCCGCCTGCAGCGCGCCGAGAGAGGCCGCCGTGTCCGGCTTCAATTCGCGCGCCTTTGATTCATTGTTCTCGGCAGCCGCCAGCAACGTGCTCATGTCCCAGGCTTTGGGCTCGACCGGTTCCACCTTCTTCTTCGGCCGCTGCGTTAGCCGACGCGCAAGACCGAGAAGGCCATCGCTCGCCGGCACATCCACGACCGGCTCGCCCTGAACAGTCGGCATGCGCAACCCGTTGCGCGATGCGGTGCGCGCGTGAATCGTCGAAAGCGTGCGAGCGGACAAGTCGAGAATTTCTTCCGTCTCGCTGCGCACCATCTCCCGCACGCGCTGCGCTTCCTGCTTGGCGACGCTCGGCAAGAGCAGAAGATGCTCTTCAACGGCTTGGACCGCGCTAGCCAGCGCTTGCTTGATGTCTTTCGCTTCCGAGGCGAGTTCGCCGGCCGTGCGCAGCAGGCGCTCGCACTCGCCCATGGCCTCGCCCACGAGAGCTTTGGCATTCGACTTTGCTTCCGCCGCGGTCTCGCCGATCAGAGTTTGTGCGCCGGCTCCTGCGTCGTGAAGCGACTCGACCAAACGCGCAAGTGCCGCGGTCGCGCCTTCGCTCACATCTTTGAGACGCTCGGCCTCGCGCGCGAAACTGGCCGTCAATTGCGTGGCGCGCGCGGTCGAAGTCGACATCAATGTCTCAAGCTGGCGATCCGCATCGCTCGTCATCGCTTCGAACTTTTGCGCTTCGTTGCCCAGCGCGCCGATCGCCTGCTCGATCGAAACGCGCTGTGCGCCCAATGCGCCCTCGAAGGCCGTGCTCTCGTCCTTCAACCGCAGCAGCAATTCACCCATAGCCGTGCGGTGCCGCTCATGCCGCGCGAGGACGAATTCGGCACGCGCCATCGCCGTGTCGGAAACCGTCTCGATGCGCTTGGCCTGGCGGTCGAGTTCGACGGCGACGGCGTGGGGCGCCTCCGCCGCGGCGTCCGCCGCGGTCCGGAAGGCGTTCGATTGCGTTTCGAGCGATAGCCCCGCGCTGCGAAGCGAGGCCTCCGCCGTCTCGATGGTCGCCTTCAATTGCGCGGCGCGGCCGGCGATCAATTCGCTGGCGCGCGAGGCCGTGTCGGACAAAGACCCGGCCACCGCATCGATGCGCTCCCGCTCCTGCGCGAGCCGTGACGCGGCAGCACCGGCCCGGACATCGGCCCGCGCTCCCGCCTCGTCCAGGGCAGCAATCTGGTTCTCGAGGACCGACTCCAGCGCACGCAGGCGGGTGAATGCTCCGTCCAGCCCGGCATTGAGCCCGTCGAGTTCGCGTCTTACGGCCCGGCCAAGCCTCGCGGCCACCCGAGACCCGGTTTCATCGGCCGAGAACAAGCGATCCGTTGCGTCGGCCAAGGCGACCGCCGCAGCCGACATCGCCTGACCGCGTGTGAAGGCCCAGGCGGAGGCCAGCATCAGCACCGGAGGCATGAACGTCGCAAAGGCAAAGAGGGCAATTTGCTGCGGATCGAGATGGGTGAAGCCACCGGGCCCGAGATATCCCCAGAGATAGGCGCCGGCTGCGCCAATCCAGAAGGCGCCGAGAGTGACCGCAAAGACCAGCGGGCCGATACCGGCCTCGCTACGCCGGGGCTTGGACGGCTTCGATTCTTCGGCAAAATTATCCGCAGTATTGAGAACGACAGGCTGGCTGCGTTCTGATCCAATCATCGGCACTTGGGGAGCCTCGACACGCCTTCGCGGCGTCATATTAACGATGAAACTCGGAATATGCGAGGAGTCTTCGAGAGATAGCCACAGGAAGGAACGTGCCGCCGCTTAGCGCAACTCGACCACCCTTGCGCCATCCCGGAGATATGCTTCGGTCTGGGGCCATACAGCCTCTAGGTGCGAGAGCAGCAGGCGCGTTACAAGATTTCCCGTCCGGACCCAAAGAACCGCCGGGCCAGCCCGCGTGGCCGCAAGAGACGCGAAGTCTTCGTCCTTCGTCACGATAATCGCGCCTGTGGCTGTCGCATGCGACCAAATCGTCGCGTCATTTGCCTCCCGCAGGCCTATGTCCTTTGGAGACACGGCTTCATGGCCCTTTCCCCGCAGCCATTCCGCCAGCGCTTGTGGAAATTGAGCATCGATAAGAAATTTCAAGCGAAAAATCTCATTCCGCCGCGACAACGACGGGGTGACCGGTCAAGTTCGCGGCGTAGGCTAGACACGCACGAATGTCGTCAGGTTCGAGATCTGGGAAATCTCGTAGAATTTCGTCCTGACCGATGCCGTTTGCCAGCATTTCGAGGATGTCGGCGACACGAATTCGCATTCCCCGAATACAAGGCCAGCCGTGGCACTGATCGGATCGAATTGTGATGCGGGCAAGAAGTTCGCTCATAACGCCACGTTACGCCGATTTGCATCGCTATGCCATTGTGGCGCGACTGTCGGTGGCTCGGGCAAATTGGCTGCTTGGCTCGGGATAGCGTTTCGGCGCGTATGATTGCAAAAAGGGACTCCGACAATAGCGACGAAATACCCATGGAAGCTCTGACCCCCAGCCGAACCGCGCAAGGCGCTGCCATGCATCGCGCCGCGCATCAATTTCTCGACGCGCCACCTGTCTTTGCGGACCCGCTGGCGCTGCGAATTATCGGCCGCGAAGCTGCCGAGGAACTGCGGAGAGGCTGGGACCGGCACGCTGGCGATCGCGCGGGCGGATTACGCGCCTTCGTCGCGATGCGCAGCCGGTTTGCCGAGGACGGGCTTGAAGCGGCCGTGGAGCGAGGCGTGCGGCAATATGTGCTGCTGGGAGCCGGACTCGACACATTCGCCTATCGGGCCGGCGACCTGTTTTCCGGGCTGACGGTATTCGAAATCGACCATCCTGCGACCCAGTCGTGGAAGCGCGCGCGACTTGCCGAGGCCGGAATTGAGATTCCCGCGAACGTCGTTTACGCGCCCGTCAATTTTGAATCCGAGACGCTTGCAAATGGCCTGACGCGCGCGGGCTTCGACTTCGCACGGCCGGCATTTTTTGCGTGGCTGGGCGTGACGCCTTATCTCTCGCGCGATGCCGTGACGGACACGCTGAAATTCGTCGCGGCGTCGACCGCACAAGGCAGCGAGATCGTGTTCGACTATTCTCAACCCGTCGAAGCGCTCGACGCGACGCAACGGGCTTATTTCGAAGCGATGGCCGAGCGCGTGGCGGCGGTGGGCGAACCGTTTCGCTGTTTTTTCGAACCTGCTGCGCTTTCGAGCGATTTGACCTCCATGGGATTTTCCCTGGTCGAAGATTTCGACGCAGTCGCGCTCAATCCGCGCTATTTCGCGGATCGATCCGATGGACTGAAATTGCGCGGACGCGCACATGTGGTGAAAGCGCGCGTCTGACGTTGAAAAAGGGAGATTCGTATTATGAACATGCTGATCGCGGCTGCAGCCCTATTCCTGGGCATTCATTTATTGATTTCCGGCACGAGGATACGCGACGCGATCGCGGGCACGATCGGCGAAAGTTCCTTTCTTGGCCTTTTTTCTCTCGCGTCGCTCGCAGCGATTATCTGGCTTGCGATGTCCTACGCCGATGCGCAACGGGGCGACGATCCGCTGCTCTACAATTTGGGGCCGGGCGTGAAGCATCTCGGCATCCCCGTAATCGCGCTCGCCTTTTTTATCGGCGTACAAGGACTGTTCATGCCGAACCCGACATCGCTTCGTCAGGAAGGCGCTGCCGCCAAGCCGGATACGATCAAGGGCGTGCTCCGCATTACGCGTCATCCGTTCCTGTGGGGCGTCGCGATCTGGTCCGCATTTCATCTGTCTGCGAACGGCGACGAAGCGTCGGTGATTTTTTTTGGAAGTTTTTTTGTTCTCTCGATCCTCGGAACGCTTTCGATCGACGCCAAGCGCCGGCGAAAAATGGGCGACGCATGGAGCGGCTTCGCGTCGAAGACCTCCAACATTCCGTTTGGCGCCGTCATCGCCGGACGCAACAGCCTGAAGCTGGGGGAGAGTTTCGGCTGGCAATTCTGGGTCACGGCGCTGCTGTTTGTCGTCGTGCTGTTCGCGCATGCGCATATTTTCGGCGTGTCGCCGTTTCCCGGCGGTATTGTACCGATCTAACCACGCGTTAACGCCGTCTTGATTGATTGCGGATCAGACTCGGGCGCCTCAGATGGAGCGCGCGCGTGGCGGCTGCCCAATCACGACCGGTCGATATGGCCCATCTTGCCCGCTACACGGGCGGAGATGCCGCGCTGAATGCGGAGGTCTTTGAACTGTTCGTAGGCCAAGCGACGGAGCTTATGCGCCAGCTCGAATCCGTGATCCAAACCGGCGACACACAACGCTGGCGCCATGTGACGCACACGGTCAAAGGGGCTGCCAGGGGCATCGGCGCATTCGAGTTGGCCGATGCAGCTGCCAGCGCCGAACCCATCGATCCCGCCTTGGATGCCGAACGCGCTGCGGGAGCCTTGCGTCAGATCAACGCGCAAGCCGAGACCGTCAGACTCTTCATCGACGCCTATCTGGGCCACTGACACTGCCCTCTTGCCGCAATTGATTTTGGCGTCCGCGCGGGTTACGCGGGCCGCTCGAAATCGCATGACGGCGCTGCGGTTGACGATTGGGGCGCCTATTTCTACATATAGAAATGTTATTTTATTCATTCATACACCGTAAAGATGTGGAATAGAGCATGGGCACGCCTGTCGAAACCGATGTGATCATTGTCGGAGCGGGTCCGATCGGACTCTTCGCGGTGTTCGAGCTTGGGCTGTTGGACCTGAAGGCCCAACTGGTCGACATCCTTGACCGGCCCGGCGGTCAGTGCACCGAGCTTTATCCCGAGAAGCCCATCTACGACATTCCGGGCCTGCCCATCGTAACCGGTCAGGAGCTTTCCGACAGGCTGATGGATCAGATCAAGCCCTTCGGCGCGCAGTTTCATCTGAGCCAGATGGCAAGCGCGTTGGAAAAACTGCCGGACGGCCGCTGGAAACTTTCGACCGATGCGGACACGGAGATCGTAGCGCCGGTCATCGTCATCGCCGCCGGCGGCGGCAGCTTCGTGCCTAAGCGCCCGCCGATCGCCGGCATCGAACCCTATGAAGGAAAAAGCGTGCATTACGCCGTGCGCAAGATGGATATGTTCCGTGGACGGAATATCCTTATCGCAGGCGGCGGCGATTCCGCGCTCGACTGGACGATCAATCTCGCACCCATCGCCAAGAGCCTGACCCTCGTCCATCACCGCGACGGATTCCGCGCCGCGCAGCACAGCGTCAACCGGATGCGCGAGCTCGTGGAGCAGGGCAAAGTCAAGTTCGATGTGGCCAGCGTGAAGGCGCTGCACGGCGCGGACGGAAAGCTCGAAGCCGTGACGCTCGCGGGAGCCGACAAACGCGAATGGCGCCACGAATGCGATGCTTTTCTGCCCTTCTTTGGATTGACCATCAAGCTGGGGCCCATCGCGGATTTCGGGCTCAACCTGCACGAAAATTTGATTCCCGTGGATACGGCAAAATTCGAAAGCACGACGCCGGGCGTGTTCGCCATCGGCGACATCAACACCTATGCGGGCAAACTGAAGCTCATTCTATGCGGCTTTCACGAGGCGGCGCTGATGGCGCAGGCGGCCTTTCATGTGTGCCGGCCGAATGAGAAACTGAGGTTCCAATACACGACCTCGTCGTCGAATCTGCAGAAGAAACTGGGCGTCGCATGAAGATCGTCGCAACCGACCGCAAAGGCGCGGAACACGTCATCGAAGGCCGCGATGGCTGGACGGTGATGGAAATTCTGCGCGATGCAGGCCTTCCCATTTCAGCGGAATGCGGCGGCGCCTGCGCCTGCGCGACCTGCCACGTCTATGTGGAGGGCGGCTGGTACGAAAAGCTTTCGCCGCCTTCCGAAGCCGAAATCGACATGCTCGACATGGCGCTGGCGGTAGAACCCAATTCGCGGCTGTCCTGCCAGATCATCTGCGCGCCGGGGCTGGACGGTATCGCGGTGACCATCGCGCCTGAATAGAATTATCGTATTGGAATAATTTATTATCGTACTATAATGCCGATAGTCGTGATCGGTAGTTGGACTATCGGGCCCAACCGGTCGCACCAGACTTACCCCTGGAGGCCGGAATGACAGACGCCAAGACGCCACCATCGAATTTGCGCTCATTGAGCCGCTTTATGGCAGGGCTCACGACTATCGGACTCCTGATTTACCCGGCAGCCGACATCGCCGTCTATCTCAGACCCCAGCACACCCAATGGATGATGCTCGACGTAGACCACATGGGCGATCTTCTGAACGAAAGTGTGCCGCTTTCGCATCGGCTCTATGCGCTCGCATTCTCGATGGTAGGTACGAGTTTCACGATCTGGGCTCTGTGGTCACTGCGCGGACTTTTCCTGGACTACAGCCGAGGCGAAGTTTTTTCTGCCCATGCGTTGCGGTTGATGAAGAATATCGCCATCGCAATCTTCGCAGGCGTAATCGTCAACTTCGCGATGCATGCACCGATATCTCTTGCTCTGACCTGGTATCTCGGTCACGGCCATCGCGAAATTTCTCTCGATTTCGGATCGGGCGACGTGACCTCGCTATTCACGGCCGGTGTCGTTCTGGTGATTTCGCGTGTGATGGCCGAAGCCCAGCGGGCCGCCGACGAAAACACGAAATTCATCTGATGGCGATCATTGTGAATCTCGACGTGATGATGGCTCGTCGAAAAATGCGCTCGAAAGAACTCGCCGAGGCGATCGACATCACGGAAGCCAATCTTTCCCTGCTGAAATCCGGCAAGGTTAAAGGCGTGCGCTTCTCGACGCTGGAAAAAATCTGTGGCGTGCTAGAGTGCCAACCTGGCGATATCCTGGAATTCCGACCCGACGCGTGAAGGGTGTATCATCGCGGTGAGAGCGTATCCCACGCGCAAGGTTGCCGGTGCGGCAGGCGTCATACTGCTGCATGTCGGCGTGATCGCTGCGTTGTTGAACGCATTGTACAGGCCTGTGCCGTCGGCCGTCCCCGCGCGGGAGCGCATCGTCTGGTTCGCGTTTGCGCCAAAGTCGGCGCCGGCCAAAAAAACACCTGTTCCAGCGCGGCCGCAAGCGCGCATCCTTTCAACTCCATATCCCGATTACCGCACGATCACGATTGCGCCGATGACAGGGCAGACCGATCTCGGCGCCTTGCACGGATTTCTCTTCGATTGCGCGCCGGAGAATCTGATCAATCTGACGGCGGAGCAACGCGCCGGATGCGTCACGGCGAACGCGGGCCCGAAACCGGACGATTCCGTCGACTATGCCGATCACACAAATCGATCCAAGAACGCCGTGCGCTGGGCGCGCGGGCAAATGCGCAAGCAGCAACCGCTTCGCCTGCCTTGCATGCCTCCGGGCCTCGCAACATTGATTTGCCTGGGCAACGGCATCTCCGATGGCGGCTTCGACCTCGATATGCAGCCGAGCTACGGCGACAAGCCGCGAGACGTCCATGTGCCCAACAATGGCGACCCGCCAAACGAGCCGCCGGGGTAAGGTCTTGCGTCCGTTAAACACTTGTTATAACGTTTTGTACTAACGAACGTACTAACGGAATCGGCCATGCAACACTTCTCCCTCAAGATCATCCAGATCGGCAATTCGCTGGGCGTGACATTGCCGAAAGAACTATTGGCAGCGTTGCAGGCCGAGAAGGGCGATGCGCTGACCATCACTCAGGCGCCCGATGGATTCCGGCTGACGTCATACGACCCCGATGTCGAAAGGCAAGTGGAGGCAGGGCGTGAAGTGATGCGCGAATATCGCGACACCCTTCGCGCTCTCGCAAAATGAGCGAGCCTGTCTGGCTCAATCGCCATGCACTCCAACTGCTTCACAGCGCAAGTATCGCCGAACATGGCGGAGCGGAAGGTCTGCGCGATGAAGGGCTATTCGAATCAGCTTTGGCGCGTCCACAAAACCTGCGTGCTTATGAAGGTGTGACCGATCCTGCACGATCGGCCGCATGCTACATTTTCGGATTGGCAAAGAATCACGCATTTGTCGATGGCAATAAGCGCATCGCTTTCATTGCGGGCGCTTTGTTTCTTCGACTGAATGGTTATCGCCTCGTTGCAGATCAGGCCCAGGCAACGCTGATCATTCTTTCAGTCGCATCGGGGGCACTCAGCGAGGACGATCTGGCCACGTGGATTCGCCGGCACTTGAAACTCACGTGATAGTCCGGTTTCGTTGATCGCAACGGAGTTGATCGCATGGGTCTTTATGATCGTTATCTGCTGCCACGGCTGCTTTCGGCAGCGATGAGCGCCAAGCCGATCACCTATCAGCGCCGCAAGGTGGTCCCGCGCGCGGAAGGCCGCGTGCTGGAAATCGGTTTCGGGGCCGGGCACAATCTGCCGTTCTACGACGCCACAAAAGTGACGCATCTGTGGGCGCTCGAGCCGTCCCATGAAATGCGTGTGCGCGCAGCCGAGCGCGTCGCCGCATCGCCGCTTGAGATCGAGTTCCTCGACCTGCCCGGCGAAGCGATTCCGCTGGAAGCCAACGCGGCAGACACGGTGCTTGTCACCTACACTTTGTGTACGATTCCCGATGTAATGACAGCGCTGGGCGAAATGCGCCGGGTGCTGAAACAGGACGGGCGCATGATTTTTTGCGAGCACGGCGAGGCACCCGATGCCTCTGTCAAACGTTGGCAAAACAGGCTGACGCCGGCGTGGAAGGCGATCGGCGGGGGCTGCCATCTCGGTCGGCCGATTCCTCGCCTGATCCGGGATTCCGGGTTTCGCGTAGACGGACTGGAGACGATGTATCTTCCCGGCACGCCGCGCTTTGCGGGGTTCAATTATTGGGGCACTGCGGCAAAAGCATGAATCCCGTCCTTCTGACAGTTTTCAAGTTCGTCATCACTGCTGCCGTGATTGTCGCACTCTCCGAGCTCGCCAAGCGCTGGACGATGGTGGCGACGATCGCGCCGTCCATTCCCATCGCCAGCGGTATGATCGCGGTGCTGCTGTATATCGACACCCACGACAGCGCACGCGCCGGAAATTATGCGTGGAACGTGTTCCTGCTTACGCCGCCCGGCTCCGTTTTTCTCATTGCGATGCCGTTGTGCCTGCGCGCCGGTCTCGCCTTCTGGCCCAGCGTCGGAATCGGGGTCGCCCTGACGATGGTCGCCTACTACGCCTACACAGTGATGCTGCAGCGTGTGTTCGGCGTCACGCTCTGAGTGCGACCGAAATGTATGGCGACATCATCGCGGTCAGGACGAGGCAGGCCTGCGGTTGGCGCCTAGCGCGTACGGTCCGCCCTTTTCGATCGCGCGTTTGTAGGCGGGACGCACCTGCATCGCGTCGAGATAGTGACGCAGCGCCGGATAATCCTTGAGGAGTCCGCTTGCATCGGCGGCTTCCAGGACGAACACCAGCTGAACATCCGCGCCGGTAAGCCCTTTGCCGACGAGATAGTCGCGACCCTTCAGCGCGCTTTCCATGTAAGAAAGCTGGTTGGCGACCTCGCTGTCGATGCGCGGACGCAAGGGGGCCGCTCCCTCGCCCAGATATCCGGCATACATGTGCATCATCAAGGGCAGCATCGCCGAACCTTCGGCATAATGCATCCATTCGATGTACTTCACGTGATCGTCCGACTTCGAATCCGGCCTGAGCCGGCCTTTGCCGTATTTGTCGAGGATGTATTCCACGATGGCACCCGATTCCGCGATGGTGTGACTGCCGTCGGTGATGACAGGCGATTTGCCCAGCGGATGCACCTTCTTCAATTCCCGCGGCGCGAGCGGTACGGGGCTCATGCGCTTGTAGTGAACAATCTCATAAGGCGCAGCAAGCTCTTCCAGAAGCCACAGAATGCGCTGCGAGCGCGAATTGTTCAGATGATGGACTTGGAGCATGGTGTCCTCCCGTCATTGCCTGACGCATCCGAGCAGGGACGGGGAGTTTCGGCAAGAGTGCGAATAAAACTCCGCGAGAATGGCAGTCCCGGCATTACAACCGCGCCAGCCTGATTGCACTCTCCGGACAGGCGGCAACGCAAAGGCCGCAGGAATGACATTGATCGGGCTTTGTCACAAAAGCCTGCTTACCACCATGCACCGCCACCTTCAGACGCACGAAAAAGGGAAGTGCCGCGCGTTCGTCGTTCGACAATTTGCGCACCGTGAACACGTCATACGGGCACACACGCACGCAATCTTCCTTGCCTTCGCACTTGCGGGAATCCACCACGGGCGCGACAACGCCGGACGGCTGTTTGCAGGACGATGTATCGCCGGCCGTCGACATCAATAAGCATCACCTTTCCCCAAGCGCAGCTCGCGCCACAGCGTTACGGTGATCCAGCCGGCCGTCGCACCGACGAACACGCCACCGATCGTGTCGCCGAGAAAATGGCCGTCGGTCGCCAAAAGGCTCGCGATGATAGCCGCAACCGCCAACGCGTAAAGCGGCCGCCCGCGCGGATAGAGAATCCAGAACACAGCCATTGCGGAGGTCACGAAGACAGTATGGCCGGATGGAAATGACAGATAATCGTCGCCGCCGTGGAACGGAAAGAAGCCATACGTGCCGTCGCGAAAAAGCACTTTCGGCCAGGTGCGTCCGAACATCGGCTTGAGCAGCAATTCATCCGACATCAGCCCAAAAGCGAGACTGAAGCCGGACAACATGAATGCCTCCGCCCAATGCGCGAGACGATAGCCGGCGGCGACCCACAAACCGCTCGCCAGCACGGAAAATCCGGCGATGGGCACGAGAAGCTCGAGAACCCGCATCGTTCCGTTGAACTGGGGCTGCGCGAAAGATGCGGTATGCGAAAATTCGGCGAGAGGCCTGTCAACAAAATTCACTGCGAGTACGACGAGGACTGTGGTCGCAGCCAGCGCAAGCAGCCAGCGAGCGGGAGGTGAAATGGCTGTCATGTTTCTCTTCGATCGGCCGATGACGGTTTACCGATTGAGTTCCCGCATCGCGGTGTCGAGTCCGCCCAGGGTGAGCGAATACATGCGCCCCGACATGATCTGCTGGATCAATCCGATGGACGGCGTGTACTCCCAGTGTTTCTCGGCGACAGGATTGAGCCACACGGCGTGCTCATAAATCTGCGCCACGCGATCCAGCCAGATCGCGCCCGCTTCCTCGTTCCAATGCTCCACCGAACCGCCGGGATAGGTGACCTCGTAGGGGCTCATCGTGGCATCGCCCACGAAGATCACTTTGTAGTCGTGGGGAAATTTATGAAGCACGTCCCAGGTCGCGAATTTCTCGTTATGCCGGCGGCGATTGTCCTTCCATACGCTCTCGTACAGACAGTTGTGGAAGTAGAAAAATTCCATGTGCTTGAATTCTGTCTTGGCTGCGCTGAACAATTCCTCGCAGAGCTTGATATAGGCGTCCATCGAGCCGCCGATATCGAAGAAGATGAGAACCTTCACCGTGTTGTGACGCTCGGGAATCAGACGAAGATCGAGATACCCCTTGTTGGCGGTGTCGTGGATTGTGCCCGGCAGGTCGAGTTCGATTTCGGCGCCCTGCCGCGCCCATTTGCGCAGGCGGCGCAGCGCCACCTTGATGTTGCGCGTGCCGAGCTCGACGGAATCGTCGAGGTTCTTGTATTCGCGCTTGTCCCACACCTTCACGGCCTTGCCGTGGCGGCCCTTGTCCTGGCCGATGCGCACGCCTTCGGGGTTGTAGCCCATCGCGCCGAACGGCGAGGTGCCGCCCGTGCCTATCATCTTGGAGCCGCCTTCGTGGCGCTTCTTCTGTTCCTCGAGCCGTTGCTTCAACGTCTCCATCAGCTTGTCCCAACCGCCCATCGATTCGATGAGTTTCTTTTCCTCTTCGGAGAGGAATTTCTCGGTCAGCGCACGCAGCCACTCGTCCGGAATCTGCGTGATCTCGGTTGCGTCCAGCGATTCCAGGCCTTTGAAGACATGGGAGAAGACGCGGTCGAACTTGTCGAGATTGCGCTCGTCTTTCACCAACGCGGTCCGCGACAGATAATAGAACTGGTCGACCTTCATATCGATGACGTCGTGCGCGAGCGCGTCCATCAGTGCCAGATATTCCTTCAGCGTGACCGGCACTCGGGCAGAGCGGAGTTCGTCGAAAAACTGGAAAAACATGGGCGTCTCGTTCGATGGCCGTTACACAATCCTAGCGCGGAGTGGGGGCATGGGCCAAGCCCAGTAATTCCGGCCGGTACTCGAAATGCATGGTGTCGTAATGGTACCAGCGGCCGCCCCATATGAAGCCGTGACGTTCGAAAATATCGACGATCTGTTTCGGCATGCGGTTGCGCCAGACGATGGGGCGCGCGGCCTTTCCCCGGTCCCAAAGCCAATAGCTCGAGAATGCAAGGTTGAGATCGATCGCCGCGCCATAGGCGTGCATCGAGGGTTGGCCGGCATCCGCAACTCCCCGGCAGGCATAGGTGCCGGCAGATGGCCACGCCGCGCGCCGGATCGGATCCGGCAGGGCATCGATCTCTCCGGAAATCTCGCGCAAACGGTCGGCCACGCCGCTGACCCGTGTCACTTCGATTTGGTGCCCCCAATGCTTCGGCAACCAGACGATCGATACAAGATTACGCGCGACCTCACCCTTGCGGCAGTCGCCATACATCGCATCGAAAAACGCCTTGTTGCGGAACCGGCCCGGATCGAAATTCTCCGCAGGAGCCGCGAGCGGCGCACCGACCGGATAAGCGATCAGAAACATATCGCGGATCGACGCATGGGCAAGAACGGCATCGAATGGCGTCGCGCCATCGAACACGCCCGCATTGATTCGAATGCCTTCTCGGAAGATCAGATCGTTGCCGGCGCGGCCGGAGAGTACATCGGGATAGGCAGCAACGAGCGTATCGAGCGAATCGGCCGCGGAAGCGGGCACGGCAGCGAATGCAAGCAATGCTGCCAATGCGGCAACGCTATTTCGCGCCGATCTGGCTTTCGGCGGCTGCATAGATCGCGCGCAGGAAATCCTTCTCGAGCGGAGTATCGCGCGGGTCGGCATATTCGATCGTGGCCTCCACCGCCCAGTTGTTCAACGCAGCCCCGGTGAACAGCACGCGATAATGCAGCTCTTCGAGTTTCGATGTTTCATAGGTGCGAGCATATACGGACAGGGGCTCGGTGCCCCCCGTCAGGATTTCCGGCTTTTCGGAGATTTCCTTGCCGCCCGTCCCTTCCTGTTCGGTAAAATCGGCGGCCAGCGAGGCCTTCGGGTCATAGGTGCCCGTCAGCGGCGTCAGCTTGATCGTGCCGTAGACACCGTTCAGGACCGAATAAGCGCAGAAGTCGGTTTTCGTCTCGGGATCGGAATCCCCTACTGCGTCACGCTCGAACAGACCGATTTTTGCCGGGCAAACGAAGCCGGAGGCCTTGTGCACCTTCGCGCCGTCCTTTCCGTCCGTAAACGCATCGCCAGGTATGGACTGGGCAACGGCCGAGGAACAGGACAACGCGGCGATCCCTGCAAGGAGAGTAATTTTCATGATGCTACATACCATTTGCCGAACGGATTTGTCGAATTGTCATTTGGAGCGATGCGCCCGACGGAATTTATTTGGCGTCTGGCATTGCGACGATAATAGTCTTCTTAGTTCTATCATATCCGCTCAGGAACCCGGCTTTGCTGGTAAAAACGTCGCGAGCGACGCCCAAGAGTGAAGCGGCATCCGGTCGTCCTTCAAAATAGGCATAAAACAGAACGCGATCGGGCTCCTCCATGGTTACGGCGTGACAGATCGAACCGTTGGCGGTATCCGAGGCGCCGAGGATTGAGGCCATGCCTCCCTCGGAGACGATCTCAAGTGACGGAGCTTCTCCGACGGTCATCAATGTCAATCGATCGACCGGCCCCGCTTGATCGGTATTGGAAATGTTTCGCCAGAAAATCATGGGCAACTGGGGATCATCGATAGTCTGCTCGACGCACCAGACTTCATCGGAGGCTCGCGTTGAGCTGTCGACCACGGCGGCGCTCGTGCTCGATACTAGCGTCAACAGCATGAGCTTGTCTTTGTCCGTGACTCGTTGCGCGGTACGCTGGACCGGAAGTGCCCTTGCGCAAAGATCGAGATGCGTTCCGGCTGTGCTTTGCGCGCCGACTGTCAGTGCAGACATTTCGTCGAACACAGATTGGACGCGATCCGGCGCATAAGTTGCCCGGAATTCGAGCGTCCAGCCGTCAAGATCGGAGATCCAAATACCGGAATCGATTGCACCCGCACGCTCGGAATATAGCAGGTGCAACCATTGCACATCGGGGGAGAAGACTTTCTGCGCTTCATCGGCCATCGGTGTCGCTTCCGGCGTTACGGTAGTCAGTTCGCGTTTTGCCTCAGTGAAGTCGTCGCTCAAAGTCCGCCCGCTACGTCGCGTCAGATAGATCGTGATCAGATCCCCATTGTCGTCCTTATATTCGCAGGAAACATCCAAACCAAATTTGTCGTAGGTGATGATATTGATGCGTTTGTAGCCGTTGACGTCCGCGTCGCAATGCAATGTCGATTGAAGATGTCGTGCATTGCCTTTGTCGTCGATTTGCCAAACGCTTTTTGGGATCGGCCGGGATCGCAAATCGGCTATCGCGGACTGCGCGCTATCGACGGACGTCGGCGTATCCGCCAGAACCGGCGTCGCCGTCAACATGAGGAGGGCAACACATCCTATAATGCTGCGCATCATCGTCCTCGATGGGCCGCTTCTTCCTCGGCTGAACCCGTCGGTCCCAAGCCTGCAATTCTTGATCAATACACCAAAATTCGGACGGCGACGCGACTTATCCGGCTACCCGGATCATTTCCTGTCTGTCGGGCACGTCGCGAGGCAGTGAGCCTGTACGAAATACCGATCTAATTCCTGGTCTCCCGCCGTGCGAGAAATGCCAGCCGCTCGAAAAGATGCACGTCCTGCTCGTTCTTGAGCAACGCACCGTGTAGGGGTGGAATGAGTTTGGTGGGATCGCGCTCCTTCAGCGCTTCAGGCGGGATGTCCTCATTCAGCAACAGCTTCAGCCAGTCCAGCAATTCGGACGTCGACGGCTTTTTCTTCAGACCGGGCACATCACGGATCTGGTAGAACACGTTCAGCGCTTCCGACACCAACTTCTGCTTGATGTTGGGATAGTGCACATCGACGATCTTCTGCATCGTCTCGCGCTCGGGAAATTTGATGTAGTGGAAGAAACAGCGGCGCAGGAACGCGTCCGGCAATTCTTTCTCGTTGTTCGACGTAATCATCACCATCGGACGGCGCGCGGCCTTGATCGTCTCGCCCGTCTCGTAGACGAAGAATTCCATGCGATCGAGTTCGAGCAGCAGGTCGTTGGGGAATTCGATGTCCGCCTTGTCGATCTCGTCGATCAGGAGCACCGGGCGGTTCGCCATCTCGAACGCTTCCCAGAGCTTGCCCTGCTTGATGTAATTCTTGACGTCCTTGACGCGGATGTCGCCCAACTGGGAATCCCTCAGCCGCGTGACGGCGTCGTATTCGTAAAGGCCCTGCTGGGCCTTGGTGGTGGATTTGACATGCCAGGTGATGAGCGGCGCGTTGAGAGCCTCCGCCACTTCGTAGGCAAGCTGGGTCTTGCCCGTGCCGGGTTCGCCTTTGATCAGGAGCGGACGCTCCAGCGTGATCGCGGCATTGACGGCAATTCTCAGGTCTTCGGTCGCGACATATTTGTCGGTCCCTTCGAAGCGTTTGGCACTCATCAGGTTCTCATTGTGGGATAGCGTGTCGCAACGGTAGGGGGGCCAAGAGCGCTTCGCAAGTGCGAGGGCGTCCTGCTAGTGTGGCGTCCATGCGCCAATCCGCTCCCGAAACGCTCGAAGCTGCCCTTTATCGCGGGGCCGGCCGCTACGAAGCCGAACGCCGACAGGTCTTTGCACGCGCCTGGCTGTTGGCCGCCCATGAAAGCCAACTTGCCGCTCCCGGAGCTTACGTAGCCGTCAGCGTCGCCGGTTATCCTCTCATCGTCGTTCGCGGTGAAAACGACGCCTTACGCGGTTTCCACAATGTGTGCCGCCATCGCGCCGGCCCCTTGGCCGAGGACGGCGAGGGCACATGCGCCGGCGCGCTTGTGTGCCGTTATCACGGGTGGCGCTATGCGCTCGACGGCAGGCTTGCCAATGCACGGGATTTCGGTCCGGCGGAGGGATTCGATCCGCGAGACTATGCGCTCTATCCGGTGCGCTGCGAGACCTGGCGCGGCTTCGTCTTCGTCAATATGGATCGCGATGCCTTGCCGCTTGCCGGAGCGATGTCCGTGTTCGACGAACGACTGCGCGACTGGCCGATCGAGACCTATCGCTTCGTGCGCCGCTCCACGCATGAGATCCGCTGCAACTGGAAAACCTATGTCGAGAATTATCTCGAGGGCTATCACGTGCCCAACGTGCATCCGGCTCTCGATGCCGCCATCGACGCGGCGCAATATAAGGTCGAAATCCAGGCGCCGGCGATGTTCTATTCCGCACCCGCGCGCGACAATTCTCCCGTGTCCGGTATTTGGGGCTGGCTGTGGCCCTGTCTCGGAATCAACGTTTACGCCAACGGCATGATGATGGAGCGCATGTGGCCCATCGATCATGCCCGCACGCGGCTGGACTATCTTTATTTCTTCCCGAAGAATCTGCCGGAATCCGAAATCGCGCGCGCGATGGCGTCATCGGAAGTGACCACCGTCGAGGACATCGCGATCACGGAAGCCGTGCAGCGCAATCTCGACGCCGGCATCTACGCCAAGGGCCGGCTCTCGCCGAAGCACGAAACCGGAATTGCGTGGTTCCAGTCCGAAGTGCAGCGCGCGGTCGGAGACTGATTCGGGCCTATCCGATCTGTGCCGCCATCGCCTTTGGCGCGCCACCGAGATAAGGTCGCCTAGCAGAGTCGGGAGATTCGCCCATGGAATGGAAGCTGATCGCGGCCGTCGCGGTTGCGGGAACGATCGGATCGTTCACCGACTGGCTGTTCATGGGCGTGCTGTTTCACGAGCGCTACAATCGCTATCCCGAAATATGGTGGCCGGGACTCCGACAAAAGGCGGGCGACGTCCGCGCTATCGTCATTGCCAGCGTGCTCGGTTATGTGACGTCGGCGGGCATTGTCCTGTTGTGCCTGTTTACGGGCTCGACGAGCCTCGAAGGCGCGCTCATCATTGCGACGCTGGCCTGGGCCGCGGGACCGCTGGTGATGCAGGTCACAAACGGGTTCTGGATCAAGTTCGATCCGCTGCTGACCTTCTCGCATTCACTGGGATATCTGGTTCGCTTCCTCATCGCCGGGGTCGCGGCATCGATCGCGCTCGGCTGAAAATCTTTACAACCAGTTCGCGGAGTCTCCGCACGGATATAATTCGCGACACGCCTTGCGACAAAGCGTGACAGTCTGCGATTGCCGCTGTCGATCCTTCATGGCCTAATTCCCCTCATCGGGGGAATTGATGATTGCACATGTTTATACGGTCGCCTTTCAGGGCATCGAGGCGCGCGAAGTCGACGTGCAGGTCCATATCGGCGACGGCCAGCCGAACTTCAATGTGGTGGGTCTTGGCGATAAGGCGGTGAATGAAAGCCGCGAGCGGGTGCGCGCGGCGCTGTCGGCCATCGGGCTCGCGCTTCCATTCAAGCGCATCACGGTCAATCTCGCGCCGGCCGATCTCCCCAAGGAAGGAAGTCATTACGACCTGCCCATCGCTCTTGGGCTGCTCGCGGCAATGGGTGTTCTGCCGGCTGGAGAACTCGCGGGCTACACCGCGCTCGGCGAATTGTCGCTCGATGCGCAGGTGGCCGCCGTTGCAGGCGTGTTGCCGGCCGCGCTGGCGGCGTCCGAAGCGCAGCGCGGCCTGATTTGTCCCGCAGCATGTGGGCCGGAAGCAGCATGGGCGGCAGGCATCGAGATCATTGCGGCGCCTTCGCTGATCGCTTTCGTCAATCACGTGAAAGGCGTGCAGGTGCTGAATCCGCCCACGGCGCGCATGGCGGAAGACGTCACGACCGCGCCGGATCTCAAGGACGTCAAAGGGCAGGAGACCGCAAAGCGCGCGCTGGAGATCGCTGCCGCCGGCGGCCACAACATGCTGATGATCGGGCCGCCGGGTTCCGGCAAGTCGATGTTGGCCGCGCGCCTTCCCGGCTTGTTGCCGCCGCTTGATGCGCGCGAGGCGCTGGAATTGTCGATGGTGCAATCGCTGGCGGGCGAATTGCGCGACGGCGCGATTTCACGGCGGCGGCCGTTCCGTACGCCGCATCACTCCGCCTCGATGGCCGCGTTGGTCGGCGGCGGGCTGCGCGTCAAACCCGGAGAAGTGAGCCTTTCGCATCTTGGCGTATTGTTTCTCGACGAATTGCCGGAGTTCCAGCGCGCGGTGCTGGAATCGCTCCGGCAACCGATCGAATCGGGAGAGGCCGTTGTCGCGCGCGCCAATGCGCATGTGCGCTACCCGGCGCGGTTCCAACTCGTGGCGGCGATGAACCCCTGCAAATGCGGTTACTCGAGCGAACCCGCGCGGGCTTGCGGGCGCGCACCCAAATGCGCAGCCGACTATCAGGCCCGGATATCGGGGCCTTTGCTTGACCGCATCGACATCCAGATCGATGTCGCGAGCGTCTCGGCGCAGGATCTGGCGCTGCCGCCGCCAGCGGAAGGCAGCGCCACGGTCGCCGCCCGCGTGGCCAATGCCCGCAACATCCAGCGCGCACGCTATGAAGGACTCAATCTGCGCACCAACGCGGAAGCCGAAGGCGAGTTGCTCGAGCGCGTGGCGACGCCGGAGCCGGCAGGCGCACGCCTTCTGACCGAAGCCGCCGAACGCATGCGCCTGACCGCGCGCGGCTATCACCGCGTGCTGCGCGTCGCACGCACCATCGCCGACCTCGCTGGCGCCGACACGATCGGTCGGGTGCATATTGCAGAAGCTTTGTCCTATCGCAGGATGGCGCATCTTCAATGATGCGCTATCCGACCGCGGGCAAATAGGACGCGATAGCGTGAAAAGCATGGCCGTGACGAGCGCCATGAAATCGGCGATTTCTATTCGACCTTCGAATTCACCTATCGGCTGATGAAGGAGTTGAGCACGGCCAGGTAAAACGACGGGTTCAAATGCGCATACTGCCCAGGCCGCCGAACAGCCAGAGCACGACCAGTACGATGAGCACCAGCCCGAGCACTCCGCCCAGTCCGCCGCCGCCATAGCGGCTGTAACCGTAGTATCCACCGCCGCCGAACAGCAGTACGAGCAGTACAATAACCAGAATCAATCCCATGGCGTGACCCTCAATTGCCAGCAAGGTAACGCGCGGGAACCGAAATCGTCTCCCTATGCGAGTCTGTTGTAGCGCAGAGCCCCGGGAACTAGGCCATTTTGGGTCGCAGGATCGCGGCGATGACGAGACCCGCGACGACATATCCCATGAAGTCGATGAACCCGTAAGCGAGGGTGTAGCTCGCAGGAAACCCGTACCAGACAAGATAGGACACATTGGTGGTCATGGCTGCGGCGAGTCCGATCAAAGCAACGAATCCCGCGCGTGCGATATAGCCTGCGAGCATGGCTTGCGCGAGGAGGAACGCCGAGATCAACGAGATCGCCGCTTCCTTGGCGAATTCCGCGATCATCATGCTCGCCGACATGCCCGCGCCGGCCGGGTTGTAGATAAGAAGCCCGTGCGGTTCGGTCTTGAGCTTTTCTTCCTGCGCCTTCATCGCGTTCGGATCTTTGGGATTCATCCACGGGTAGAAATAGAGCCCTTGCTTGTCGTCGACCGCGCTCCGCATTGTAGACATGAGCTGATCCTCATGATGGATCTGGCTGAAGCCGATCGTGGCCAAGGGTGTCGCGAGGTGTGCGATCGACATCCAGACGAACATCGCGATAGCCCCGACAATTCCTGCAATCAGAATGCGCATGAGATCCCCCCGATTGATCCGCAGTTGAGGATTCACTCTAGCGCAAGCGGACTGCGCGCGCAGCCCTATTCCGCAATAAATTGAGTCCGACGAGGAGCCCCACGCCGGCAAGCGATGCCAGGAGATAATACACGTTCATCGTCAGCCCCGGCCCCGCTTGGCGACCGCCCGGATATGCCGTAAGCAAATCGCAGAAAAAAGCGGGGGGCAATATGACCGGAAATGCAAAAGGCGCGGGCAAGCGATTCCGCCTGGTCCATCTGCTGCTGATCGTACCGTTCGCAGCGGTGCTGTGGACGCCATTCTACAATTCGAGCGAGCCCTCGCTCGCAGGCGTGCCTTTCTTCTATTGGTACCAGATGCTGTGGATCGTGCTCGGCGCGGCCGTGCTCTATCCGGTTTATCGGGCCGAACTGCGCGCCGAGGAATAACGTCATGGCTCCGCCTCTGGATTGGACGGCGATTGTCGTCTTTGCCGCGCTGTTCGCGTTCGTCACCGTCGTGGGATTTTTCGCCGCGCGGTGGCGCCGTGGCGATCTTACGCAACTCGCGGAATGGGGACTGGGTGGACGACGCTTCGGTACCGTCGTCACCTGGTTCCTGCTCGGTGGCGATCTCTACACCGCCTACACCTTCATCGCCGTTCCGACCCTCATGTTCGGCTCCGGCGCGATCGGCTTTTATGCCGTGCCCTACACGATCTTCGTCTATCCCATTCTGTTCACCGTTTTCCCCCGGCTGTGGTCGGTTTCGCGCGCCAAAGGCTATGTGACGGCCGCGGATTTCGTGCGGGGCCGTTTCGGCAACAGGCCGCTTGCGCTTGCCGTCGCGGTGACCGGGATCGTCGCCACGATGCCCTATATCGCGCTGCAGCTCGTGGGGATGGGTGTCGTCATCGGCGGACTCGGTATCCATGGCGAATTGCCGCTCGTCATCGCGTTTGTGATTCTTGCCGCTTATACCTATTCGAGCGGCCTGCGCGCGCCCGCAATGATCGCGGTGGTCAAGGACATGCTGATCTATGTGACGATCGTCGCGGCTCTGATCGTCATTCCCCATGAACTCGGCGGCTATGCGAAGATATTCGCCAGCGTGCCCCCCGGGAAGCTGCTGCTGGCTCCGCCCACCGCCGACAATCTTGGCCAGCAGAGCGGCTATGCGACACTTGCTCTCGGCTCGGCGCTCGCACTGTTTCTCTACCCGCATGCCATCACCGGCCTGCTCAGTTCCACGAACCGCCATGTCATCAAGCGCAACGCTGTCGTGCTGCCGGCCTATTCGATCGCGCTGGGATTGATCGCGCTGCTCGGATATATGGCGATCGCGTCCGGCGTGAAATCGATGCCGGCCTATGCAGTGGGCTTCAAGACCTTCGGTGCGAACTTCGCGGTGCCCGCGTTGTTCCTGCACATGTTCCCGTCCTGGTTCGTGGGTGTGGCGTTCGCATCCATCGCCATCGGCGCGCTCGTGCCGGCCGCGATCATGTCGATCGCCTGCGCCAATCTGTTCACGCGCAACATCTATCGCGAGTACATCAGAAAAGTCTGCACGCCGGCGCATGAATCGCAGGTGGCCAAGATCACATCGCTGGTCGTGAAGCTTGGCGCGGTCGTTTTCATTCTGGCGCTCCCCAAGACCTACGCCATCAATCTTCAACTGCTGGGCGGAATCTGGATCATTCAGACGCTTCCCGCCGTGCTGATCGGCCTTTACACCCGCGTTCTGAATCCGTGGGCATTGCTGATCGGCTGGGCAAGTGGCATTGCCGCGGGCACCGGCATGGCCATCAGTCTCGGCTTCAAGGGTGCGATCTATCCCCTGCACATATTGGGTTGGACGGTGCCCTGCTATGCCGCGCTGAGCGCACTGGTGTTGAACATTATCGTCAGCGTAGGGCTGAGCGTCTTGCTCAATGCGCTTGCGCAAGAGGCGCGTGAAGACGAAACGGCAGCTGCGGACTATGTTTGAAGTCGAAAGCTCTTAACCGAATCGGCCCGTGATATATTCCTCGGTGCGCTTGTTTTGTGGCGACGTGAACAGCCGCTCGGTGGTGCCGAATTCGATCAACTCGCCCAGAAACATGAACGCCGTGTAGTCGGACACGCGCGACGCCTGCTGCATGTTGTGCGTCACGATTACGATTGTGTATTCGTTTGACAACTCGTCGATCAGCTCTTCGATTTTCGCCGTCGAAATCGGGTCAAGCGCCGAGCAGGGCTCGTCCAGCAGAATAACTTCGGGTTTCGTCGCCACGGTGCGCGCAATGCAAAGACGCTGCTGCTGCCCGCCCGACAGGCTGAGACCGGATTCCTTCAACTTGCCTTTGACCTCGTTCCACAACGCAGCCCGCGTGAGCGCTTCTTCGACGCGATCGTCCAGCACGGATTTTCTCGTCCGCTCATAGAGCTTTATGCCGTAGGCAATGTTGTCATAGATCGTCATGGGAAACGGCGTGGGCTTCTGAAACACCATGCCGATCTTGGCGCGCAACAGATTGATATCCTGCTTGCCGTCAAGAATGTTTTCGCCGTCGAACAGGACTTTTCCCTCGGCCCGCTGTTTGGGATAAAGCTCGTAGATGCGGTTCAGCACGCGCAACAGCGTGGACTTGCCGCAGCCGGACGGGCCGATAAAGGCGGTCACTTTTTGATCGTACAACGGCAGCGACACGTTCTTCAGTGCCTTGGTCGCGCCGTAGTAGAACGACAAATTCTGGATATCGATCCGGACTTTTTGGTTCTGATCGACAGGAGCCATCGAATTCATTGTCAGTACCGCCTCGATTCGAAAAACCGCGCAACCACGCTGAGGGTCAAAACCGCCAATGTAATCAGCAGTGCGCCCTCCCAGGCCAACTGATGCCAATCGTCATAGGCTGAGCCGGCGTAGAAATAGATGACCGCGGGGAGGCTGGCCATTGGCTGTCTCAGCGCTTCGATTCCGTTAACCCAACCGCTGTTGTTGAGCGCAGTGAACAGAAGGGGCGCGGTTTCGCCCGAGATGCGCGCGATGGCCAGCAGCACGCCGGTGACGATGCCTGCCCGCGCGGCGCGCCACGTCACGGTTCGGATAATGAAGTTGCGCGGTGTGCCGAGCGCGGCAGCAGCTTCACGCAGGGTGTTGGGGACGAGCAGCAGCATGTTTTCGGTAATGCGGACGACAACCGGAACGACAATAACCGCAAGGGCGACGGCGCCTGCGATTCCTGAATAGGGCCGGCCCCGCACCAGAATCTCATAGATGAAGAGACCAATTAGGATCGACGGCGCGCTCAAAAGAATATCGTTCACAAAGCGCACGACGAATGCGTGAGCCTTATCGCGGCCGTATTCGGCAAGGTAGGTGCCGGCCAGAATTCCGATAGGCGTACCGACGACGACCGCAATCGACGTCATGATCAGGCTGCCGCCGATAGCATTTGCGAGGCCGCCATTTGAGCCCGGAGATTTGGTGATTTCGGTGAATACCGTCGTCGAAAATCCCACAGCCCCCTTCATGACGAGAGTGGTCAAGATGAGTCCAAGCCAGCCCATTCCGACAGCCGCCGCGGAAAGAGAAAGGAAAAGGAAGATACCGTTCGTCAGACGCCTGCGCGCATAAAGTGCCCGGTTCATCTCGAGCCTCCGCCTGCACGAACATTGAGCCGGTAGAGCATGATCTGGGCGACTGCGAGGACGATAAACGTGATTCCAAACAGCACGAGGCCCAATTCGATCAACGCCGGAATGTAAAGATCGCCGAGCGCCTCGGTGAATTCATTGGCGATTGACGCAGATATGGTGGTACCAGGCGACAACAACGACCCGTTGATGTGATGCGAATTGCCGATGACGAAGGTCACTGCCATGGTTTCTCCGAGCGCGCGTCCTAGAGCGAGCATCGCGCCGCCGACAACTCCCGCCCGCGAATAGGGAAGGACAACGTTCCACATGACTTCCCAGGTCGTGCAGCCGATCGCGTAGGCTGCTTCCTTAAGCGTAGGGGGCACCGTCTCGAACACGTCGCGTGTCACCGCCGAGATAAATGGCAGGATCATGATGGAAAGGATCAGGGCTGCGGTGAAGATGCCGACGCCGAAAGGCGGGCCGGCAAAGAGGGTCGATAGAATTGGCAGGTTCCCAAATACAGCAATCAGCCAGGGTTCAATTGTTTGTTGGAAGAACGGCGCGAAAATAAATAGGCCCCAGATACCGTATACGATGCTGGGAATGCCGGCGAGAAGCTCGATCGCTATGCCGATCGGCCGCTTGAGCGAACGGGGACACAGTTCGGTCAGAAAAATCGCGATACCAATACCGATCGGCAGTGCAATCAACATGGCCACTGCAGAGGTTACGAGCGTGCCATAAATTGCGGGAAACGCGCCGAAATGTTCGGTAACCGGGTTCCATGCGGTCGACGTCAAAAAGCCGAATCCGAAGGCCTTGATCGCCGGCCACGCGCCATAGGCGAGGGTTGCGATCAGGCCGACAAAGATAATGACGACAAGCAGCGCGGCGGCACCCGTGAGAGCGCGGAACCGCGAATCGCTTCGGCCGAAGCGCCGTAGAGCTGCGCCTCTCGACGTCGATGCGAGATTTTCCGTCAATGTTGCGTCGACCATAAAATCCGCCGCGTCATACTCTAAACGATTTGGGGGGCTGATGGCGCATCAACCCCCCAATAATGTTGCAGGCATATCTCGCGCTCAACCCTGCCTCACGGCAACGAGGCCGGGACGATATTGGCTTGCCAGCTTTTGTAAATCTCATCCTTGGTGCTTTGGGGAAGCGGCACGTAGTCGTTGGCCTCGGCCAGCGCATCGCCGTTCTCGTATGCCCATTTGAAGAATTTCAGGGCTTCCTTCTGGGCATTCGGATCGCTCGGGTTCTTATAGACGAGAATGAAGGTTGCGCCCGCAATCGGCCACGCATCATGGCCGGGCTGATCGGTGAGCACGACGAAGAAACCCGGCGCGTGCGCCCAGTCCGTTCGCGCCGACGCGGCCTTGAAGGCCTCCGCTGTCGGCTCCACGGCAACGCCGTCATGATTGATCATGCGGACATAGGCAATGTGGTTTGCTTTTGCGTATGCATATTCGACATAACCGAGCGAGCCGGTTGCCTGCTTGACGCTCTCCGCGACGCCTTCATTTCCCTTCGCGCCAATTCCCGTCGGCCAGTCGACTGCGGTGTCCTCGCCAACTTGCGAGGCCCATTGCGGACTTTTCTTGCTCAGATAGGCCGTAAAGATAAAGTTCGTGCCCGAACCGTCCGAACGATGCACGCCCACAATCGCAAGATGGGGAAGATTGACGCCGGGATTGAGTCTTTTGACAGCAGCATCATCCCAATATTTGACATTCCCGAGGCAGATGTCCGCCAATGTTTTGCCGTCGAGAACCAGTTCTCCGGCTTTCACTCCTGGAATATTCACGACCGGCACGACGCCGCCGATCACTGTCGGAAATTGGGTCAGACCAGCCGCTTGCAGGTCGGCCGGCAGGAGCGGCTTGTCAGTCGCGCCGAATGTAACCGTCTTCGCCTTGATCTGAGCGATGCCGCCGCCGGATCCGATCGGCTGGTAGTTCAGGCCCACACCTGTCTTCGCTTTATAGGCTTCGGCCCATTTGGAATAGATCGGGTAAGGAAACGTGGCGCCGGCGCCGGTCAGATCGACGGCCAAAGCGCTGGTTGCAGCACAAGCCACGGCAATGCCGGCGGCCAGGCCCAGCAACCGATTCGTCAAGGACTTCATGGAGAACCTCTCGAGAGTGGGCAATGTCATCGGCCGAAGGCGCCTGGAGAAGCGGTGGGACCGCGCGTAAATCCCCCGGGCGTCGGTCGGGGCGATAACGCCCGCCTACGGTGCAACGTCCATCACAGTTCTATGAAGCTTTGATGACAACCTGGCGGCCGGGGCCTTGGGGTTCTGTAGTGCCGCGCAATGTACTTCTAAGTCATTGATAAACAACAAATATGGCCGCGGACCCGAGGTCCGCGGCCAAATGGCTCGGCAAAATGTTAACGGCCGGCCGTCAGGGTAACCTGAAAGGTCTGATTCTGGTCAGTGGTGACAGTCCAGCTATCCCCGACACTATGGGACACCAAAGGCGAGCACGATGGCTTTGGGGCATTCGGGGTGTTCGGAGACAGGTTGGTCGTTAAGCAGATGGTTTTGCCGTCGTCCCTGAGCGACCAGCCGCCCGTATACCGAACGGGCTTGCCGCTCGGGTCCGTCGTGGAGCCCGAATAAGTCATGTCGGCATTGAAAAGCAGAATCGCCGTCTGTCCGCTGGCGGTATCTTTTGTCGTGATGGTGTTGGCATAGGTATTGGCCATCGGGTCGTCGGCCAGGGCCGCGCCTGCGAAAAACACCATGGCGCCGGCAAGCGCCAATGTTCTGAACTTCATGAATTCCTCCCTCGAAGTCGAACTGTTTTGATAACTGCCCGGGACCCGGGCGATCCCGACATTAACCGTTTCTGTGGCCGAAAACACCATAGGCTAAACGTTTCGCAAACCCCTGGACGGTTAAGTTGCGACGGTCAGGGGAGACAAGATGCCGCTCGCGCGCGTCGGAACGGCCATTTTCGGATTGGGAGCGCTCACCATCGGGGCTGCGGCCCTGACGGACGGCGTTTTGCACGGCCATTTGATGGTCCTTTCGCCACTGGTGCTGGGTGCGCTCGCCTTGTTGGGCGTGGCGGTTTTGCTCGCCGGTCTCGTGGAGGCGCGAGGCCGGGCACACGCTCTACAAAACAGCACGACCGAATTGCGCTCGTTAACCGAAAAGCTCGAAGCCTCGCTCGCGACCGTGTCGGCGATCAACGCGCGGCTTCACGAAAGCGAGGTACGCTATAAGGGTCTCGTCGATGCGCAAGGCGATGCAATCTTCCGCCGCTCGCCCGATAGCCGACTCAGCTATGCCAACGATGCGTTCTTCAAATTGTTCGGTCTTCAGCCCCAGAGCGCCATCGGCCATCCGTTTGCACCCGAACTCCATCCCGACAGCCGCGCACCCTTGTTTGGTTCCTTTGCGGGATTGGAGACCGGCCGCGCGCGCGTGCGCTACGACCAGCATGTACGCACGGCCTATGGCTGGCGCTGGATTGCCTGGGAAGATTATGCGGTGCGGGACGCGTCCGGCCGGCTGATCGAGATTCAAAGCGTGGGGCGCGACGTTACCGAGCGCAAGGCGCTGGAAGACGCGTTGACCGAAGCGCGCGACAAGGCCGAGGCCGCCAGCCGTGCGAAATCGGGCTTCCTCGCCACAATGAGTCATGAAATTCGCACCCCCATGAACGGCGTCCTCGGCATGGCGCGCCTCTTGATGGAGACCAAACTTCATCCGGAACAACGCACTTACGCGGAAGCGATCCAGCAATCGGGCGTAGCGCTTCTTTCGCTGATCGAAGACATACTCGATTTTTCCAAGATCGAGTCCGGTACCGTGACGCTCGAGGAAGATGAAATCGAGCCGCGCCAGATTGTCGAAGGCGTGGTCGAATTGCTGGCGCCCAGAGCGCACGCCAAAGGCATCGAGCTTGTGTCCGTCATTACGGCTGACGCGCCGGAACTGATCCGGATCGATGGCGTCAGGTTGCGCCAGGTTCTAACAAATCTCGTCGGCAACGCGATCAAGTTCACCGAAAAGGGGGGAGTTCGCGTCGACATGCGTCCCGTCGAAGGCCGCGAGCGGCGTTTTCTGCGCTTCGAGGTGCGCGATACCGGCGTCGGTGTCCCGGCGGAAAAGCGTCTCGAAATTTTCGACGAATTCGTTCAAGCCGATTCCAGTCATGCGCGTCGTTTCGGCGGTTCGGGACTTGGGCTCGCCATTTCCAAGCGGCTTGTCGCGGCGATGGGCGGCGAGATCGGAATCGATCCGGCACCGGGCGGTGGGAGCCTGTTTTGGTTCACGACACCTGCGATCATGATTCGCGACGCAAATTCCATCGAGAGCGAAAGGCTGGCCGGCTATCGGATCGCCTTCGTGACGCGCAACGCCGTGCTCCGCGAAGGCGTCACCGCACAGATTCGCGCGGCAGGCGGAGAAGTGACTGCCTTGCGCCTTTCGGGGTCGGAAGCCGGCTCGTCGCCACCCAATGTCGATGCTATCCTGATCGACGCCGGGACTTCAGGGCAGCCCGAACTTCCGGCATGGCCGGATTCCGGCATCCGCTCGATCGTGCTGCTCACGCCCGACGCGCGCGGCAAACTGGCCGACCTGAAGACGATGGGATTTGCCGCTTATCTTGTGAAACCGATTCGCCAGATTTCTCTCGCCGACCGTATCCGTGCCAGACAAACCGGCGCATCCGACGGCTTCGACCTGCCCGCACATGGCGAACTCGCACAATCGCCGATCCCTGCCGCCGACCCCCGGCCCCGGCGCGAAACGCGTTCGCTCAAAATCCTGTTGGCCGAAGACAACCCGATCAACGCGCTGCTGACGCGCGAATTGCTGCGCCGACGGGGTCATGACGTGAAGGAAGTGGCGTCCGGCGAAGGCGCGATTGCCGCCATGGCGGAGGCGCGCTTCGATCTTGTGCTCACCGATATCCATATGCCCGGCCTTGACGGCATCGAAGCCGCGCGCCGTATTCGTGCCGATGAAGTCGCAATGGGGCGCGCCCGCACGCCCATCGTCGCTCTGACCGCCGACGTCCTCGAAACCGGCAAACGCGCTTGCCAGGAGGCCGGTATGGATGGTTTCCTCAGCAAGCCAGTCGATCCCGCCGAGCTTGACGCCATGTTGGCAGAATTATTTCCTTTGAACTTCGATGCGAGAGCGCGCGAAGCCGCAGCATGAACACATCGCCGCGAGCTTCACTGCGCGCTTATTTCCGTCCGCGGGTTTTGGTGATGCTGGTGCTCGGATTTTCTTCCGGGCTGCCTTTTCTGCTGGTCGGCAACACTTTCGGCTATTGGCTGCGCGACGAAGGGACCACGTTGACGGCCATCGGTTTCCTGTCCTGGGTCGGCATTGCCTATTCGTTGAAGTTTCTCTGGGCGCCGCTGATCGATCGCGTCAACGCGCCGCTATTGGGTCGGCTTGGCCGCCGGCGCGGTTGGATGGCGCTGGCGCAGATCGCAGTCGCCGCTGCCCTGATTGCGATGGCGCTGGTGGGAACCAAAGCGGGACTTGGGCTGCTTGGCGCATTCACGTTGATTGTCGCGTTCGCATCATCGACGCAGGATATCGTTATCGACGCCTGGAGAATCGAATCCGCCGAGAGCGGCGCAGAATTGGGCTTGCTGACGTCGGCTTATCAATTCGGCTATCGCATTGCCCTGATCGCAACGGACGCGATGATCCTGATTGCAGCCAATCACCTGGGCTGGCCGGTTTCATACGCACTTTACGGCGTGCTGATGAGTATCGGTCTTGTCGCGACACTGGTGGCGGCCGAGCCATTGCGCGCCGACGCCGTGATTTCAGAGAAATTGGCAAAAGCTCCATTGCGGTCAATGAACGGACTGTTCGACGCAATCATTGGACCCTTCCTCGTCTTTTTCCGCACCTATGGCTGGCTCGCGCTGCTGATGTTGGCCGCAATCAGTCTTTATCGATTGCCGGACTTCGTCATGGGGCCGATGGCCAATCCCTTCTATCACGACATCGGTCTGTCAAAAGACTGGGTGGGAACGATTCGCGCGTCGATCGGCCTTATCGCGTCATTTGCAGGAATTGCTGCGGGCGGGTTTTGGGCTCTGCGCTTCGGCTATATGAGCGCTCTGATTGTGGGCGGCATTCTCCAGGCGCTTGCAGTTGCGGGCTTCGCAAGTCTCGCGCTATTTTCGTCGCACATAAATCTTTCACCGCCATTCGCGATGACGTCGGGAGAATTGCTGCATGTCATTTTTGTGAATCCACAATTGAGACTCTTTGCTGCCGTCATGGTGGGCGACAATTTCGGCATCAGCTTTGCGGGCGTGGCATTGGTCTCCTACATGTCCAGTCTCACGAGCCTGGGTTACACCGCGACCCAATACGCGCTGCTGAGTTCGACCTATACCTCGGCTGGAAAGATCATGAAGGGCTTCTCAGGCGTCATCGTGGAAAGCCTTAGCGCGGGCCATGGCCTGATGGGCGCCTATGCGATTTTTTTCGTGGGCGCGGGACTCATTGGCCTGCCTTCGGTGCTGTTATTTGTTCTTCTCGCGCTGCAACATCGTGCATCGCGGCGCGCGAATCAGCCGTTACCTTCGTAATTGACGCCAATTCCGCGTTATCCACCTTTATTCTCGTGATTTGCTGCCAATGGCCGATTCGGGTAGACTTCACGTTTCAAATCGCGTGTGAGGGTCGGAAGACCCGGCGGCCCGGGCTTTCTGCTCACGCCCGCGGCAAGGGATTGATCGTCTTGGTCAACATTCACGAACCCGGTCCACTGGAAGGGCGTCTCGACCAATGGCCGGTTCTCGCGGCTTCGGGTGCACTTGAGGTGCGCCTGGCGGAGACCGAAGCGGAAATCGAGGCGGCGCAAAGACTGCGTTATCACATCTTCTACGAAGAGATGTCCGCGATCCCGTCGCCGGCCATGCGCGAGATACAGCGCGACTTCGATATATTCGACACCTATTGCGATCACATGCTGGTGGTCGATCGCGCACGCATCGACGATGACGGTCAGGCGGCCGTTGTCGGGACGTATCGGATGGTGCGCGACATCGATGCGGCGCGCGCCGGCGGCTTCTACACCGCGGGCGAGTTCGACATCGGTACGATGCTGGCCCGCATGGCGCCCGGCACACGCTTGCTCGAACTCGGCCGTTCCTGCGTGCTCAAGAGCTATCGGGCAAAACCCATTACCGTGCAGTTGCTGTGGCGCGGCGTGATGGCCTTTGTGGGCCGCTACTCGATTGACGTGCTTTTCGGCTGCGCATCGTTGCAGGGTATCGATCCGGACGCGCTGGCATTGCCGCTCTCCTATCTGCATCACTTCCACAGCATGGAAGGCCCGCGCATTCGGGCCCGTCCCGAACTGTACGTGGAGATGAACCGCATCGCCAAAGAAGACATCGATCCCAAGGAGGCGTTGCGCGCACTGCCGCCGCTTATAAGAGGGTATATGCGCGCAGGATGTACGATCGGGGAGGGAGCCGTGATCGACCGCCAATTCGGCACGACCGATGTGCTCATCTATTTGCCTCTCGCGAAAATGGATGCGCGCTATCTGAGCCGCTTCGGGTTGAGCTGATTCCCCGAAGCCGGAACGGGGTCGTAAAAACAAGAAACGGCAGCCCCCTGTCAGGATTTGCGGCGCTTTTCGATCGCGTCCCAGATCAGCTTCGCAGCATCGGGACCCCCGAAGCGTTTCACCTCGTGGATGCCCGTGGGCGAGGTGACATTGATCTCCGTCAGGTAGTCCCCGATCACGTCGATTCCCGTAAAGATGAGACCGCGCGCTTTCAGCTCCGGCGCGAGAGCCGCGCAAATCGCTTTTTCTCGCGCCGTCAGCGACGTCGCTTCCGGTCGGCCGCCCACATGCATATTCGACCGCGCTTCGCCGGCGGCGGGCACGCGGTTGATCGCGCCGGCGAATTCGCCGTCGACCAACAGAATACGTTTGTCGCCCTTGCGCACATCCGGAACATAGCGTTGCACGATCAGCGGTTCGCGATAGAACTGGGTGAACATTTCGAGCAATGCGCCCATATTCTCGTCGTCTTCCTTGACGCGGAACACGCCCGCCCCGCCATTTCCGTAAAGCGGCTTCAGGATGATGTCGCGATGCTGGGCACGAAAGCTGCGAATTTCCTCGCGATCCGTCGTGATCAGGGTCGGCGGCATCAAATCCTTGAACAAGGTAACGAAAAGTTTCTCCGGCGCATTGCGGACGTGAAACGGATCGTTGACCACCAATGTCTTCGGTTGGAGGCGCTCGAGAATGTGGGTGGCCGTGATGTAGGCCATGTCGAACGGCGGGTCCTGCCGCATCAGAACGACGTCCACACCCGACAGGTCGTGCAGCGACGATTGTCCCAGCGTGAAATGATCGCCCTTGACGTTGCGCACCGAAAGAAGCCGCGCGCGCGCCGTCACAAGACCGTCGCGGAACGTCAAATCGCGCGGACCATAGTAGAGGAGCGAATGGCCGCGCGACTGGGCTTCGAGCGCCAGCGCGAAAGTCGAATCGCCCCCGATATCGATCCGCTCGATCGGGTCCATCTGGATCGCGACAGTGAGCGCCATGCGCAATGCTCCTAATTCAGACGGCGTTTCATGCTCTGCAGGCCGAATGCTGCCTCGTTGTGAAGGGCCGCGCCAGCCGGCGCAAGTGCGAGGCAGGCTTCGTAAGCTTTTTGCGCCGCCCCGAGCGCGCCGGCAGCTTCGTTGAAGCGGGCCAGTTCGAGCCACAAATCCGCACGGCGCGGTGCAATGAGCACCATGCGCTTTGCTATCTCGAGCGCGCGAACGCGCTCGCCCGTCTGGAGCGCCCGCAGCTTCAGATTGTTCTTGAGCCTCAGCAGCACCTCGATGTCGCCGACCTGTTCTGCGAGCCGTGGATCTTCCGGAGCCGGCGAACCCATGGCGGGAGGCGCACCCAGCGATTCCCGATCGATCGCGGCACCGCCATTGAACGGATCGATCAGCGCCTGAGTCCCGCGCAACGCGATCTTCAGAAGAAAATGTCCGGGGGTATTGAGACCGGAGCTTTCAAATCCGGCCGCGCGCGCGGCATGCAGATATAGAATTCCAAGCGCCACGGGCAGCCCGCGCCTGCGGTCGATCACGGCAATCAGATCCGCATTCTGCGGATCGTCATAGGCAAGCCTGTCGCCGTCATAGCCATAGCGGCCGACAAGAAGCGCCGCGAGCGAACGCGCGCCGTCTTCTGCGTTGGTTGCAAGACGCGCATCGCTGCGCGCATGTTCGGCGATATCGGCGAGATGCGCGAAGTATGGATCGAGATCGCGACCCGCATGATCGAGAGCCGACAGCATCAGCGCGGCGCGAGCAATATCGTGAGAACCGTCTCCCGCCTGGCCGAGCAGCCTGAGATATTCCGCCGGATCGTCGTTCTTCTTTTTCATGACGCGGAAGATTGCCTCAGACGACGGATCTGTTGAACCATAAATCGGCAATTGGGTCCCTCAGGGCCGCCAGGCGTCCGGGACATGCACCGGCCAGCCGCGCCGCGCGACGGTGATCGTGTCGAACCGCACACCCCTGGGCTTTAGCCCCGGCCGCTGCGCCAGATAAAGTTCCGCCGCGCGCTGGATGCGCGCCTGCTGCCGCGGACCCAGGGCTCGGGCCGCCGCATCGCGCTCCTCGCGCGCTTTGACCTCGATGAAGCAGATCACGCCCGAAGTCGAGCGCGCGACAAGATCGATCTCGCCCGCATGGGTTCGCACGCGCCGCCCAAGGATGCGATAGAATTTGCACATCAGCAAAAGGGCTGCGAGCGTTTCGCTGCGTCGTCCGCGTCGTTCGGCCGAACGACGCGATGCCAGAAATCGATCAGTCTTGCTCATCGCGTTTGGTCTTGATCGCGAGCGCCCGCGAATAGAGTGCACGCCGGGGCAGATCGAGCGCGTGCGCCACAAGGTCTGCGGCGGCACGCACGGGCATGAATTCGAGAGCGCTTTCGAGAAGCGTGTCGGCCTTTGCAAAATCCGGTTCTGCGGCAGCTGCAGGCCCGACCACAATAGTCACCTCGCCTCGCGGTGCGGGCTCCTGCGAATAAGCCAAGCCAAGGGACGCCAGATCGCCGTGGCGGCGTTCTTCGTGAAGCTTCGTCAGTTCTCGGGTTACCACCGCCGGCCGGGAACCGAGGATCGAATCCATGTCCGCGAGACTCTCGGCCAAACGTTGGGGTGATTCGAAGAACACAAGTGTCGCCGGGACGCTTTTCAGCTCTGCCAGAGCCGAGCGTCGCTCGCCGCTCTTCGATGGGAGGAAGCCCGCAAACAGAAACCGGTCCGTCGGCAAGCCTGCCACAACAAGGGCGGCGAGCGCAGCGGACGCACCCGGTATCGCGTGCACCTGTAACCCTTCCGCGATCGCATCGCGCACAAGTTTGAACCCGGGATCGGATACGAGAGGTGTTCCGGCGTCACTGACGAGCGCTATCCGCTCGCCCGCGCGCAGATGGGCCAGAAGCCGGGGGCGCACCTGAGCGGCATTGTGATCGTTGTACGGGAAGAGCGGGCGGGAAATGCCGTAGATCGCAAGCAGCTTCGAGGTCACCCTTGTGTCTTCCGCGGCAATCGCGTCGCAGGCTTTGAGGACGTCCAGTGCCCGCAAGGTGACGTCGCGGGCATTGCCGATGGGCGTCGCCATGACGTAAAGACCTGGCGCTAAGAGATTTTGAGCCGGATTTTGCGATTCGCGCGGCTTGTGAATACCCTCAGACCCGCTCGCGGCCGAATGCCGATCCTGGTGCACGAATGCGTCCGATGAACCCCTCTGTTTCGACATCCGCCTCTGTCCGGCCCTCACGCAAGGTTGTGGTACGACTTTGCGCCATCGCAGCGTCGCTTGCGATAGCCGCGTTGTCAGGCTGCGTAACACAGCCGGCCACTGTAAAGGCCCCTCCCCTACCGCCTGTGGCGCCCATTCCGACGGCCCCCGCGACCATACCGACGCACCCTTTGACCGGCGACCAGCCAAATTTCCTGAAGCTCGGCAATATGCAGAACGGGCAGACGCCGGTCCGTGTCGGCGTATTGCTTCCCTTCTCGAACGGTTCGGCAGGAACGCGCGCGCTTTCGGCCAGCATGATGAAGGCCGCCGAGCTGGCGCTGTTCGTCGCCGGCAACGCGAACATCGTCCTGATTTCCGCAGACGAAGGCTCGACGCCGGAATCCGCCGCCGCCGGTGCGCGCTCGCTGCTCGCGCAAGGCGCCGAAGTCATCATCGGTCCTCTCTTCTCTCAGTCGGTCACAGCTATTGCCCCGATCACGCGCGACCGTGCCGTGCCAGTGATCTCGTTCTCAACCGACCGCTCCGTTGCGGGCGATGGCGTCTATCTTCTGAGCTTTCAGCCGGAGATCGCTGTCCAGCGGGTCGTTTCCTATGCAGCCGCTCATGGCCACTCCGCCTTCGCGGCGCTTGTGCCGGACTCGCCCTATGGTCACGTCGTGGGACAATCCTTCGCCGACGAAGTGAAGGCCGTCGGCGCGAAGGTTACGGACGTCGAGAAGTTCACGCCTAGCAGCGATGCCATTGCGGATCCCGTGCATGGCGTGGCGCAGACAAATCCCGATGCGATTTTGATTGCGCAAGGAGGGCCGCTCCTGAAGGAAATTGCGCCGGCCCTGGCAGGCGCGGGCGCGCCGAACAGCCGAGTGAAATATCTTGGGACTGGGCTTTGGGACGACCCTTCCATTGCCAAGGAGCCGATGCTGGCCGGCGGCTGGTTCGCCGCACCCGCCCCCGAGATCGAAAAATCGTTCGATGAAAAATATCGCGCCTCGTTCGGCCAGAGCCCGCCGCAATTGGCGACACTGTCCTATGACGCAGTGTCGCTGGTTGCGTTTCTCGCGGCGGGTCCTCCCTACAAGCGTTTTACTGCGGGAGCGCTTGCCGATCCCAACGGCTTCTCCGGAGTCGATGGAATTTTTCGCTTCAATCCCGATGGAACCTCCGATCGCGGCCTGGCAATCCTGAGTGTGGAGCAGGACGGCAGCTTTCACGTCATCGATCCCGCGCCGACGACGTTCGAGCCGAAGGGTTCATAGGCGCGCGATACAAATTCTGAACCGCAAGCCATTGCTGGGACGACTCTAATCCGCCAGCGCGGCGATCAAACTGTTCAGCACAAGCCGGCCGCGCGGCGTGGCGCTTAATTTTTCTCCGGCGAATCGCACAAGGCCTTCTTGTTCCAAGATCGCGATGCGCGTGCGATCGAGCGGCGCCTTCCAGCGCGATTCATAGCCCGCGAGATCGATGCCTTCTGCGAGCCGAAGATTCATCAACAAATGTTCCTGTGCGGCGTCAGGCCCCGCGATCTCCTGCATTTCGACGAGACCGTTTCCTTCGCGCGAAACCATGTCACGCCAACGCTCGGGCAGTCGCTCGCAGGACGTGGCGAAGCGCTTCCCCGCAAGGTCGAGGCGGCCATGCGCGCCGGGGCCCACTCCGGCATAGGCGCCGTAGCGCCAATAGATCAGATTGTGGCGGCTTTCGGCGCCAGGAACGGCATGATTTGAAATCTCATAAGCGGGACGTCCGGCAGCTTCCGTCAGTTCCTGTGTAGTCTCGTAAAGTGCTGCAGCGCTGTCTTCATCCGGCGTCGCAAACTTGCCTTCACGAGCCAGCGCGGCGAACGGCGTTCCCGGTTCAATGGTGAGCTGATAGAGCGAAAGATGTTCGGTGCCGAACGCGAGTGCCTCATTCAACTCCGCGCGCCACTCCGCCACTGTCTGCCTCGGTCTTGAGTAAATGAGATCGAGCGAAACGCGATCGAACACGCCCATCGCCATCGCCAGCGCAGATTTCGCATCGGCGACATTGTGCAGGCGGCCGAGAAATTTGAGATCGGCATCGTTAAGCGCCTGCACGCCCAGCGACACGCGATTGACTCCTGCCGCGCGATAATCGCGAAACCGCGCCGCTTCCGCGCTTGCCGGATTGGATTCGAGCGTGATCTCGGCAGCCGGCGCCATGCTCCAAAGCTTGGCGATCGCTTCGAGAACGCGCGCAACGGCGGCTCCCGTCATCAGGGACGGCGTGCCGCCGCCGAAGAAGATCGATTCGACGATCGGTCGCTCGCGGCCCTGCAGCTCCGCCACCCATTCCAATTCGCGCACAATCGCTCGCGCCCACAATGTCTCGTCGAATTCGCTGCGGACATGCGAGTTGAAATCGCAATAAGGACATTTGGCGGCGCAGAACGGCCAATGGACGTAAATGCCGAAGCCGCTCACGTGCCGATCTCGAGTTGCCGTTTCAACTTGGCGAAAGCCCGTGCGCGATGGCTCATCGCGTGCTTCACGGCCGGATCGATTTCGCCGAATGTTTGCTGCATTCCCTCGGCCACAAAGATCGGATCGTAGCCGAAGCCGCGCGTGCCGCGCGGCGGGAAGACCAGATGGCCCGTCACCTCGCCCTGGAAAATTTCTGCGTCTGTATTCGGCCGGGCAAGGGCCAGCGCGCATACGAATTTGGCGGAAAAATCCGTCGCGTTTTTTTCCTTCAGAGACTTTTCGACTCGCGCCATTGCGGCTGAGAAGTCCTTTTGGGGTCCCGCCCAGCGCGCGGCATAAATGCCCGGCGCGCCATCCAGTGCCGTGACGGCCAGTCCGGAATCGTCCGATAAGGCGGCGAAACCACTCGCCTGAGCGGCCGCGTGCACTTTCAATGCGGCATTTTCGGCGAAAGTGGCGCCTGTTTCTTCCGGCTCCGGAAGTCCAAGTTCCGCTGCTCCCTTGATCGTCAGATCGAACGGCGCGAGCAGCGCCACAATCTCGCGCAGCTTGCCCGGATTGTGGCTCGCCACCACCAACACCTCGCCGCGCGCGAGTTTCATCCGACCGCCTGCTTCTGCAACGCGATCAATTCGCCGATGCCTTTGCGCGCGAGTTTCAGGAGAGACGCGAATTCCTCGTCGGTGAACGGTGCGCCTTCCGCTGTACCCTGTATCTCCACGAACCCGCCGGCTCCAGTCAGCACGAAGTTCGCGTCGGTCTCGGCGGTCGAGTCCTCGGCGTAGTCGAGATCGAGCACCGGCTCGCCTTTCCAGATGCCGCAGGAGACGGCCGCGACGTGGTCCTTGATGGCGGGCTTCGTCACCATCCCCGTTTTTTTCATAAATCCCAGACACTGATGGAGCGCCACGAAGCCTCCGGTGATCGAGGCCGTGCGGGTTCCGCCATCGGCCTGGATGACGTCGCAGTCGATGACGATCTGGCGCTCGCCGATGGCGGCCAGATCGACCACGGCCCTGAGCGAGCGCCCGACAAGGCGCTGGATTTCGAGAGTACGCCCGGATTGCTTGCCCTGAGCTGCCTCGCGCCGCATCCGTTCATGGGTGGAACGGGGCAGCATGCCGTATTCGGCCGTCACCCAACCCTTCCCGGAGCCCTTCAGGAACGGCGGGGGCTGCTCCTGGAGGCTGGCGGTGACAAGCACATGGGTATCGCCGAATTTCACCAGGCAGGAGCCTTCGGCGTGCTTGGCAGCCCCCGGTTCGAGACTGACGCGACGCAATTCGTCCGGCGCGCGTTTACTGGGGCGCATGGTGGTATCCCTTGAAGTTCGAGGTAGCAGCCGTTACCTAGCCTTCCCGGCCGTGCCGGCGCAACGCGCGAACCGGGCAAAACGGAAAATATGCTTATTTTCAAAGGGTTGACGTGACAGCGAACCCGATCGACGCAGCACAGGCCAGACGGCTCGCCGCCGAATTGGGCGAAAGGCCGCGCGAGGTGTTCCGTCACCTCGTCGACGCCTTCCTGACATCGGGCGAACCGGTCGGTTCGCGGACGCTGTCCCAAAGGCTGCCGATGTCCCTGTCGCCAGCCTCGATTCGCAACGTGATGGCGGATCTTGAGGCGATGGGGCTGCTTTATGCACCCCATACAAGCGCAGGCCGCGCTCCGACCGAACGCGGTCTCCGACTGTTTGTGGATGGGTTGCTGGAAATCGGCGAGCTTGCACCGGGCGAACGGGCCACCATCGAAGCACGAGTGTCGGGTACAGGCCGCGGAGTCGAGGAAGTTCTGACCCAGGCCACAATGATGCTGTCGGGGCTGTCCCGTTGCGCCGGCTTGCTGGTCGCGGCAAAGCAGGAATCTGCGCTCAAGCACATCGAATTTGTCTCCGTCGCGCCGGGCAAGGCCTTGGTCGTCATCGTGACGGAAGACAGTCAGGTCGAAAATCGGGTGATCGATATTCCGCTCGGCCTGCCCGTCTCCGCGCTTGCCGAGGCGTCGAACTATCTCAATGCACGGTTGCGGGGCCGCACGCTCGATTCGGCGCGCGCCGAAATCATGGCCGAGCTTGAAAGCGCCCGCGCCGAACTCGACACGCTGACGGCAAAAATCGTGGCCGAAGGACTCGCCACGCTCGCCACGCCCGCGGGCGGCGTGCGCAATGTCGAGGAAAAAGTTCTCATCGTGCGCGGCGCGTCGCATCTGCTCGACAGCGTCGATGCGCAGACAGATCTCGAGCGCGTGCGAAACCTTTTCGACGACATCGAGCGCAAGAACGAGCTGATCCAGCTGCTCGAACTCGCCAAGGAAGGCGCCGGCGTGCGCATCTTCATCGGTTCGGAAAACCGGCTCTTCAGCCTTTCGGGGTCTTCAATCGTCGCCGCGCCTTACGCGAACGCGCAAGGAAAGATCGTGGGCGTGATCGGGGTCCTAGGGCCAACGCGCCTGAATTATGGGCGCATCATTCCAATGGTGGATCATACCGCAAAGGTTGTTGGGCGCTTGCTGGCCTGATGCAATTCGAGGACGGGATTATGATTGGCGACGAAAACGATTATCTGCCGGAAGGCCTGGACCCGCAAAACGGCGAAGCAACGGGTGGCGAAGTCACGGCCCTGAAGGCTGAAGTCGCAGAGCTCAAGGACCGGATGCTGCGGGCGCTTGCCGACGCGGAAAACACACGCCGCCGGGCAGAGCGCGACAAGATCGATGCCTCGCAATATGCCGTCACTCGCTTTGCGCGCGACATGCTTTCGGTTGGCGACAACTTGAAGCGCGCGCTCGAATCCTTTCCGGCCGAGGCGCGCGCTGTGGCTACGCCGCAGGTGAAAGCCGTCATCGAAGGCGTCGAGGCGACGGAACGCTATCTGCTCGCGACCCTCGAACGCCATGGCGTCAAGCCGATCGACACATCCAGCGGTCGCTTCGATCCGAACCTGCATCAGGCCATCGCGCAAGTGCCCGGTGAGGGGCGGGCGGCCGGTTCGATCGTGAACGTGGTCGAGCAGGGCTATGTGATCGCTGACCGCTTGCTGCGCCCCTCGATGGTGACCGTCGCGCGTGCCGATTCGTCGGCGCCTCCGCCATCGCCGGGACCGGACGCCCAACCGGGCAGTTCGGTCGATACCAAGGTGTGAATTCGGCCGTATACCCGAATCTGCAGGCTTTCCGCGATTCAAGCCCGCCGAAATCTGTTCTACACTTGGCGCCATGAGCAGCGCCACGGTAGCCCCACCGACCGAAGAAACGTCTTTCGAGCAAAGGCTTTTTCTGAAATCTCCCCTGGGAACCGCGGCGACGTCCGCGATCCTGTTTGTCGTTGTCGTCGGCAGTTATATCCTGCTTGCACTCTTAGTGCGTGTTTCGCTTTTCGACAGTTCGGCGCGCATTTTTCACATCGCACCTTATGCGTGGGCAGCGCTCGTGATGTCGTTGCTCATGGTGACGGTGCTGGGCATGCAGCGCTACACGCGACTCAAGGAAAAGGTCGACGAAGCCGCGTTTCTGGCGGTCGCCCCCGGCATGACATCCGCAACCTCCATTCTGCGGCCTGCAGCGCCTGCCCGTATGCTGCTGGCGAATATTCTCGGCGCAATTGCGGGCGTCGGGCTGGCCTATCTGACAGTGCCCTCCACATTTCCCGAGCACTACCCGGCCTTGTTTGTGTGGAATGTCGCCGTGACAATGTTTCTAGGCGCATTGTTCGCACGCGGGGTGCTCATGACGGCGCAAGGCGGGCGAGCTTTCACTCACATGATCGAACATGATCTTCAGATCGATCTTCTCCATGTGGATAGGTTAGCTGTGATCGGCCGGCACAGCGCTCGCAACGCGCTCATCTGGTTCACCGTCGCCGCAATCGTCTGTCTCTTTTTTATCGGTAACGGCGTCGACCGTATGACCGTCTCCATTCTGGCCGTCTGCGCCGGTATGGGCTTGTGGATATTCCTCCGCCCCATGGAACACGTGCATCGCCGGATTCGCGCAGTCAAAGGCGCCGAACTCGACCGGATCCGAAACGAGATCGGAAATGCCCGCCACGATGCCGTGCGCGATGCGTCGGCTGCAACCCGTTTGCAGGGACTCCTTGCCTATGAGGCGCGTATTCAGTCCGTCCACGAGTGGCCTTTCGATCAGTCGACCTTGATGCGGGTTACGGCCTACATTCTGATTCCCGCCATTCCCTGGTTCGGCGAAGCTTTCGTCAGCGATATGATACAAAGGCTCGCGCATTAAACCGGGCTCGATACGAGGTGACAGCATGAGCGGCATTCGCGTCGTCGTGGCGGGCGCGGCAGGACGAATGGGCCAGACTCTCATTCGGTTGCTCGCCGAATCGAATGATCTTGTGCTGACCGGCGCACTGGAGGCGCCGCATCACCCGGATCTCGGACAGGATGCCGGGGTGCTCGCCGGGTTGAAGCCCGCCAATGTCGCTCTTACGGACGATCCGTTGCCTGCCGTCGCGACGGCGCAGGCAATCATCGATTTCACGGTGCCGAAAGTGTCCGTGGAACTGGCGGCGCTCGCAGCGCAGGCGCGCATCGTCCATGTTATCGGCACGACCGGACTCACTCCCACCGACGATTCCAAAATCGAGGCCGCCGCGCGCCACGCGACGATCGTCAAATCCAGCAACATGAGTCTCGGCGTGGCGCTCCTGGCGGCACTCGTGAAAAAGGCCGCAAAAGCACTACCGGGTTTTGACGTTGAAATCGTCGAGATGCATCACCGCATGAAGGTGGACGCTCCATCCGGGACCGCGTTGCTGTTAGGACGCGCGGCTGCGGAAGGCCGTGAAATCGTTCTCGAGAACAATTCTCTGCGGGGACGCGACGGCATTACAGGCGCGCGAAAGGACGGAGCCATCGGCTTCGCATCGCTCCGGGGCGGCACGGTGATCGGTGAACACGAAGTGATCCTGGCAGGTCCCGGCGAGCGCGTCGTCCTTTCACACGCGGCAGAGGACCGAATGATTTTCGCGCGTGGCGCCATCGCGGCGGCACGTTGGGGTCAGGGTAAGAAGCCCGGCCTTTACGCGATGGCAGACGTACTCGGTCTTTCCGACTGATCGCGCGCCGCTTCGAACGCGAGCATCGCGCGCTTCCGAGGCAGCCCCCAGTGATAGCCGTGCAAAGCGCCGTCGCTGCCAAGCACGCGATGGCAGGGGATCAAATAGGAAATCGGGTTACGGCCGACTGCCGTGCCCACCGCACGCGACGCACGCGCCGAGCCGACCTTCCCGGCGATCGTGCGGTAGGTCGTGACGTGGCCCGACGGAATCGCGAGCAGGGCTTGCCAGACCTTGATTTGCCATGGCGTACCCAGGAGATGCAGACCAATCTCGCGGCCTTGCTCTCCGGCAACCGAGAAAATCTCACGCACAATCTGAGAAATACGCAAAGTCGCCTCGCGATAGACCGCTTTCGGCCAACGCGATCTCATGTCGGCGAGCATGGCGGTTTCTTCGCCGTCATTGCCGAAGGCCAGACCGCACACACCTTTGTCCGTCGCCATCGCAAGCACGATGCCGAACGGGCAAGGCTCGAAGCCATAGTCGATCACGAGTCCTTCGCCGCCGCGCGCGTAATTCCCCGGCGTCATCGCTTCGATCTTGATGCACAGATCGTGCAGCCGCGACGGGCCGGACAGGCCCGCTTCCAGCGCCGCATCGAGCACACTCGACCCGGCGGCGAGTTCGGCCTTGGCCCGATCAAGCGTCAGATTGGCAACGAAAGTCTTAGGACTCACGCCGACATAACGGGTGAATACACGCTGAAAATGGAAAGGCGAAAGCCCGGCAGCCTGGGCCGCATCTTCGAGACGCGGCTGGTCCGCATAGTGCTCGGCCAGGTAGCGGATCGCCCGCGCCATGGTGCGATAATGCGTCCCCGCTTCAGGGTCTTCCTGGAGATATTCGATGTTCATGCCCCTACAATGACGTCCTCAGGCGCGTTGCGCGACCCGAATCTTGCTATCACGCGGGAGGCAGGGCCTCTCGGTTCATCCGCAACGCGACCTTGAGCGTTTCGGCGAAAGACTGCCGATCCTGGGGCGAGAGGAAGGCGCCTACCTGCACCGCGCGGCCGTGACTGCGCAAGCTGAGCCGGCTCCAATGTTCCTCCGGCTCTTCCAGATGGACGCGCACCCAATAGGGATTGAGCACAACTTCGCTCGGTCTCCCTTTGGCGGGATGGCGTTCGACGGTGAGGCTTTCCGGTCTCAACGTGACCCGCTCGTGACGGCGCGCCGCTATGGAACTGGCGCGGAATGCCCAGGCGAGAAGCGCCACATCGGCGCCCATGAATGGCATCACCGGCCAGGCACCGTGTAGAACGAGCGTCAATCCGAACGCGACATTGACGAAGGCCACCGCCGCAACGACGGCCTTGAGCACGGACGGGCTCAGCGGCTGATTCGGCCGGAGCGTGGCGTCGAACACGACATTGTCGGTCGCGGACATGGACCCAGAATGCGCGCGCAGAGCTTTGGTGACAAGTTCCCAGGAATGTTTGAATCTGAACCGGTCTTTCCTGCCCAGCCAGATCCCAAGCCCGGACCCGCCAGCGATATGCCGAAGCCATTCTCCAAAAGAGATATTGAGACCTTCTTTGCGCGGTTGAAGGCGAAGGATCCCGACCCAAAAACCGAGCTTGCCTACCGCAACCCCTATACCTTGCTCGTCGCGGTGGTGCTTTCGGCGCAGGCAACCGACAAAGGGGTCAACAAGGCGACAACCGAGCTCTTCAAGATTGCGGATACGCCGCAAAAGATGGTGGCGCTCGGCGAGACCGGACTGACACAACACATCAAGACCATCGGTCTCTTTCGCAACAAGGCCAAGAATGTCATTTCGCTGTCCAAGTCATTAATCGAGCAACACAATGGAAGCGTGCCGGATGATCGCGATGCGCTCGAGGCTTTGCCGGGAGTGGGACGCAAGACGGCCAACGTGGTTCTGAATGTGGCGTTCGGCGAACCCACGATCGCCGTCGACACGCATATTTTTCGGGTCGCCAATCGCACGGGAATTGCGCCCGGCAAGAATCCGCGTGAAGTCGAGGATGGGCTCGAGCGCGTCGTGCCGGCACAGTACAAGCTGCACGCGCATCACTGGATCATCCTGCACGGCCGCTACACCTGCATAGCGCGCAAGCCGCTTTGTCCCGTCTGCGTCGTGCGCGATTTATGTCGCTTTCCCGACAAGACACGGGAAGGCCCTGCGCCGTCGAAATCCGACCGAAAACCAGCCAAGAAATGGCCGGCCTAGAAACTGATCACGACGTCGGTGTCGCCTGCCGATGCGCTCGTAGAGAATCGAGGCAACCCGCGTCTGCGGCTATTTCCTGCCCGCGCGGCAATGTTTCCACATGCCGAACCGAAAGCGAATTGCCTTCGGGATACAGAAAGAAAAACGCCTTGCAGGACGCGCCGTCATAGCGCCACAGCTCGATAGTTCCGTCTTTGCGCACGAAAGCCGGCGCGCCGAACGCGACCCGCAATTGCGACGCTTCGAGACCCGCAATACCGGAAGGCTCGCCCACCGGTGGCGCAGGCGGCAGAGCGACGCGAGGAGGAGGCGCCTGCGGCGTGGCGCAGGCGCAAAGGAGTGCGCAAAGCGCGGCAACCAGAAAAGGACGGATTGCGGGGCCGGTCATGCAAGGCGCTCCTGACGCTGATAGTGCTGGAACACATGCACCATAAACGCGGCACCGAACAGCGGCGCAAAAAAATTCACAACCGGGATCATTGCGAGCAGCGCAATCACAATGCCGGCCCCAAGAATGCCCGTCGGGTGACGCTTGCGCATATTGTCCACCTCGGAACGCGAAAGATGCCGCAGGGCAGCCAGTTCAAAGAACTCCCGCCCCAACAGCCACCCGTTTGCCACCAAGGTCGTGACGCTGCCCACACCCGGCAGCATCACGTCGGCCGGCAGAAGAGCCAGAGTTACCACGATCACTTCCGCAGCAAGCCTCAGCCCGACAAACAGATATGTCAGAAAAGGTGCGCCCGAAGTCGTCGTGTCACCGGGGTAATATTTGGCCTCGATCCGCTTTGCCACGCCGTTGAGAAACAGCGAACCGAACAAGGCCGCGACCGGGCCGCCGAGAAAGAACAGCGCCACGATCACCAAAAGCGACGCGATCCACCCGATCGCGATGTTGAGCCAGTGCCAGTGGAGGGGCGGCAGATGCTGGATGCCGTATTGCACGGCCGCGAACATCAGTCCGAATAACGCGAGCGTCAGTAGGAACGACTTGAACACCACCCCCAGAAAGGCGGGCTCGAAGATCATACCGAGCGCCTTGCGCGCGCTTGCGAACATCGTGTTGGTCCTCTATTCGGGCCGGGACGTTCGGTTATAGAGAACTCGGCCGCAAACTGGGAGCATCTCGCATGGCCCATAGCTACGACGTTGCCGCCATGGGCAACGCGCTCCTCGACGTGATCGCCCCGGCGGATGATGCGTTTCTGCTCCGTCACAAGATCGCCAAGGGCGTTATGACCCTGATCGACGAGTTTCGCGCGCTTCAGCTTTATGAAGCTCTCGGCGGCGCGCGCGAGGTTGCAGGCGGTTCGGCGGCCAACACCGCCGCAGGCGTGGCGTCATTCGGCGCCAAAGGCCTCTATGTGGGCAAGGTGAAGAACGACCCTTTGGGCAAGAGCTTCGCGTCCAGTCTCAATGAAACGGGCGTCCATTACACGACCGGTATGGCCGCGGTCGGCCCTGCAACAGGCTGCTGCCTGATTGCGGTGACGCCCGATGGTCAGCGCAGCATGAGCACGTTTCTGGGTGCGAGCAGCGAGCTCGCGCCGGGAGACATCGACGAAGCCGGAATTGCCGCGTCGGCCGTGCTGTATGTCGAAGGATACCTTTGGGACTCGCCCGCACCCAAGGCCGCCATCACGCGTGCCATGGAGATCGCCCGAGCTGCCGGCCGTAAGGTCGCGCTCACCTTGTCCGATCCCTTCTGCGTCGGGCGTTATCGGGCCGAATTCCGCGAGTTGTTCGACACGCGTCTCGACGTGCTTTTCGCCAATGAAGAAGAGGCGATGGCGCTATTCGAGGTCGAGACGTTCGACGAAGTGCTGCAGGTCGTCCGGGACTGGCTGGGCATTGCGGCGCTGACGCGTTCGGCCAAAGGGTGCGTCATCGCAAGCGGCGCCGAAGTGCATGTCATCGATGCGGCGCCGGTAGCAAAAGTTGTCGACACGACGGGCGCCGGCGATCAGTTCGCTGCCGGATTTCTCGTTGGTCTCACGCACGGCAAAGGGCTTGCCGAATGCGGCCGGCTTGGCGCGCTGGCGGCCGCCGAAGTGATTTCGCATTACGGCGCACGACCGGAGACGTCGCTCAAGGCTCTCGCGGCCAAAGCGACATTGCGCTGACGAGCAGACCCGATCAACGCTACTCGCCGATCGCGTGGAGGAGAATTTCGCGCGTGTGCCGCGCGTCGCGATGTTCGAACAGGAACAATCCCTGCCAGATACCCAACGCTATTTTGCCGTCGCGAAATGGGATTGAAAGCGACACGGCCGTCAACGCCGAACGAATGTGGCTGGGCATATCGTCGGGACCTTCGGTCGTGTGACGATAAAGTTTCGGATCGCGCGACACGAGCCGGCGCATGAACGATTCCAGATCGGCCAGCACATCCGCATCGGCATTTTCCTGAATCAGGAGCGACTCCGAAGTGTGGCGCACGAAACAGGTGAGAAGCCCGTCATTGAGGTCCGAACTCTCCACGAATTGCCGGGCCCGATCGGTGAAAGCGTAAAGGCCCGGGCATTTCGTCGAAACTTCGATCGTTGCAAAATGCTGTTTCATCGCGGTTTCGGCTTGCGCAGATAAACATACAGCGCGCCCGTCCCTCCATGTCGGCGATGCGATACGCGAACATCGGCAACGAAGCCCGCCAACTCGGGTTCCGCCAGCCAGCGCGGCGTCATTGCGTTGAGTACACCGCGCGCGCGATCATCGAGTTCGAACGGCGCGTCAGGCGCCGACGGCTTGCCGCCTTTTCCCGTCACGATCAGAACTAGGCGCACGCCTCGCGCGGATGCGGCGCGCAAAAAGGTGACGAGCGCGCGATGTGCCGTCGATTCCGTCATGCCGTGCAGATCGAGTCGGGCCTCAGGGTCGAGTTGCCCACGCCGGAGGCGATCGGCCGTGTTGCCGTCCAGGCCCGCGGTCGGTCGCCGCGGCGACTTTGGCGGCGTGGGGGACTCCGGAAGAGACGCTGGAATGCGCTTCGACGCTGGCGCCTTTGGCGCAGCAGGTTTTTTCTTCACGAGCACTCTGGCGTCTTTGAAGGTTTCAACGAAAAGTTCACGCTCTTCGGCGCTTGGCAGGCGGGTTTTCGATTTGCCGCTCATTGTGACGCTCCGGGATAGTCTTTGTACGGAGCGAGATCGGTGGCCAAGCTCTTCGGAAGGAGAACGTAAAAACGGCCGGGAGATTTCATGCGGCCCGCAATTGCCTTCGCCGATGTATCGAAGCCCCAGAACACGTCGCCGCGCACGGCACCCTTAATGGCGCCTCCCGTGTCCTGTGCGATGAGCAACCGACTGAAAGACCGATCCGGCTTTGCGGCATCCGGATCGGGCGATGTCGCGGCGACAAAGAACGGCGCGCCCAACGCATGCAAATGCGGATCGACGGCCAGGCTCGCGCCTGGCGTCAACGCCGCGCCTTCGGTTCCGGGACTGCCCAAAGATGGATCGCCCAGTGGCGTCTCCTGGAAAAAAACAAATGAATCGTCGCTGTCCATCACGCTGCGAGCCTCTTCGGGATGCGCCAGCAGCCATGCCCGGATCGATTGCAACGATACGCTCTGTCGATCGAGCGCCCCTTGAGCGATCAGAGTGCGACCGATGGGCGTATAAGCGCGCCCATTTACGGCTGCAAAAGCGAGCCGCAGAAAGGAGCCATCCGGCAACTGCACCCGCCCCGAACCCTGGATATGCAGGAAAAACACGGCGATCGGATCGTCCGCATAGAGCAGCACCGGCGCATGGGCGAGACCGTTCGCATCGATTTCAGCGCGCGTCGCATACGGCACAAGGCTGTGTCCGTCGACACGACCGGCAATCCGTTCGTCGTGAAGCGCGCTCTTGAAGAGACCAAGATCGACGCTGACAAGATCGTCCGGCAAACCGTAAATGGGTGTTCGATAGACGCCTGTCCTGGCGCGGCTCGCGCGCAATTCCGGCTCGTAATAACCGGTGAACAATCCCTGGGAATCGCTTCCAGCGCCGACTGTGGCGGGTGCGAACCAGGTCTCGAAGAAAATTCGCGCGGCGGCCACGCTCACATTTCCCGAGGGCGTCGCAGAACATACGCCTTGCCAATCGCCGATCGTGCCGGCGTAGCCGGCCCCGCCCATCGCGCGCGTCGCCTGCGACTTCGACATGACAGCGCATGAGCGCCGGAATGCGGCGAGAGCAGCGCGCGGATCATTGTCGGCCCAGCCCGGGACTTCTGAAAACGAGATCGGTGTCAGACGAAGGGAGCCCGCAGTTACCGGCAGGCGTGCCCAGAAATACCAGAGCGCGCCTGCGCCGATCAGTAGCGTCAAAAGACCGAAAATGAGCAGGCGGACACGTGCAGCATTTCGGTCCGCATGCACGCTCACGGCTCCGAAGCCCGATTACGCCTCGCCATAGGTGGTGGCGACCAGATTCCAGTTGGGATCGCTCGCGCGTACATCGCGGGCAAAGGTCCAGATATCGTGTGCGTCGCGCATGGTTTTCGGATCGCCGTCAACGACGGCCCCGTTTTCGCCGACGGTGGAGGAAATATTTTGCGCGTTGAAGGTGACTGTCACCTCCGCGGTGCGACCCTTGAGTGCCGCATGCGAAATCCGCGCGTCTTTGACGCCGATGAACGTGAAGGTGACTTTTTCCTTGCGCTCCTCGCGACCCTTGATAACGGCGTCGAATGCGGCATAGACCTCATCGCTCAAAAGCGGGCGCAACGCAGCCCGGTCATTGGACGCGAAAGCCGTGAGGATCAATTCGTAGGCCTGGCGTGCGCCGGCCAGGAAATGTTCCGCCTCGAAGGCGCGATCGGCGAGCTTAATGTCTGAAAGAGCGTGCGCGAGCGGATCGACCGGCTTGTCCGGTGCAGTCACGATGCGCGGGGCCGCACCCGGAAGCGGGACGACTTTGTTGTCGGGGACATCGGATGGCGCGGCCCCTCCAATTCGTTGAAACGGCTGCGGCGGCTCGCGCTCATTGCCCGTACGGCGTCCCAGAACGGTGAACAGCCGGAACAGGATGACGCACGCGACCATCGCCACTGCGAGAATGACCAGAAGTTGAGAATCTGCCATTGCTGCTGCCGCCTCGCGGCTCTCCGGAAACCCGAACCTACCGCCATAGCGCGGGACGGTCCAGCATCCGCGGCCAGTAGTTTGTATGGGAGTTAATACCCGAGATAGGCATTCGTGCCGCTTTCTGCCAGTCCCGCGCCTTGTCACATGCGCGGATTCCATGGTAGCCCCGCGCTCCCTTCAGACGAGCGATCCATGAGCGACGTGCAAAAAACCAATGGCGGCGACAGCGGCGATGCGGCCCGGCCGGACGGCCCGGCCCCCCGCGTCCAGATTATCGGCCAATACGTGAAGGATCTCTCCTTCGAGAATCCCGGCGCGCCGCTCACCCTCACGTCGAGGCCCCAAATCGACCTGGGTGTCGATCTGCAGGCGCGCCGGCTCGATCCGGAGCGCTTCGAGGTCGAACTCAAACTGCGCGTGTCGGCCAAGCTCGAAGATAAAACCGCGTTCATGCTCGAACTCGTGTACGCAGGCCTATTCCTGATCGTCAGCGCGCCGGAGGAGCTTTTACAGCCGATATTGCTGATCGACGGCCCCCATATCCTGTTCCCCTTCGCCCGGCGCATCGTGGCCGATGTCATCCGAGACGGCGGGATGCCGCCGCTCATGATCGAGCCGATCGATTTTGCGGCACTTTATCGCGCCAAGACAAATCAGCCGCAGCCGGGCGCCAGTCCGCAGATGGTTTAAAGCCTAGCCGTCAATCCAATCCGTGAGTTTCTCGCGAAGATGCACTTCGCGTAGCGACGGCATCGCGCGCATACGGCCGATATACGCCGCGAGGTTCGGAAATTCAGTTGCCGGCCGTGGCATGTTGCGCGACCAGCGCATCAGAATTGTCGCCAGAAAATCCGCAGCGGTCAGGTTTTTTCCGAGCAGGAAGGTACGCCGGTCTTCAAATTTCGTGTCAAGCCGCGCCCACACCTGTTCGATTTTGGCGCGCGCCTGAAGCTTGGCAGCATCCACATTCTCGGCCCCCGCAGCTTCCTCGGGATAGAACCAACTCCGGTAAGCCGGCTGCAGCGTGTTGGCGAGATAAAACATCGTCTGCAGATATGAGCTTCGCTCGGCGGTGCCGACCGCAGGCGACAGATTCGCGGCAGGATGGCGCTCCGCCAGCAACATCATCAGCGCCGCGCATTCGGTATAAGGCACACCGTCGATCACGAGGGCCGGCACATGACCGCTCGGATTGACGCGCAGAAATTCCGGTGATTTTTGTGCCTTGGTTTCGAAATCGACCAGAACGAGTTCGAACGGGACTGCGAGTTCGATCAGCATCCAGTGAACGGCCATGCTCGCCGTACTCGGGGAATAATAGAGCGTGTACATCCGCGCCTACCGCCAGTTCCAGATTGCGTCGCTGCCCAGTTCGCCTGCCACAAAGGCCGTGTGCGCCTCCGCTTCGACCAGGCTGAGGCGCTGAGGCAATTCATGCGGCCGTAGGCGCGCAGCGCGGGCTTCTTCCTCATGAGGTGCGCCGGCTTCGCGGTCTTTCGGCGCCAGCTTGAGCCGTGTTTGCCGGCCGCCGACCAGTTCCAGATAAACGCGTGCGGTCAGTTCCGCGTCGAGCAACGCACCGTGTTTCGTGCGCCCCGAAAGATCGATTCCGAACCGCTTGCACAATTCATCGAGCGAATAACGTGCGCCCGGAATTTTCGCCTTGGCGATCTCGATGGTGTCGATAGCACGCGCAAGCGGGATCGGGGGTCGCGAAAGCCGGTGGAACTCCGAATTGAGAAATTTGAGATCGAAGCTCGCGTTGTGAATCACCAATGGCGCATCGCCGAGAAATTCGTGCAGTTCGTCTGCGATCTGGGCGAACAGCGGCTTGTCCGCCAGCTGTTCGTCGGTAATGCCGTGCACGCGCTGAGATTCCACCGGCACCAGGCGTTCCGGATTGAGATAACGCTGGAACGTCGCGCCCGTCGGCAGATGATCCATCAACTCGACGCAACCAATTTCGATGATACGATGACCGTCGGCCGGGTCGAGGCCGGTTGTCTCCGTATCGAGCACGATCTCACGCATCCTTGCTCCTTTGCGCCAGCCGGCGCGTATGCAGCGCCGACACGATGTTCTTCACCTGCTCGAAAGCGTGATCCAGGCCGTGCTCGGTCTCAACCACGAAATGCGCTTGTGCACGCTTTTCTGCATCGGGGACCTGGCGCGAGAGAATATGATCGAGTTTATCCGGCGTCATCCCCGGCCGCTGCAGCACACGAGACCTCTGAACATCGTGAGGCGCGGATACAACTACGACGGCATCCACGCGCGCATGCCCACCTGTCTCGAACAGGAGCGGAATATCGAGGATTACGAGTTCTGCGCCGGCCTCGGCGGCCTGGTTCAGAAACTCCCGTTGCTGATGGCCGACCAGCGGGTGGACGATATTTTCGAGCGCCTTGAACGCGTCCTTGTCGGCTGTCACGCGCTTCGTTAACTCCGCGCGATCCACACGTCCGTCGATGACCGTGCCGGGAAATGCCTGTGCGATAAGCGGCACCGCAGCCCCACCGGCTTCATAGAGCCGATGGACAGCGGCATCGGCGTCGTAAACCGGTAGGCCGAGGCGCGCGAACATTTTCGCCGTCTCGGTCTTGCCCATGCCGATCGAGCCCGTGAGTCCCACGAGATAGGGACGCTCAGCCGTCATCGCGAAGCGCCTTCTCGAGTTCCGCGCGCAAGGCCGGCGTCACGCGCGGCGTCACGCCGTAGAACGCGGCGAAAGCGGGTACCGCCTGGTGCATCAGCATGCCGAGTCCATCGATCGTGCGATGGCTCCGCGCCATCGCATTTTTGAGGAGTGGCGTTTCCAACGGATTGTAAACGATATCGCAAACGGCGGCGCTCTCGGGCAACGGATCGAGCGACAGATTCAGAGGGGGCTTGCCTGTGAGTCCTCCACTGGTGGCGTTGACAAGCAGTGCAACGTCCGCCGCCGCGGCCTGCCAATCCGCCCACGATAAACAGACGAGCTTTGCGGATATTGCCGGACGCAGTTGATCGACCAAGGCAGCGGCGCGCGAGACATTCCGCGCGACAACCCGGATCTCGCGCGCGCCAAGTTCGTCGAGGGCCAGAAGCACGCCGCGCGCCGCGCCACCCGCACCCAGTACCGCAACGTTTCGGCCGCGCAGAGCTTCACCACCCAAAGCCTCCGAAACGCTCGCCGCGAAGCCTTCAATGTCGGTGTTGCGCGCCTCGACTTTTCCTTCGCGGAAAACCAGAAGGTTCGCAGCGCCTGCCAGTCTCGCGGAGTCGTCGACTTTGTGGGCAAACGCGAAGGCCGCCTCTTTATGCGGGTTGGTGACGTTGACACCCATAAATCCTGCCAGGCGAAGACCATTGAGCGACGTCGCGAAGGACTCCGGCGGCACCGCGAGCGGCACATAAGCGCCGTCAATGCCATGTTCCCGCAGCCAGAAACCATGCAGCCGCGGCGATAGCGAGTGGCTCACAGGCCAGCCCACCACACCGGCAACATTGGCTCTGCCAGAAATGCTCATGATGATATCACGCCTTGATCGCGCAATGCCGCAAGCAACGGAACAAGCGGGAGTCCGAGAATCGAGAAATAGTCGCCTTTGATTGTCGCGAACAGTTGCGCGCCGGCACCCTCGAGGTGGTAGCAACCGACTGAGCCGAGCACGGCCTCGCCCTCTTGCGCGAGATAGTCATTGAGGAACTTATCGCTAAAATCTCGCATCGTCAGCACGGAGCTGTCCACGTGGCGCCAAAACGGGGCTCCGTCTTTGGCCAAAACTGCCGCACTGATCAGTTCATGCTTGCGGCCACGTAATCTCCTCAAGAACACGCGTGCATCAGAGACGCTGACGGTTTTGCTGATTAGTTCATTTTGGAAAACGAGTATCTGGTCAGCGCCAAGGACGAACATGCCGGGATTGGAAGCCGAGACGCGCACCGCCTTCAGTTCGGCCAAGGCGTCGGCTATGCCGCGTAGCGGGGTATTCTGCGCGAGGAGAGCCTCTTTCACGGCGTCTTCATCCACCCGCGCCGGAACGATGTCGAACGGGACCCCGGCCGCCGAGAGAAGGCGTGCACGAACGACGCTTCCCGATGCCAGAATGAGCGATGTCATGCAGGCTTCTCCTGCCGTTCCGCCAGGAGATTCATGACCGCCGCTGCCGTCTCCTCGACGGACCTGCGGGAAACGTCGATTGCCGCCCATCCATTGCTTTCGAAAAGATTGCGTGTCGCATTCACTTCGGCCCGCACGCTGTCAACATCGACATAGCTTGTGTCGCGCACTTCGCCCAACGTATTGAGACGGTTGCGGCGCACCTGGATGAGCCGATCGGGAGATGCCCACAGGCCTACGATCAGAGGACGTCTCGCGGCCAATAAGTGCTGGGGCAACGGGATGCCCGGAACGATGGGAACATTGGCCGCACGGATGCCTCGTATCGCAAGATATACACAGGTCGGCGTTTTCGACGTGCGGCTCGCTCCTACCAGCACGACGTCCGCATCGTTGAGCATATCGGTGGCCTGGCCGTCGTCATGCGCAATCGTGTAATTAAGCGCTTCGATGCGCTGCAGGTAACGCTGATCGACTTCATGTTGCCCACCCGGCCGATGACTCTCGGCGGCCCCAAGAAATTGGCGCATCATCGCGATCGGCGCATCGAGAACGCCCTGGCACGGCAATCCTTGTTGCGCGCAAAACGATTCGAGTTCGCGCCGCAGCTCCTGATTGACAAGGGTAAAATACACCAGCCCGGGATTCAGCCGGATCTGCTCCATGACGCGCTGCAATTGGCGCTGGCTGCGCACGAGGGCATAGAAATGATCTTGAACTTCCACGCCTTCGAATTGTGCACAGGCGGCTTTTGCGATCGCGTTGAGCGTTTCGCCCGTCGCATCGGACACTAGGTGAAGGTGGAATGGCGAACTCACAAATTGTCCTCCTTATGGCTGTTCTATCCCCAATCGGGACATTTGCGTAGGCACAATCCCCTAGCCTGCATTCGCTGCACTGTTCTGTCCCCGGTTTCGGCAAGATAGCCGATACAATGCCGCGCGCGGCGAATATGCTATATCCTTGAATCTCAATGCCTTGCAGCTTACAGGAAATGTCATCCACTCACTATTCAACAGCTCACAGCCCCAGCATCATCTACATCAGACTCAAGGGAGTCTTTAGTTTTGAAGTTAGATGAAAGCGCGAAACTGTTAAGCGTCCTGGATGGTGCGGTTTTGAAACCGCCCCCAATCTGGCTGATGCGGCAGGCCGGGCGATATCTTCCCGAGTATCGGCAAACTCGCGCGAAGGCCGGTTCGTTCTGGACGATGTGCATGACGCCGGAGTTGGCTGCTGAAGTGACTCTGCAGCCGATCCGGCGATTTGGCTTCGATGCAGCGATTTTGTTTTCTGATATCCTCGTTGTTCCTTTCGCACTGGGAAAGGATGTTAGGTTCGAGGATGGCGAGGGTCCGTCACTCGATCCTATCGATTCACCGGTTGGGCTGGAACAAAGGAGTGATATCTGGGCAGAAAAACTGGCGCCGGTTTATGAGGCGTTGGAGTTGGTGCGCTCAAAACTTGATCTCGGCACGGCACTCCTGGGGTTTGCCGGCGCGCCATGGACGCTTGCGACATATATGGCTGAAGGCAAAGGCTCGAGCGATCAACGAGCTGCAAAGCTGTGGGGATATCGCAATCCTGAAACGTTTGCAGCGCTGTTGGATATTCTCGGCGATTGTGTGGCTGAGCATCTGATCCGGCAAATAGATGCGGGAGCGGATGCGGTGCAGATTTTTGACAGTTGGGCGAGTGGGTTGCCGGCGCGGGCATTTGCGAATTGGATTATAGCGCCGACAAAGCGCGTTGTGGAAAAAGTGCGCGCCGTACATCCGAACGCGAGAATCATAGGGTTTCCACGCGCAGCGACATTGTTGGGTTATGAACGGTACGCAGCCGAAACCAGTGTCGACGTGATATCCATCGATACTGCCGTGCCGATCTCCTGGGCAGTGGACACTTTGGGGAAAACCATTGTGCTTCAGGGAAACCTTGATCCGCTGGTGCTCTTGGCCGGCGGGTCTGCACTCGCGCAGGCTGTGGACGATTTGTTGATGGCGACGCAGGGCACTCGATTTGTTTTCAATCTCGGCCATGGCGTGGTTCCGGAGATACCGGTCGAGCACGTCGCCGAATTGGTGGCGCGAGTGAGGGCCGCGCGTTGAAACTCGCGGTGGTGCTCTACAATCTCGGGGGTCCCGATAGTCCCGATGCGGTCGAACCGTTTCTGACAAATCTGTTTTCGGATCCCGCCATCATTTCGCTGCCAGGCTTCTTGCGGAAACCGTTGGCGCAATTCATAGCGAAACGGCGGGCACCGATAGCCCGTGAGATTTACGCCAAGCTCGGCGGCCGCTCGCCGATCCTGGAGGAAACCCAGGCGCAGGCGACCGCGCTGGAGCAGGTGCTGGCGGCGCGCGGCCATGAGGCTCGTGCGTTCATTGCGATGCGCTGCTGGAAGCCCTTCACCGATGAGGCGGCGCGCGACGTCGCGACCTGGAAGCCGGAGCATGTGGTGCGGTTGCCGCTCTATCCACAATTCTCCACCACCACGTCAGGGTCGTCCGAACTTGCGTGGAGCGAGGCCGCAGCCGCAATCGACGCACCACAATCGCGCGTGTGTTGTTATCCCTGGGCCGAGCGGTTCGTCGGGGCCGAGGTGGCGCTCATTCGCGAGAGCTTCGCGAAGTCCAAGCCAGCGCATTCCTATCGGCTGTTGCTGTCCGCGCATGGGTTGCCCGAACGCATTGTTGCGCGAGGCGACCCGTATCGCTGGCAGGTGGAGCGCTCGGCGGCGGCAATCGTCGAGGCTCTGGGCCTGCCCGATCTTGACTGGTCCATCTGTTACCAGAGCCGAGTCGGGCCGCTCAAATGGATCGGGCCGGCAACGGATGCCGAGATTCGGCGCGCTGGTGCGGAAGGCAAAGCGCTGATCGTGGCACCCATCGCATTTGTTTCGGAGCATTCCGAGACGCTGGTCGAGCTCGATATCGAGTATGCGACACTGGCAAGGCAATGCGGCGTGCGCGATTATCTGCGCGTGCCAACGGTCGGGACGCGGCCGGAATTCATCGAAGCGCTGGCCGATCTGGTCGAGCGCTCGGTTCGAAGTTCAGAACCCGTGACATGCGGACACGGCCGGATATGTCCGGTAGCGTCCATTCGCTGCGGTTACCGGGAGGGAGCATCGTGACGGAAATTCTGCATTCCCAGTCGTTCTATCTTTGGATCAAGGCTTTCCACATCATCGCGGTGATCGCCTGGATGGCGGGACTGCTCTATCTGCCGCGGCTGTTTGTGTATCATTGCGAGACGACGCCGGGGACCCCGGAATCGGAACGCTTCAAGGTGATGGAGCACAAGCTGATGCGCGGCATCATCAATCCGTCGATGATCGCGGTGTGGATCTTGGGCCTGACGCTCTCCTTCATCACCGGCGCGTGGCATGAAGGCTGGTTCCATGCCAAATTCGCCCTGGTGATCGTGATGAGCGCCATCCACGGCTTCGACGCGATGACCCTCAAGGCATTCGCACGCGACGCCAACACCCGCACTGCCCGGTTCTACAGGATTTGGAACGAAGTCCCGGCGGTCCTGATGGTCTTGATCGTGATCCTGGCCGTGGTCAAACCGTTCTGAGGTCGCCGATTTGCCATTTGCAACGGCACGAAATCGGGTTATAAGGGCTCAGTTCCCCATTCACGTCGCAGACGGCTCGCGCTTACAGGTGCGGGTTGGGCCGGCTAAAGACCGGTGCGGCGCGTGACCTATCTCCGTCAATGACCTCGCCTGCACGCCCAATTGGGCACCGGCGGGCGGTACGGACAAACTCCCCGAAGGCTTAGTTCCAGGTGTAATCCCCCATGACAGTGCAATCCGGCCTGCAGGCCATGAAACTGCAGGACTTAAAGTCCAAATCCCCCACCGATCTGCTCGCTTTTGCCGAAGAACTGGAGATCGAGAACGCGTCGTCCATGCGCAAGCAGGACATGCTGTTCGCGATCCTGAAGGAACTCGCGGAACGAAACGTCGAAATCACCGGCACAGGGGTTGTGGAAACGCTGCAGGACGGCTTCGGCTTTCTGCGTTCTCCCGAATCCAACTACCTCGCCGGGCCCGACGACATCTACGTCAGCCCGTCGCAAATCCGTCGCTTCGGTCTTCGCACCGGCGATACGGTCGAGGGCCCGATCCGGTCGCCGAAGGACGGCGAGCGCTATTTCGCGCTGCTCAAGGTCTCCACGATCAATTTCGAGGACCCCGAGCAGATCAAGCACAAGGTCCATTTCGACAATCTGACGCCGCTCTATCCGACGCGCTGGCTCAATATGGAGCTCGCCGATCCCACCATCAAAGACAAGACCGGCCGCGTCATCGACATCGTCGCCCCCCAGGGCATGGGTCAGCGCTGCCTGATCGTGGCGCCGCCACGCGTCGGCAAGACGATCATGATGCAGAATATCGCCCGCGCCATCAGCGCGAACCATCCGGAATGCTATCTGATCGTGCTTCTGATCGACGAGCGTCCGGAAGAAGTCACCGACATGCAGCGCACCGTGAAGGGCGAGGTCATTTCCTCAACTTTCGACGAGCCGGCGTCGCGGCACGTCCAGGTTGCGGAAATGGTGATCGAGAAGGCGAAGCGCCTGGTCGAGCACAAGCGTGACGTGATCATTCTGCTGGACAACATCACGCGCCTCGGCCGCGCCTACAACACCGTCATCCCGTCATCGGGAAAGGTGCTGACGGGCGGCGTGGACGCCAATGCGCTGCAGCGGCCGAAGCGCTTTTTCGGCGCAGCGCGCAATATTGAAGAAGGCGGCTCGCTCACCATCATCTCGACCGCGCTGATCGACACCGGCAGCCGCATGGACGAGGTGATTTTCGAAGAGTTCAAAGGCACCGGCAATTCGGAAATCATTCTGGACCGCAAGGTCGCCGACAAGCGCGTGTTCCCGGCCATCGACATTCTCAAATCAGGCACCCGCAAGGACGAGTTGCTGCTGGACAAGGCCACGCTCGCCAAGACGCATGTGTTGCGCCGGATTCTCGCGCCCATGGGCACGACCGACGCGATCGAGTTCCTGCTCGACAAGATGCGCAGTTCCAAAACGAACGCGGATTTCTTCGAGAGCATGAATACCTAAGCGCGAATTGCCGGCGATGGTTGTGCCGTACTGACCGGCGCCCAGCTAAATTGGCCCTATCGGTAGGCGGCGGATAGGCGCAGCGGGCATTGACCGCGCCGCGTCTGGCGCTGAAAATGCGCGCCGAAGAACTGCGGAGACTGCCATGACCGAGCATCCCACCGATCGCGCGCAATTTCATGCCATGACGCAAGGCACGCAGGAGGATTGGGCCAAGATTTTCGTGGCAGCCCAAGCCTTCAACAAGGGTTTGCCCGAGCGCGTGCTCGCGCATCTGAAACTGCTGGAAGGCGATTGCGGCGGCTTCGCGGTCGATCGCATGACTCACTCCCTACAGGCGGCGACGCTCGCCCATCGCGACGGCATAGACGAGGAATATGTGGTCTGCGCGCTGCTGCACGACATCGGCGACACGCTCGGTTCCCACAATCACGCCGATATCGGTGCCGCCATTCTGAAGCCGTTTGTCTCCGAAGAGAATCACTGGATGGTCGAGCATCACGGCATCTTCCAGGGGTACTACTTCTTCCAGTTCGGCGGACTCGATCGTAATATGCGCGACAAATTTCGCGGCCACCCGGCGTTCGAGCGTACTGCCGCGTTCTGCGCGCGCCACGACCAGAACGCGTTCGATCCGGCCTATGACACGATGCCGCTCGAGGCCTTCGTGCCGATGCTGAATCGAGTCTTGGAGCGGCCGGTGCGCTCGATCTATCTACGCGAAGCCGCAGAATAGCGACGCTTCACGGGATCAGGACCGTCGCGCCCGTTGTCTCGCGCGAATGCAGCGCTTCGTGTGCTTGCCGAGCTTCGGCGAGTTTGAAGCGTTGATGGACGGCGATCATTACCGCACCTGAGCCGATAACTTCGAACAGGTCGTCGGCGGTCGCCTGCAGTTCCTGCGCATCACGCGTGTAACTCATCAGCGTTGGACGTGTCAGATAAAGGGAGCCCTTGGCGCTCAATATGCCCAGCTCGAACGCCGGCACGGCGCCGCTCGAATTGCCGAAGCTGACCATCAGCCCGCGGACTGCGAGGCAATCCAGCGAACCGATCCATGTGTCCTTGCCGATGGAGTCGTAGACGACCGGAACGCCTTTGCCGCCTGTTAGTTCGCGCAGCTTCTTGGGCCAGTCGCTCTCGCGCGTGTTGAGCACGTGATCGCAGCCATTGGCTTTGGCGAGCGCGATTTTCGAATCCGATCCTACCGTGCCGATAACAGTCGCACCCAGATGCTTCGCCCATTGGCACGCGATGAGACCCACGCCGCCGGCCGCAGCGTGGAACAGGATCGTCTCTCCGCGATTCAGCTTATATGTGCGCTTGAGGAGATATTGAGCGGTCATGCCTTTGAGAAGCGAAGCTGCGGCCACTTCGTCGCTGACCGAGCCGGAAAGTTTCACGACACGGTCGGCGGGCACGTTGTTGGCTTCGGCATAGGCGCCGAGTGGGCCGGAACAATAGGCGACACGGTCTCCAATTTTCAGCGTCCTGACATTTTCGCCCAAGCCGTCGACAGTGCCGGCCGCTTCGAGGCCCAGGCCCGATGGCAGCGGAACGGGATAAAGTCCCGAGCGATGATAGGTGTCGATGAAATTGACGCCGATGACAGTGTGGCGCACGCGCACTTGTCCTGGTCCGGGAGGCGCGAGTTCGGTTTCTTCAAGGGCAAGAACTTCCGGTCCGCCGGGCTTCGAAAATCGAATGGCTTTCATGGTTCAGCTCAGATGTTGGCGGAAAAAGGTTGAAGTGCGGCCATTGGCAAGCTCTGCATTGGCTCGGTCGTAATGGTCGCCGCCGTCGCGCGCGAACGCATGATCCATCTCGGGATAAACGTGGATTGTGACGTGGGCATTCCCCTTGAGGCCGTCGATGATTTTTGTCTGCGCCGACGGTGGCACAAACTGATCCTTGCCGGCGATGTGCAACATCAGCGGTTTCTTGATGTTTTTTGCCTCGCCGAGCATCTCCTGGATGTTCACGCCGTAATACCCGACCGAGGCGTCGCAATCCGTTCGCGCCGCGGTGAGATAGGCGAGCAGGCCTCCCAGGCAATAGCCGACAGCCCCCACCTTGCCCGTGCAGCCCGGTTGTCCGCGCAAATGGGTGATAGTGGCCTGGATATCCTTGACGCCATTGCCGGCGTCGAAGCGGCCCATCAGATCGAATGCGCGCTTCCAATCGGCTTCGCTCTTGTCGGTGAGCTGCACATTGGGTTCGAGGCGCCAGAACAGGTCGGGAGCGAGCGCGAAATAGCCCCGCGCCGCCAGGCCGTCGGCGACGGCGCGCACAAAACCATTGATGCCGAAAATCTCCTGGATGACGACGATTCCGGGCCCGCTGCCGGCGGAAGGCGCGGCCAGATAGGCGCCAAAGCGGCCGTCCGGGGTGTCGATGGCGATATCCTTGCCGGTCATGGCTCTCATCCTCTGCTCGGGGCCGGAAGGCTAATGCGTCTTTTGCCGCGAGGCTATGGTTCGCTAGCATCCTGCGCTGCAGGGCAGTTTTGTAATCTGTGCTTCCCTGCGTTCTGCCAATAGGGACGACGATGACCCATTTTCTTGCCATCCACGCACATCCCGATGATATCGAGACCCTGGCTGCGGGCACGCTCGCTCTGTTGGCGGCCAAGGGGCACACGGTCACGATCGCAACATTGACGGCCGGGGATTGCGGCTCTGTCGAACACGATCGTCCGGAGACCGCGCGTATCCGCAAGAACGAAGCGAGCGATGCGGCTGAACTCATCGGCGCAACCTATATCTGCGCGGAGTTCGGCGACCTGACGGTGTTCAACGACGATCCGTCGCGCCGCCGGGTGGTGGAATTGATCCGCTCGGCCCAACCCGATGTGGTGATCACGTCGGCGCCAGCCGATTACCATCCCGATCACGAAGCGACCAGTATGCTCGTGCGCGATGCGTGCTTTGCGGCGCCGGTGCCCAACTACGCCACGGGACATGCGCGCCCGCTTGAGGCAATCCCGCATCTCTATTTCATGGATCCCATCGAAGGCCGCGACCGGGACGGCAACAAGATAGCTCCCGACTTCGCCGTGAACGTGGAAGCGCAAATGGAAACCAAGCGACACATGCTGTCGGCGCACGAAAGCCAGTTGAGCTGGGTCGTCAAGCAACACGGTATCAACGATTACACCGGCTCGATGGACGCCTGGACAAGGAAACGCGGCAAAAGTTTCGGCGTCGGTTACGCGGAAGGATTCCGGCAATACAAATGCCATCCTTATCCGACAACGCCATTGCTGCAGGACCTGGTTGGAAGCGCGTTGCTGACGAGATGTGTTTGAAGGTGTGAATCGGATCTTGCAGATCGAGATCGTTCGTCGTCAATCGGTAATCGCGACCGTCGGCGGTGCTGGTTTGTGGAACAGGTCGAGCTTTTTGAGCCAGAGTTTCAGCGCCTGATAGTGAATGAGGCCGACGACTTTGAATGGCAGCGCCGGATTGATGAGAAGCGCGCGCAGCAGCTTCCAGGTCGTGAGGGGCTGCAGGCGGCCGCCGATGGCGGTCGACAGCAACAAGCCCTCATCGTCGAACAGGTCGATTGCGATCGCGACGCGCTCGGGTGCATAGGAGAAACGAAAGCGATATTCGCCTTTGACGTCGTTGAATGGCGATACGTGGAAAACCTTACGTGTCTGCAAGCTGTCGGAGGCGGCAATTGGACGGTGGTCGTCATGGAAGCACAGATAGGAATGGCGCTCGCCGAAGGTGTTGTTGACCTCGGCAAGCACCGCGCGCAGGCCGTTGGACCTGTCGAAGCAGAGCCAGAAGCTGACGGGATTGAAGACGAAGCCGAACACGCGCGGCATTGTGACCAGAACGATATGTCCGTCGGCTTCGGGGATGGCCCACTCCGCAAGGACGGACTTGATCCAGGCGTCGGGAGGCGTGCTGCGGTCGCCGTAATCGGCTGTGCGCAGTCCGAAGAGATTTGGACGATCGATTCCGAACAGAGTGGACGGCCGACCGGCCCTGAGTTCCGTCGTTGGCACCGCCAGATAGACGGCGCGGTAGCGGAAGGCGTTGCGCCTTGGTCGATGGCGCGCATGAAAAATCGACGCATCGAGAGCTGCGATCTTCTCCATGGCTCAGATACGCAACCGACCGGGCTCCGGATCAGACGGCGAGCCGCGGCGGCTTTTATGCTGGCCTCGAATTCAGGGGCCCTGCCGTTTCGCCGGGGCCTGCGGCGGGAGTTGCAGCATCTGCGACAGGGTTACCGGGTTGGTGATCGGTTGCGAGCACGCAGCACTTTTGACGATATAGGCCGTGGGCTGTCCATTCTGCATCGTCATGCTCGCCGCGGGGTGACCCTCCGGAAGAGGCTGGCTGGGGTCGACGACAATGAGCGTCAGATTGGGGAGGCTGCGTCCACGTACGGCGCTGACGAATTCCTGCGTTTTGGGATTGGCACGCGGTCCGAGAATCACGATCTGTAGACCGAGAGCCGCCACTTCGAGGCTGTTGAGATAGGTCCCCATCGAGATGGAGGCGCGGTTCGCTTCGCCCGAAAAAGCCTGAATGAGGGCATTGCAGCGGTCACGATAGGAACTGTCCGCCGTCACGAAAAAGAGGCGCGCCAGGAGCGCAACCATCGTGCCGTTGGCGCTGGGCATGTTCTGGTCGAACGCCATTCGAGCGCGGTCGATCAGCGGATCGGAATCGTCGGCGGTGTAGAAATAGCCGCCATTCTGCACGTCCCAGAAATGTTCGTTGAGTGCGCGCACCCATTTTTCCGCGTGCGCGATGTATTGGCGCTCGCCCGTCGCTTCCCAGAGCATATAAGCGGCTCGCGCCATGTGTGCGTAGTCGTCGACAAATCCGATGTGGCCGCGCGTACCGGCTCGCCATGAGTGGTAGAGCCTGTCGCCGTCGCCGAGCGCCTTGACGATGAAGTCGAACGCGCCTGCCGCGGCTGCGGTCCATTCGGGTTTGCGGAATACCGCGCCGGCATTGGCGAGTGCGGCGATCATCATGCCGTTCCAGTCCGCCAGGATCTTGTCGTCCCGCAGAGGCGGGACACGTTTCTGGCGCGCCGCAAGCAGGAGCCCGCGCTGCTTTTTGAGAAGCGCCTCGTCGGCATCGGATAGCGGGTAAGCCGCTGTGGTGCGTTCGAGAATATTGGCGCCGCGATAATTTCCCGCGCGGGTGACGCTATAGGATTCCTTGAAGCGTTGGGAGAAAGTGCCGGCGAGCGCGGCATCGATCTCCGCCTCGCTCCAGACGTAATATTTGCCCTCTTCGCCTTCCGAGTCGGAATCGATGCTGGTGGCGAACGCAGATTCGACCATCATGTCGCGCAGCACCCAGCCGATCGTGTCTTCGATGCGATCGCGATAAAGCGGCGGCCTGTTGTGCTGCCATACGAGCGTGAGAAGATCGATAATGCCCGCATTGTCGTAAAGCATCTTCTCGAAATGCGGGACGAGCCAGCGCTGTTCCACCGTGTAATGGGAGAAGCCGCCGCCGATATGGTCGTAGAGGCCGCCGCGGCACATGTGGTCGAGCGTGGCCTGCACGAGCGTGGGGAATTGAAGCAGGCCGGTCCGCAGAAAGGCCCGCCACAGCATTTCGACGAGTCCGGTCGTCGGAAATTTTGTCGAGCCCGTCAGCCCGCCATAGAAAATGTCGAACCGTTGGCCGACCGCGATCGCCGTGACGTCGAGAATCGGTCGGTCGAAATTCGCGCGCAGGTCGCGGCTCCACAAGGTTGAAAAGGTCTGGTGTATGCGAGCGATGGTGTTCGTGATCGCTTCCTGATCGTCCCTGAAGGTGCGTATGACTTCGGGCATCACGCGCTTGAACGGCGGCTGTCCGAGTCGCTCGTCCTTGGGAAGATAGGTGCCGACGTAAAACGGTTCGCCGGTGGGCGTAAGGAACACCGTAAGCGGCCAGCCGCCCGTGTGGCCGAACGCGTTAGCCGCGGTCTGGTAGATCTGATCGATATCCGGCCGCTCTTCGCGATCGACGATGATGTTGACGAACAGCTCGTTCATCATCGCGGCCGTTTCGGGGTCCTGAAAGCTTTCGTCGTTCATCACGCGGCACCAGTGGCACGCGGAGAAGCCGATCGAGAGCAGGATGGGCTTGCCGGTCGTTTGCGCTTCATCGAGCGCTTCCGGCCCCCAGGCGCGCCAATGCACGGGGTTGTCCTTGTGCTGCAACAGAAAGGGACTCGTTTCGCGGTCGAGTTGATTGCGGCTCATGATCTATCCCGGTTGGTGCGCGCGCCCGGACTGGGCGCGGCCGGCGTTGCGGCAAGGCGGTGTTTGGCCGTAGCCTCCTTAGCCTGCCCGTTGCAACGCTCACAAGCGCGAAGGCGCGATAGTATGAAAATCCGCATCGAAATGGACATGACGCCAGACGAGGCGCGCCGGACGATGGGCCTGCCCGACGTCTCCAGCATGCAGGACAAGCTGGTGGCGCAGATGGAGAAGCGGTTGCTGGCCGCGCTGGACACCAGCGATCCGCAGGCGATGCTCAAATCCTGGTTTCCGCTGGGTTCGCAGGGGTTGGAGCAATTCCAGCGCTTCATGTGGGATAGCGCGCGCCAGGCTGCCAGCGCGGCAGCGCCGCGGAAGGACAAAGCTCCCCGCTGACGGCAATGTCGGGTTCCACGATCTTCGCCTTGTCGAGTGCGCCCGGTCGCGCCGGCATCGCGGTCCTGCGCGTGTCGGGTCCGCTGGCAGGAGCGGCACTTACGAGCCTGACGCAGCAAGCGGTCCCTTGGCCGCGGCGCGCGACGTTGCGGCGGCTCGTCGAAGCCGGCGAAGAGATCGATCAGGCACTGGTCGTGTGGTTCCCGGCCGGGTCAAGTTTTACCGGTGAGGACGTCGCCGAGTTCCACGTCCATGGCGGCCGCGCCGTGGTCGAGGCCGTGCTGGGTGCGTTGGGGAGGATTAAGGGCCTTCGACCCGCCGAACCAGGCGAGTTCACCCGACGAGCAGTCGAAAACGGCAAGTTCGACCTGACCCAGGCGGAGGCGCTGGCCGACCTGATCGACGCCGAAACGGAAGGACAGCGCAAACAGGCACTTCGCCAGTACGAAGGCGCGCTTGCCGAGCTTTATGACGGCTGGCGCGCGCGCCTGCTCCACGCCGCGGCCTGGGCGGAAGCCGGGATCGATTTCGCCGAGGAGGAAGTGCCCGAGGATGTGGCGGCCCGTGCCCGCGCAGATGCCTCGAGCATTCTTGCCGCAATCAGGCTTCATCTGGACGATTCCAGGCGGGGCGAAATCGTCCGCGACGGACTCTTTTTAACAGTGATCGGTCCACCGAACGCCGGTAAGAGTTCGCTGGTCAATGCGCTCGCGAAGCGCGATGTGGCGATCGTGGCGGCAACGCCGGGGACGACGCGAGACATCGTCGAAGTGCGTCTCGATCTCGCAGGTTACGCGATCGTGGTGGCCGACACCGCCGGGTTGCGCGAAGCGGTCGAGGCCGTCGAAGCCGAAGGCGTAAGGCGCGCGTTGGAGCGGGCCGCCGCCGCAGACATCGTCGTGCTGGTCGTCGATGGCAGCGCCGCCGATCCGTTCGCCGGCGTGTCGGAAGCCACGGTCGAGGCAGCAAGCTTCATCGTGTGGAACAAGGCCGACCTGCCCTGGCCCGCGCCGCCGACCGGCATCCGCGTATCGGCTGCAACCGGCGAAGGCCTGGACGCGCTGCTCGACACCCTCGCCGCTCTGGTGCGCACGCGACTCGAGCGCTCCCGCGAATCCCCGCCGCTCACGCGTGCCCGTCATCGACATGCTCTCGGCGAAGCTGCAACGGCGCTCGATCGCGCACTGCAAACCGATGAGCCGGAACTAATGGCCGAAGATCTCCGCCTCGCCCTGCGCGCGCTCGGTCGCATCACCGGCCATGTCGACATCGAGGAGTTGCTCGGCGTGATTTTTCGAGATTTCTGCGTGGGAAAGTGAACGATATTATGGCGCAAACGCCACAAGCAAATTCGGCTGATTTTGCCTAACGTTTGGCGATGGCCGAGTCCCATGTCCTGTTTGCATTGAAAGAGAAGCGCGCTCGCATAGCGGGCGAATTGGTTGAGGCTAACTTGCGAGTCGTCGCGCTAAAGACCGATCTCGCAAGCATCGACGCCTGCCTGAAAATCTTTGACCGCAACATTGAGCCTTGGACGATCCCGGCCAAATCGACCCGCAAACCGACCGGCTGGCTGCCCAAGGGCGCGTGTACCCGTACAGCCCTCGAAATCTTGCGCGAGACGGGCGAGGCCATGAGTTCGCAGGAATTAGCCGCCTGCATCCTGCAACGCTTCGGGAAGCCTCTGGAGGCCCGTTCGCTGACCTTGGCGGTTGCGGCACTTCATTCGGCCTTCTGTCGGCGGAAAGACGGGATTCTGGAGTTTGATCGCAGCACGTATCCGGGGAAGTGGCGACTATCGCGCCAGTGAAGGCAGCAACTGGTCTGGGAATTATTTCGGTAGGTGTGACTGTTACCGAATACCGGAATACCAACCAATTTCCGGTATATTGCCGCCCCATGGCGGGCGGAGAATACCAAATATTAACCCAGCTATCGCATTTCACAGGCGAATCGTGTAGTATTTCTGATAGACTCCGTTCGGGCGTTATGTCAAGACACCGCCCTTCTGTATCCAGAATAAGATACTATCTGGAGGTCGAAGGGGTGATTCGTTCGTCAAAGCCTTAGCGGGCGTGACGAACCACCGGCGGGCACGGGGGCTACCCGTTATAGCAGGGAGCCCCATAATAGGGGACGTGGCCATGGCTGAAAAAACTGAGTCTGTGCAGGCTGAACCACGGCCAACATTTCAGTTTGAATCACGGCCGACATTTGATGACCTGATGAAAATCGAAGCGGTTCGTAACATCAGCTGCTGGAAATTGCCCAATTCGGATGACAGAAACGATCCGGATGGCAGCGTCAAATTTGGGCATGATCATCGAGCTGGATTTTTCCGATTCGCTCGCGCAGCAGTCGGCTTGATTAAATCGAAATCCGAATAAGTGGATTTGACTGTTTGCGATTCAAAACGCAACTATTCCTTGAGGCGCGTCCTATAAACAACCCTCAATAGGTTAGGGGCTAACTATGGTTGATGCGCCCGAAGACGCAGGCGTCATTTATGACGAGCTTCTGAGACACTTTGATGAGTTCTCAGAAGAGATGAAATCGTTACTTGGATTGGATCTGGAACTAGATCCTTCTCAGTTGGCGAACATCGCCCAAAGCTATGTTTATGATCTTGGTCGATACGTAAAGTTCCACGAGGTTCAAATTCCGGATCGGGCTAGGCGCGGTGCTTATATTTGCAAGTGGGTAATTAAACTCAAACCAATTCACCACCGCATGGCGATTGAAACGCTATCACCCGAGCAGGGAGAAATGCTGCTCCTGGCGAACGAATTGTATGCAATGTACGTGCTTTCAGCGACGATCAAAATTGATTTGGAAAAAAAGCTGGCCGCGCGCATGGGAAACATTTTGCTCTATTCCCTCCGATATCGGGCGGCCTCGGAAGATTCGTTTATATTGTTCTTGGCGCATCTATTTCTTAGCGAACCAACGCCAGCACCAGCGAAGTAGACAATGGCAGCGATTATTTTTTGGACTCTAGCGTGCGGCATCGCTGGCGGGACGAGAAATTTCCTAATAGACTTGAAAGACGCTGGGGGCTGCAAAGCACACCTGATATCGTTTTTCCTTCGATTGGTGGAGGGTGTTCTAGCTGCCGCGACGGTGCCGCTGTTCCTGTCTCTGATTGGAAATGACATCGTAAGCACAATCCTAAATCCCCCTTCGACGGGGACAGGACAGGCAGAATACGCCGTCCTTAAGTTTATCGGCTTTTGTCTGATCGCAGCTATTTTCTCGAAGAGCTATTTGGAAGGACTATCAACGAAAGTTATGGACCTTCAAAAAGACGTGGCAGCCAACAAAAAGGCGACAGAAAAGCTTTCTAACACGGTTGATGCAGCGGTTGTTGAAGACGGCATCCCGACACCAATCAGGGGTGTGGCGCTTGCGGCGACGACTGCGCCGTTAGCTCAAAACGAACGGGCGGTGCTGGAAGCGTTTCGAGACGGAAAGTTTCCAATTCGATCTATTTCTGGTTTGGTCCTGAGTACGTCGCTTTCCGAATCCGATATCCTTGCTGCACTTGAATCATTGGAGAAACGGGCCCTAGCCCGTTCCGTGGACACACAGCATGGAAAGCGATGGTCCGCTACGCCAGCCGGATACGCCGCAGTAAAGGCTTAATGTGCGCCCGATGCGCGCCGCTGCCAGTACCCCTTCCACTGGCGCGCATCATTCTCCTTGAATGTGACGCTGCCAGTAACCTGTGAAATCCACAGAAGGCTTGCGGCTCATAGCTAGGCTGGCAACGCGCCGGACTTGTTCGCCATTCGACACGCGGCGATTGTCCTCGCGCCATGCCGCCTCTTGCGCAAAACGCAGCAAATACGGGCCCGCGATGTGATGATGGTGCCCGGCTTCTCCGCGACGCAATCTGGCAAAATATGACTCCGCCCAATTCGTACAGGCGCCGTCACGACTGTAAGCCTCTTGATGGTTGATCCGCTTCATTTCGAAGCGAGCATGTAGTCCGTCCCATGACGACGCTTCGTCGGCATGAATGATCGTGCCTTCGGCGACTCGTGACTTAATCCAATTGACGGCTGCGCCTTCCGATTGAAACACGCCGGGCAACGTTTCGCCGCCATGCTCGCGGATCACGACCACGACTTTGCGCTTGCCGTTTTGATTGACCCACTTGCGACGATCGATCCGGTTCTCTTTGAGATTGGCCTGCCGGATGTACCCGCCGACGTAGCAGCCATCTATGGAAGCCTCCGACTTATCGTCGCCGATAACGCGGCCTTTCATTTCCTCCGCCATCGCCTCGCGCATTTTGTGGCAGAGAACGAACGATGCCTTATAGGACAGCCCCAGATCGCGGGAGAGCGCCAACATGCTCTTGCCCTTCACTTCGTTGCAAAAAATCGCGATAGCCGCGAGATACGCTTTCAAGGGCAACTTGTGCGAGGCAAACAGCGTCCCATTGGTGATGCTGAAATCCTTTGCGCAGGCCTTGCAGCGAAAGCGCAGGAGCCCCTTCGGGCGACGGCACTCATAGGCGTCCAATCCGCCGCACGCCGGGCACACCGGAGCGCCTTGCGTCTCCTGCCAGCGAAGCGCGCGAAACATCGTCTCGGCTTCCGCATCCGTCATTCTGAAGACTTGGGCCAAGGTGAGAGACTTGGCGGCGGAGCTGAGCAAGAAGTGCTGCGACATAGCTAACCTCAACGATTTTCGTTGAGATGAGTTATAATTGCCCATATTACCCTACGTCAACGAAAATAATTGATGTTGACTGAAATAGTTTTCCTAGGGTAGTTTGCGGTATGTCGATTTCACCGGCCCAAACCCGTGCCGCTCGCGTCTGGTTAGACTGGACCCAGGCAGAGTTGGCTACCCGCGCTTCCGTGGGTCTAAGCACCGTCCGGGACCTTGAAGCGGCCAAACGGGAGCCGATTGCCAATAATCTGGCTGCGATCCGCCGGGCGCTCGAATCAGGGGGCGCAGAGGCGTTTCTGACGGCTACAGACGGTCTCCCCACGCCCACGCCCCCAACAGGGCGGGGGGATTCCACGTCCGCTATTCAAAGCCCGGCGGGCAAATCGGGTGAGCGTCCGGGAATCGCCGGCCATGGATCACATAGCAAACGGTCCCGACGTTCAATTCAAGCGCAATAGCCGCTTGAGTTAGGGTCCAACCCTTGAGCCGGACGGCCCAATGGCAGTGACACGCCTTCAAATGCGTGCAGGGGAAACGGTTTCGATTGCGCATGGAATAGCTCCTTTGTGCGCGTGTTTTTGGGAGCTTCCGCCTTGAAATCAGGGCGCGGCCATGCGAAATTCGCGTAGCCAAGGGCTGCGCCTAACTTCTTAGCGGGAGCGGTACAGTTTGACGGTATCGATGGGCTGAGCGGTTGCACGCTTGGCCCATCTGCCTTTTTGGGGCAGACGGGAACCCACCGGATCATTCAAAAGGCACTTTGGCGCATCGAGGCACCCTCCCTGCCGATGATTCTAGTGTGCGCCATGCCCGCCCCCCAATACCGAGTTTGCGAGCATGTAGTAGCCGTTGCGGCTCGTAACGTTGCCGAGCTTCTTTTGGTGAAAAAGCAACGCACGAAGGCTGCTCCGCTTGTAGTTAACCCCAAATCGCTCTTGGAATGCTTTGAACAGCGAATCCATGTTCGCTCCCGGAGACGGGACATCCTTCAGCTTTTCCAGAGCGAAGCCGTTTTTGTCACCCCTCCCCGGCTTTCTTCCCCGGCGTACGGTCGGCGCAACAAACCGCGGCCCGTCCTCGCTCGTGATTTGCTCCGCAGGCTTAGGTTTTTGCTCGGTTTCATATCTCTCAAGCGCCCGCTCTAGGCCATCCGCTTGGGCGTTGTGTGCCATCGCAGTCGCCCGCAGACGATTGATTTCAGAGCGTGACCATTCCGCAAAGTCCATCTGTGACCCTCCTTTGTGAGTGCCAATCTGTTCTTATAAACGGAGAAAACTAACGGCGTCAACGCCTAGTAGCGAGATTGCGTTGTAACCCGCTACAGTTAGCAATGCCGGTGGCGCTACCTAACGACTCTGATCTGATGTGAGTCGCCGGGCGTTAGGTTGTGGCGTTTGCGCCATAATATCGAAAGTGAACTGCGCGCTGTCACGTAAGCGAGGTTTTGGTTGTAATTACTTTCGAGGAATGATCCGCAGCTCCGCTTTCGCCGTCGCGAGCACAAGTCCGGCGTCATCCATCAAGCGCGCTTCGACGTCTGCTTTACGCGCATCGCGTTGGATCACGCGTGACGCTGCACGCAATGGTCCAATGCTCGCGGGCTTGAGATAAGTCACATCGAGCCGCGTGGTGACGGCGGTCTTGTCTGGAGGGAGGCTCAGCATCACGGCCATTCCCGTTGCCGAGTCGAGCATGGCGGCGAGGAACCCGCCCTGCACCGTGCCGTGACGGTTGGCGAATTCGGGTTTCGCGACAAACCGCAAAGTCACTTCGCCGGTTTCGGCGTTGCTCGACAGGACCTCCCTGCCGAGCAACCGCGCCGCCGGAGTATGTTGAACCTGACGATCATCGGGGCCGGACATGTCGCTTACTTGTTGCGGCGATTGCGTCCGACGGTCAAATCATTTCGCTTCGCTTGCAAACCAGATTTTCGGGACGCTTTTGACACCGGCGTGTTTCATCACATCTTTCAAATGCTGCGAGCCGGCGAATTTTTTGGCTTTGGCGAGCGTTTCGAAATCGTGCCAGACGGTCACGTCGGTGGGATCGCCGGCGGTTTGAAACACGACGTCGCCCTTCACGCCCATGGTGCGGCGCTCGGCATCGAACCCATCGTAGCCTTTGCGCCAGGCGCGATAGTCTTTGACCTTGTGACGGATGAACATGCGAATCATGGTGAGGATCTCCCGCTCGACTGCTCGCGGCCAAAGCCGGCCGCCGGCGCCGTTTTGCTACGGCGCCTAAGCCTCGGCCAGATTCGGGTTTCCGTTTCAGCCGCCGGAGCAGCCTGAAACGGAATCGTCCGTATACTGATGAAATGAGGCTCGCGTGGGACGGCGAATGTTTCACGTGAAACACCCGCGGCCTCCCCTTGCTCCCAAGCGCCTGTGCCCGTAAGGGAGCGCGCATGACGGGCTACGATGTGATCGTGATCGGGGGCGGGCATGCCGGCTGTGAAGCAGCGGCCGCGTCCGCACGATTCGGCGCGCGCACCCTCCTCCTCACCCACAAGCGCGAAACCATCGGCGAGATGTCCTGCAACCCTGCCATCGGCGGGCTGGGCAAGGGCCATCTGGTGCGCGAAATCGATGCCCTAGACGGGCTTATGGGCCGGGTGGCCGACGCCGCCGGAATCCAGTTCCGGATGCTCAACCGCCGGAAGGGGCCGGCCGTACGCGGACCGCGAGCCCAGGCCGACCGCAAGCTTTACCGGCGCGCCATGCAGGCGGCGCTGGCTGAGACCGCAAACCTCGAAATCCTGGAAGCCGCGGCTGAGGATCTGATTCTAGCGGAAGGTCGGGTCGCGGGAGTGGTGCTGGGCGATGGACACGAAATTTCCTGCGAAGCCCTGGTCCTGACCACCGGCACGTTCCTGCGCGGGCTGATCCATATCGGCGAAAAGAAGATTCCCGCGGGTCGGGTGGGCGAGGCGCCAGCGCTTGGCTTGTCCAAGACCCTTTACGGACTTGGCTTCGCCATGGGCCGCCTTAAGACGGGCACCCCGCCCCGGCTCGAGGGCTCGACCATCGATTGGCCTTCGCTTGAGATCCAGCCCGGCGACGATCCGCCCGTGCCGTTCTCGTTTTTGACCGGCAAAATCGCGACTCCGCAAGTCGTCTGCCATCTGACCCGGACAACGCCGGAAACCCATGCGATCATCCGCGCCAATCTGCATCGCGCACCCATGTATTCCGGCCAGATCGAGAGCATTGGCCCGCGTTATTGCCCCTCGATCGAAGACAAGGTTGTGCGCTTCGCGGCCCGCGAAACCCACCAGATTTTTCTAGAACCCGAAGGTCTGGACGACGACACGATCTATCCCAACGGGATTTCGACGTCGTTGCCGGAGGAGGTCCAGCGCGAGCTGCTGAAAACCATTCCCGGGCTCGAGCGCGGTGCAATGCGCCGGCCGGGCTACGCGATCGAATATGATTATGTCGATCCGCGCGAACTTCTGGGGTCGCTCGAAACCAAGCGCGTCCCGGGGCTCTATCTGGCCGGCCAGATCAACGGCACCACGGGCTACGAGGAAGCGGCAGCTCAGGGGCTCATTGCGGGCCTAAATGCTGCCCGCGCGGCGGGGGGAAGGGATGCGATCATTCTAGACCGCGCAGCCGCCTATATCGGGGTGCTGATCGACGATCTGGTGACCAAAGGTGTCACCGAGCCCTATCGGATGTTCACCTCGCGGGCCGAGTATCGGCTGACGCTTCGGGCCGACAATGCCGACCTGCGGTTGACGCCGATCGGCGAAAGGGCCGGACTTGTGGGGTCGGCGCGCAGCGGCGTGTTTGTCCAAAAACTCGCGCGGCTCGAATCAGCGCGGTCTCAGATGCGCGAGTTAAATCTCACGCCAAACGAGGCCCAACGGCATGGGATTGCGGTGCGGCTGGACGGTGTTCGCCGGAATGCCAACGACCTGCTGAGTCTGCCGGACGTCGATTTTGCCAAGCTCGCATCGCTTTGGCCGCAATTGGGAGCATTTGCCGCCGACGTGGTCGAGCAGCTCGAAATCGACGCCCAATACGCCGGTTATCTTGACCGCCAGGACGCCGACATCGTTGCGTTCCGCCGCGATGAGCGCATGGCCCTGCCCGCCGATCTCGATTATCGCGCCGTGCACGGGCTTTCGACAGAAGCCGCGCAAAAGCTGTCCAATATTCGCCCCGGCACGCTGGGGCATGCCGCACGCATCGATGGCGTCACACCCACGGCGCTCACCCTGGTGCTGGCCCATGTCCGGTCCAGAGCCGCGGCGTCCCGACGTGCCTCCTGAGCCGTTCGGCCCGGAGGAATTCCGCGCGGTAAGCAATGTTTCACGTGAAACATTGGGCCGGCTGAAGCTGTTCGCCGGCCTGCTTGCGGACTGGAATGCGCGCCTCAATCTCGTCTCGGCGAACTCGCTGTCAGATGTCTGGCGGCGGCATATCTGGGATTCGGCTCAGCTTGCAGACATGATCCCGCTGGAGGCGACCAATCTGGTCGACCTTGGCGCCGGAGCCGGCTTTCCGGGGTTGATTCTCGCGCTCGTTCTGCGGGAACACGGCGCGTTTCGGACCGTCCTGTACGAGGCCACGACCAAGAAATGCAGCTTCCTGGCCGAGGCTGCCGAGCGGACCGGGGCTCCCGTTGAGATTCGCAACGGCAGGATCGAGAAGGCCGACCGCGAAGCCTTCGATGTTGTGACCGCGCGGGCCTGCGCGCCGCTGAAAAAGCTTCTAGGCTATGCACAGGCTTTTCAGGGACCGAAAACGATAAACCTGTTCCTCAAGGGACAATCTGTTGCGGTCGAATTGACCGAAGCACGTAAATCTTGGAATATGAAGGCATTACGGCACCCTAGCCGATCAGACCCTTCCGGCGCGATCCTAGAGGTCCGGGAGCTTCGCCATGTCGCTCGAACCCGTCGTTAGATCGAAGCCTCGCATCCTTGTCGTTGCCAATCAGAAAGGCGGCGTGGGGAAAACGACGACCGCGATCAATCTGGGAACCGCTTTGGCGGCCGTCGGCGCGCCGACCTTGGTCCTCGATCTCGACCCGCAGGGCAACGCATCGACCGGACTTGGCGTCACGCGACCCGAGCGCAAGGTCACGTCCTATGAGGTGTTGATGGGCGAGGCCGGCATTGCCGACGCCGTGATGCCGACGAAGATTCCTGGTCTGTCGCTGGTGCCGTCGACTGTCGATCTGTCCGGCGCCGAGCTCGAGCTGATCGATGTCCCTCGGCGCAATTTTCTTCTGAAGGATTCCTTGGCGGAGTTTGCCAAAAGCGACCCCGGAAAGTTCGCCTATGTGCTGATCGATTGCCCGCCGTCTTTGACCTTGCTGACGGTCAATGCGATGGCCGCGGCGGATGCGGTGGTCGTGCCGCTGCAATGCGAATTCTTCGCGCTGGAAGGCTTGAGCCAGCTGCTCAAGACGATCGACCTCGTGCGCGCGAGTCTCAATCCGTCTCTGGAGATCCAGGGAATCGTGCTGACCATGTTCGACAAGCGCAATCGTTTGTCGGACCAGGTGGCGGCCGATGTGCGGGCCAATATGGGCGACAAGGTCTACAAGACCGTCATCCCCCGCAATGTGCGCATTTCGGAAGCGCCGAGTCATGGGCTGCCCGCGTTGGTCTATGATCTGCGCTGCCCGGGAAGCCAAGCCTATATCAAGCTGGCCGGCGAACTGATTCAACGCGAACGTTTGCGGGCGGCCGCGTGACTGCTGAAATACGAAAACCCGACGACACCCGACATCGCGGGTTGGGACGGGGGCTTTCGGCCCTGATCGGCGACGAAGCTGCTCCTGGCAAGCACGAGGGCAGCAGCCGCAACGCGCGCCACGTGCCGGTGGCATTCCTGCGTCCGAACCGCTTCCAGCCGCGCAAGACGTTCGTGGCCGAGGAACTCGACGATCTCGCGAATTCGATCCGCGAGAAAGGCGTGCTGCAGCCGATCCTGGTGCGGCCGGTTGCAGGCGATCCGAACGCGTTCGAGATCGTTGCCGGGGAGCGGCGCTGGCGTGCGGCCCAGCTCGCCAAACTTCACGACGTGCCCGTCGTCATTCGCGAAATGAACGACGGCGAGGCGCTCGAACTTGCGATCATCGAAAACGTCCAACGATCCGATCTCAATGCGATCGAAGAGGCGGCCGCCTACCAGGAACTGATCGACCGCTTTTCGTACACGCAGGAGAAGCTGTCCCAGGAAGTCGGCAAGAGCCGCAGCCATGTCGCGAACACGCTGCGCCTGCTCAAACTGCCGGAGAGCGTGCTGACCATGATCCGCGACGGCCGACTCACGGCAGGCCATGCGCGTACCCTGATCGGGCTTGCAGACCCAGAGGCGAGGGCGAGGGAGATCATCGAAGGAGCGCTTAATGTTCGGCAGGCCGAACACCGTTCGGATTCCAAATCTGGGGGTGCTCGCAAGCCGAGCCGGAAAGATGCCGACACCAAGGCTCTGGAAGACAGCGTTTCCAATGTGTTGGGACTGAGAGTTCAGATTTTACACAAAGGCTCCAAGGGTGGCGAACTGCGCGTGACGTACAAGACTCTCGAGCAGCTCGACGACGTCATTCGCCGTCTGAACAAAAGCCAGTAAGCCGTTTTATCCACAGAATTATCCACAGACTGGCAAGTGAACTATTGCATCCGCGCGCGCATCAAGGCCGCCTTCGAATCGATTCGGCCGTCGTAGAGAGCGCGACCGATTACGACCCCCAATATATTGTGGCTTGGCGCGGCGATCAGTGCCTCGATATCGTCCATTCCTGAGACACCTCCCGAAGCGATGACCGGAATTCCGACGGCATTGGCCAGCGCGGTTGTCGCCGCAACATTGACTCCACCCAACATTCCGTCGCGCGCGATATCGGTGAAGACAATCGCGGACACCCCGGCATCCTCAAATCGCCGTGCCAATTCGACGACCTCGATTTGCGAGGCCTCGGACCAACCCTGAACCGCCACTTTGCCGTCCTTTGCGTCGATCCCGACCGCGACCCTCCCGGGGTGTGCGCGCGCGGAATCTTTCACCAATTGCGGATCGCGCAGCGCGGCGGTGCCCAAAATGATTCGCGTCATGCCCGCATCGAGCCAAGCGTTGATCGCCTTGCGATCGCGAATCCCGCCGCCCAATTGCATCGGCAGCTTTATCGCGCTTCGAATTGCAGCAATCGCTTCGCCGTTTACCGAACGTCCTTCGAATGCGCCGTTGAGATCGACGCAATGCAACCACTCGAAGCCTGCGCTCTCGAATGCCCGCGCCTGGGCGGCAGGATCGTCATTGAAGATCGTCGCCGATTCCATTGCACCACGCTTGAGACGCACGCAACGTCCGTCCTTGAGATCGATCGCGGGAAAAAGAATCACGGATGCCAGCCGAGGAAATTTGCAAGCAGCCTGAGACCAACCTCTTGGCTCTTTTCCGGATGAAATTGCGTGCCGACAATATTGTCGCGTGCGATTGCGGCCGTGACCGCGCCGCCATAGTCCGTCGTCGCGAGCAAATGCGAGGAGTTCGCCGGCCGCAGCTCGAAGGAGTGCACGAAATAGGCATGCGCGCCTTGCTCGATGCCGGCGAGAACCGGATGCGACCGCAGAATCTTCAATTCATTCCAGCCCATGTGCGGAATCTTGAGCGAAGCGTCATTCGGCGCAAGCCGCACCACTTCGCCATCGATCCAGCCGAGTCCCGCATGGTCGCCGAATTCGCGGCCGACGCTCGCGAGCAATTGCATCCCGACGCAGATGCCGAGAAACGGCTTGCCGCGATCGATCACGGCGTCCTTCAACGCCGCCGTCATCCCCGGAACTGCCGACAGACCCCTCATGCAGTCCGCGAACGCACCCACACCCGGCAAAACAATGCGTTCGGCGCCGGCAACCACAGCGGGGACGGCCGTCACGACGATCTCGTGTCCCGAACCGCTCTCCGCCGCCGCGCGCGCGAGCGCCTTCTCCGCGGAACGCAAATTCCCCGAACCGTAATCGATGAGGGCGACCGTTCCCGTCATGATGCGCTGTCCGACCGTCCGGCTGTCGTCTGTTTTTTCCAGAAAAACAGCAGATAGAAGACGCCAAGCCACAGAATGTAGAATGCGCTGTTGAACACGAAACTGGCGACATAGCCCAGCCAACTATCGTTGACCTCGAGATAGTGTTTCGAAATTTCCGAGAGAGTTCGGGCGGGAAGCGCTTTCAACGATGCGAACACTGTTACTTTGACATTCGCCTCGATCAGCATCTGGCTGAGGTACAGAAGCGCACCAAACGTATACGCCACAAAGGCAAAAATCCTGATCGCGAGCCGCGCCTGGTGCAGGAAATAATAGATCGCCACCACCATCGCGAAATTGATCGCGATCACCTCGCCGAACATCGACACTTCATTGGCGGTGGTCGACCGTGCCAGATTGAGAAGGTCGAGCTCGGTCATGGCACTCCTCAATCTGCGTCCATCTTGAGTGCGGCGATGAACGCTTCCTGCGGAATGTCCACTTTGCCGAACTGGCGCATCTTCTTCTTGCCCTCTTTCTGCTTGTCGAGGAGCTTGCGCTTGCGGCTGATGTCGCCGCCATAACACTTGGCCGTGACGTCCTTGCGGAGCGCCTTGATCGTCTCGCGCGCGATGACCTTGCCGCCAATGGCAGCCTGCACCGGAATCTGGAACAAATGGCGCGGAATGAGGTCCTTCAGCTTTTCGCACATGCTGCGGCCGCGGGCCTCGGCGCGTCCGCGATTGACGATCATCGACAGCGCATCCACCGGCTCGCCATTGACGAGGATCGACATCTTGACCAGATCGCCCTCCTCGTAATTTTCGATGTGGTAGTCGAAGCTCGCATAGCCGCGGCTCACCGATTTGAGCCGGTCGTAGAAATCGAACACCACCTCGTTGAGCGGCAGCAAATAAATGATCATTGCGCGCGCGCCGGCATAGGTGAGCTCGACCTGCCGACCGCGCCTGTCCTCGCATAGCTTCAGCACCGCACCGAGATGCTCGTCGGGCACGAAGATGGTCGCCTTGATCCACGGCTCTTCGATAAACGCGATCCGCACGGGATCCGGCATGTCTGCCGGATTGTGCAACTCTTTCATGGTTCCGTCGGTCAGGTGGAGGCGATAGATGACGCTCGGCGCGGTTGCGATCAGTTCGAGATTGAACTCGCGCTCGAGCCGCTCGCGCACGATCTCCAGATGCAGCAGTCCCAAAAATCCGCAGCGGAAGCCGAAGCCGAGTGCCGCAGACGTCTCCGTCTCATAGGTAAAACTCGCATCGTTCAGATGCAGTTTGCCGAGCGCGTCACGTAAATCTTCGAACAAGGCGGCATCGACGGGAAATAACCCGCAGAACACGACTTGCTGGGCTGGCTTGAATCCCGGCAACGGAGTTTCCGCGCCGCGGCGTTCGTCGGTGATGGTGTCGCCGACCTGGGTGTCGGCCACCTGCTTGATCTGGGCCGTGATGAATCCGATTTCGCCCGGACCGAGCCGATCGACGCCCGTCTGTTTCGGCGTGAACACGCCCACGCGCTCCACCTGGTAGACGGCATTGGCCACCATCATGCGGATGGACTTGCCGCGCTTGAGTTCGCCATCCACCACGCGCACCAGCACGACGACCCCAAGATACGAATCGTACCAGCTGTCGACCAGCAGCGCCTTGAGCGGCGCGTCGGAGTTGCCCTTGGGAGGCGGCAGGCGAGTGACGACCGCTTCGAGAACGTCGCCGATATTGAGGCCCGTCTTGGCGGAGATTGCGATGGCGTGGCTCGCATCGAGCCCGATCACGTCCTCGATCTGCCGACGCACGCGCTCGGGCTCGGCGGCCGGCAGGTCGACCTTGTTGAGAACCGGCACGATTTCAAGATTGGCGTCGATCGCCTGATAGACGTTGGCGAGGGTCTGCGCCTCCACACCCTGGCTCGCATCGACCACCAGCAGCGCGCCTTCGCAGGCCGCCAGACACCGCGACACCTCATAGGCGAAGTCCACATGCCCGGGCGTGTCCATCAGATTGAGCGTGTAGGTCTTGCCGTCCTTGGCCTTGTATTCGAGGCGGACGGTCTGGGCCTTGATGGTGATGCCCCGCTCGCGCTCGATATCCATGGAATCGAGCACCTGCTCCTTCATTTCGCGCGCCGTCAGCCCGCCGCAATACTGGATCAGCCGGTCGGCCAGGGTCGATTTCCCGTGGTCGATATGGGCGATGATGGAAAAATTGCGGATGTGGGCGAGGTCGGTCATGCGGGGCGGTTCATAACGGCGGGATTCTGCTACGTCCAGCCGCGAATCCCCCCACTGGCAGTCCGACCCAAAAGGGCAGGCTATCCCTTGAATTCCCGCCGAACCGGAAGACTCAGGCGGATGGTCTCATTTGGGACGGCGCAGCGCGAATACGAGCGGTATGAAGGCCGCCGGCTCGGCCACTACCGACACCGTCACAAGCCCCACAATCGAAACATCATAAAGCACGCCCAAGAGAGCGCTGCCCGCGAACCACGCGACGCCGTAAATGGCAGTGAAGATGCCGTAGGCGCGGGCCCGTGCATGCTCCGGCACCATGCGGGCCACGGCCGCCGACATGATGGCGTCGTGAACGCCCAGCGCGATGCCCCAGGCGAGCACGCCGGTGAGCGCGAGCGCGAACCCGCCGAAGAATACCAGTGGGGCCGCAGCAGCACCGATCAGGAGTCCCGGGATCAGGACGCCGAGGCCGCTTTTGTCGAACCAGCGGCCGAATACGAGCGATCCCAATCCCGATGCGGCCATGGCGGCCGCGTAAAACACCGGCACGATTGCCGGCGAGACGACATGTGCCTTCGCAAAATGAAATGCGATCAGCGGATAGTCCGCGAAACCGAACGCGACGAAGGCCGCGGCGACGGCATAGAACCAGAACGCGGGAGACAGCGCGGACCCCGGCGTCGCATTCTTGTCCGGCAGCGCCACGTGTCCCGCGAACGGAAAACGCAATCGCACGGTGACGACACTGACCATGGTCAGCATTGCCGGCACGCCCAGCCACAGAAACGCCGTGCGGTAATCGTGATGGAGAGCAAGCACCAATGCCGCAATCAGCGGGCCTGCCATCGCGCCCGTCTGATCCATCGCCTCGTGCAATCCGAATGCCCAGCCCTGGCCGATATGTTCGCCGGCCCGCGACATCATCGTATTGGCCGCAGGATTGCGCACCGCTTTGCCGGTGCGTTCCAGAATGATGAACAGCGCTGCGGCCCACCAGTTTCCTGCCAATGCCAGCGCGGGCACGGCTGCCATCTGGATCGCATATCCCGCGAGCGCAATGGGCCAGTAAAGACGCGTACGTTCCGCCAGCCGCCCCGAGCCGAGGCGCAACAGATAGCCGAACAATTCGCCCGTGCCTGCGATCGCGCCGACGGCCGCGCCGCTGGCGCCGAGGCTCGCAAGGAACGGCCCGCTGATGCCGCGCATGCCTTCATAGGCCATGTCGGCGAACAGGCTCACCACACCGAAGGCGATGATGAAGGCGAGCCCGGTTTTCTTGTCGAAATCGGTTTGCATGCGGCGCAATTTAACGAAGTGGGCGCGCGCCGCCAGAAGAAATTAGATGCACCGCAGCTTGTGCTTGCGAACCGGCGGCCGAGGGTCCATGTCGCCGCGCTCGAAATCGTCCTGCCATGCTTCGAAGGAGGCGGGATCGCCGCTGCGGCGATGGAAGTAGAGCCGCTGCGCAAGAGCCCGCAGCGGCGCCGTCATCAGCATCGTATCGATCAACGCGTTGGGAGGAGCCAGGTCGAGCGCACGGCGAAGGACGCGCTTGAGCCGATAGCGCGGAATTTCGCGCGTAAACGCCGCAAGCGGATGCTCTCCGCGATCGTAAAGATATTCGCCAATAAGTTGGGCAGCGCGTCGACCGAATTGAAGGGCCGTGTGAATGCCGCCTCCAGTCACGGGAGAGACGAGCCCGGCCGCGTCACCGATCAGCATCACGCGTCCGCGCCCGAGAGGCTCCACGGGACCGCCCGTAGGAATCAATCCACTGCGACGTTCGACGACGCGAAACGCGTCGCTGCCCGATATTGCCGCGACGCGAGCGCGAAGTCTGGAAAGCTGCGGCTTGCGGCCCTGCACAGATGCCACGCCGATTTGCGTCACACCCTGTCCGGGCACAGCCCAGCCGATATATCCCGCGGCGATTCTGCTGTCGGCGAAACAGTGCAGAAAGCGCGAATCGAGTCCATCCAGGGTCTCGCATTCGATCTCTGCGCCCGCGAGAAAGCGCCGGTTGCGTCCGAGACCAAAATGCCTCGCGACTTGGGAACGGGCGCCATCGGCGCCGACCAGAAATTGTGTGCGCAGACTCAGCGCGGGCAGGGTGAGCCCCGAGCGATCTTCCGCCGCTCCGTCGAAGCGTTTTCCGTAAAGCAGCGTGGCGCCTGCACGCTCGGCTTCCGCCGCCATCCAGCGCAACAGCGCCGCAGTGTCCGTCGCGTGGAAGTAATAGCCCGGTGCATGAAGATCGAGCGCGCGCCCGTCCGGCGCATAGAGCTTTACGCCGCGCACTTTGCGCATCAGATTGGCCGGCAGGTCGCAATCGTCGGTCGCTTCCTTGACAAGGATGCCGGTGGTTCGGACGCGCGCGCCGGGCTCGGGTTTCGCGTCGATAACAGCCACTTTCAATCCCCGCAACGCAGCGGTGCGCGCACACGAAAGGCCCGCAAAGCTTCCACCGACAATGACGAGATCGAATTTGGCGGTCATGGCATTCCCCCGCGGCGGAATCGAACGGTCCCCCCAACTGATGGCGGGATTGCGGCGAAGTCAGGTTCGCAGCGCGCCGCCGGTCGCTTTGGTGACGGCAGCCACGATCTTCTGCGCTGCGGCATCGATCTCGACATCGGTCAGGGTGCGATCCTTCGGCTGCAGCCTGACCGCGATCGCGAGCGATTTCTTACCTTCGGGCACGCCTTTGCCTTCATAGACATCGAAGACGTCGACGCGTTCGATCAGCGCGCGATCGACATTGCGCGCCGCACGCACGACCTCCTCGGCCAGGACCTTCGTGTCGAGCACGAATGCGAAATCGCGTTCGACAGCCGGATAGGGTGACGGCGCGAACGGACTGCGTGCTTTTCCTTTGACTTTCGGTTCGGGGATCGCATCCAAAAACACTTCGAAGGCGGCGACGGGCCCCTTGAGGTCGAATGCAGCCAGAATTTTCGGATGCAGTTCGCCGAATATGCCGAGAACCTTCGGACCCAGAGCCAGCGTTCCCGCGCGGCCGGGATGATACCAGGCAGGCGCACCGGCTTTGATCGGCGCCGTCATCGCGCCGCCCATTGCGGTCTCGATGGCGGCCAGCATATCGGCTTTGGCATCGAACGCGTCGACGGGGTGGGTGGATTTGGTCCATGTGCGTGCGCCTGCGCCGGCGCGAATGCCTGCGGCGACGGTCGTCTGTGCGCCGGGCATTCCCGATTCGAACTGTGCGCCGACTTCAAACAACATCTGGTCGGCAACGCCGCGCGCGGCATTGCGCGAAGCGGCTGCCAGCAATGACGGCAACACACTGGGACGCAGCGCATCCATGTCCGCGGAAATGGGATTTTCCACCTGACGCGCATCGTCGCCGCCGCCGAACAGCGAGGCCTGCGCGCGCGCGATGAAGGAATTGGAGATCGTCTCGCAAAAACCCCGCGCGGCCAGCCCGCGTCGCGTCAGCCGGAGTCTCTTTTGCGGCGGCGTCAGCACGGATTGCGCAACGGGATGCAGTCGCGACATTGCTTGCGACGGGACGCGATCGAGTCCGTAAATGCGCACGACTTCTTCGACCAGATCGGCGCGTCCTTCGACGTCGCTACGCCATGAAGGCGGCGTGACGCTCATCGTCTCGCCGCCTTCGACGACAAAACCGAGACTCTTCAAAATGCGTACGATCTCGTCCTTGGGCACTTCAAGGCCGGCCAACCGCGTTACGGCAGCCGCGGAAAACGCGATCTGCCGCCGCCATTCGGGCACCGCACCGGCGACGACGACCTCGGACGGCTCGCCGCCGCAGAATTCGAGAATCCATTTTGTGGCGAGTTCGAGCCCGGGCACCACGAATTCGGGATCGACGCCGCGCTCGAAGCGGTAGCGCGCATCGGACAAGATGCCGAGCTTGCGTCCGGTTGCAGCGGTACGCACTGGATCGAAATAGGCCGACTCAACGAACACGTTGGTGGTCTCGTAGGTGCAGCCCGTCTCTTCACCGCCCATTACGCCGGCGATACCGCGCGCGGCTGCGTCGTCCGCGATCACACACATTTCTGCGTCGAGCGTGTAGGTCCTGCCGTCGAGCGCAAGCAGCTTTTCGCCGTCTTTCGCAAGGCGAGCCCGTAGATCGCCGGACAGCTTCGCCGCATCGAACACATGCAACGGCCGGCCGCGGTCATAAGACATGAGGTTCGTGACATCGACCAACGCGGAAATGGGTCGCAGCCCGATCGCGCGCAGACGCTGTTGGACCCATTCGGGGCTCGGACCGTTCTTCACATTGCGGATCAGCCGTCCCGCAAATAGAGGGCACGCGTTCTTTGCGCCTTCCGGGAAATTCAGCTGGATGCGCGTGGGGCTCGGGAATTTTCCCGCAACGGCCACCACTGCTCCGCTCTTCAAACGACCAAGTCCCGCCGCGGCGAGGTCGCGCGCAATGCCATAGACGCTGGTGCAGTCGCCGCGATTGGGCGTGATCGACACATCGATGACGGGATCGTCGAGGCCTAGCGCCGCAGCGGCGGGCGCGCCGACTGTAGCAGTCTGTGCAAGCTCGATGATGCCCTGATGCTCATCGGACAGAAGCAGTTCCCGTTCCGAACACAACATGCCGCGCGATTCGACGCCGCGAATGCTCGAAATCTTGAGCACCTCGCCCGAGACCGGAATAATAGTGCCCGGTTTGGCGAACACGCCTTTCATGCCGGTATGCGCATTGGGCGCGCCGCAGACGACCTGAACGATATCTTCGCCGGTATCGACCATGCAGAGCTTGAGCTTGTCGGCATTGGGATGCTTCTCCGCCGACACGACATGGGCGACGATGAAATCCTTGAGCCTCGCGCCTTTGTCCTCGATCGCTTCGACTTCGAGGCCGATGCTCGTCATCGTCTCGGCCACTTTGCGCGCGTCGGCGTCGGTGTCGAGATGCTCCTTGAGCCAGGAGAGCGTGAACTTCATCGGCTTAGCCCTCCGTCAAGCGTGGGCAGGTCGAGAGCCGCGAAGCCGAAATGGCGCAGCCAGCGAATGTCGGAATCAAAGAATGGGCGCAGATCCGGCGCGCCATATTTGAGCATCGCCATGCGGTCGAGACCGAAGCCGAAGGCGAAGCCCTGATAGCGCTCGGAATCGATGCCACACATGTCGAGCACGCGCGGATGAACCATGCCGGAGCCGCCGAGTTCGAGCCAGTCATTGCCCGTGCCGAATTTGATCTGCCCGCCGGAACGGTCGCAGCGCATGTCCCATTCCACGCTTGGTTCGGTGAACGGGAAGAAGGACGGCCGCGCGCGCAGTTCGATTTTAGCCACTTCGAAGAAGGCCGAGCAGAACTGCTCCACCACCCATTTGAGATGGCCGAGATTGGTGTCCTCGTCGATCACCAGCGCTTCGAGCTGATGGAACATGGGCGTGTGCGTCGCATCGGAATCGTGGCGATAGGTGCGCCCGGGTGCGATGATGCGAATGGGCGGCTTTTGCGCCAGCATCGTGCGCACCTGAACGGGGCTTGTGTGCGTGCGCAGCACGTGACGCGAGCCATCGGCCTGGGGCGCGATATAAAACGTGTCGTGCATCTGGCGCGCGGGATGATCCGGCGGAATGTTCAGCTTGGTGAAGTTGTAGTCGTCATATTCGACGTCGGGACCCTCGGCGATCGCAAAGCCCAGATCGGCGAAGATCGCGACGATTTCGTCCAATACCTGAGAGACCGGGTGGATCGTGCCTTGCGGTTCCGGGCGCGCGGGCAGGGTTACGTCGACGCGCTCCTGCGAGAGACGCGCGTTCAATGCCGCGTCTCCCAGAGCGGACTTGCGCGCGGCGATGGCCTCCGTAACGCGATCGCGCAGGCTATTGAGGAGTGGACCCTTCTCGCGCCGCTCGTCGGCGCTCATGGCGCCCAGGGTCTTCAACAGTTCGCTGACGGACCCCTTCTTGCCGAGAGCCGACACGCGCACGGCTTCCAGCGCGGCTTCATCGGCCGCGCCGGACACGGCGTCCAGAATCTGGCGCCCAAGATCTTCGATATCGCTCATGGCTGACCCCAATGGACGGCTTGAATCACGGTCTGGCAGGACTGCCAAGACCGGCCGGCTCCGATGGGACGCGAAATCTAGGCTTTTGCCTGTTCCACCAGAGCCTTGAAGGCCTCGGGCTCGTGCACGGCGAGGTCGGACAGGACCTTGCGGTCCAGCTCGATGCCGGCGCGGGCGAGGCCGCTGATAAATCGGCTGTAGGTGACGCCGTAAAGACGGCAAGCCGCGTTGATGCGTTGGATCCAGAGAGCGCGGAAGTTCCGCTTCTTCTCCTTGCGACCGATATACGAGTGCTGGAGCGAGCGGTCGACCGCGGCGTTGGCCGAGGTGATCGTGTTCTTGCGCCGGCCGCGAAAGCCCTTGGCCTGGGCAAAAACGCGCTTGCGGCGAGCATGAGAGGGGACGGAACGGGGGGAGCGGGACATGTATGTCTCCTTAGCCTGCGTAAGGCATCCAGCGCTTGACGCGCTGGGTTTCGGCCGAGGACAGGACGGACGTGCCACGCAGGGTGCGGATCTGCTCGTTGGAGCGTTTGATCATACCATGCCGTTTGCCGACCTGGCCGCACTTGATCTTGCCGTTCGCGGTGAATTTGAAGCGCTTCTTGGCGCTCGATTTGGTCTTCATCTTGGGCATTTTGCGTCTCCTCTGGGCCCGGTGGTTCAAAGGAATGGGCCGGTCGCTTTCGGGGTCGCCACGGCATGCCCTTGCGCCGGGCGGCCCGAAGAGGGGGCGTCTTATACGGAAAATGCCTCCGCTGGCAAGTTTGGCCTCGAATCGACGAATTTCCGGAGGTTTGCAGCCATGAGCCTCAGGCGGGCTGACGTCGGAGTTGTCTACCTGGTCAAATTGTAAATCAACCCGAATGGGTCACGAACGTAGCAGCGTGGGAATTGCGGCTCGTCCTTGACGATTGTGCAGCCGCTCTGCACGAGGCGTTTTTTGGCGTCTTCGACGTTGTCGACAGTCACCTCGAACACCGGTCCCAGCAGCGGACCGCGTTCGATGAACATATTGATGTGCTTGCCGTGAAGGCTGATCATATTCGCCGTCTCGTCGGTGATCTCAAATCCGAGTTGCTCGACACAAAAAGAGTGCCGCTTTTTTTTCGGGTCCGGCGAGTCGAAGATAATGTCGGTTCCAAAACTGTTCCCCATAGTCGGCTCCACTTCGTTGCTCGCCGCTCACATTATCTCAGTTGGCCCGCCGGGTCATCGTGCTTGCCGCTGGGGCGCCTCGGCAGTAATTTCGCCGCCGGTTGAATCCGAAGGGTTTTCCATGTTTGCCGAGTTCAAAAAATTCGCAATGCGCGGAAGCGTGGTCGATCTCGCTGTCGGCGTCGTCATCGGCGCCGCGTTCACGGCCATCGTCAATTCACTGGTCAAGGACGTGATCATGCCGCCGATCGGGCTTCTGCTCGGCGGCATTGATTTTTCCAATCTCTTCATCGTGCTCAAGGGAACTCACGCGGTTGAAACGCTCAAGGCAGCCCAGGAAGCCGGTGCGGTGACGATCAATTACGGCCAATTTTTCAACGCCATCGTCAATTTCCTGGTCGTCGCCTTTGTCCTGTTCCTGATGTTGCGGCAACTGAACAAGCTGATGACGTCCAGAGAGCCGCCGGCGCCGCCGCTGCCGCCGCCGGAAGAACTCGCGGTATTGCGCGAGATCCGCGATTTGCTGAAGGAGCGCAAATGATCAGGATTTCGGGGATATTTGCCGCGAACTTTCTCGGCCTGGTCATGCTTTGCGCCTCTGGCGTCGGCGCTGCGCCGTCCGACGTGCAGGCGATGTTTCTGACGGCATCCGGGTTCTATGCGGTCTATCTCAGCCTGCATCCGTCGGACGGTATTCCGGATGCGAAATTGCGCGCGCGATTCGAGCCGTTCGTCTCGCCCGCACTCGACAAACTGTTTGCCGATGGCGACGCTGCCGAACAGCGCTACATCAAAGTAACCAAGAATCACGCGCCGCCGCTTGTGGAGGGCGATCTGTTTTCGCCGAACTTCGAGGGAGCGACCTCGCTCAAGATCGGTACTTGCGTGACGGATGCGAAAGGCGGCCATTGTCCTGTCGCAATGGTGTATGACGATCGCAGGGACAAGCCGCTCAAATGGACCGACACGGTTGTGCTGGTGAATAGCTCGGCCGGATGGCGCGTGGACGACATCGACTATGGCACGAACGGCGATTTCGGCAACAGGGGGACGTTGACCGGCACGGTGCGAGACGCGATCAAGGACGGCAACTCCATCCCGAACTAGTCGTTCGAATCGGATTCAAATCTAGGGAATTTCATGCCCGCGAGCATTATCGATCAAATTCGTAACATTGCCATCGTCGCCGTGCCTATTATCATTGCGATTACCTTTCATGAGGCGGCGCATGGCTATGTTGCCCGCTATTTCGGCGACGATACGGCTGAGCGTGCGGGTCGCATCACACTCAATCCTCTGCGCCATATCGATCCGTTCGGCACGATCCTGCTGCCTGCCATGCTCTATTTGCTCAATCCCGGTTTCATGTTCGGCTATGCCAAGCCGGTACCGGTCAATTTCGCAGGGCTGCGCCATCCCAAGCAGGATATGGTATGGGTGGCTGCGGCAGGTCCGGGGATGAATCTGCTCCTTTGCGCCATATCGGTTCTGCTGTTCTACATTTCGCAACTATTCAAACTATCGCCGGATAGCATTGTGTTTCAGATTCTGTGGACGTCGGTCGAGGTCAATCTCGTACTGGCGATCTTCAACATGATTCCGCTCCCACCCCTCGACGGAGGAAGGGTTGCCGTGGGTCTGTTGCCGATGCCGCTGGCCAAGCCGCTTGCGCAGCTCGGTCGTTTCGGGCTTCTCCCGGTTCTCCTGATATTCATCCTTTTGCCGATGGCCGGCATCGACGTTTTCGGTTGGCTGGTTGCCGGGCCGATACGATTCCTCGAACGGCCGATACTCCACTTGCTCGGCTTCCAAATCGCCTGAATAACGAATGTCAGCCGGCGACGAGATCCTGAAACTCCGGGTGCTTGCCGATATAGGCCGCAATGAACGGGCATTGCGGGACAATCTTGTAGCCCTGCGTCCGGGCCAGTTCCAGCGCGCCGCGCGCGAGCGCTGAGCCCAGGCCGTTGCTCCGTTGTACCGAAGGGACTTCGGCATGGACGAAGGTGCGAACCCGGGCAGACGAGCGGTATCTTACGAAGGCGATTCCGCCGTCCGCTTTGAGTTCGTAACGGCTCAACGCCGCATTGTCCGTCACTGCATTCGACATAACGGGTCTCGGTTTATCGCGAAATCATCTTACTCTATTGGCTTGGAGACATGAACTCGAGCGAACCCGTCACAAGAACCGAAAGGCTGCTGCTCCGCCGGATTTGCATGGACGATGCCGAGGCGCTCCACGCTATCTTCCGCGATCCTGAAGCGATGCGTTATTGGTCGACCTTGCCCCATGCGTCTCTCGCTCAAACGCAGGAGTTCATGGCGCGGACGATCCAAAGCTGCGACGCCGGCGAGGCGGACGATTTTGCCGTCGTCTTCGAAGGAAGGGTTGTCGGCAAGGCGGGTGTCTGGCAGGCCGACGAGATCGGCTTCATCGTCGCGCGTGAGATTTGGGGCAAGGGCATCGCGAGCGAAGCCGTGCGCGCGGTGATCGGCCGCGCCTTTGCGCAAGGCCGATCACCGCGCGCGGATGTCGATCCGCGCAACGCGCGCTCGCTCAAACTTCTCAAGAATCTGGGTTTCCGCGAAACCGGAACCGCAAAGCGCACCTACCAAATCGGCGACGAATGGACCGACAGCGTCTATCTCGAATTGCCCAATTCGAAAGGTTGAAGAACTCTGCGGCGATGTTCGCGCGCGGCCCCATCAAAGACCGATCGTTGGTGGGCATGTGCCGGTGCCGTTTCGCCAAGAGCATCGTGCCAATGAGCACAGCTTCGCAACATCCGAATGCGTCTGCAGGACGCAGAGAACCTGTCTTGGGACAACAGGCGAAGTCTGTGGAAGCTTGAGACGTTGGCTGCTATTGTGGGCAGCCAAGGGGCTGCAACGATGGGTGAAAACAACCGCTTTTTTCTATGGGTATGGCGATTTAACGCGATCCTTCTGGCTCTGTTAGGTGCTGCGCTCGGGTTGCTGATCATCACCAATATTTTCCCGCTCTTTCCGACGCACAACGAACACGCCGACAACTTCCTCGCAGCGCCCCAGCCTCCCACTGAAAATGTCAGCTACGACCTCTATGGCTCCGGCACCGCCTTGGAGGGGACGAGCGACGTTTTGTCAGCCCTTCAAAGGTCTGTGGAACCAAGTGGGGAAAACGCCCTAAGATATTCTTCCGGTGGCCGTGGCCGCGACATGAACACAGTCAATCTGCTGCTGGTCGATGGCGCAAACGCCACAAGTCACTGGCTGTTCAAAGGCGTCAATCGCATCATCTGGACGGACTCGGTCGATCAACTGAAGACGATCACCGAATCGGACGCGCCTAAGAGTCCCGTCGTGGCGCTGGTGATTGAGGCGTGCCCCGCACATCCGGACAAGTCCGGAACGATGAAGGCGGACGGCGCCGAGACTCTTTACTTCTATCGCATCGGCGCCGATGAGGCGATCAAATTCTTTTCGGCGGACAATATTCGCTCATATGTTCAGATCGGCCCGGACAGGCTCCTTGTCATGTACCAAAACGGTCAGTCGATCGGCGCGGCCACCTTCTCGACAAGAGATTTCAAGCTCGTCGCGCAATCGCGCGTGCTGCCGGTGGCACAATAGGCGCGAATTAATGCGACGCCGATCTGTCTCCCGCGGAGTCGTCACCACGATTTCTTGTGCTGTTGGTGAACTCTCCGCAACCAATTGTTCCGTGCATACGATGAATGTCGGACGGGAGGAAGGATTTCAGGACAGCATAGGTGGCCGGGAACGTCGGCCAATGTGTGACGCCTTCAGTGCCCGGCCGATTCGAATTCTTCGGCAGCCAGACCGACACTGGATAGAAAATCTGCAAACAGCGAGATGACCGTTTCGGGGTCGACCGGAGCGAGCCGCCGCTTTGGAAAGCGGTAATTCCAGAAGCTCACGACATGGGCGAGACCGCCGAGTTTTTCGCCGAGTTCCACGAACATGTGCGGCGCGCGAAGGAGAAAGTCCCGAAACACCTGCGGTTGACCGCGTTCGACCAGGTCGGCGAAAAAGCTGTCGTAAATCGCGAGGACGTCGCGCGACTCCTTTACATTCTCGGACATTTTCTTGATCAGGCGCCGTTTCGACAAAGTGATATATCTCAACTCGTCGCCGCGCGCGCCGCGTGCGATCGGTAGGGCGATGATATCGCGCGCGACGGAAGAGATGCTCGGCAACAGTTCCGAAGCGCTCCACTTGTAGTACAGAAAGCCTCGCCAGCTGAAAATCCCCTTGCGGAAATCGTCGGTGCCCATCATGAGCGTCGCGCGCAGAGGCTCCAGCTGTTCATCGGCTTCCGTGGACAAGAGCGCGGTCACGAGCCTTGCCGTCGAGCCCGAATCGTTGCGCTTGGAGGATTTCTCGTTCCGCATCGCCAAGTGAATAAGCTGCTTGATCTCGTTCGCGACAAACTCATGCATGCGCAATTTGTCGGCTTTCGACAGCTCAAAGTAACAGTCCGATACCTCGATATCGCTCGACAGCAGCCGTTCGTGAATCAAAAACGGATCCAGCGAGGGAAGTTCGTTGAGAATGTCGAGAACCTGCATGTCCCTGGTGAAGCTTTTGTCGCCGTATTTTCCGGCCTCGCGAATGGTGTCCAACCAGCCGCGCTGGCCGCAAAGCAGCGATGTGCCGCCCAGCCGCAAATCGTTTTTGTCGAAGGGAATGACGATTTTTGTCACGTTCGGCTGAGGGTCCTCGAACAGGAAATATTCGTCCGAGCGTAATCGATGCTTCAGGAGAATGCTCGAATTCAGGACCTGCGACTGGAAGAGCGGGGCCTTGCGATACTCGGGAAGTGCGCCATGCGTTTTTTCGACCGTGACAAGGTTCAGCACGCGTGCGCTCGATGCGTCGCGCAACCCTGTCAAACAGCGCACGGATTTTGCGTCCTTCATACTGTAGCCCGGCTCAGCTCAGAAGAGCTTGTCCCCCGAACAGCGGTATAGCTCATGTTAGTTAAGGGGATGTTAGTCCTTCGCGAGGCGCCCAATGCGCGAACAATGAAAGGATCTCGAGGGCTGACGTCCCGCTCTTTAAGTGTTTGTTTGCCAAACGCCCGCCAATCTGCCGCGGTCATCACTCGGGGCTCTTCCATGTCCGCGCCCACGGCGTTTTGGGCGTCTCCGACGCCCGCCGACAATACCACTGCGACGTCCAACAGCTTTGCGGCGCTTGCCGAGGACATAGCCGGCGTAGGCTATTGGCAGCTCGATGTTGCAACTCAGGCGATCAAATGGTCGAAGGGCCTCTTTCGAATTTACGGGTTGCCGGAGGGCGATCAACCCGATCTCGAAAGCGCCATGGCTGCTATCCATCCCGAGGATATCGAGCGTGCATACGACCTCCTTCACAAGGCGATAAGCGAGGGACGCGACTATTCGAGCCAGGCGCGGGTAAAGCGCGGGGACGGCAGCTGGCGAATACTCAAAAATCAGAGCGTCTGTCTGCGCAACCAGGCCGGAGATATCACGACGGTCCTCGGCACTGTTCTCGACATCACAGACATCAAGCACGCGACCGAGGCACCGAATCTCAGCGATGGCCGCTACCGTCTGCTCGCCGAGAACGCGACGGAAATCATCCTCGAATTGACGACCGAGGGAATTATCACCTTCGTCACGCCGACCTGCAGCAAAGTTCTGGGTTACGAGCCTCAGGAATTGATCGGTCACCGTTCCATAGAATTTACCCATCCCGCCGACTCAAAAGCCGTCATCAAGGCCGTTGCCAATCTCATCGCCGCCGGCCCGGACGCCAACCCGATCGTCGTGCCGTATCGCGTATTGCACAAGCAAGGCCATTGGGTTTGGCTCGAAGGGCAACCGAAAGTCATTTTCGATGCCGAAACCCGGCAGCCACTTTCGTTGCAGGATGTTCTTCGCGACGTCACGGCGCGCCGGGAAGCCGAAGATCGGCTGAAGGAAAGCGAAGAGCGCTACCGGCTGTTGGCCGAGCAGAGCAAAGACATCATTGTCCGCGTCCGCGCGGATGGCGCCACGCTTTATGTCTCGCCGGGCTGTCGCGCCATGGGCTACGAGCCCGAGGAGCTGATCGGCACCACCGGTCAATCGCTTGTGCATCCGGAAGACCTCGAGAGCTTCATCGCCAATGGCCTCGAATTGCGAGCCGGGATCGATGCCGATCGGGGGCGGCGGAGAGAGCATCGTTTCAGATGCAAGAACGGCGATTGGCTGTGGCTTCAGGGAAATCCTACCGTCGTGCGGGACGAGCAGGGCGTTCCGCGCGAATTTCTGAATGTGCTTCGCGATATCACCGAGCAGCGCAATCAAAGCGCCGCGCTGGCCGAGGCAAAGATTACCGCCGAAGCCGCGACGGCGGCGAAATCGGAATTCTTGGCGAATATGAGCCATGAACTCCGCACGCCGCTGACGAGCATCATTGGATTCTCTCAACTGCTGAAATCGCAGCCCGAACTGTCGGCGCAATCCGCTCGGTTTGTCGACAATCTCACCCAGGCGAGCCACGCGCTTCTGGCGATCGTCAACGACGTTCTGGATTTTTCGAAGCTCGAGGCCGGCCAGATCGAGATCAGGCCGGAGTCGGGTTCGCCGGCTGCCATAGCTACGGAGGTCGTTCAATTGTTTGCGCCGCAGGCGGAGACGAAGGGCATTGCGCTCCGTCTCGAACTCGGCGCAATTCCCGACGCAGTCCTTATCGACAGTGCGCGGCTGCGCCAGATTCTGCTCAATCTGGTCGGCAATGCGGTCAAGTTCACAGACACGGGTTCCGTCACGTTGAAGGCCGGGTTCGCTAGCGGACGCCTGCAATTCGAAATTTGCGATACCGGGCCGGGCATTCCGGACGATCAGTTCGAGAAACTGTTCAAGAGATTCTCCCAGGTCGACAGCACGACCCGGCGGTCTCACGGCGGCACGGGGCTCGGCCTCGCAATCTGCAAAGGCCTTGTGGATGCCATGGGCGGAACAATCGAAGCGCGCAGCGTTGCGGGCGAGGGGTCGATATTTTCCGTCCGGATTCCGGCTGACGTCGTCGAGTCTTCCGCAGCGGCGCGCGAAGACGAACAGGAATGCGCGGGTTTCGCCGGTCTTCGAATTCTTGTTGCGGACGACAACAAGGCCAATCGCATCTTGATCGAAGCGATGCTCCAGTCGCTCGGCGCCCGCCTGGTTCTTGCCGAAAACGGTTGCAAGGCCGTCGAAGCGGCGTCGGCCGCACGTTTCGACGTCGTTCTCATGGATTTGCATATGCCGGAAATGAACGGATACGACGCTGCGCGCGCAATTCGCCATAGCGCCGGTCCCAGCGCCGGCGCGCCTATTCTGGCATTCACGGCAGATTCGACTCTTCGTCCGGATCGCGAGCACGCGACGCTATTCGACGGAATCGTACGGAAGCCCGTGATGCCGGAAGCGCTGCTCGCCGCCATCGGCGCCGCAACCATGCTCCCCGCACAAGCGCGCCTTGGCAGCAGAGCGGGGCAGGCAGGTAACGCCTGAAGATAAGCCCTTGATCCAACGCCACTAAGGAGCGACCCTCGCATGGTTTTGGAGGGGCCGCATGGCAAGCCGGTTCAAGGACCACCACGCATATATGCTGGTCGCAGCAATCGTACTTGTGCCGGTCTTCGGGCGCATCTTCCTTGTTCAGCCGTTCAACACCCCTTCGGTTTCGAACGAGCCGGCATTGCTGGTCGGCGATTATTTTATTGCCGACAGGTTCGCTTATGGCTACAGCCGCTATTCATTCCCATTCGGTATTGTTCCGTTCTCGGGAAGAATATTTGCGTCGCAGCCCCATCGCGGAGACATGGTTGTCTTCAAAGGCACAAGAAATAATTCGTTCGATTACATTAAACGCCTGATAGGTCTTCCGGGCGATCGCATCCAGATGATCAACGGCGCGGTCACTCTCAATGGCAAGCCGGTGCCGCGCATGCGTGTGGCAGATTTTGTCGAGACCGACGGTTCCGGCATGAAAAATCACGTGGTGCAATATCGCGAGACGTTACCCGGCGGGAAAAGCTATCTGACGCTCGCACGCGATCCGGCCAACCCGCTAAACAACACCGGCGTTTTCACAGTTCCGCCGGGACACTATTTTGTGATGGGCGACAACCGGGACGATTCCGACGACAGCCGTCTCGATATGGGATACGTACCCGACGAAAATCTGATCGGGCGAGCGGCATTCCGGTTCTTCTCGGTCGATGCGGATGCCCCCGTCGGCCGCACGATTCGCTATGAGAGGCTATTCACGCGGATCGAGTGACGGTCGGGCCGGCTGACCCGTTTGGGACAGTGTGTCGCCATGGCGGAACCCAGCCGCAGACAATCTCTGCGCGCCTCCATGCGCCGAACCGACCGAGCCCGGCGCCCAGCCGAATCTGGGTAGTTGCCTTGCGCATCCATCGCTGCAACGATAGGGACGGATTTGCAGCTTCTGGAGAGCCAGATATGAAATACGGCATCGACTATCGCATTCTGAAAAAGGGGGCGGACCACCCCGTCGACAACACCACCATGGCCCGCCCCGTGGATGTCGAAGTCGATGAAACGCAATTCGCGCTCGTACCTGTCGTGGGCGACTACGTCGACATGGAAGGCGAGACCGATATGCGAAACATTCCCATCCACGGACGAGTCAAAAGCCGCCTTTTCCGTTATGTGCTCGGCTATTGCTATGTGACGATTATCGTCGAAGAGACGGACGAGGACTGGGCCAAGCTCGGCCTCTGAGGCGCCGCCTGCGCGCGGGCCAGTCGCCAACCCGACAGGTCCGGTTGGAAATGTCGGCGCGTTCGCGAAATGATTTCGAATTCGCTGCGATTTATCGCGAACTTCCATGCAACCGGTCATTAGAGCTTAACGGCAGAGCCGGTAAGGTTTGCCCAGTGTTCGTTGGGTGTTCGAAGACCCGGCGATAAATTTCTTGAGCGTCGGGATCAGTGCGAATGACGTCCCCATTGCGGTCCGAGCCACTGCGGTTTGAAGAATCACCGGTCGCGGCGAAGGCGGCCCTGCTGCTGCTCGAAGCCCGTGCGAAAGAGTCGGGCAGCGAGCTTGCCGCCTGCGTGGACGCGGGCGAAGACGTACTGCATTTTCTCGCGCTGAACGGCGCCGAAGCCACCCGCAGCGCCGTTGCCGCCAATCCGGCTGCCGCGGCAAAAACCAATCTTGCGCTGGCGGACGATCGCGAAGAAAGCGTGCGCGCAAGCCTGGCCGACAAAATCGGTCGTTTGCTGCCGGGATTGCTCACATCGGAAAGCGAACATCTGCGCGAACTGACTCTGGCCACGCTCAATACCTTGTCGCGCGACAAGGCAACCGCGGTCCGCGCTGCCCTCTCGGAGGCGATCAAACATCTGGACAGCGTGCCCAAGCCGGTCGTGCAGAGGCTTGCGCGCGATGTCGAAACGATCGTCGCTCTGCCTGTTCTCGAATTTTCTCCGCTTCTGGACGATCAGGATATCCTGGAGATTCTTGCGGCCGCCCGCGCCACCGACGTGTTCTGCGCCGTCGCCCGCCGCAAGGGTCTTTCGCCGGACGCCGCGGATGCCGTCGTCGCGACTCTCGACACAAAGGCCGTCGCCACACTGATCGGCAACGAATCGGCGAAGCTCCGCAAAGCCACGCTCGACAAAATCGTGGTGCGCGCGGCGGAAGTTGCCGAGCTGCAGCAACCCCTGGTGCTGCGCGCAGACCTGTCGGCCGACCTGATCCGCAAGCTTGCATCCTTCGTCGGCGCCGTCCTGATCGAAGTGCTGGCCGGCCGCGACGGTCTCGACGATGAAACGCGCGCGAAACTCCAAAGCGAGCTGAAGGCAAGGATCGAGCAAACGGGGAAAGGCGGCACGGCGCCGGACAGCGAAAAGGCGTCGAAAACGCAACTTCCCAAGAAATTCGACGAGGCATTCGTCGAGGCTGCGGCCGATGCCGGTCAACGCGACTCTATCGTCGCCGCTCTGTCAAAGATGGGACGCATCGACGTGGAGGTCGTGCGCAAGGTCCTGGGTTCGGGCTCCGCCAAGGCGCTGACCGCACTTGCGTGGCGGGCGGGGCTCGGGATGCGCACCGCTTTCAAAATTCAATGCGCCATCATGCATCTGCGCGGCGGCGACCTCCTCTATGCGCGTGGAGGCTCGGCATTTCCGCTGAGTGAAGACGATATGCGCTGGCAGCTGAAATATATCGGCGTCGTCGACTAAAGATCACTCCAGGCTGCGGCGGACGAAGCCGCGCCGGACCGGCCGGTCCGCTCATTCCGTCGCCCTACTTCGATCGAGCGAAAAGGTTTATGCTGGCGCAGCGGGCCGGGGCTGAAACCGTCGATCGGAGAGCCGAGATGAGACTGTACCTTGCGGCAGCGCTGGCGTTTCTCGTGAGCGTGCCCGCCATCGCGGCGGAGAACGTCGTCACCTATCACAATTCGATATTTCGCACGGGAGCGTACCGCGTCCCCGGCCTGACGCTCGCCGCCGCGGCGACCATGCATGTCGATACGTCGTTCAAATCAAATGTGACCGGCAATATCTATGCCCAGCCGCTTTACTATCGAGCGGAAGGCGCCACCCACGGGATCGTGGTCGTCGCAACGGAATCAAACAGCGTCTACGCACTCGACGATCGCTCGGGCGCGGCCGTCTGGAAGGTGCATCTTCGTGCCTCGGTGCCGCTTTCCCATCTCCCTTGCGGCAACATCGATCCCGACGGGGTGACGGGTACGCCGGTGATCGATCCCGTTGCAGGCGTGCTGTATCTCGATGCCTTGACCGCGACGGATAAGGGGCCGCGGCACCTGATCTACGCATTGTCGCTTGTCGACGGATCGGTGCTCGCGGGTTGGCCGCTCGATGTCCAGACTGCGCTCGCGTCGGCCGGAGTGACCTTCTCTTCATCGATACAAGGCGAGCGCAGCGGACTGCTGCTATCGGGCGGCAACCTCTACGTCGTCTATGGCGGCAATTACGGGGATTGTGGCAGTTACCATGGCACGGTGATTCAACTTCAAACCCAACCGCCCAAGCTGCTCGCGAACTGGGAGACTCGGGCGAATGGGGGAGGTATCTGGGCCCAGGGCGGTATCGCCGGAGACGGGGATTCGCTGTTTGTCACCACCGGCAACACGATGGGCGCAAGCACATGGATGGACGGCGAGGCCATCATTCGCCTGCGCCCCGGCCTCCTGCATTCGACCAACAAGCATGATTACTTCACGCCGACGAACTGGCTGAACCTCGACAATTCCGACGAGGATCTGGGCGGCACGGAAGCGCTCCCGATCGCCATCGCGGTTCCCGGCTCCCCGCCGGCCCTGCGTGTGATTGCATTCGGCAAGGACGGCAACGCCTATCTGGCGGATCGGAGAAATCTGGGCGGCATCGGCGGAGCGATTCAAGTGATGCCTGCCTCGACAAGCGCTATCCGAACCGCGCCGGCCGTCTATCAAACGAAATCCGCGACGATGGTGGCGTTCACCAATAGCGGCAGCAGCCAATGCCCCTTCAACAACGAGACCATGCTGAATGTGGCAGCGAGCGGAAGTTCGCCGGTGTCCGTCGCCTGGTGCGCGGCGCTCAACGGCGCGGGTGCGCCGATCGTCACTACCACGGACGATTCTGCCAATCCGATCGTGTGGGTGGTGGGAGCCGAAGGCGACAATATGCTTCACGGCTTCAACGCACTGACGGGTCAGATCGTTTTCTCCGGCACCGGCACGGCCATGAGCAACGTGAACCATTTCGCGACGATTCTTGCGGCGAGAAATCGATTCTACGTCGCGGCCGACAACAAGGTTTATGCATTCGCGTTCTGACGTTGACGACATTGCCGATGCGACATGCGAGCTCGGAAATCTCGGTGCCGCAGTCCGGGAAGAGGTCCGCCGATAGCTCCGGTATGCCGAGGCAGAGATCGGAGTTTAAGCGCAAAACCAAAGGACGGCGTTTTGTATCGGAAGGCGACCAACTCGTAATTTCCCGAACAGAACAGATATCCGCGCGGGACTTCTGACGAAGGTTGGTTGATCGGCAGACCGCGATTGAGACCGACCGCGACCTAAATGCGGGTATGACGCAATGCACACGACTAACGGGAGGAGTGTGTCCGAATGGCGAAAAATCGAGCAAAACTGACCGCTTGGGGACGGTCTTGCCTGGACGGGCCCGCTGACCGCGACGAAAACGGCCGCGCTGATTTCCGGATTAATCGGAAGCGCGTTATTTTCCGCTCCAACCGGGGCTCGTACGGGGAATGTCGCCTAAATCGTCCGGTGACGTAGGATGTTGTTCGGCTTTCGTTTGCCCTGTCGCCGTGATGCCGGAATCGGATCGGCAGGGAAATCGTCTTTATCGATGAAGGCTTTCGGTTTGGAACGGAAATCAAGAGCCAGCCTGTCGAGTTGCGGCGGGAAAAGTGCGAGGCGGTCCGATGGTTGAGAATTTGTCGAAAGCAGACCGGGTTCGCGAACTCGCTGCCTCCATTGCGAGTCGAAGCCGGTTCAAAAATCCCAATTCCGATTACGATCGTATCAAGGGCGAGTTGATGGCCAAAGATTTGACGACGGACATCGAAAAGGCTTTCGGTAGCAATCCCGAAATTGCAGTTTTGGATTTTGGCGCAGCGGCCGGTCGCGTGAGCGTTCCTCTGGCGAAGATGCTTCCGCGTTCCCGAGTGACTGCGACCGATGTCGATGCCGAGGCCGTCGAATATCTGCAATTGACGGCGCTCGATAACTTAAAAAGTCAGCTGAACGGCTTTTCACCTCCGCTGGCTCTGGCGCCCGGGTCATTAGATTGCGTGATTGCGATTTCGGTCTGGTCGCATTTTGCGGACCGTCTCGCAATGGAATGGCTCGAGGAGATGAAGCGGATTACGCGCCCAGGCGCGTTGTTGCTGATTTCGACGCAGGGAGACGCTTGTCTCCAGTATCTGCAAAAGGCCAAACCTCTATGGGCCAAAGTCACCAAAGAGCAATATCTGAAGGACAAATATATCTATCGCGACTATCCGATTGCCGCCTCCCAACACCTTAAATTGCCGGGAATCACGGCAAAGAGCAATTGGGGAATCACGGTCGTGCACCCCGATTACATCAGGGAGAAATGGGGAGCGCTGTTTGAAATCCTGGAAATTCGCGAACAAAAGACCGTGGGCAAGCAAGACATGGTGATCATGCGGCGCCCTTGACACCTGTCGATGAAAATCCCTGTTTAAATGTTCACTTTGCTCCTCGAACCAAACCTTCTGCCGCGCGAGCTCGGCGACGTCGGCGCCGCCGTCTTCGAAGAGGTCCGCCGATATCTGCGGCATGCCGAGACAGAGATTGGCGGCTAGTAGGAATCTTGCGAACGGATACGCATGCCAATGCGGCAGGCATTTGCCTCAATGTTGGGCAGTCTGTTCCGAGCGGGATTCCGATTTACCGCGTTCAAGAAATTTTTGAAGCTTGCAACCCTCGCGACATTGCGAATCCAATCGACCTCATGACAGAATGTCATTCCTTTCATGGACCGCGTGGGTAACAACTGACCGGCCCGTTCGGATTCCGGCTCGGATGTTGAAAACGCCTTCGACCCTTGGAGAATTGGTTGCGCCGCTGTCCGAGGCGGAATTTCGGACATTGCTGCGCGAGCGGCGCCTAACTCTCCTGCGCGGATCGAATTCCGATCGCTATCGGACGCTGCTGAACTGGGATCTGCTGCTCGGCATGATCGAGCGGGGCGAGCATCCCCGCAGCCTTGCGGACATTTCCCTCTCGCGCGAGTCGATCACGGTCCCGCCCGATCGCTGGCTGATGAAAAACCCGGAAGGCGGCGGCAACAAGGTCGATGTCGCCAGGATCGAAGCCTATCTGGCGCATGGCTTCAGCCTGGTCATGACGCGGATCGACGCCTATGCCCCGCAATTGGCCACGCTATGCGACGACATCCGGTCGCGCTCGTTCGAGCAGATCAAAGTCGGCGTCATCGTCGCCACTGGGAAAGCCGGCGCGTTCAAGCTGCATTACGATCCCGAGGACCTCATCATACTTCAGGTGGAGGGCAGCAAGCGCTGGAAGATTTATGGTCCTGCCGTTTCGCATCCCGTGATCGGCATGCCGGAGCAGTTGCCGCCGCCGGAAGATGTTCCCATCTTCGACGAAGTCCTGCACCCCGGGGATTTTCTGTTTGTGCCGGGTGGCAATTGGCATCGCTGCGAGAACGGACCGGCGAGGTCGCTTCATCTGGGGATTTTTTTCTTGCCTCCCACCGGTTGGCATTTCATCAAGGCGCTCACCTCGGAGCTCGTTTCCGACGAAATGTTCCGGACGCCGCTCACCAGGCTCGGCGGCGCGCTGGAGCTGGCGAAGCTCGAAGCGGACTTCAAAATTCGTGCGATCGAAAACATCAATCGGCTGAAACTGAACGAATTTTTTGCCGACTGGATCAAAGCGCACGGTTCCTGAGCCGCGTTTCGCAGATTTCTTCAAACTGCATGCGCGAGCGCGGGAGGTTCGGCCGCCAGCAATTCGCGGCAATGAGGCGCGAGGTGACGATAGGCGCCGAGGATGCGTTCCAACCGTTTGAAATGGGCCACGGAGAAATATTGCGAGCCGCGCCCCTCTTCGCCCTTGTTGTAACGCAGCTTCGCGCGCGCGTTCCACGCTCGCGCGAGCGCCGCGCGGCAATCTTCCCGCGTGCGGGGCAAGCCCACATGGGCCAGCGCGCGCGCCAGGGTTTCTTCGGGCCGGTCGCGGAACTCGCGATACCGCAACAGGCAGACGCGCGCGGGTTCCCGGCTGCTGTAGCGAAACCAGGTGGCGAAAAAACTCGCATACCAGGGGCCCAGCACGTCGACCAGGAAATCCGCCTTCGCCTCGTGGCTCATGTCCCGGAAATTTTCCGGAATCAGGCAATTCAGTCCGTTCTCATGCGCCGCGGGATCGGCCTCGAGCACATCCCAACAGGACGCCAGCATGTCGGGGATGTTGCGCACCATGACGATGGGGCGGATGTCGAACGCTTCGAGAAATCTGATATTCGCCGTCAGAGCCTGCATATGAACATGCGTGACCAATGTCGCCGGCGTCACGCCTCCGGCAAAATATTCGACGAAAATGGGAAGGTAAGGCGTCGCATCGCGTCCTCCCAGGGCATGGACCGTGCGGACCAATTGTCCCTTGACCGCGTGGATCGTCGCGGCGCGGAAATACGTGCCGGCGGCCTTCGGCGGAAAGGCCAGCACAACGGCCGGCCGCTTCCTTCCCAGCCTGCGCAAATGTTCCTGCACGGCCTGGTCGTAACCGCCATCCGGGTGCGGCTGCGCAAAGATCGCCGCAAGCGATTCGTCATCTAGTCTCGGCATACTGGTCGTCCCACCCTTTCGCCAATGCGATGAGGATCTTCGACGGCGCTCCAGTCGATCACGCGTAAAGCACGGTCCGTGCCGTTCGCGGGATGCCCGCGAATTGGCGGGCGAACCCCCGCGCGTTCGTGCGGATTTGCGAAACGTCCGGCAGCGCTTGCCTCGCCGCGCGAAGATTTGCCCGGCAAAAATTGCTCGCGATTTTATTTGGTTCGCTGTGCCGGACAGGACGAAACCGCGAACCGGATTCCGGCGATATTTCGAATTAAGGAGCGACGACGCTATTCATTTGCAGCGTGACCGCCGTTTGGGCCAACAGCCTGCCGTCGATCGAGGCGCCGGTCTTCATGGCGATCAGCGTCTTGGACAGGATCACGCCCTCGAAGTGCGAAGTGGTTCCAAGGGTCACCTGGCCCGCGACCTGCCAGAAGATGTTTTGGGCCTGTGCGTTTCCGCTCAGTATCACGGCCTTGCCGTCGGACACCGTCAAGTCCTTCGCGATCTGAAAGATCCAGACGGAATAGGAGTCGCCGTCGAGCGTCACGTTCGAGGGGATGGTTACGCTCGTGCTCCATTTGTAAACGCCGGGTCCGAGCGTAAGTCCTCCGATATTTCCGGCTCCCAATCCGGTCGCGCCGGGGCTCCGGCCTGCGGCGTTCGTGTACGCGGTCTGCATGTCGTAGATCGCTGTCGTAAGCTTCATAGGGGTCGTGAGACTGCACGGTGCCGGACCGGCGGCATTCACCGAGTAGATTTTACCGGTCACCTCGGCGCAGGAGAGGTGATCGGCAGCACCGGTGATGGGGCTCGTGCCGACGTTTCCCACAACATCGGAAGCCCGCACATCGGTAATTCCCGATTTGGACAGAATGACAAAATGGCCGGCCGAGCCCAGATTGACCGGCTCCGTGGGACCGAAAACGGAATATCCCGAAGAGATTGCGCTCTGGGCCAGTGCCGTGCCGCCGGCGAAGAGCGCGGTCATCATGCTGCCTGCTGTCAATAATCGGTTCATGGTATCGGCTCCTCTACGTGCCCGGACCTGCGCTGAAAAATCGTCCGCAACCGGGGCGAGCGCGCGAGTCGAACCCGTCACATGCGCCGGCCCCGCAAAAATTGCTGTATCGGATTGCTCAGTGTTGGGATCGAAGAGTGCAATCTCGGGCGGGAACCAGAACCGCGAAATTCGCAGTTCTATCCGGCGATTGCGCGTTCACCCGGCGCGCTCGGCCACCGCGTCCATGATTTCCTTCGGGTGCCGCCGTATCGCGAGAAGATAAGCGCGTCCGATGGTGACATAGATGGAAATCACCTTGGATCGATTTTGGGGCGTCGCGGGGGGATGAGTGAAGGGAATTTTCGACACCAAGCCGAACTGTGGTGATGACGACGACATTATTCGCCGCTATCATTTTTCCTCTCAATATCGAGAAATCGCGGAAGCGTTAGTCAATGACTGGATGGGATATCGAGAGCCCCAACGAAACAGAGGGAATAGGGCGACATGTTTTTTTGCGCCAAAGCTCTCGCAGTGGATCTCAGCACGACGTGATGCCCGCAAAAATAGGTGGCGCGCCAACCGCATTGCCACTGCCACGATATTTCCCTGCAGCACTTAACCTGTCGCCAGATTTCCTTAACGACGGGAGGAGTGTGTCCGAATGCCAACAAGATCGAGCAAAAACAGCTTCTTGGACACGGTCTTGGCTGGAAAGGTGCGCTGGCTGCGACGAAAACGGCCGCTCGAGGTTCCGCGTACCTCAAAAATGCAGCTTTTTTGTCTCAACTTGAGGTCATCGGGTGAATGTCGGATAAGTCCCGATGGTGGGCGGTCTGGCGGCGTCTGAACAGCACGGTCGGGCCGACTACCGGGTATTTCAAAAAACGCTATTGTTTTGCCTAGCTTGGGGTTAACCGGAGATTTTCAGTTCAGGGGGCAATCAGATGTTGAAACAGCTTCTCGCTGCTGGCGCAGCGACCGCGCTGCTGTGTGCGCAGGCCGCTGCGGCGTTGACCACGCCGTCAAACTTCAGAGCGGCGTCTTACACGAGTTGCGATATTCCGGGGACTTCGGGCACGGAGCCGACAGGAATCAACGATGCAGGCGACGTTACAGGATCGTATGGCGATATCGACGATAATCTGAGTCACGGCTACGTGCAGGCACCCGATGGTACCGTCACGACATTTGACCCTGAAGGGTCATATCAAACGTCTCCATACGGCATCAACGACGACGGCACGATCACCGGGCAATGGAGCCCTCCTGGCTTCGGCGCTGTTCACGGCTTTGTCCGGTCTGCGAGCGGCACAATCGCGTCATTCGACGTTCCCGGCACAACCGCCTCCTATCCTCAAAGCATTAATGCGAAAGGCACGATCGCCGGATATTATTCGGCTACGTCCGGCACTGAAGGTTTCATTCGCGCACCCGGCGGCAAGATCACGATGTTCAATGCCGCTGGGCTCGGCGCAGCCTATGTCGGGATCGACAAAAGCGGCGCAGTCACCGGCATCGGAGGCAGCCCCATCAATGGCATCGAACCCGCATTCGTGCGCGCGCCTGACGGAACCATCACGACATTCATCGCCACTTCACTTGCTTTGAACACCGTTCCCAAAAGCATGAATGGCGCGGGTACGATCGCCGGAACCTATGCGGCTGGCGGGGCGGGTAATGTCCCAGGCTTCGTGAGGACTGCCGATGGAACGATCACGACGTTCGAGCCCGCGGGCACGGCGGGCGGCATCAACGTCGATGGCATCAATTCCCTGGGTGTGATCGCGGGAACATTCGTCGACAGCAAGAATATTCAGCACGGCTTTGTGCGCACCGCAAACGGAAAGATCACGAAGTTCGATCCGCCGGGATCGACCGGCACGTATGTTTCCGCCATCAATTCGGCGGGAACCATCGTCGGGACATATGACAGCAGCGACGGCGCGCACTGCTATCTGCGAATGCCGTAGGGATTGGGGTCGGCGCGAATTTATCGATACAGGAAGTTCGGTGTCAGAATAGGAATTGTGTGGGGGACTTGAAAAATATTTTCAGGTCTCAGCCGAATTCGAGCAAGTTCGATCGCACAATTGCCGAACCGTGCCAGTTCGCCCGCGAGCGTCGAAGTCCGACACTCGCCGGATCGAAAAATGGTGCGCGCCAAATCGCCCCATTCCTAACCGCCTGTCGCGCAAAAACATTCGCCGAAAATTTGCGGCAAGCGTTCGATTCTCGTTCCAGAAATCTTGCCAAGTCAGCGCTTTATGCGATTGCGCGCGGGCGTTTGCAGCGCCACGGTGGGTGTTTTCCGCGAAGGAGTGTGCACATGGAGCAGATGGAACAGATCGAAAAGGTGGAACAGACATCGCATTTGGCAGAGACGCGGCCCGACATCGCCACACGCTGGAAGAAGGGACAATCCGGCAATCCCAAGGGCCGCCGGCCGGCCTTGGGCACCACGCTCACCTGGTATGCGCGCTTGCTGCTGGAATGGCCGGTCAAGCGCGCGGACGGCGACGTGCCGCGCGAGCGCATGTTCGAATACATGCTCGACATCGTGCAGCGCGCCGACGCGGGCGACCTGAAATGCCGGATGTTTCTGCTGCGTCTGGTGGACCGCGGCGATCGCCGCAAAGTGACCGCGTTGCGCAATTCCAGAAAAGCGAAGACCGCGAGTTTGCGCAAATTCGAGGACCAGTTGGCGTGCGAGATTTCGGAAGTCCCTCCGCCTCCGCCGCCCGAATTGGCGGCCAAGCTCACCGTGACGGTCAGCCCCACGGCGCCTGAGCGCGTCCCGACCAGAGCGGCCGCGAAGAGAGCGCCGTCCACCTGTTCGGCGTCATCGTTCCGGCGCGATCCGCGCAGTGGAGACCTGTGCGGCTCCGACGGCCGTGCACTGTCGCGCGAAGAGGAAGACCTGTTGCGCTATCCCAACTGGCCGCACATGTCTCCGCACCTGAAAAAGGAAGAGACGGCAGGGTCGGCTGCAGGGCTTAATGCAGGGGATTCGACAGGGGCTTCAGCAGGGCCGAAAAGCCCTGCTCCGCTGGATCAAGCCTTTGATTCTACTGGCAATTCCGGAACTGAAAAGATTGCGCAGAAAAATGCGCCGCCATCAGACACCGATTCTGCGAGGACGCCACCCTTCGACCTGAGGGTTTCGGGTGGCACGCTGCATTGATGTCCGCCTTAAATCCTTGTCCCCCACTCTCCGGCGAAGCTTCAGCGAAGCCGGAGAGTGGGGGATAAGGGTCGAAGGCGAGCATGCTTGAGGCATTGGTGGATTCAATCGACCAGGTGGCCTGCCACCCGAAGCTGCGCGAAGCCGTGATCAGCCTCCCTACGCTCCTATTGGAGCTTCGGGAGGCACCCTTCGCTGCTGCGCAGCGCAGGGTGGCGCGCCCGACAGGATTCGAACCTGTGACCTCTGCCTTCGGAGGGCAGCACTCTATCCAGCTGAGCTACGGGCGCGTGCCGGGCTCTATAGCGCGCCGGGCATGATGGGGGCAAACGCGAGCTCTGAGGAAGTAGCCAGGCCAGGTTCTTGCAGGGCACGCATTGCGCTTCCAGCTTTCTCCGGGCGACCTTCTCGCATCCGAGGTCTCCGAATCATTGGGGCTCGCGGCAAGGCAGCGCGAGGCGCTTTCCGTCATGATCGATTTCCCACTCGATATGGACGATATCGTGAAGGCTATCGCAGTCGCCCTGTTGCTCGCCCATATCGGCGCGCTCGCCTGGTCGGGATGGTTACGCAAAGGCATCGCGCCGGTCCTTGCGCTCAACTTGCTCGTCAGCGGCAGCGTCGCGATCTATTGGGGCCTGCACATCGCCGAACTCGGCAACTACATCGAAGCGGTCTGGACCTTTGTCGCGTTCGAGTTTGTGGTTCTCGTCACATCGCTCCTCGCCGTCTTCCGCCTGCGTGTGCCGCAAGCTGCGATCTGGATCGAGTTCGTGGCGCATGCGCTCATGACCGCGGCAGCCGTCCTCTTCATTCTGACGTTCCGGATCACACGGCTAATCTGACCTGCCGCGTCGCACCAAATTCGCGCGGTCCGCACCCGGTAAATTCTTCGTCAGCATGGCTGGCAATGCGCCGCGCTTCACGCCATGTTCGCGCCGCCAAAAAGCGTGGGGACTTCAATGATTGGAATTCGTACAGCCTGGCTCGGCGCCGCAGCCGTGCTTGCCCTTTGTTCGGTGTCTGCAGGCTGGGCCGCCGGCGCGGCTCCGGGGGGGCCGTTCGATCAGCCCAGCACATTGCCGTTTCAGGCGCCGCCTTTCGACCGCATCAAGGATTCCGATTTCCAACCCGCTTTCGAAACGGCCATGAAACAGCAATTGGCCGAGATCGAAACGATCGCCGGCAATCCCACGCCCGCCACGTTCGACAACACGATCGTGGCGATCGAAAAATCCGGCCGCATGCTCGATCGCGTGCAGCAGACCTTTTTCAACTTGACAAGCGCCAATACGGACGACGCGATGCAGGCGGTGGAAGCGACCGAGGCGCCCAAGCTAGCCGCGCATGGGGATGCGATCTTCCTCAACCCGAAACTCTTTGCGAGGGTCAAGGCGATTTATGATCACCGCGATTCGCTGCGTCTCGACCCCGAAGCGCTGCAGCTTGTAAGAGTCTATTATCTGCAGTTCGTGCATGCGGGAGCCAATCTTTCCGATCCCGACAAGACGAAGCTGCGCGCGCTCAACGAGCAGCTCTCCACGCTCCAGACCGCGTTCGAGAAAAAGCTGCTCGCGGCAACGAAGGCCGGGGCACTGGTCGTCGACAACAAAGCCAAACTCGCCGGCCTCGGCGACAGCGGGATCGCTGCCGCGGCGCAGGCCGCCAAAGCGCGCGGCCTCAAAGGCAAATGGGTCATTCCGCTGCAGAACACGACGCAGCAGCCGGCTCTCGCATCGCTGGACGATCGCGCGACGCGCGCACAGCTGTTCGACAGTTCCTGGACGCGCGCCGAGAAGGGCGATGCCAACGACACGCGCGACACCATCGCCACGCTGGCGCAGCTTCGCGCGCAGAAGGCGCAGCTGCTCGGCTTTCCCAACTATGCCGCCTATGTGCTCGAAGACCAGATGGCGAACACGCCGGCAAAGGTCGAGAATTTCATGGCGCAACTCGGGCCGGCGACACGGGCCGAGGCGGCGATCGAAGCGAAGGACATCCAGGCCGTCATCGACAAGAGCGGCCGGCATTTCGAGCTCAAGCCCTGGGACTGGGAATATTATTCCGAGCAGGTGCGCAAGGCGAAATACGATCTCGACGAGAACGAGATCAAGCCGTATTTCGAAGTCAACAATGTGCTGCAGAACGGCGTGTTCTACGCGGCCAACCAGCTCTACGGCGTCACCTTCAAGGAGCGGAAGGACATACCGGTCTATCAGCCGGATGTGCGTGCGTTCGAAGTGGACGACAAGGACGGCTCGCCGCTGGGCCTGATGTATTTCGACTATTTTAAGCGCGACAACAAGCAGGGCGGCGCCTGGATGAGCAACTTCGTGGGCCAGTCCAAGCTGCTGGGCACGAAGCCGGTCATCTACAACGTCGCCAACTTTACGAAGCCCGCGCCGGGTCAACCCGCGCTGATCTCGTTCGACGACGTGACCACCATGTTCCACGAATTCGGTCACGCACTGCACGGTCTGTTCGCCAATGAGGAATATCCGGCCCTGTCCGGCACCAATGTGGCGCGTGACTTCGTCGAATTTCCGTCGCAGTTCAACGAGCATTGGGCGCTCTATCCCCAGGTGTTCCAGCATTTTGCGGTCCACTACAAGACCGGCAAACCCATGCCGCAAGCGCTGGTGGACAAGATCCAGAAAGCCGCGAAGTTCAACCAGGGCTACGAGCTTGGCGAACTCGTCGCGGCCGCCGAGCTCGACATGCAATGGCACACCTTGCCGGCGAGCGCACCCAAGCAGGACGTCGACAAGTTCGAGGTCCAGGCGCTCAAGAATGTGCATCTCGATATGGCGGACGTGCCGCCGCGCTATCGCTCAAGCTATTTCAATCACATCTGGGCGAGCGGCTACGCGGCCGGCTACTACGCGTATTCGTGGACGGAAATGCTCGACGACGACGCGTATCATTGGTTCATTGCGCATGGTGGCCTGACGCGCGCCAACGGCCAGCGCTTCCGCGACATGATTCTGTCGCGCGGCCATACGGAGGATTACGGTCCCATGTTCCGCGCCTTCTACGGCAAGGATCCGGAGATCGGCCCGATGCTCGAACACCGCGGCCTGCCCGCGCAGTGAGGGCAAAAAAGTTTTCCTCTCCCACTTCGGGGGCTAGCGTGCGCACACATTTTTGGGCTTGAGAAAGCGTTTGCAGGCTGGGAATCGCGTGTGATTCTGTAGCTGCCGGAGTTGATTCGGGAGCAATCAGCGATGGCGACGCATGATCTTGGATATTTTGGCGACCTGCGGCTGCAAAAAAGGGGCAGCTTGTGCTGGGGCGCATTTGCGCGCGG
>Ga0302325_10000262_pt1 | contig 150634 bp, 141 predicted proteins | sample Palsa_T0_2_FD_201948 | JGI IMG/M metagenome (GOLD analysis project Ga0302325, IMG submission 201948) | Peat permafrost microbial communities from Stordalen Mire near Abisko, Sweden - Palsa_T0_2 | ecosystem: Environmental > Terrestrial > Soil > Palsa > Peat permafrost | place: Sweden: Abisko...
GAACAAAGGCCGCATCCGACCCTTCACGTCTCGCAGCGACGACGCCCAAAGCCCAAGCGTCGCCTCGATCGATGCGCCCATCATCCAGGATCTCCGAATCATGGCGATCCATGGATTCAGAGATCGACACAATCCGCAACTGTAATGCTAAGACTAATTGAGCAAAAGCACGTGGCGCTGGTTGTCGATAGACCACGACTTGAAGCGATTCAGAAAGCTCTGCCCAAGCAGCAAGCTAGCTTTGACATCAGCAATGCTGGCTGTGACGTTCTCTATTTCGCGGTCGCCCACCCTCAAGACACGAATACGGAACCTCTCGGAAGGGACGGTTGAGCCGTCGGCGAGCTGATACGTTCGCTTTCCGATAAAATCCGTGTCACGTATAGTTTCTGTACGGATCAGAGTCAAAAAAACATCGGCAGGAATGCTGACATCCGAAGCTCCGCTGTCTATGATGAACTTTAGTGCAATTGCATTGTTTATCAAAACTGGGATTACGGTTATTTCACCTTTGCTTTGCACGGGTATTTCAGAGACAGAGCCGTGCGACTGACTTTCTGACCCAGCGGTGTGCGGCTCGTTGGCTGTCGCGACAGAATACGACGATGGAGACGCTACTCGCACGGGCGGAGCGCTCTTCGCGACAGCGTTCGCTTGGATCGCTGGAACGGCCTGCAGCGCCGCAATCTTGGAGGCAATGTCTTGGTAAGAAGGATTGCTCACCAGGGTCAGGCGCAACGCTGCCTGATAATCAACTAGCGCGCGATCCTTGTCGCCCTTGTCGCGGTAGACATCGCCTCGGCCCGTGTATGCCTTGGCGAATTCGGGAGCAAGCCCGATCGCCTCGTCGTAATCAGCGAGCGCCCGGTCCATGTCGCCCTTTTCACGGTAGACATCACCTCGGAATTTATAGGCTCTCGCATATTTTGGATCGAGCCGAATGGCCTCATTGTAGCCGGCGAGAGCGCCGTCATTGTTGCCCTTATCATAGTCGACATTTGCTCGGTTGGTGTATTCGGCGGCTAGTTTGCAAGCCGCAAGCTCTTGTTCGTCACCGATACCAAGACCACATCTGTTTGCGTCATCTGCGGCGGTGGGGCTTGACACGACAGCCAAAGACGCCGCGTTCGTCTGGTTCGCCAGAGCGGCCTGGAGCGCCGCAATCTCGGAACCAATATTCTGGCTGAGGCGGTCGTTCGCCGCGATCAGGCGCAAGGCAACCTGATATTCAGCTAGCGCGTGTTGCTTGTCGCCCTTATCCTTGTAAACGTTGCCGAGGCCATTGTGAGCGTAGCCGTCATTGGGATCGAGCCGGCTCGCCTCGTCAAAGTCGGCCAGCGCGAGGTCCTTCTCGCCCTTATCGTAGTAAACAGAGGCTCGGTTGTCGTAGGCCCAAGCGAGGTAGCGTTCGCGCCAAGGATAAGACCTAATCGTATTTGTGCAAGCCACGATTTTCTCGTCACCAGCGCCGTAGACGCATGCATTTACGTCATCGGCGACGGCTGGCGAAATCAATACGCATCCAAGGATCGCGATCGACACAGCGATACCGACCAGCAGCGCCGCATAGCGCATAGCCCCTCCGATTCTACCCGATCCACCCTAAACAGTGGTCCATATTAAATGATAGCTCACGGTCGAGCCCGACGCCACAGCTGAGTGGCCGGCGGGATCTCTGACTGATTTTAAACGCACAATAGAGACACCATCATAGTCATCACTTTGCGAGCTGAAAAGAACCGCTCGGCGGTCGTTCGGCTATTGCGGGGGGTCTGGGCGCGCTGGCGACGTGGGCGAAATGTGCTGATCCACGTTGCCTCCATTTGCAACGCATTTGCCAAAGTAATGCCGCTCTAATGGCCCATTTCCCACTGCACTGCCTGCCGCAGGATTGCCAGGCTCGCGTAAAGGATACGCTTTGAGGGTTAGTGCCTCACACTTCTTTGCGACCTCGGCAGTTACTGCTGACGCGCCGCCCGCTATCGACCCAAGCGCGACACAAACCACCGCTGCAAGCACGCTCCCGGAGTGCGGATTGGCGAGCATGACATATTCCCTTCGCGCGACTGCGACCGACAGCTATGCACAAAAGCTCATTTTGCACTAGGTTTCTGCGCCATAAAGTCTGGTCGAATACGAAGTTCTGTTTCTGTTCTGATCGTTGCAGACTGTGTCAAGTCTCACAAGCACATTCTGCCGATCTTCGAGACGGCGTTGATCGGCCCGATCCGGTCGGCCTAGCTCGGCGACCGCTAGGCGGCCAAACGGTCGATGCGCGAGGCCACCGTGTTCAGGAGATTCGCGCGGCCCCGCGCGCCTTGGCTAACCTTCCGCCAGTTTCGGACTGCGTCCGCCAAAGGCCAGAAATTCCGATTCGTCGCGGCGGGAAATCGCCCGGAGCGAATTGGCGTTCTTTCCGTCCTGTCGAACGGCGCCGGCCAGGTCGGCGCTGGCGAAATCCGCCCCGAGCAGCGCGCGGGCGCTGACGAGCGCCGAAAAGGCGTCGCGCGAGTCGAGCGCCAGCCGGATGAGCGCGGGCAATTGTCCGGGGTCGCGCAGCAACGCGCCGACCACGGCGGCAAGATCGACTTCGCCATCCGCGCGCATCGCCACGAGCGCGGCGCTCGGCAGCGGCCGGTGAGCGGGATCGGCGATGACCCGCAAAATGGCGAAGGGCAGGCCATGACGGCGCGCCGCGCGGGCGACGATCGCCGATTCCATATCGACCGCCGCCGCGCCGGTCGCCGCAAACAGCGCGGCCTTGCCCGGGGCGTCGGCGAGGGGCGCATCGACGCCGACGATATCCGCGCATGGGGACTGGCCGCCGGCCTCGGCGATCGGCCGCCAGCCTGCCTCCCCGCCAAAGCGGAACAATCCGCAGGACGGCGTCGCCTGCCTATCGCCGCCTGGCGCGGGGGGTTCGTCCGGCGAGGCCTGCGGCGACGCGCCTTGCAGCCGCCCGCTCATCGCCGAACGCCAGACCGGATCGCACGACAGGCGGCGCCCGCGGTCGCGCACGCCTTGCGCGACGATGAGATCGCCGGCCAGCAATTGCGGAGCGAGCGCGCCGGCGATCCCGAAGCTCAGCAGGCGCCGCGCGCCGCGCGCGATCGCCGCTTCGAGATCGGCCGCGAGCCGCTCCGCTCGCCCCGCGCCGACGATCATCGTCACGTGCATGGCGACGGCGATTCGCGCCTCCGCGGCAAGGCCGGTGATGACGGTGAGCGACATCAGCTCGCGCCACGCCGGGCAGCCGCCGGACGCGCCGTCTCACGGCTCCACGCGACGGCGCCCTCGGCGACATCAATCGGCGCCCAATCCGCTTCGGCAATCTGTTCTATCATCCCCGGGACCTTCGCTTCGTTGGCTTCCCAGTACCGATCCGTGTCCGGGCGTATAGTGCGCCCAAACGTCAATCCAAAAGGCGCGCGCCGTCAAGCTCACGCAAAGTCGGAGGCGTCAAATTTCACGCGCCGCGACATTCGCCCAGACCGCGGCGCTCCGCGGCTTGGCGATATTCGCAGCGCGGATGGATAGCGCGGCGGTCCGGACGCCGGTCGCAGCGCCGTGTCGTGCAAGATAGCCCCCTGCTTTCGAGCCGATGCGAGGCTCGTCCTGCGGTATCGCGCAAAGTCGCCCGAGTTTCAAGCCAACGCTGTCGCAAATGTGGCGCCACGCGTTCGCCGGCCGGATATCCCCAAAGGAGGGAACGATCGGCGCGAAGGCTTTTTCCGCCTGCCGCGGGCAAGGGTTTTGCCAATCGCGTCGAAAAGTGGAACAAATCGCGTCGAAAGATTGTTAAGGGCGTCTGGCGTGATCGGCTTTTCACGATTTTGGGGAGCCGCCCGGGCTGCGAGAGCGCCATCCCGGCCGGGCCCGGCTGGGTGTCTGTCCCGTAAAGACTTTGATCGTTCCGCCGTGCCGCTTCTGGGCTCAACAAGATGAACAAGCAATCATCCATGCCCGCATCGTCAGTCAGCGACGATCCGCGCAGCCGCGCGCCAGAAGTCGATCGGCAATTCGACGCCTGGTCTGATGAAGATTCAGTTTCGAAAATCGCGCAAGGCAGATCCAGCATCGCTCTCGATAATATGCGAGGGGCCGTTATTCTTTTCGTGGTGGCCTTCCATTCCGTCATGGCCTATCTCGGCTTCCTCGGTTCGTCCGCGTTTTCTTTCGACGAGCCCCCCTATTCGTGGCGCGCCTTTCCGATGATCGACAGCCATCGGTGGTTCGGGCTCGACATATTCTGCGCGTGGCAGGACGTCTATCTGATGTCTCTGTTTTTTTTTCTATCGGCGCTCTTTACTTGGCCAAGTCTCGCGCGCAAAGGAATCCGGCAGTTCCTAAGCGACCGATTGCTGCGGCTGGGCGCGCCCTTTGTCTTCGGCCTGGTCGTCGTGATGCCGCTCGCGCTTTATCCGGTATACCGCCTCACCGCGGCCGATCCCGGGCTCATAGCCTACGCACGGCGCTACCTGGCGTTGCCGTTCTGGCCCGACGGCCCGATGTGGTTCTTGTGGCAGCTTTTCGCGTTGACCCTTGTGGCCGCCGGCTTGCGGCGCTTTGCTCCGCGTGTGGTTGCGTTTCTCGCCGGACTGTCGTCCCGCGCCATCGCCGACCCGGGCCGATATCTCATCGGCTTGGCGGCGGTCTGCGCGCTCGCCTATGTGCCGCTCGCGCTCGCCTTTACGCCCTTCCAATGGGCCGATTACGGCCCGTTCTCGATGCAGTTGAGCCGCCCGCTGCTTTATGCGGTCTATTATTTCGCGGGTTTGGGAATTGGCGCGAGCGGCCTTGAGCGCGGCCTGCTGGCGAGCGAGGGAAGGTTGGCGCGGCGCTGGAGCGTCTGGTTCGCGTGCGCGCTCGGCTCTTTTTTGGCTTGGATGGGGTTCAGCGCGCTGGCGATGAGTTACGCGACCCAATGGCTCCTGCAGCTCGGCGCCGACGTCAGCTTTGCGGTCGCCGGCGCGAGCGGCTGCTTGTTCATGACGGCGGTTTTCCTGCGGTTCGCCGCCAAGCGTTCGCAGGCGTTCGGCTATCTCTCCCGCAACGCTTTTGGACTGTATATATTTCACTATATTTTCGTCGTCTGGCTCCAATATTCCTTGCTGGGATTGGCGTTGTTCGCCGTCGTAAAGGCCACGATCGTCTTTGCCGGTTCGGTGATTCTCGCCCTGGCGGCGACCGCCGTCCTGCGCTTGTCCGGATTCGGGTCCCTGCTTATCGGGGAGCGGCCGCGGGGATTTTGGCCCCTGAAGGGCAAATCGGGCCTCGAGGCGTCTCAACCTGCCCTGGGGCGCGCCAATTGGCCGCACTAGCCACGCCGCGCCCGCTGGACCGCTTCCGGCCGATCCTTCCTCCGACCCGACGAACGACGATCCCGTAAGCGATCGCGGGATTTGAGGGAGGCGGGAATTCTCCCCCGTCGAAGCCAAACCCCCTGACCATCCCCGATCCGATAATTTTTTAACGAATGAGCCGAACGGGATGGGGAACTAAATCTCGGAAAGCGCGTTATCACAGCCGGAAAAAAGGAGCCGATATGCTGGATGGCATCAAAAGTCCCAAAGACTTACGGCTTCATACTCCCGACACCCTCCCCCAGATAGCGAACGAACTCAGAACGGAAACCATTCGATCCGTCGCGCTCACCGGGGGGCACCTCGGCGCGGGGCTTGGCGTCGTGGAGCTCACGGTCGCGCTGCATTACATTTTCGATACGCCCCGTGATCGTCTGATTTGGGATGTCGGTCATCAGGCCTATCCGCACAAAATACTGACCGGACGGCGCGAGCGCATGCGCACGTTGCGGGCGGGGGGAGGGCTCTCCGGCTTCACGAAACGCGCCGAGAGCGAATACGACCCGTTCGGCGCCGCCCATGCCGCGACCTCGATTTCGGCGGCGTTGGGCATGTCGGTGGCGCGCGATTTGCTGGGCCAGAACCATAACGTCATCGCGGTGATCGGCGACGGTTCGATGTCGGCCGGAATGGCATACGAAGCGATCAACAACGCCGGTGCGGCGAACAGCCGGCTGATCGTGATCCTCAACGACAACGCCATGTCGATCGCCCCGCCGGTCGGCGCGATGTCCGAGTATTTTTCACGCCTGACTTCCGGCCGCGCCGGCCCATCGCGCGACAGCGGACGGCAACTGGCGGGGCGACTGCCGAAGTCCTGGGCGGGAGACGCGCAGCGCATCGAGGAACCGGCGCCCCGGCCTGGGACCGGCGGGGCCTGGTTTGAAGAGCTCGGCTTCCATTATGTCGGGCCGATCGACGGCCACGACTTCGACCAATTGCTGCCGGCGCTGAGAAACGTCCGCGACGCCAAAAAAGGCCCGATCCTCTTGCATGTCGTCACCCAGAAGGGCAAAGGCTATGTCCCGGCGGAGGCCTCCGGCGACAAGTATCACGCCGTCGCGAAATTCGACGTCGCGACCGGCGAACAGGCCAAATCCAAGCCAAGCGCGCCGTCCTACACGAAAGTGTTCGGAGACAGCCTCGTCAAGGAAGCGGCCAAGGACGACCGCATCGTCGCCGTGACGGCGGCGATGCCGGGGGGGACCGGCCTCGATATTTTCGGCAAGGCTTTTCCGGCGCGGACCTTCGACGTCGGCATCGCCGAGCAGCACGCGGTGACCTTCGCCGCCGGCCTGGCGGCCGAGGGCTTCAAGCCCTTCTGCGCGATCTATTCGACCTTCCTGCAGCGCAGCTACGACCAGGTGGTGCATGACGTGGCGATTCAGTCGCTCCCCGTACGTTTTGCGATCGACCGGGCCGGACTGGTCGGCGCCGACGGGCCGACCCACGCCGGTTCGTTCGACCTTGCCTATCTCGCCTGCCTGCCGGGCTTCGTCATCATGGCGGCGGCCGACGAGGCCGAGCTTGCGCATATGATCGCCACCGCCGTCGCGATCGACGATCGCCCCTCCGCCGTGCGCTATCCCCGCGGCGAGGGGGTCGGCGCGGCGATCCCGGAGGCCGGCGTTCCCCTTGAAATCGGCAAGGGACGAATCGTGCGCCAAGGCGACACGGTGGCGCTGCTCTCGCTTGGCGCGCGCCTCGCCGAATGTTCGAAGGCGGCGGCGGAACTGGCCAAATTCGGGCTTTCCGCCACCGTCGCGGACGCGCGCTTCGCCAAGCCGCTGGATGTCGATTTGATCCTGAAACTCGCCCGCGAGCATGAGATTCTCATCACCGTGGAGGAAGGATCGATCGGCGGCTTCGGCTCGCACGTGCTGCAGACCCTGGCCGAGCACGGGCAGCTCGACCGCGGCGTGAAGGTCCGCTCGATGGCGCTGCCCGACGTATTCATGGACCACGATGCGCCGGCGGCGATGTACGCCAAGGCCGGACTCGACGCGCAGGGCATCGTCGCCAAAGTGTTCGAGGTTCTCGACCAGAATCCGCGCCAGGTCCGCCCCGTCGCGGCGAGCGCCAAGACCTCGGCCGCCGACCGCAAGCGCGAGCGCCGCGCGCCGATGAAGATCATTCTGGCGCGGCCGCGCGGCTTTTGCGCCGGCGTCGTGCGCGCCATCGAGATTGTCGAGCGCGCCTTGGAGAAATACGACCAGCCCGTCTATGTCCGGCACGAGATCGTGCACAACAAGCATGTGGTGGACGGCCTGAAGGCCAAGGGCGCCCGCTTCGTCGAAGAATTGTCCGAAGTGCCCGACAACGCCGTCGCGATATTCAGCGCCCACGGCGTCCCCAAAAAGGTGGAGGAGGAGGCGGCCGACCGGCGCCTTATCGTGCACAACGCCACCTGCCCGCTGGTGACCAAGGTCCATAACCAGGGCAAGCGATATGTGACGCAGGGCCGCTCGCTGGTCCTCATCGGCCATGCCGGGCATCCGGAAGTGGAGGGCACTTTGGGCCAGATCGCCGCCCCGGTGGCGCTCGTCCAGACGGAAGCGGATGTCGAAAAGCTCGATATCCCGGCCGATGCGCCCGTCGCCTACATAACCCAGACGACGCTCAGCGTGGACGACACAAGAGGCATCATCGGCGCCTTGAGCCGGCGGTTCAGCGATCTGATCGGCCCCGACACGCGCGATATCTGCTATGCGACACAAAATCGCCAGACGGCGGTTCGAGAACTATGCGCGAAAGCCGATGTCGTCCTCGTCATCGGCGCCAAGAACAGCTCCAATTCTAACCGACTGCGGGAGATCAGCGCGGAAATGGGCGTGCCGACCTATCTCATTGCCGACAGCAACGAGCTCAACCCGGAATGGATCGAGGACGCGCGTTGCGTCGGCGTGACCGCCGGGGCTTCCGCGCCCGAGGAACTCGTGGAAGGCGTCGTCAGCTGGCTGAGCCGCCTTGGCCCCGTCGAGGTCTCGACTTTGGAGGGACGCGATGAGACGATCGAATTCCGGTTGCCCGCGGAACTGGCGAGAGCTTAGTCCGTTCCCCGTTGCAAACACTCGCGGCGCGACCGCCGATTAAGGACAAGCCATGGCGATGCCGCTGTTCAAGGAAATGAAAATCGGCGCCTATCTGCTCAAGCAGAAGCTGGCCGGCCGCAAGCGCTATCCGCTGGTGCTGATGCTGGAGCCGTTGTTCCGCTGCAACCTCGCCTGCGTCGGCTGTGGCAAGATCGATTATCCCGATCCGATCCTCAATCAGCGATTGTCGGTTCAAGAATGCCTCGAGGCGGTCGACGAATGCGGGGCGCCGATGGTCGCCATTCCCGGCGGCGAGCCGCTGATCCATCGCGAGATCGGGCAGATCGTCAAGGGCATCGTGGCGCGCAAAAAATTCGTCTCGCTATGCACCAACGCGCTGTTGCTCGAGAAGAAGCTGCATCTGTTCGAGCCCTCGCCCTATCTGTTCTTCTCGGTGCATCTCGACGGATTGAAGGACCATCACGACAAGTCGGTGTCGCAACAGGGCGTGTTCGACATTACGATTTCGGCGATCGAAAAGGCCAAGGCGAAGGGATTCGCCGTCAACGTCAATGCGACGATCTTCGATGGCCACGCGGCCGAGGACATCGCCGAATTCCTCGATCTTGCCAAGAAGCTCGGCGTCGGCGTCTCGATTTCGCCGGGCTATGCCTATGAACGGGCGCCGGACCAGCAGCATTTCCTCAATCGCCGCAAGACCAAAGACCTGTTTCGCCGCGTCTTCGAACTGGGCAAAGGCAAGAAGTGGCAGTTCATGCATTCCAGCCTGTTCCTCGACTTTCTCGCCGGCAACCGCGAATTCCATTGCACGCCTTGGGGCATGCCCACGCGCAATGTCTTCGGCTGGCAGAAACCGTGCTATCTCCTGGGCGAAGGCTATGTCGGGTCCTTCAAGGAGCTGATGGAGACGACGGACTGGGACAGCTACGGCACCGGCCGCTACGAGAAATGCGCCAACTGCATGGCCCATTGCGGCTACGAACCCACCGCCGCGCATGCGTCGCTAAGCCGCCCGTGGTCGGCGATATGGACGGCCATTCGCGGCGTGCGCACGCAAGGGCCGATGGCGCCGGAAATCTCGCTCGAGCGCCAGAGGCCCGCGCAATTCGTATTCTCGCGCCATGTCGAGCGCATGCTCGCCAACATCCAGCGCAAGAACGAGGTCCCGCCCAAGCCGCGCCAGCCGGAAACATCGGCTGGGGCGCAATAATGGCGTATGTTTTCGTTCGCAACGCGCGCCGCCTCGTCGCGGCGAGGCCCCGAGGTTTCGCCGCCCTCCTTGGAAGCGCTCGCGCGCTCGACCGCCCGAAGTAATCCATGCTCACATCGGTCATCGTTCGCATCATCGGTTTTTGCGTCGGCCACGCGCGGGCGGTGGTGGCGATCGGCTTGCTGATCGCCGCGGGCGCGAGTTTCTACACCGCCAGCCATTTCGTCATAAACTCGGACATCGGCGCCTTGTTGTCGAGCAATCTGGCTTGGCGCAAGCCGGAGCTCGCCTTCGAAACCGCCTTCCGCCGTTTCGATTTGATCGACATCGTCGTCGAGGCGCCGACCCCCGAACTGACGGGAGCGGCGACCGCGGAATTGACGCAGGCGCTCGCCAAGGAGAAAACGCAGTTCCACGATGTCGCAAACGCCGGCGGCGCGGAATTCTTCGCCCAGCATGGGCTGCTGTTCCTGCCGACCGACGCGCTGCAGCGCAATCTCGACGGGCTGATCAAGGGCGAACCGCTGATTCACGATCTGGCCGCCGACCGGAGCCTGCGCGGCCTGATCGCCGGGCTGGAGGACGGGCTGCTCGGCCTCCAGTCCTCGTCCAACCCCCTGAAGCTCGACGATCTCGCGCGCCCGCTGAACATGGCGTCCGATACGCTCGAAAACGTGCTGAAGGGACAGCCGGCGAGCTTTTCCTGGCGCGTGCTGGCGGAGGGCAAACCCGCCGCGCCGAACGAACTGCGCGGATTCATCGAGGCGCGTCCGACGCTCAACTTCAACGCCCTGCAGCCCGGGCTTGAGGCCAGCCAGACCATTCGCCGCATCGCCGCCGGCATCGCCCCGAAATATCAGGCGAGCGTGCGCCTTACCGGCCCGGTAGCGATGGGCGACGAGGAATTCGGGACGATCAAGGAGAATGCGCTGCGCAACGGCCTCATCACCGTGGCGATCGTGCTGTTCATTCTCTGGCTCGCCCTGCGTTCGGGACGGCTCATCCTGGCGGTGGCGGTCAATGTCATGGTCGGCCTGTCGGCGACGGCGGCGCTCGGCCTGCTGATGATCGGCGCGTTCAATCTCATCTCGGTCTATTTCGCCGTGCTGTTCGTCGGCATCGGCGTCGATTTCGCCATCCAATATTGCGTTCGCTATCGCGCCGAACGCCATGAACTCGGCGATCTCGCGCAAGCGGTGCGGCGCGCCGGCTTCCACGTCGGCGCCCCGCTGACGCTGGCGGCCCTTGCCACGGCGGCCGGTTTTTTTTCGTTTCTGCCTACCGACTATCGCGGCGTGTCCGAGCTCGGTCAGATCGCCGGTTGCGGCATGCTGATCGCTTTCGCCACCAGCATCACCATGCTGCCGGCGCTGATCTTCCTCTTAAATCCTCCCGGCGAGCCCGAGCCGCTCGGCTATTCCTCGCTGGCGCCGGTCGACGAATATATGAACCGGCACCGGATCGGCATCATCGCCGGCACGGCAATCGCGGTGATCGGCGGCCTGCCGCTGCTGCATTGGCTCAGCTTCGACTTCAATCCGATTCACCTGCGCAACCCGAACACCGAATCGATCGCCACCTATCTCGAGCTAAGCCGCGACCCGGACACCGACGCCAATGCGATCCAGGCGCTCGCGCCCTCGCTCGAAGCGGCCGACGCGATCGCCGGCCGCGTATCGAAACTGCCGGAAGTGTCGCATGTCGTGACCCTTTCGCGCTTCATGCCGGACCAGCAGGCCGCAAAACTCCCGCTCATTCAGAACGCCGCCGACAAGCTTGCCGACGCTTTCGATCCCAAGAACGCCCAGCCGCCGCCGACCGACGCGGAAAATGTCGATGCGCTGAACGAGGGAGCCGATCGGCTGATCGAGGCGGCGGGCGACCAGAAGGGCCCCGGGGCGGACGCCGCAAAGCGGCTTTCGGCGAATCTCGCCGCCCTCGCCCATGCCGCCCAACCCGTGCGCGCCAAGGCCGAAGATGCCTTCATCTGGTCGCTGGGAGCCTCCTTGAGCGCTCTGCACACTTCGTTGCAGGCCCAGCCGGTCACGCTGCAATCGCTGCCGCCGGAATTTTCGCGGGACTGGATCACCCCGGACGGCCGCGCCCGCGTTTCGATCGCGCCCAAGGAGAATCCCGACGACAACGAAGCGATGCGCCGCTTTGCGCGCGCCGTGCTGGCGGTCGAGCCCGACGCGACCGAAGGGCCGATCTCCATTCTGGAGGCCGGCGACCTCGTCGTGCATGCTTTCGTCGAAGCGGGCCTATGGGCCTTGTTGTCGATAGCGCTGCTGCTCTGGCTTGTGCTGCGACGCATCGGCGACGTTCTGTTGACGCTCATTCCCTTGGCGCTGGCCGGCGTGGTGACGCTGGAACTCACCGTCTTGATCGACCTGCCGCTCAATTTCGCCAATATTATCGCGCTACCCTTGCTGCTGGGCGTCGGCGTCGCCTTCAAGATCTATTACATCATGGCCTGGCGCGAAGGGCAGACCCATCTCCTCCAGACCAGCCTCACGCGCGCCGTCATCTACAGCGCGCTTACGACGGCCACGGCGTTCGGCAGTCTTTGCTTTTCGAGCCATCCCGGCACGTCGAGCATGGGCAAGCTGCTGGCGCTGTCGCTCGTCTGCACGCTGGCGGCGGCGGTCCTTTTTCAGCCGATCCTGATGGGCAAGCCGCGCAACGCGACGCCCGATCCGGGGGTCTGAGCGCAATTCATCGGCAAATCGACCAGAAGGAGCATGAAACCATGACGATTCGTAGCCTTTTGATATCGGCGCTGATTTTCGGCCTATCGTCGACGGCGTTCGCCGCCTCGGGCACGCCTGAACAACAGGCGGCGTGCCGTCCGGACGTTCGCAAGTTCTGCCATCACCTCAAGCAGGCCGACAGCGACGACGCCTATCTGCAATGCCTCGAATTGAACCGCGATTCCTTGTCAAAACCCTGTAGCGATATGCTGAAAAACTACGGCAAGTGACCGTGGCCCGGCGGCCGGCGGGGGCCGTCCCGCCGCGCGTTCCGGCGATGGAATTTCTCCATCAATCGGCCGCATTGGTGGGCAAAACAGGGCGGCGCGCTGCCGTCGCCGCGACGAGCGTATTTCTCTCGCCATGTCGAGGAGTGGAAAATGAAGCTTAGGCTTATCGCCGCGATCGCATGCGCAATGCTGACGGCGAGCTCGGCTCATTCGCAGTCGAATCAAGATAAAAGCGCAAATCCGAAGCCAAAACAACATAAGACCGCGGCGCCGGCGGCGAACCAAAACAAGACCGCGGCCGGATTTTGGGCGCAGGTCGGCGACGATGGCTTCGTCGGCGGCTGGTTCTATTTCTGGGAAGACAACGGGCTCTATTCAGGTCGGCTTGTCAAAATGTTCCTGAAGCCCGGCGAGACGCAGATGATCGACGTCTGCGACAAATGCGTGGGCGATCAGAAGGACGCGCCGATGCTCGGCCTCACCATCGTCAAGGGCATGAAGCGCGACGGCTACAAATACGAGGAGGGCAGCATCCTCGATCCGCGCGACGGCACGATCTATCACGCCCAGATGGAGATGAGCCCCGATGGGCAAAAACTTTCGGTGCGGGGTTATCTGGGCATCCCGCTGCTCGGCCAGACGCAAGTGTGGACGCGGTTGCCTGACGATGCGATCGCGCCGGCCGACATTCCCAAGGAATCGCTCGGGCCTCAGGCAGCGCCACAGTAGAAATCTGTTTTCAAGCGCGCTTCGGCGGATTCAGACCCGCACGCCCGTCACGAGAAACAAAAGGCGAAATATCCAGGGCATTCTTGGCCGGGTCACCGCAAGCTTGCCGCCGGCCACGATATCGACGGTCGCCAGCTTCGCCCCGCTCGTCGGCGGCCGGCCCGGGCGATCCGCGCCGATAGCCGCTTCAACAGGCGGCGGCGGGTCGGCTCCCCCCGAAGGAACCGCGGCGACCGGATCCATTTTATCCGACATGACGTCCTCCAATGCCGCTGCCGGCCTATCTTCCCCGTCAGGCGCCCGCAAGCGGCGCTCCGCCATTCGTCCCGCGAGGCCGACGCCCCCGCGGCGGCGCGTTGGCGGCCAAGCCAGTCTTTTGCGTCGCGGACCGCCGCCAACATTCCCCTGGAATCATAGCCAAAATTTGGCCGACCCACAATTGCGGCCGGGTTGTCGCCCCCGCCCGGCCTTGTGGCTGTTTGCGCGTGGCGCCTGTCTGGCTCGCAAGGCGCCCGGCGTCGCGGACTTCGTCCTAGGCCAAGACGGCGCGTCACGATAGACCGCTCGGCCATCGATCTTCAAACATTCTTGCGCTTCGGGCGCGGCCATTATCGAAACTTCGGCCGCTGAGCCGCCGTATGGACCGTAAGGGGGAACAGGCAAGCCGGCGCTGCCCCTTTTGGGCGCGACCGCCAATCGTTTGCCCATCGGCGGATTATGGCGTCGCCCGGTCGCGCGGCGCCGATAATCGAGGCTTGAAGCGGCGATTTACCGGCCGTGGATCGGTCAAGGCATTGATTATTTACGTATCGAGAACATAAATCAAAGGCTGCGCGTCCTCGGAGTGAGCTTCTTCATGAGTGGCCAAGACGTGGCGGCCCCGGTCGCGGGGGATCGGGGCGCCAAACGGCTCGACATCGCCCTCGGCGTGGAGCGTTTCGGTTTGGTGCCGCTTCGCGCGCCCGTGTTGTCGATGCTGGTCGTCCTCGTCCTGACGGTCGCGGCGGTCTTCGGAATCCAAAGAATCCGAATCGACGATTCGCTGAGCCAGTTGTTTCGCTCGGATACGCCGGAGTTTAGGCAATTCGAGCAGGTCTCGCGCCAGTTCCCGTCCAGCGAATACGACGTATTGGTGGTGATCGAAGGCAAGTCGCTGCTGGCGCGCGATTCGATCGGAAAATTGCGCGCCCTCGTCACCGATCTTCAACTTGTCGACGGCGCGCGCGGCATCATCTCGCTGTTTTCGGCGCGCCAGCCCTCCGAGGCGGGCGGCATTCCAGCGCCGCTGTTTCCCGAGGAATTGCCGCAAGGCCCTGAATACGAAAAGCTGATCCAGCGCGTGATGGGCAACGATCTCATCCGCGGCAAGCTGCTTTCCGACGACGGCACGCTGGCCCTCGTCGTGCTTTCGCTCGACCCGTCGGTCGTCGATGGCAGCAAGCTCAAGACGGTCGTCGACGATATCCGCCGGACCATGAGCGAGGATATGCAGGGCGCGAACCTCACGTCGCAATTGTCCGGCGTGCCCGTCATGCAGCTCGAAATCCGCAACGCGCTCGAGCGCGACAGGCTTCTCTACAATGGGCTCGGCTTTCTCGCGGGCTGCGCGATCGCGATGCTGTTCTTCCGGCGCGCCTCGTTCATGGCGGTGGCGGCGGGGCCGCCTCTGTTGGCGATCGTGTTCGCGCTCGGCGCGCTTGGCTGGTTCGGCTTTCGTCTCAACCTGTTCTTGAACGTGATGACCCCGCTCATCATGGTGATCAGCTTTTCCGACAGCATGCAATTGACCTTCGCGGCGCGCGATCGGATGATGGCGGGCGAAGACAAGCGCACGGCGTTCCGCAACGCGATTCTCGTCGTGGGGCCGGCCTGCGTGCTGACCCATGCGACGGCGGGGCTTTCCTTCCTTGGCCTGCTGTTTTCCGATTCGCAGCTTATCCGCACATTCGGCGAAGCCGGCTTTACCGCGATCGTCATCGCGCTTGTCACGGTGCTTTCGCTGGTTCCGGTGTTCGGCGTGCTGCTGCTGCGCGAAGGGACCGCTTCGGCGACGACGCTTCCCGGCGCGGACACCGGCGTCAACGCCCTGCGCCATTTTTGCGGCTGGGTCGCCGCGCGCATGGTGCGCCGGCCCGGCGCCTACAGCCTCATCGGCCTCCTCGTCGTTTGCAGCCTTGGCGCCGTCTATTTCGGGCTGCAGCCCCGCTACCGCCTCGCCGAGCAGGTTCCCGACAAGGAGCAGGCCGTGCATGCGAGCGACCGCCTCGACGCTAAATTGACCGGCTCCAACCCGTTCGAGGTGCTGATCGAATTTCCCGAAGGCGCGAGTCTATACACGCCGCAGACGCTGGATACGATCGCCGAGGTGCATCGGGACCTCGAAGAGCAACCGGGCGTCGGCAATGTCTGGTCCCTGGAGACGCTGCGGCGCTGGCTCGCCCAGAAACTCGGCAGGTCGGACGTCGCAACCCTCAAGCAATATGTCGATCTGCTGCCGCGATTTCTGGTGCGGCGCTTCGTTTCCGAAGATCAGAAGGCGGTGGTCGTCTCGGGCTTCGTGCCGGACAAGGACGCGGCCAGGCTGCTGCCGATCGTCGATCAATTGGACGAGAAGCTGAACGCGGCGCGCGCCCGCCATCCCGGCTATTCCATCGCGGTGACCGGCCTCTCGGTCATCGCCGCGCGCAATAGCGCGGGCATGATCGGCAAGCTCAATCGCGGACTGACGATCGAATTCGTCTTCATCGCCATCTTCATCGGCCTCGCCTTCCGTTCGTTCCCGGTGATGCTGTCGGTGCTGCCGCCGGGCATATTTCCGGTGGTGGCGGCGGGCGCGCTGCTGCGGCTGCTTGGCGACGGCCTGCAATTTTACAGCATCGTCGCCTTGACCGTGTCGTTCGGGCTGGGTCTCAGCGCGACGATCCATTTCCTCAATCGCATGTGGCGCGAGGATCGCCCGGGCGCCGATCCGGCGATCGCCGTGGAGCGCGCCACGGTCCTCGTCGGGCCCGCGCTCATTCTGACCTCCGTCGTGCTAGCCTGCGGCCTGGCGGCGCTGACGTTCTCCAACCTTCCTCCGCTTCGTCTGTTCGGCTGGCTCAGCGCCTTCGCCATGCTCGCCGCGCTGACCGCCGATCTGCTCATCCTGCGTCCGACGATCACTTTTCTCATGCGCCTCGCCGGACAAATCCATTGGCGTTCGGCAAAGGCTCGCCGGGCGCTCGCCATATCCAAACCAACGCTTTGAAGGACAAAAGCCATGCCGAAAATGGGCGTCTCACGGGTCGGAATCTTGCGCGTTCTCATGTTGGCGGGCGCGCTCGCCATGCCGTTCGCGCCGCAGGTTGGAATGGCGCAATCGGACGGCCCGTTTGCGATATTTTCCGGCAATTGGCGAGGTTCGGGCCAGGTGACCGGCACGAACGGCAATCGCGAGCGCATCGCTTGCCGCGCCAATTATACGGTTACGTCGGGCGGCCAGGCGCTTTCGCAATCGCTGACCTGCGCCAGCGACAGCTATCGTTTCGACGTTCGCAGCAGCGTCGACAACGACGGCGACGACGTGCGCGGCGAATGGGAGGAAACGACGCGCAACGTGAAAGGCAATCTCCTGGGCCAGATCGCCAATGGGCAGTTCGACGGAAAAATCACCGGGTCGGGCTTCAGCGCTGAAATGTCGCTGCGGGCGAGCGACGGCAAACAGCAGGTGAGCATCACCCCGCACGGCGCCAATGTCTCCAAAGTGGAGATCGAACTGTCGCGCGAGAAGTGAGCTAGTTGGGGGCTGGAAGTCGCCCCCTTCTCCTCCGATCCCGCGCTCAGGCGCTGACCTCCGTCCCGTCCTGCGCCCAACGCGTATGGAAGCTGCCTTCCTTGTCGAGCCGGCGATAGGTATGGGCGCCGAAATAGTCGCGCAATCCCTGCAACAGATTGGCGGGTCCGCGCGCGCGGCGAAAGCCGTCGAAATAGGCGAGCGAGGAGGCGAAGGCCGGCGCCGGGACGCCCTGCTCGACCGCCAGCGCGGCGACGCGCCGCCAGGCCGGCTCGGCTTCGGCGATCGCCTCGCGGAAATAGCTCTGCAGCAGCAGATTGGGCGCCGGTTCGCCGCTGCTATAGGCCTCGCGCAGGCGATCGAGAAAGGCGGCGCGGATGATGCAGCCGCCGCGCCAGATCGTCGAAATCTCTCCGAGTTTGAGATTCCAGCCGAACAATTCAGAGGCGGCGGTCATCTGCTCGTAGCCCTGGGCGTAGGCGACGATCTTGGAGGCGTAGAGCGCATCGCGCACCGCATCGGTGGCCGCCTTGTCGAGCTTGCGCGGCGCGGCGGCGGGATGGGGCAACAGTTTTTCGGCCGCGATGCGCTGGGCGCGACGCGCCGAGAGGCCGCGCGCGTAAACCGCCTCGGTGATCGAGGTCAGCGGCACGCCAAGCTCGAGCGCCGATTGCGCGGTCCAGCGGCCGGTGCCTTTCTGCTCGGCCTCGTCGACGATGGCGTCGACCAGCGCGCCGCCGGTCGCGTCGCGCTTGCGCAGCACGGCGGCGGTGATTTCGATCAGGTAGGAATCGAGGTGGCCGGTCTTCCACTCCTGGAAAATGTCGGCGATGTCGGCTGCGGCGAGTCCATAGACGGTCTTGAACAGGTCATAGGCCTCGGCGATGAGCTGCATGTCGGCATATTCGATGCCGTTATGCACCATCTTGACGTAGTGGCCGGCGCCTTCCGGGCCGATGTAGACGCAGCAGGGCGTCCCGTCGACCTGCGCGGCCATTTTGGTGACCATCGGCTCGATCCGCGCATAGGCCTCGCGCTCGCCGCCCGGCATCATGCTGGGGCCTTCGAGCGCGCCTTCCTCGCCGCCCGAAACGCCCATGCCGATAAAGCGCAGGCGCTTGTCCTTCAACGCATGGAAGCGGCGGCCCGTATCGGTGAACAGCGAATTGCCGCCGTCGATGACGATGTCGCCTTCCTCGAGATGCGGAATCAGTTCGTCGATCACGTCGTCGACCGGCTTGCCGGCCTTGACCATGATGAGGATGGCGCGCGGGCGGGCGAGCGCCGCCACGAAATCGGCGATCGTCTTGGCGGCCGTGAAGCGGCCCTCCGATCCATGCGCGGCGACGAGTTCGTCCGTCTTCGCGCCATGGCGATTGTAGAGTGCGACGCCGAAGCCTTTTCGGGCGGCGTTGCGCGCGAGATTGGCGCCCATCGTCGCCAGGCCAAGCACGCCAAGATCGGCAAGATCCGTCATCATCGCTCTCCCAAATCTGTTTCTTGAAATGCGCCGCATGGCCTCAAGCGTTTTGCGCGTCGTCGACAAGGCGAGGGCGCCGCCGGCAAGCCTTGTCACGTCGACGCCCATCCCTGTCAATAGCGAGCGAGGGCCATCGCTCATCACGGCTCGTATCAGCGATTTGATTTGACAAGGCGCCGCCGCAAGCCGCGCCGCGCGAAGAAACCTGGCTAAGTAGTTTCCGAGCCTAGCTTCGCGGCGTTGTCGCTGGCTATTGTCGCCCTGGCTGGAGGACGCTCGGGCGAAGGACGATGGCCGGACGCGGCTTCGTCTTGAAGGAGAATCGAATGAAGGTCGCCGACACCGCCATCGCCGTCTTCGCGGACCATCCCGCGGCGGAGGACGCCGTGAGAAAGCTCGCCGCGGCCGGCTTCGAGATGCAGAATCTCAGCGTCGTCGGCAAGGGATATCACTCGGAAGAAAGAGTCGTCGGCTTCTACAATATCGGCGACCGCATCAAGTTTTGGGGCGCGCGCGGCGCCTTCTGGGGCGCCCTGTGGGGCCTGTTCTTCGGCGGCCTGTTCATGACGCTGCCGGTCGTCGGGCATATCATCGTGCTTGGCTATCTGGCCGCCACCGCGATCTCGGCCGTCGAGAGCGCGGTGACGATCGGCGGCTTGAGCGCGCTCGGCGCCGCGCTCTATAGCATCGGCATTCCCAAGAACAGCGTGGTCCAGTACGAGACGGCCGTGAGGGCCGACGGCTTCCTGGTGATGGCGCATGGCTCGGCGCAGGATGTCGAGCGCGCCAAGGCGATCCTCGCGAGCGCCAATCCGACGCGCCTCGACGCGCATGCCGGCCTCAGGGCCGCCGAGATGGCCGATCATCTCGTCCATGCCGGCGGCTGAACGGACAAGGCCGTCCCCGCCGGCTATTTGCCGCGCGCCGCGGGCGCGGATTCGTTTGGATCGACGGGCTCGTCGGCGTCGCTCCAGTTGGCGGCGAGCGCCAGGCGGGCGAGCGCGGGAAGCGACTTCGAGCCGGTCTTCTTCATGATCGAGGCGCGGTGGTTCTCGACCGTGCGCTGGCTGATGCCGAGATCGACGGCGATATTTTTGCTGGGCTGGCCCGAGAGCACCAGTTCCATGATCTCGCGCTCGCGCGCCGTCAGATCCGCGACATGGCCGGCCGCCCGCTCCCGCCAGGCGAACAGCTTGCTCGAATCCTGCGATTGTTCGAGCGCGCGCTCGATGCTGGCGAGCAGGTCGCCGCTGCCAACCGGCTTTTCGATGAAGTCCGCGGCGCCCGCCTTCATCGCCTGGACGGCCATCGGCACATCGCTGTTGCCGGTGATCATGATGGCGGGCAATGGGTGGCCCGCCTCGCGCAGCCGCCGCAGCAATTCGAGCCCACTCATTCCCGGCAGGTAGGCGTCGATCAACAGGACGGCTTCGCGGCCCGGCCGGTAGGCTTCGAGGAACGCCTCGCCGGAGGCGTAATCCTCGACGATCCGGCCGTCTTCCTCGAGCACTTCGCGAAGGCCCGCGCGCACATTGCTGTCGTCGTCGACGACATAGACGAGAGGCGCCGCAGCGCCGGCGGGCGCCGCGGAAGGCTCGCCCAAAGCCGCCGGCCCGGCGGGCGCGGCGGCAAGCAGCCGCTGGATGACTTGCGTCATCTCCCGTGGTTTGACCGGCTTGTTGAGGTGCACGCAGTCCTTGCGGGCGATTTCGCGCAAGGCGCCCGTCGAAATATCGCCGGTCAGGATGACGACCGGTATCTGGCGATGGAGCCTCTCGCGGATCTTCGCGGCGACCTCCAGCCCGTCCATGCCGTTTGGCAGATTATAGTCGGCCAGAATGAGATCCGGCCGGAACGCGGCTCGCGCCACCAATTCGAACGCGGCGACGCCGTCGGGCGCGCTCGCCGTGCGATGGCCTTCGTCCTTGAGGAGAAGTTCGAGCAGCGCCCGCATTTCGGGATCGTCTTCGATGATGAGGATCGCGCCGGCGCGGCGAACGTCTTCGAGCCTGCCCTCCTCCGCCGCCCGCCGATGACCTTCGAGCGGCGGCGCCGTTCCCATGGCGAGCGGGACCTCGATGGCGAAGACGGAGCCCTTGCCCGGGCGCGAGTAGACGCTCACACGGTGGCCGAGCAAATTGCCGAGACGCCGCACGATGGACAGTCCGAGGCCGAGGCCGCGCGTCCTGTCGCGCGCGGCATTGTCGAGCTGATGATATTCCTCGAAGATCGCCTGATGTTCCGCGACGGGAATGCCGACCCCGGTGTCCCATATCTCGATGCTCAGCGCGTCGTCGCGCCGCCGGCAACCGACCAGCACCCTGCCCTGCCGGGTGTATTTCAACGCGTTCGAAAGCAGGTTGCGGATCATCTGCTCGAGCAGACGCGGATCGCTGTGGATCGACAGCCCGCACGAGACGACGCGCAGGGCGAGCCCCTGGGCCTGCGCGTGATAGGTGAACTCGCTCCTCAGGCGATCGAGCTGGCCGTCGATCGGGAAATCGACCATATCGGCGCGCACGATGCCGGCCTCGATCTGGTTGATGTCGAGCAGCGTGTTGAGCATGCCGGACATGGCGCCCAGCGCCTCGTCGACCCGCGCAATGAGCTTTTGCGCTCTTTCCCCCTCGACGGTCTTGGCCAGCAGCCCCTGAAGCAGGGCGAGCGTCTGCAGCGGTTGGCGCAGGTCATGGCTCGCGGCGGCCAGGAAGCGCGATTTGGCGGCCGTCGCCAGTTCCGCCTGCTGCTTGGCCGCCTCCAACGCGTCGGCGACATGTCGCCGTTCGGTGATGTCGGAAAAGGTGATGACGACCCCCTCGACTCCCTTCTCCTCGGTGCGGTACGGCAAGATGCGGCGTATGTACCAGACGCCGCTCTCGCCTTCGATCTCCCGCTCGACCGGCTCGAGGGCTTGCAGCACCGCTCGGGCGTCCGCGAGCAGCGCGGTGTCGGGAACCAGCGAATGGAGATCGGCGAGGGGGCGGCCGACGTCGCCGGGAAGGACGCGAAACAGCGACTTGGTGGCCGGCGTGAAGAAGCGAATGTTGAGCTCGGCATCGAGAAACAGCGTCGCGACATTGGTGCTGTAGAGGACGTTTTGCAGATCGTTGGCGGTCGCGCGGTGACGCTCCAGCGTTTCCTGGAGCTGGCTGTTGAGGGCGGTAAGCTCCTCGTTGAGCGACTGCAGCTCCTCCTTGGAGGTCAGCAGCTCCTCGTTCGTCGATTGATATTCTTCGTTGACCGACAGGGCTTCTTCGTTGATCGCCTTCTGCGCCTCGCTTGAAACCTCGAGGTCGCGAATGGCGGCCCGCAGCTCCATTCGCGTCGCTTCGAGTTCCAGCTCGACCTCGGCGATCCGCGGGGCGTCGCGCGGCCGGGCCGATCCATCCCGCCTTGGCGCGCGCTTGGGCTCGTCGACGAAGCAAACCAGCAGCAATTCCTCGCCCTCGCTGAGGACCGGCCGCACCTCGATGTTGAACGAAACCTCGTCGCCGTCGCGGCTCATTCGACCGCCTGCCACGACAACGCGCGCATTCTCCTGGCTGGCCTGCTGGATCGCCGATCTGAGCTTGTTGCGGACGCCCGGACGCGCCATGGCGATGAGATCATGCGTCGGGCGCCCGGAAGCCACGCTGAGATAGCGGTCCGTCGGTCCCAGGGAATAGAGGCATTCATACTGGCGATTGATCAAAATAGCGGCGGGCGCATAGGCCTCCGTCACCAGCCGTCGGCAAAGGTCGGCCAGGGCGGCTTCGCGCGAGGCCGCGTGGCCCAATCCCGGGCGCACGGGCAGACGGGCGCCGTAGCCGCCGCCGATCGACAGGCTAAGCTCGCCCGGCCGGCTGCGGGCGATGTGCCGATAAAGTCTTTGCGATTTGGAGATCGCCTCAAAGCGGCCGTCGAGGGCGCTGATCGCCTCGGCCCCGCCGAGCAACAGAACGCCGCCCTGGCGCAAGGCGAAATGGAACAGCGAGATGACCTTGGCCTGCGCCTCGGGCCCCAGATAGATCAGAAGGTTCCGGCAGGAGACGAAGTCGAGGCGCGAGAACGGCGGATCGGCCAGCAGATCCTGGACCGTGAAGACCACGCTCGCGCGCAATTCCGGCGACACCCTGTAGCCGTGGTCTTCCCGCGAAAAGAACCGGGCGAGCCGCGCCGGCGACACGTCCGCTTCGATCGATGCGGGATAGAGGCCCGCGCGGGCGATCGCCACCGCGTCCGGGTCGACGTCGCTCGCAAAGACCTGCAGCTTGACGTTGAGCCCGGACGCCGCGATCTCTTCGCGAAACAGCATGGCGAGGGAATAGGCCTCCTCGCCCGTGCTGCATCCGGCGATCCACAGGCGCAGCGGCTGATCGGGCGCGTGGCTCCGCACGAGATCCGGAATGATTGTTTCCGCCATGAGATCGAAGGCTTGCCGGTCGCGAAAGAAACCCGTGACGTTGATCAGCAAGTCCTTGGCGAGCCGTTCGAGTTCGCTCGCATCGCCGCGCAGGATTTCGAGATAGCGGCCCATGTCGGCGATGCCGATCGCCGCCATCGCCATGCGCCGCTCGATCCGGCGCTGCAGCGTGCCCGGCTTGTAAAGCGTGAAATCATGCGCCGTCCTGGCGCGCAAGAGACCGATGATCTCAGACAGCGCGTCCGGGGCGCCCTCGCGCGGCGCCGAATCGGGATCGGCGGGGGCGAGGGCTTTCGATTGCGCGAATTTTTCGAGCGCCTCGGCAATTCTGGCGGCGGGCAGCACGAGGTCCACCGCGCCAGTGAGCATCGCGCTGCGCGGCATGCCGTCGTAGTCGGCCTCGTCGGGGTCCTGCACGATGACGAGCCCGCCCTTCTCCTTCACGGCCTTTAGCCCGAGGCTGCCATCGGCGCCCGTTCCGGAAAGCACCACGCAGACGGCGCGGGCGCCATATTCTTCAGCCAGCGAATGCAGCAAGAAGTCGAAAGGCAGTCGCGCGCCGTGGCGCGCCTTGGGCTGCGAGAGGCGCAGCGCGCCGTCGTCGATGGACAGATAGGTTCCGGGCGGGATGACATAGAGATAATCCAGTTCGATCGCCATTCCATCCGTCGCCTGCCGCACTTTCATCGAGGTGTGGCTGGCCAGCAGGTCGACCATCATGCTTTCATGGGTCGGATCGAGATGCTGGACGAGGATGAAGGCGATGCCGACGCCGGGGGGCAGCGCGTCGATGAGTTTCCGGCAGGCGCCAAGGCCGCCCGCCGAGGCGCCGATCCCGACGACCGGAAAGTTGCTCGCCTCGAACGCGCCGGCGCGCGCCGGCGCGGGACGCCGACCCGATCGCGGCCGGGCCGCTTTGGCGTGAGGCGGACGATTTGCTGGCATTCTATGTTTGTTCTCTCAGCTCTGACCCCAGTCACGGGGACTTGACGCAACGTTACCATGTTTTTGTTCCGCACGCTGTCAATCGGCGGACAGGGTTTCCAGGCTGAAACGCAGGCGCGGCGTCAGGCGAGGCTTGAGTATTTTCCGAGTCTACTCTTGGCGTCCTGCATCCGATAAGGGTTAAGAAACCTGCGTTTCGCCGACATGCGAGGCTTTTTGCGCCGCCTTTTCCGGGCGTTCCCTCTCTCGGCTCGCGGTCCTGGCGGCTCTGCCTCTGGGCAGCCGCTTGCAAATGGGCGTCCGTCTTTGCCGCAACCTGGAGTTCAGACCATGCAGCCGACCTGTGACGCTTCGTGATGGGGCATGCGGCCGCGCTCCTTCGAGCCCGCGAACGGACGCACGTGACGAAGCGAGGGTCCTGTCGGATTCTCCCCTTGGACGCGGCCTGCCCTTCTATGCGGGCGCCGGCGGACCGGCGCGCCGGATGCGAAGGCGATCGATGAAAGCGCTGCGCGTCCTCGTGGTGGAGGATGAATCCCTCATCGGCATGCTGCTTGCCGAAACGCTCACGACGATGGGCCATGAGGTATGCGCGATCGCGGCCACGGAAGGCGACGCGGTGGCGGCCGCGCTTGAATGCAGGCCGGACCTCATGATCGTTGATGCGCGGCTGCGCGAGGGATGCGGCGTGCGCGCCGTCGCGGCGATTCTGCGCACGACATTCGTGCCCCATCTGTTCGTCAGCGGCGATGCGGCGAGAGTCCAGAAGCTTAGGCCGGACGCGGTGGTGATGCAGAAGCCGTTTTTCGAGCCGGAGCTTGCGCGGGCCATGCAAAACGCGCTGAGCCTCGCCGCCGCCCTCTGAAGGTCGGCGCTTTGTCCGTGGCGGCGCGGTCGCCGCGCGTTCGCGCCCGCCCCGCGGCCCCGCCTGAATTAGGTTCCCGCATATCAAATTGCGCTTTTGCGGCGATCCCGCGATCATCCATGATGAAGCGCGAATCGCCGACGCCTGCGTCAGGAAAACAATATGAAAACGAGAGCCGCCGTCTGCCGCGCCTTCGGCAGGCCGCTCGAAATCGAGACGCTTGAGCTCGCCCCGCCCGGTCCCGGCGAGGTCCGCGTGCGCATGGCCGCCTGCGCGATCTGCCACAGCGATATTTTCTACATGGACGGCGCCTGGGGCGGCGAGCTGCCCGCCGTCTACGGCCATGAGGCGGCCGGCATCGTCGAGGAAGTCGGCGCCAGGGTCACGCATCTCAAGCCCGGCGATCATGCCGTCGTGACGCTCATCCGCTCGTGCGGGCGGTGTCTTGCCTGCGCGGAGGGCGCGCAGGTGTTTTGCGACGCCGTCTTCCCGCTCGATGAGAAGAGCCCGCTCGTCTCGAAAAAGGGCGAGACGATCGTGCACGGCCTGCGCACCGGCGCCTTTGCCGAACATGTCGTCGTCGAGGCCTCGCAGGCGGTCGCCATCGACAAGGACGTGCCGCTCGACAGCGCCTCGCTGATCGCCTGCGGCGTGCTGACCGGCGTCGGCGCCGTCGTCAATACGGCGGGCGTGAAGGCCGGCTCCAGCGTCATCGTGATCGGCTGCGGCGGCGTCGGCCTCAACAGCGTGCAGGGGGCAAGGCTGGCGGGCTGCGCGACGATTATCGCGGTGGATCTCGCCGACCCGAAGCTGGAGGCGGCGCTGCGTTTCGGCGCGACGCACACGATCAATCCGCAACGCGACGACCTCGGCGCGCGGGTCAGCGAGATGACCGGCGGCCGCAAGGCCGATTACGTATTCGTCACCGTCGGCGCGAAATCGGCCGTCGAACAGGCCTTCGGCCTCATGCGCCGGGGCGGCGCGACGATCATCGTCGGCATGCCGGCCGCCGGCGTCACGACGAATTTCGATCCGGGCTGGCTCGCCGCCGACGGACAGCGCATCGTCGGCTCGAAGATGGGCTCGGCGCGGGTGCGCATCGACGTGCCCAAAATGGTCGAGCTCTATCAGCAGAAGCGCCTCAAGCTCGACGAGCTGATTTCGGGGCGCTATCCCCTGGAGAAGATCAACGAGGCGGTGGATTCGGTGCGGCGGGGCGAGGCGCTGCGCAATGTGATCGTGTTCTGACGCGACATGGGGGGCGTGGGCGGGAGCCATCGCTGTCAGAGGTCGCGCTGCCATCGCCGTGCTCGCTGTCAAGGTCAAGCCGCCTTCGGCGGTCGCTTCGCCAAGGCGAATGCAAGAGCATTCGCCGGGCTCCGCGAACCTTGACGGCTCCGCGCGGCGATGGCGTTTGGCATACATGTCCCTTTGGTGACCGACGCGGCCAAGGGCCGCTCGGACCACCAAAGGGACATGCAGGCAATTCGCCATGCCGACGAGACGCAGTCACGCCGAAGGCGCCGAAGCGAAGCGGAGGAATCGCGCAGCCCGGACAAATGCTTCGCATTTGCCTAGACTTGACGGCGGCTCGACGGCGTGGCCCCCGGCCATTGTCCCCATCCGAACGATGCGCCACACTCGCCCCCTCCTTCACGACAGGACCCCCATGAAAATCGCCGCCCTCAAGACCTTCGTCGTCGGCAATCCGCCGCCGCGTTTCGGCGGGCGCTATTTTCTGTTCCTCAAGCTGACGACCGACGACGGAATCGAGGGGGTCGGCGAGGTCTATGCGGCGAGCTTTGCGCCCAAGGCGATCGTCGCGATGATCGAGGACGTGTTCGAACACCACATCCTCGGCGCCGATCCCTTCCAGATCGAGCGGATCTGGCGCAACGTCTATGGGCGCGGCTATTCGATGCGGCCGGACATTTCGCTGATGGGCGTGCTGTCGGGCCTCGAAATGGCGCTGTGGGACATTGTCGGCAAGGCGCTCGGCAAGCCGGTCTATGCTTTGCTCGGCGGCAAGGTGCATGAGCGGCTGCGCAGCTACACCTATCTCTATCCGCGCGCCGAAGAGGGCGACGCCTATGACGATCCGGCGGTCTACCGCGACCCCGACGCCGCCGCGGCGCGCGCGCTCGACTATGTCGAAATGGGGTTCACCGCCGTGAAATTCGATCCGGCGGGGCCTTATTCGACGCTCGATCCGCGCCAGCCGAGTCTCACGCGGCTCGATCTTTCCGAGGCCTTCTGCAAGCAGATCCGCGCCGCGGTCGGCGACCGCTGCGATCTGTTGTTCGGCACGCATGGCCAGTTCACGACTTCGGGCGCCATTCGCCTGGCGCGGCGCATCGAGGCTTACGATCCGCTGTGGTTCGAGGAGCCGGTGCCGCCCGAAATGCCCGAGCAGATGGCGGAAGTCGCGCGTCAGACGAAAATCCCCATCGCCGCCGGCGAGCGCCTGACGACGAAATATGAATTCGCGCGGCTGCTCGAATTGCGCGCCGCCTCGATATTGCAGATGGCGCTGGGGCGCGTCGGCGGGTTGCTCGAAGCCAAGAAGATCGCCGGCATGGCGGAAGCCCATTACGCGCAGATCGCGCCGCATCTTTATTGCGGCCCGATCGAAGGCGCCGCCAATATCCAGCTTGCCGCCTGCAGCCCCAATTTCCTCATCCTGGAGAGCATCGAGACCTGGAGCGGCTTCCATGCTGAAATATTGAAGAAGCCGATCGTCTGGGAAGACGGCTATGTCATCCCCTCCAACGAGCCGGGCCTCGGCGTCGAGCTTGACGAGGCGGTGGCGCTGGCCAATCCCTATCTCGGCAAGGAGCTGCATCTCGTGCCGACCTTCGGGCCGGTCGGGCCGCGCGATTGACTTGCAGCGTCGGCGCCGCCCCTCATCCGGCCTTCGCCTAAGCGAAGGTCGGATGAGGGGCGGCGCAACCTCTCCCATCACCCGCCGACCAACGCCCGCGTCAACGGATGCCCCGGATCGGTCAGGCCCTCGACGACATCGAAATGATGCCGCTCCGGCTCGACCACCATCGCCATCCGCGCGTCAAAGCTGTTCCACATCTCGACCAGCAGCCGGCTCTGGCGAAGGAATTCTGAACGCTCGGCGCCGCCGACCCAGCACGTGACATTCTGGCGCGGGCGCGGCGCCAGCAAGGCGGGGCTTTCCGCCTGCGCTTCTTCCCAATCGAGACGCAGCACATCGTTCATGTCCGCCGCCAGGAACGGCCGGAGATCATGCAGGCCGGAGATCGACATCGTGCGCGCAATTCGCGCCGCCGTCGCCTCGCCGAGCGGCGAGGCGCGGCAGAGGAGGCGCGTGACGAGGTGGCCGCCCGCCGAATGGCCGCAGAGGACGACTTCGCCGGCAACCTCCTTCGCCGCGCCTTCGACCGCCGCGGCGATCTCTTTGGCGATGTCGCAAATCCGCGCGTCGGGACACAGCGTGTAGGAAGGCATGGCGACGGCGAAGCCCTGGAGCAGCGATCCCTCAGCCAGATGCGACCAGGAGGATTTGTCGAACGCCATCCAATAGCCGCCGTGCACGAAGACGACGAGCCCGCGCGGACGCCCTTCGGGATAGAACAGATCGAGCCTGTTGCGCAGCGCCGGCCCATAGGCAAGGTCGATCTTCGCCCGCCCGGCGCGCGTCAGCGCCTCGCGAAAGGCGGCGGCGCGCTCCAGCCAGCGCTTCGGGTAGGCCGCTCCATCGGGGATATAGGCGGCGTTGGCGTAGGCCTCGTCCCAATCGGCGATCGGGTACGGCCCGCTCACAATTCGGTCCTCACCTGCCAAAGCTCGGGAAACAGCACGACGTCGAGCATCCGGCGCAGATACGATACGCCCGACGTGCCGCCGGTGCCGCGCTTGAAGCCGATCACCCGCTCGACGGTCGTCACATGGTTGAAGCGCCAGCGGCGGAAATAGTCCTCGAGGTCGACCAGTTTCTCCGCAAGTTCGTAGAGCTCCCAGTAGCGCCGGGGGTCGCGATAGACGCTCGCCCAAGCGGCGCGCACGCTATCGTCGGCGACATGCGTCGTCGCGACGTCGCGATTCAGCACCTTCTCGTCGATCGCAAAATCGCGCCGGTGCAGCGCCTGGATCGCCAGGTCGTAAAGGCTCGGCGCCTGGCGGACGGCCTCCAGCCGCGCCAGCAGCGCGGCATCGTGTTCGTGCGGGCGCATCATCGCGGCGTTCTTGTTGCCGACGAGATATTCGATCAGGCGATATTGATAGGACTGGAAGCCGGAGGATTGCCCGAGCTTTTCGCGAAACAGCGTATATTCGCTCGGCGTCATCGTGCGCAGCACGTCCCAGGCCGAGTTCAACTGCTCGAAGATGCGCGAGAGGCGCGACAGCATCTTGAAAACGGTGCGCAGATCGTCCTCGGCGATCCCAACGCAGGCCGCGCTCAGCTCATGAATGGCGAGCTTCATCCAAAGCTCGGAGGTCTGATGCTGGATGATGAACAAGAGTTCGTCATGCGCGGCCGACAGCGGCTCCTGCGCGTCGAGCAGCCGGTCGAGGCGCAGATAGCCGGCATAGGACATGCGCCCGCCAAAGCTCATCTGAGCGCCGTCCGCTGCGGGATCGAAAGGGGGTTCGGTCATGTCGGGTCGCTCGGGGTTGAAGGGGGGCGGACGCCGGCGAAATGAGTGACATCGCGACTTGGCGTTCTCGACCTGGAGAGGTCGGGCCACGCCGCCGAGCCGCCGTCAAGCGGCTTCGCCGCTCCTCCGCTTCGCTTCGGCCCTCCGGGTGACAGCGTCTCGTCGGCGCGGCTTCTTGCCACCATGTTCTTTTGGTGAGCGAAGCGGCCTTGTGGCCGCTTTCGCTCACCAAACGAACATGAAGGCCAAACGCCATTGGCGCGCGGAGCGGTCAAGGCCCGCGCAGCGGCCGCCGAAGGCGGCTCGGCCTTGACGGCGAGCACGGCGATGGCAGCGCCAGCCTCGACCGTTTCAATCATAATGTATCCCGCTCACGTCACCGCATGGCGCTTGTTATAGCGCGGTTCGCGCCACACTTCTTCGCGAATGCAACCGGCGAGGATTTCGGCGGCGTCCCAGACGTCGGCAAAGCTCAGATAGGCCGGCGCGAAGCCGAAGCGCATGATGTCGGGCGCGCGGAAATCGCCGATCGCGCCGCGCTCGATCATCGCCTGCACGATGGGATAGCCCTTGTCGAAGATGATCCCCACCTGGCTGCCGCGCAGTCCGTCCTCGCGCGGCGTGACGATGACGAGTTCAGGCAGCAGCGCCTCAACGCGCGCCATGAACAGACCGGTCAGCGCCAGACTCTTGCGCCGCAAGCTCGCAATCTCGACGCCCTCCAGCGCGTCGAGCGCCGCCTCGACGCCGCGCATCGAAAGAACCGGCTGAGTGCCGCAAAGGAAGCGCCGGATGCCGTCGTCCGGGCGAAAGTCCCTGTCGAAGGCGAAGGGCGCGGCATGGCCCCACCAGCCCGACAGCGGATTGTTCGCCTGCGCCAACAGCCGGCGCGCTGCCGCCAGGAACGCCGGCGAGCCGGGCCCGCCGTTGAGATATTTGTAGGTGCAGCCCACCGCGAAATCGACGTTCTGCGCATCGAAGGCAAATTCGATCACGCCGGCCGAATGGCAGAGGTCCCAGACGACCAGCGCGCCCGCCGCATGGATCTTGCGCGTGAGGTCGGCGACGTCGAGCAGGCGGCCGCTGCGATAATCGACATGCGAGAGCACGACGACGGCGACGCTTTCGTCGATGAGGGCTTCGATCGGCCCGTCCTGGCCGATCAGCCGGCGGCGCATCGGGCGCCCCGCCGTCGCCATCGCGCCCTCGAGGACATAGAGGTCGGTCGGAAAAGCGCCGGCCTCGGCGACGATTCCATCGCGATCCGGCCGCAGGCCGATCGCCGCATGGACCGCCTTGTAAAGATTGATCGAGGTCGTGTCGCAAACGACGGTCTGGCCCGCCCCCGCGCCGATCCGCGCGCCCAGCCGGTCGCCGAGCCTGGCGGGCATGTCGAACCAGCCCGCGCTGTTCCAGCTCTTGATGAGATCGCGCGCCCATTCCTCCTCGATCGTGCGCGCGAAAAGCGCGGCGGCGGCGCGCGGCATCGGCCCCAGCGAATTGCCGTCGAGATAGATGACGCCCTCGGGCAGGATGAAGCGATCGCGCAGCGCGCGCAGCGGATCTTGCGCGTCGAGGGCGAGACAGGCCGCGCGGGAATTTGGCGGATCGGCGGCGGTCATCGGCGGCTCCTCACGGCAATGGCTTCGGCTCTCGCTCATAGGCGGCCTGTTTGAGCGTCCCGCCCGCCCTTAACAACATCCGCGGGCGGCCGGCGTCAATCGGGCTCGAGGAGGCCGAAGGCGCTGACCAAAGCGACGACGACGATCGCCAGAGCGATTTCGGCGATGCTGTCGATCTTCAGCGCCGCGACGGCGCGGCCGGTCCCGTCCTTCAGGCGCGGGACCAGGACATAGCGATTGAAGAGGGCCGCCGCGATCATCGCCAGGACGAGAAGGATCTTGGCGGCCAGCAGCGTCTGATAGGGCGAGGCGAAGGGGATCGGCGGGACGTGAAGCGTCAGGGCGACGTTGACGAGGCCGGTCAGCACGACGATCGTCACGATGAAATGTCCGATGGCCGAGTAGCGCCGCGTCGCCAGCAAGGCCTCGTGTTGCAGCGCCGAATCGCCGAATCGGTTGAGGCAAAGCACGAAGGGAACGAGGCCGCCAGCCCAGGCCCCCGCCGCCAGCAGATGCAGCGCGTCATTGACCCGGTGCAGCGCCCCGACCGACCCGCTCTGCATGATCGCATGGCCGGCAAGGCCAAGGCTCGCCAGCAGCAATGCCGAAGCGGGCGCGACAAAGGCCCAGCGGTCGTGACGGCCGAGCGCGAGGGCGACAATCAAAATGACGAGGAGGCCGAGGCGCCATCGCCAGACCTCACCGAACGCCGTGTCGGTAAGGACGGCGGCCAGCCTATGGGGATTGACGACGTCGCTCCATCCCTCGCCCATCGATCCGGCTTCCAGAGCGAGCCACGCCAGCGCGGTGAGCGCCGCGACGACGATCGCGACCGCCGCGAGGCGCCGTATGGCGCCGGTCAAATCGCGCGCAAGGCTGGCCGGCGCCAGCGCCAGGACAAAGGCGCTCGCGCCGAACAGCGCCATGGTCGCGCCGAAATGCAGGAGGCGGCAGAGCGCGAGCGCGGTCAGCATGGCGCTTGTCGCCTCGGCAGCCGGCCGAGAAAACGACGCGCGTCCCCTCCCCCCGTGTGGGGGAGGGGTAGGGAGGGGGGTCGCGCCGACCCACCGGCAAGATAAATGTGTCGCGCTCCGATAGGCCGGCGCGACCCCCCACCCCGGCCCTCCCCCACAAGGGGGGAGGGAGAGGCGCTCGTCGCCCCCCTCACATCTTCATCCCCTTCATGGCATCGTCCGGCTTGGCCCCGCCCGGGCTCGCGTCGCCGACGCCGCCGACTTCGAAGGTGACCGAAATGCTTCCGGCATGTTCGAAGGTGAGGTCGGCCTTGACGCTCTCGCCCTTCTTCAACTGCCGCTTCAGGCCGGTGAACATCACGTGATAGCCCTTGGGCGACAGCGCGACTTCGCCATTGGCCGGAATCTCCAGACCGGACGGCAATTCGCGCATGCGCATGACGCCATTGTCCGAGCTCATCTCATGGATCGAGACGGCGCCGGCAAAATCGGCGGCGCCGCCGACGAGCCTGTCCGCCGTCGCGCCGTGATTGTGGATGACGAGGTAACCGACGGCGACGGCCGCGCCCTTGGGGGTGGCCCGCGACCACGGCTTGTCGATGGTGATGTCGCCGCCGGTAAATTGCTGGGCGAAGGCGGGAAGGGCGGCGAGCGACAGGATCGCCGCAAGGACGAGGGAGGGAAGGCGCGCCATGATTTTATCCTTCAGGGGTGGTTGCGAAAAACTGAAACGAGCGCCGGAGCCGCTCACGGCGCAAGCGTGAAGTTGAAGCTGCCCTGCGTCTTATGCGTATCGACGGACACCGCATGCCACGTCACCGTATAGACGCCGGGCTTCAGGGGCTGCGAAACGGGCGCGATCAGCACGCTGTCGTCGGCGGGATCGACGCTGGGCTTGCCAATCGGCGCCGCGACGCCCGCCTCGCTCGCCAGCGCGACCCCCGAAAAGCGCGGTTCGACGCCTTCGCTGAACTTGATCCTGATTTCCTTGGGCGAGGCCGTCACCGTGCCGCCGACGGCGGGAACCGCGGTCTTCAGCAGAGCATGGGCGGAAGCCGCCGAGGCGACAAGCGCGAAGGCGAGTCCGGCGACAAGTCCTATGGCTGGATTATGCGACATCATGAGCGTCCTCCGAACAGGGGTTTGCCGAGAAATTGGTTGGGGAACATGTCGTCGAGGAAGAAGTGCAATTCGCCGACGATTCCGACATGGTTACCGCTCGCCGGGTTGATCGGAATCAGCGCTTCAACGGCGATCTGCCAGGAATCGGCCATATAGATCAGGCCGGGCTGAATCGTCCCCGTCGTGACCGGCCCTCCCAGCGGCACATTGCCGACCGGCGTCTGGAACGCGAACTCGGTGATCGCCACCATATGTCTGAGGAAATCGGGACCGCCGACCTCGCTGATGTTGGCGTTCCTATAGGGCAGGCTGTACTGCGCCGTGAAGCCCCAGTTGAACACGGTCGGATTGAGCGCGACGTCAAGGCTCGCATCGCCGAAATTGTCATAGGAGATCGAGGACGTGTGCGCCTCGCTGGGCACGGACAGGCTGAATTCGGCCGTCACGGCGAAGGGCCGCAGGATATTCAGGCTGGTGGGCAGGTCGCCGAAGCCCTTGCCGATGTCGATCGTCGGCGAGAAGGTGTTGAACGGATCGGCGAAGCCCGTCGTGCCTGTATTGGCCCATGTCGCATCGAGGCCGACCGACGCCATGAATTCGTGCGGCTCGTCGCAATAGAACATGTATTTCAGTTCCGTATCGAGATTTCCCCAGCCATTGCCGCCAGGATTGAGCCAGGTCTTGCCATAGGTGACCGACAGTCCAAGATTTTCCACGATGGTCTTGGTGTAGCTGAACGACGCGTCGAACTCCCGCGCGCCGCCTGAATTGCTGGGAATATAGGTCAGGGTCGGCAGCGCCAGTTCGTCGCTGACGCCGGGATCGTCGATGGCGAGAGTGGCGGGGAACACGCGGCTGCCGCATATGGCGTGAGCGAAGGCCGGCGAGAACGGCGCGATGGCCGCGGCGGCGCCGATGGCGCCGGCGAGGGCGGAGGAAGTTCTGGAGAACATGGATGTCGCCTTGATCTGAACAGAAGGGAGGGAGGCGAACGGCCTCGTTCACGAGGCGCGGCGCGTCACGGCTTTTCAGGTCAGGCGGAAATCGGCGGCGCGCGCGGCTGCGCGGAGGCGGCAAAGCGCGGCTTGGCGATCCCCGCATCGGCGGGAATGCTCAGCGAGTGCGAATAGCTCGAAAATATCGCGGGAATGGCGTGGCTGGCCGCAACAAGCGCGGCCAAATGGCCGGCGGCATGGCAAAGCGCGCAATCGTCGCAGCAGCCATGCGAATCGTGGGACGGCGATCCCGGCGCGGAGCCGTCCTCATGCAGGCAGAGCGCCACATTGGGGCCGAGCAGCGCCTTGAGCGCGCCGAGCGCCGCCACCGCGTCCGCCTCGCTGTGGCTCGCCATCGCATTATGGCTGGGCGCCGAGCCGAGCTGCAGGACCAGCGCGAGGATGGCGATCCAGGCGACGAAGCTCGAACGCGCCAGGCTCGCGGCGCGGCCGAGGCCGCCGCGTCGGACTTTCGATCGATGGTCCCCGTCAGCCACGCGGCCGTCCTCTGGCTTCGCGCGAGGCTACTCCGCGGCGGCCGTTTTGTTAAGGGCTCAAAGCGCTTCGGCTTTCGGGCGGCGGGCGCCACGCCGCCGAGCCGCCGTCAAGTCTAGGCGAATGCGAAGCATTCGTCCGGGCTGCGCGACTCCTCCGCTTCGCTTCGGCGCCTTCGGCGTGACTGCGCCTCTTCGGCGTGGCTATTTGCCTCCATGTTCCTTTGGCGCGCGAAATCGGCCTATGGGCCGTTTCGCTCACCAAAGGAACATGGAGGCCAACGGCCATCGGCGAGCGGAGCCGTCAGGGTTCGCGAGCTCTTGCGAGCGACCGCCGAAGGCGGCTTGACCTTGATGGCGAGCACGACGATGGCAGCGCGACGTAGAAGAATGAGGCGCCCTCCTCCACCGTCATTGCGAGCGAGGCCGCGGCGACCTAGATAGGCGTCGCCTTCACCTCCAGCTCGTCGTAGCGCTTGAACTTGTAGAACGCCACCGAACCGATCCAGCTCAGCGCGAAAACGCCGATAATGACATAGCCGAGCACGCCAAAATTTTCGTTGATCGCGCCGATCGCGCCCCAGAAGCCGCCCCCGCCGGTGAGGCCGAGCTGGTCGCCGATGAGGTTGAGCGCCTCCAGGCCGCCGATCAGCACGGCGACGAGGACGGAGACCGCCGTGATGGTCATGTTGTAATAGAGCTTGCGAATCGGCTTCATGAACGCCCAGCCGTAAGCGCCAAGCATCAGCACGCCGTCGGTCGTGTCGACGAGCGACATGCCGGCGGTGAACAGAGCCGGGAACACCAGGATCGTGCTGAGCGACATGCCATTGGCCGCCTGGGTCGAAGAAATGCCGAACAGCGCGACTTCCGTCGCCGTGTCGAAACCCAGCCCGAACAGGAAGCCGATCGCCAGCATGTGCCAGCTCTTGGCGACGAGCCGGAACAGCGGACGAAAGATGCGGGACAGAAACCCTCGGCTATTGAGCAGGATGTCGAAATCGTCCTCCGCGAAAGGTTCGCCGCGCTTCACCGCCTGAAAGATGCGCCAGACCGAAATCAGCACGAGGATGTTGACGAAGGCGATGGCGAACAGGAACAGCGCCGAGGCGCTGGTCCCGACAATGGCGCCGACCGCCTTCATCGAATCGAAGCGCGAGGTGAGTTCCGAGGCGGCGAAAGCGACGCCGACCGACAGAAACGCCACCACGGCCGAATGGCCGAGCGAGAAGAAGAAGCCGACGCCGACCGGCCGCTGGCCCTGCTGCATGAGCTTGCGCGTGACGTTGTCGATCGCCGCGATGTGATCGGCGTCGACGGCGTGGCGCAGGCCGAACGTATAGGCGAGCAAGGCCGTTCCGAGCAGGAGCGGCCGATCGGCCAGGGCGATGAGCGCCCAGAGCCAGATCAGGATATTGCCGCCGATCAGCACGGCGTAGATGGCGATCAACCGGCGGCGCAGATCCGCGCCGCCCTCATTCAATACGCTTGAGACGATTCCAGGCATGGCGCCCTCGCATGCTGTTGGAGGAAAACAGCACGATCGCGGGCGCCGCCGCAATAGAGACAAACCATCGGTCACCTCGCCCGAGATCGGCTGCACGAAACGGACGAATGTTTCTCACTCGCCGCGCGATGGCAGGTCTCCTGGCTCGCGGGTCAACGACGGACGCCGACCTTCCCGGTTTCCCAGTGGTCATAAGTGGCGTCGTCTCACCGCTTACAGTTGCGGGGGCAGCCGCGGCTTCGAGCGCCTTCGCTCTCACCGCGTTCCCTTTTGATCCCCGAAGGGAACCATCGAGGGGCAGGCTAATGGAGCGGAGGGGGATAGGCAAACGGGGGTGTGGGGGCGGGTTGAAATTAAGAAGGCAGTATTTCCCAGCGATCTTCATACGGGATTGCGTCTTTGAAGCCAAAGCCGGGGTTCGTCGTTTTGTTATTCGGGCGTGCGAGGCGATAAGCCTTTTCCAAGCTATTCGCCTCGTTTTGAGTAAGAACAAAAAAGAGATCCGGCTCCCGCTTGTTTGGCGCTTGCGCCAGCGGAGCAAGGAGCACCAGAATATAGAATAGTCTTTCGCGAGTTCCCTTTGGCTTTACGAGCCAATCGTATTTTCCCGACAATCCCTTCACGTCTACCCAAAAAAGCTCTCCGCTAGGAGCTCCCACCATTAAATCTGCAACCGGTGTGTTATTCCCGATTGTGAACGCCACCGTATTGCCGCGTCTCACCAGTTCGGCGGCGGCTAAGAACTGCGTGGCCCATTGCGTGCGGCGTCGCTTTACGGAGGACGTTATCGTTTCAAGAGCCATGTCACGCTCGCTTTCTATACGTCCCGCGCTTCGCGAGCTTCGGCTCCAATCCGTCGGAAAACACTCCGAAGCCCATGTTTTTTGCCTGCTTTTTGGGAGTATCGAGGCCCGTTTTGAGCGGCGAAGGCTCGTTTGAGCGTCGTAGCCGTGCTGGACGCGTGCGTTTTCGTGCCTTTCAGAGTCGATCTGCCTCGGCGCAGCGCTGCCATCGCCGTGCTCGCCGTAAAGGCCGAGCCGCCTTCGGCGGTCGCTTCGCAAGAGCTTCGCGAGCCTTGACTGCTCCGCTCGTCGATGGCGTTTGGCCTGCATGTCCTTTTGGTGAGCGATCGCGGCCCGTGGGCCGCATCGCGCACCAAAAGGACATGAAGGCAATTTGCCACGTCGACGAGACGCAGTCACGCCGAAGGCGCCGAAGCGAAGCGGAGGAGTCGCGTAGCGACTTGACGGCGGCTCGGCGGCGTGGCCCCGGGAGAAGAGATAGGCTGATCGTCATTTAATTTCCGTTCCTTAGAAACAATTTCTGGACATTCCGGTTTTTCCGTCGCATCCTTTCCGACATCAAGGCAGCGACAGGAGGCAGGACGATCAACAGCAACGAACCGTATATCCGAGAACGCGTTTCCAAGTTTTTCCGACCTTAACCCCTTGATATCCCATATCCCGCCCAAGGAAATGCTTGGATAAAGCTTGGAAAATATTTGGACGAAGGATTTCAGTTGTTTATAACCTATTGATATCAAAGGGACTCGAAAATCGCCCTTCGCTCATAATCACGCTGAACCCCGTGCAATCCAAGGTTCTTCCAAGATGAGGCCGACCCCTCAGAACCCCAGCGCCTGCGCATTGACGCTCGCCTCGAGGCCGCCGTCGACCGGCAGATTGGCGCCGTTGATCCAGCGCGCGCCGTCCGAGCACAGGAACAGGATCGCCGGCGCGATGTCGGAGGCGGTTCCGGCTCGCCCCACCGCCGAAATGTCGGCATCGACCCGCGCGTCGCCGAACACGGCGCGAAACTCGCGCAGGATCGGCGTCGCCACCGGGCCCGGACTGACCGCGTTGAGGCGGATGCCGCGCGGCTTGAACGGCGCCTGCAGAGCGGCGCGCTGCGTCCACAGCAGCAGCGCCTCCTTGGAGACGGGATAGCCCTCGGCGTCGTTGACGACATAATTGCCGACGATCTCCGGCGCGTCGGGAAAGCCCTCGACGCCGACCAGCGCCTTGGCGCGTTCGAGATTGGCGCGCCAGCCATAGCCGGCGATCGAGGCGACGTTGACGATCGCCCCGCCCTCGCGCAGCAGAGGCGCGACGGCCAGCGACAGCGCGCGCAGGCCGTAGAAGTTTATGGCGAGCGTCCTCGCCGCCCCCAGCGTGCCCGAAACGCCGGCGACATTGCACAAAGCGTCGAAGCGCGGCGGCAGATGGGTGACGATCTCGGCGACCCCGGCGCAGCTCGAAACATCGCCTTCGATGAAGGACGACATCGGCGCGGCGGGCGTGTTGAGGTCGATGCCGATGACCTCGGCGCCGAGCTGGGCGGCAAGTTCGGCCGTGCGGGCGCCGATGCCGGAGGAGATTCCGGTGATGACGATCGTCTTGCCGTAGAGCATTTTCAACTCCTCGTTTCACCTTCGTCGATGCGCAGCCAGCGGCCGACCGGCAGCAGGCGCAAGCCGAGCCGATTGTCGACCCAGCCCCACAGGCCCTTGGGCAGGAACAGAGCGAACAGCAGCGCCGCGCCGCCGAGGCCGACGAGATACCAGACGCCCGTCGCGCCGAACCAGGCCTCGATCGCAAAGAACAGGATCGCGCCGAGGATCGGGCCCTCGAACGTGCCGAGCCCGCCGACCAGCACCATGAAGATCATGTAGGCGGTCCATTGCACGCTGAAATAGGTTTTGGGCTGGAAGGTGATGGTCGTGGCGAGCCATAGCGCGCCGGCCAAGGCGACGCCGATCGCGGCGAGTACGAAGATGATGCGCTTGGTGCGCATCACCCGCACGCCGACCGCCGCCGCGGCGTCCTCGTTGTCGCGGATCGCCTGGATCGCCGCGCCGAGCGGCGAGCGCAGCAGCGCGAACAGCACGCCGATCAGCGCGACCATGCCCCCCAGCGCCGTCCAATAGGTGAGCGCATGGCGCGTCTCGGCGCCATAGGCGTTGAGCGCGATCAGCGACGTGCCGGTTTCGCCGCGCACCAGCGTGTCGAGATTGACGAGGAGATGGGCGAGCGCGGCGACGACCCACATGCCGATCGCGAACTCGCCGCCCTTGAGGCGCAGCATGAAGGCCGAGATCGGCAGCGCGAGGACGCCGACCAGCAGAGCGGCGAGGACGAGCGCGGGATAGACGCTGATTCCGGCATTGGCGAGGCGCACCGCGCCATAGGCGCCAAGGCCGAAGAAGGCCTGCTGGCCGATCGACACGAGGCCGCCATAGCCGGCCAGCGCATTCCAGGTGACGGCGAGGATGATGTAGATGAACAAGGTCGTCAGCTTGTCGATCGCATTGGCGTCGAACAACAAAGGCCCGGCGGCGAGCGCGCCGATCAGCGCGAGCGCGAACGCGACGGAGCCGATCGACAGGCCGGTCCAGCGTTCGACGCGGATGGCGCGCCCCTGGCTCATGCGCGCCGCCGTCGCAAGTTGAGGATCAGCGCCCCGCGCCCGCCAAGAAACAGCCGCCCGAACAGGACGGCGAGGAATATCGCATGGCCGGCGATGAAGAAGCCCTGCGGGTTGATCTGCGCGCCGATGTTTTGCGCGACCCCCAGCACGACGCCGCCGATCAGCGTGCCCCACAGCGAGCCGGCGCCGCCGATCACCGCCGCCTCGAAGGCGAAGATCAATTGCGGCGCGCCGGCGTAGGGATCGAAAGTGGCGCGCATCGCCAGCGCCGCGCCGGCAAGCCCGACCGTCGCCATGGCGATGGCGGCGGCGGTGGCGTTGACGCGGCGCGCATTGATCCCGACGAGGCCGACCGTGTCGGGGTCCTCGGCGGTGGCGCGGATCGCCCGGCCAAGCGGCGTATAGGACAGGAACAGTTGCAAGCCGCCGAGCAGCACGACCGCCGTCGCGAAGATCAGCGCCGAGAGCTGGCCGATGTCGATATCGTCGGTGATCGACCAGGAATCATAGGAGAACGAGCCGATATAGGGCGCGAGCGAGCGCGTGTCGGCGCCGAATTGCTCGAACAGCAGATTGTCGATCACGATCGACAGGCCGAAAGTGCTGAGGATCGGCACGAGCAGGCCGGCGCGCATGCTGCGCTCGAGGATGGCCCGCTGCAGCGCCCAGCCGATCGCCGCCATCGCCGGCAGCACGAGGATGAGCCCGAGGAAGGGCGATATCGCAAAACGGTCGGCGAGCACAAAGAGGGCGAACGCCGCCAGGATGGCGAGGCTGCCATGCGCGATATTGATAATGCCCATCACGCTGAACATGAAGGAAAGGCCGCAGGCGATCAGAGCGTAATAGCCGCCGAGCAGCACGCCCTGGACGATCTGGTTGAGCCAAATCACAGCGCGGCCCTCGCGGGCGCCTTGTCGAGCCCGAAATAGGCCTGCGTGACCTCTTCGCGCGTGAAATCGGCGGCCTTCCCCTCCAGCACGATCCGCCCTTCCAGCATGCAGATCACGCGGCCGGCGACCCGGAGGGCGCGGGTGAGATCCTGCTCGACGAGCACGATCGTCGTGCCGGAGGTCAACAGCGTCTGCAGCGAGGCGTAGACGCGCTCGACCGCGAGCGGCGACAGGCCGAGCGAGACTTCGTCGAGCATCAGCAGTTCGGGATTGGTCATCAGCGCGCGCCCGATCGCCGTCGCCTGCTGCTCGCCGCCCGACAGGGTCCCCGCGCGCGCCTTGCGGCGGGCTTTCAGGTTGGGAAAGGCCTCCATCACCGCCTCGATCGTCCAGGCGCCGGGGCGGCCGGCGGCGCGCGCCAGCGCCAGATTCTCCTCGACGCTCATCCCAGCGAACAGGCGCCGGCCCTCTGGAACCAAAGCGATGCCGAGGCCGACGCGGGCATGCGCGGGCGCCTCCGTCACGTCGGCGCCGTTGAACAGCACGCGGCCGGCCGTCGCGCGATGCGCCCCGGCGATGGCGCGCAGCAGCGTCGTCTTGCCCGCGCCATTTGCGCCAATGAGGGCAATCGTCTCGCCGCGCTCGATGGCAAAATCTATCCCGCGCACCGCCTGCAGGAGGCCGTGGCGAACGTCGAGCTGCTCGACGGTAAGGAGGCTCAATGGACGCTCCCGCCGAGATAGGCCGAGATCACCGCCTTGTCGGCCATCACGGCGCGCGGATCGCCGTCGGCGATGATGCGCCCGGCGTCCATGCAGATGAGGCGCCCGGCCACTTGCAGCAGAAGATGGACGATATGCTCGATCCACACGATGGCGATGCCGCCGGCGTGCAATTGGCGGATCGTCTCGACGAGTTCGCCCGCCTCGCCGTCGGTCAGGCCGCCGCCGATTTCGTCGAGCAGCAGGACGGAAGGGTTGGCGCCGAGGGCGCGGGCGAGCTCCAGCCGCTTGCGGTCGAGCAGGCCGAGCGTTTCGGCGCGCCGATTGGCGAGCGGCAGCATGCCGCACAGGGATATCGCTTCGATGGCGCGGCTATTGGCTTCGTCGCGCCGCAACCGCCCGCCGTTCGTCGCGGCGACGAACACGTTTTCGAAGACGGTCATGCCGTTGAACGGCTGCGGGATCTGGTGGGTGCGCGCAATGCCGAGGCGGCAGCGCTCCGAGGCCGGCAGGCTTGTCACATCGGCGCCATGGAAATGAATCGTGCCCGATGTCGGGGAATGGGCGCCGGCGAGCACGCTCAGCAGCGTCGTCTTGCCCGCCCCATTCGGCCCGACGATGCCGACCGCCTCGTTGGCGCCCAGCGAAAAGTCGATCGCCTCCAGGACCACGAGCGCATTGAAGCGCTTGTGGATCCCGGAGGTCGACAGGACGGGGGAATCGGCTTGCCCCGTCACGGCTTGCCTGTCGGCGGCACGATCACTTCTGGTTGTAGTCGACGAGCTTGGCCTCGATCGGCACGTTGGGATCGGTGGCGTGTTCGGTGACGAGGAAGTCGAGCTTGAACTTCGAGCCGGCCTTCGCCTTCACCCATTGCGCGCCGATGATCGGGCCGGGCGAAATGTTGGGGAAAGGCCCCGAAGTGAAATCGACCTTGCCGCCCATCGTCACGGTGTTGAGCGAGCCCAGCGACTTGGCGACGCCATCCTTGGCCTTCGGATCCGCGCTGGCTTTGAGCGCGGCGATCCCCGCATCGAACAAAGCCATCGTGGCGCCGAGCTGCTGGGTCCATTGCTTGCCCGAGGACTTCTCGTAGCCGTCGGCGATTTCCGGGCCGGAGACGCCGGTCAGCGAGGATTTATAGGGAAACGCCTTGTGCCAATAGGCGGCGCTCGAAAGGTTGAAGCCGAGATCGCCGAGCGAATCGACCTGGCTCGGGAACAGGCCAGTTTTGGCGATCTGCGCGATTTTCACCATCTTCGTATAGCCCTGCTGGGCGGCTTGGCGCCAGAAGGCGGCAAAGTCGGGCGGGATCGGGAAAGTGTTGAAGATCTCGCACTTTTCTTTCTTGAAAGTGGCGATCTGCGCGGAATAATCCGTGGTTCCGTCCTCATAGGGGCCGGGATCGACGATCGTGAAGCCCGCCTTGGCGAGAGCCGGGGCGAGATTTTCGCGGATCGCATTGCCGTCGGCGTCGTTGGGATAGAGCACGCCGACCTTCTTGTTGGTCTCCAGGCTGTTCCACAGCGACACATAGGCCTTGAAGAATTCGCCGCCGCCAAAGCCGAAATGATAGGTCCATTTGAACGGCGAGGGCTGGCCCGGCTTGCCGCCGCGCCCGAAATACCAGGCTTCCCAGGGCATCACGGTCGACAGGCACGGCACGCCGGCCGCCTCGCAGGCGTCGGCGACCGGATTGATGGTCTCGGGCGTCGAGATCGGCAGCATCAGGTCGACCTGATCAGAGTTGATGAGCGTCTTGGCGAGCTGGCTCGCGCGAGAGGGGTCGGACTGGGTGTCGCGGTCGAGAATCTGGACCTCGTAGGTCTTGCCGCCGACCGTCAAGCCGCCGGCGAGCGCCTTGCGCGCCAGTTCCAGCACATAGCCGTCTGTCTCGCCAAAGCCCGCCAGCGCGCCGGTGCGCGGGCTGATGAAGCCGATCTTGAGAACATTCTCCGCCCCCGCCGCAAAGGCGCCGCGGCCGCCAAGGCTCAGCGCGAGCCCGCCCGCGCCCGCCGCGGCGAGCAATTGGCGCCGCGAAGGCCCGCCATTGACGCCCGAAGGCCTATTGCCGATTGGTTTACTGAGCATGTGTCTCTCCCTTTTCTCGGTCGTTACGGCGCTTTGAAGCGCTTTTATCAAACAGGATAGGCGCCCACGGCGATGGCGCGGCGCTTGCGGCCCGTCATTTACCGTTGCGCCGGGGATGTGGCAAATGCCGGCTTCACTTCGGCCGGCGGCTTGGCGGGCGCGTTGGAGATTGCCGCCGAACCCCGCCGACAACAAGCCATATTCGGCGCCATCGGCGACCCGATAGGTTTCCGTCGCCGCGCCTATTCGATCCGGATCAGAAAAGGAACGCGCCGCGCGGCCGGCAGCGACTCGAACCGGCCCATCAGCTCCAGGCTTGGCGCGACCGATCGGCGAAGATGACCCTCCAGCGCGGCCATCGCCTCGCTCAGCTGGCCGTCGATCAGATGTTGGAAGATCGCTTCATGCTCGGCGAGCAGCGTCTCCATTTCCTTGGCGTCGCGGTATCGCTTGAACGTGTCGTGCGTGGCGATGAGCGGCAATTGGCTTCGCCGGATGGCGTCGCGAAGCTGCTGGTTGTGACATTGGAGAATCGTGTCGACATGGAGGTCCTGCTCGAGGCCTTTCACGATCCCCGCGGTGAGGCGAATTTTGCGCGCCTTTCGCAGGCGGTCGCGCTTGGCGACGAGATCCTTGAGCGCCAGGGCGCCCATCGACTGGCTCAGGGCGATCGGCTCCAGCAGCCATCGCATCTCGAAATGCTCGAACATCGATTCGCGCGTCAGCGGGCCGGCGTACCAGCGCTGATTGAGGCCGTGCGTGACGAGCCCGGTGCGCTCGAGGCGCGCGAGCACCTCATGCGCCACTGTCCGGCTGACGCCGTAGGTCGCCGCCAGCACGCTCTCGTTGAGCTGGAAGCGCCCGTATGGCAGGCAGGAGGCGATCTGATGCTCGATGCGGGAATAGATGCGCTTCCTCTGGTTGCGAATGGCGAGGTCCTTGCGCAAGGAATCGGGGAGCCGCAGCCCGGCGGCGGCCAGATCGAGCCGCACCGGCGCCTTGCCGTCGCCAACCAGAAAGCCGCGGCCCTCGAAGCTTCGCAGCAGGCCGTCCTCTTGCAGGCGGCGGAGCGCTGCGCCGGCGGGGATGCGGCTTGAGCGAAAGGCGCGCGCCACCGCCGCTTCCCCGAGGATGAGGCCGTCGGGAAACTGACCATCGGCGACGTGCTGGCGCAACACGCGATAGATGGTCTCATAAAGCGGCGGCGAACCGCCCGCGCCATGCGGTTCAGGAGAGGCCGTCATTTCGTCCCGCTCCAAAAAGGGCTCCCTTGCGGCAGGCTTGGCGATGCGAGCCTAGCACGAGGAAACGAATATTGCATTCGATATGCGCTTACTCTATGGTTGCGCAAGATCGATGCGCCGGCCGATAACAGCCGTAAAGCCATCGTGTTCAGGGAGGATAGGATGCGTTCTGCTCGTCGTCTCATCGGTTGTTCGGCTTTGTTCGGCCTCGCGCTGCTGTCGGGGGCAGCGATGGCTTCCGACAACAAGATCGCGCTGATCCCGGGCGGGCCGCATCCCTATTTCAAGCCCTGGGAACAGGCCGCCGCCGACGCCAAGAAGGATTTCGGCATCGCGGCCGTCGATTTCAAAGTGCCGACGGACTGGAAGCTCAATCTGCAGACCGAGCTCATCGAGAGCCTGGTCGCCCAGGGCTACAAGGGCTTCGGCATTTTCCCCGGCGATGCGGTCGGCATCAATTCGACGCTCTCCGAATTGAAGGGCGCCGGAATCCCCGCAGCCGCCCTCGCCGGCTGCGCGCAGGATCCAACCGACGCCGCCTTTTGCCTTGGCACCGACGTCTATCATTCGGCCTATCTCGGCACGAAAGAGCTCATCAAGGCGATGGGCGGCAAAGGTAATGTCGTGCATCTGGCCGGGCTGCTCGTCGATCCCAACACGACGCTGCGCGTCAAGGCGGTCGAGACGGCGGTGGCCGAGACCAATGGCGCCGTGAAACTCTTGCAGACGGTCGCCGACACCGACGCGCAGGAAGCGGCCGATCAGAAGATCAACGCGCTGCTCGCCGCCCAGAAGGACCAGATCGGCGGCATGATCGCCACCGGCTATATCCCCTCGGTCGTCGCCTCCAAATCGCTGCGCACGCTTGGCGACAAGCGCATCAAGTTCATCGGCATCGACGACGATCCGATCGTGCTCGACGCGATCAAGGACGGTTTCGTATCGGGAACCATGGCGCAAAACCCTTATGGACAGGGTTATATCGGCGCCTATGTGCTCGATCTCCTGGCGAGCGGCGGCTGCACGGTGAAGGCGGACGCGCCCTGGATCAAGACGCCGCAGACCGCGCATTTCATCGATTCGGGAACGCTGGTGATCAGCACGGCCAACCTCACGTCCTATAAGGACGACCTCAAGAAGGTCACCGCCGACATCCAGGGTAAGTTCAAGAGCACCTACTTGACTTGCAAATAGGCGACGGCTGACGGAAGCGGGTTTCGCGTGTTCCCTCCCCCCTTGTGGGGGAGGGAGAACGGCCCGAATTTTTCATTGAGTCTGACGCCGCCCTGGATAGAATTCGCCATGACCGACGAAGCCCTTAGCGACACGCCGGCGCGGCGGCGGATTCATTTCGGCGTCGTCTCGGGTCAGGTCGGTCTCGTGCTGATCATCGCCGGCTTCTGGACCGTCTTTTCCCTGCGCGCGCCCGGCTTTCTTTCCTCCTTCAATCTGTTCACGGTCGGGCGCGCGCTGGCCATCGACATCGTGATCGGTTTTGCCCAGATGGTCGTGCTCGCAACTGGCGGCATGAACCTCTCCGTCGGCGCGATCGGCGTCTGCGCCGTCATGATGGCCGGCTATCTCATGCAAACGCTGGGCCTGCCGGTTCCGCTCGCCATCGCCGGCGCGCTCGCGCTCGGCGGCGCGCTCGGCTGGCTCAACGGCTTCGTCATCACGCGCACCGGCGTCAACAGCTTCATCATCACGCTGGCCAGCGCCAATCTGTTCTCCGGCGCCATGCTGATCGTGACCAAGGCGGTTCCCCTCAACGCCCTGCCGCCGGAGGTCGGCGCTTTCGGCAAGGCGCGGATCGCCGGCTTCGTCTCGCCGCTGCTGCTGATCGCCGTGGCGATCTGCGCGGTCCTATTCATCCTCTACCGCTATTCGGCGCTCGGCCGGCGTATCCTGGCGGCCGGAGCGAACGCCCGCGCCGCCGCGATGTCGGGCGTGCCGGTCGGCCGCGTCGTCACGATCAGCCATGCGCTGTCGGGCGTCCTGGCGGCGATCGCCGGAATGATGGTGGTCGCCCATCTCGGCGCGGCTATGCCCTCGGTCGGCGGCGACGACTGGCTGCTGCCCTCCTTCCTCGGGCCGGTGCTCGGCGGCACGCTGCTGTCGGGCGGCGCGGTCGCAGTCGTCGGCACGATGCTGGGAGCCTTGCTGGTGACCACGATCCGCAGCGGCCTGCTGGTGCTGCAGATAGGCAATTTCTGGCTGCAGCTTTATCTCGGGGTGATCCTGCTGCTCGCCGTCCTCGTCGACCGCTATCGCGCGCTTTACGCCGAGCGCCACGGGATCGCGCGATGAGGACGCGGCTCCGTCGCCTGCTTCTGGTCGAATGGTCCGGCCTTGCGGCGGCCATCGTCATCGGCGCCGGCGCGCTCGCCGCCATCGCGCCCAACTTCCTCACCGAATTCAACCTCTATGTGATGCTGCGCAGCCTCAGCGTGCCGCTGCTCGTCGCCTTCGCGCAGATGATCACGCTCGGCGTCGGGCAGATGAACATCGCGGTCGGCGCCATCGGCGGGTTGGTGGCGATCGTGTTTGGCGGGATGATGGAAGTCTATGGCGTCCCCCTGGGCCTGGCGGTCCCTCTCGCGCTGGCGATCGGCGCGCTCGGCGGCCTCCTCAACGGCCTGCTGATCGTGCGCACGGGAATCAACGCCTTCATCATTACATTGGCGACCGCCTCCGCCTTCACCGGCATCAATTTCGGCATTACCGGGTCGATCCCGTTCTACAAGATGCCGCCCGCGCTGAGCGCCTTCGGCGATCAGCATTGGAGCGCAATGCCCTATCTGCTCGTCGCGCCGCTCATTGTCGCGGCTTTGCTCGGCCTGTTCTTTTCGCGCATGGCGCCGGGGCGCCAGCTGCTCGCCTTCGGCGGCAATCCGCATGCGGCCGAACTCTCCGGCATTTCGCGCGGGCGCGTCGTCATATCCGCGCATGTTCTGTCGGGCCTCCTCGCCGCCGTGGCGGCGGTGCTCGCCGTCGCGCAACTCGGATCGGCGCAGCCAACCATCGGCGCCGACTGGCTGCTGCTGTCCTTCGCCGCGCCGATCATCGGCGGCGCCGCGTTGACGGGGGGCTATATATCGGTGCTCGGCACGATGTTCGCGGTATTTCTCATTGGGCTCATCCAGAACGGCATGGTGCTCGCCAAGGTCGATCCCTATTGGGTGCAATTCGTGCTGGGCGCGCTGATCCTGGCCGCGGTTGGCCTGAACCGATGGCGCGCCGTCAACAGCGGGATGGCCCAGATATGAATCTCGTCATCGAGGCCGTCAGCAAATCCTTCCCAGGCGTCAGGGCGCTGGACAGCGTCTCGCTCGATCTGAAGGCCGGCGAAATCCATGCGCTGATGGGCGAAAACGGCGCCGGCAAATCGACGTTGATCAAGATCGTCACCGGCCTCTATCGGCCCGATTCCGGCCGCGTGCTGCTGGACGGCCAGCCGATCGCCTTCGGCTCGCCGCGCGATGCGCTGGCGGCCGGCGTCTCGGCGGTTCATCAGGAGCGCAATCTCATCCCGCGTTTCTCGGTGGGGGAAAATATCCTGCTGGAGCGCCTGCCGACCAAAAACGGCCTCGTCGATTACGGCGCCGTCGAGCAGGAAGCGCGCCGCTATCTCAGCCTGCTCGACCGCGGCATCGATCCGCGCGCCGAGGTGCGCAATCTGTCGGTCGCGCAGATGCAGATCGTCGAGATCGCCAAGGCTTTGTCGCTCGAAGCCAAGATCCTGCTGCTGGACGAACCGACCGCCTCGATCACCGAACACGAGACCGCCGCGCTGTTCAAGCTGCTCAGGCAATTGCGCGGCGACGGCGTGGCGATCGTCTTCGTCAGCCACAAGCTGGAGGAAGTTTTCGCCATCGCCGATCGCGTGACGGTGCTGCGCGACGGCAAGAATGTCGCGACGGGCGCGCCGATGACTGAGATGACGCGTCAGAAGCTCGTCTCGCTGATGATCGGGCGCGAAGAGCGCGTCGCGCAAATGGGCGAGCGGCCGGTCGATGCGGGGCAGATCGTCTTGGAGGCGAAGCGGCTTTCCACGTCGCTCGGCCATCGCGAAATCGATCTTGCCCTCCATCGCGGCGAAATCCTCGGCCTCTACGGTCTTGTCGGCGCCGGGCGCAGCGAATTGGCGCGCGCCATGCTTGGCGGGGCCAAGATTTCCGGCGGCGAGCTGCGCATCCGCGGCGCGCCCGCGCGCATCCGCGACATGCATGAAGCGTTGACGAAATTTCGCATCGGCTATGTCAGCGAGGATCGCAAGCAGGAGGGCCTCATCCTCATGCATTCGATCAAGGAGAATGTCGCCATCACGATCTGGACGCGCCTCGCCGGCGCGCTCGGCCTCATCAGCCCGGGCGCCGAGACGCGCGCCGTCGCGCCGTTCATCAAGCGCCTCGAAATTCGCGCGCCCTCGCTTGACCGGCCCGTCGGCAATCTCTCGGGCGGCAATCAGCAGAAGGTGTCGATCGCCAAATGGCTGGCGGCCAACGCCGACATCCTCATCATCGACGAGCCGACGGTCGGCATCGACATCAAGACCAAGACCTATCTGCACGAACTGATCGGCGAGATCGCGCGTGAGGGCGTATCGATTCTGCTGATCTCCAGCGACATGGCCGAAATGATCACGCTGGCCGACCGCATCCTCGTCATGCACGGCTTCCGCCTCGTCGGCGAAGTCGCCAACGATCATCGATACGAGACGACCAGCCAGGCGATCATGGGCGCCATCCACGCGGTGGAGGAAGTGGCGGGGTAGCGCTTCTGCGTTGCGGCCACGCCGCCGAGACGCCGTCAAGTCGCTACGCGACTCCTCCGCTTCGCTACGGCGCCTTCGGGGTGACCGCGTCTCGTCGGCGCGGCTTCTTGCCTACATGTCCTTTTGGTGCGCGATGCGGCCCGCAGGCCGCGATCGCTCGCCAAAAGGACATGCAGGCCAAACGCCATCGGCGAGCGGAGCGGTCAAGGCCCGCGGAGCGGCCGCCGAAGGCGGCTTGGCCCTTACGGCGAACACGGCGATGGCAGCGCGCACGTCAGCAACTCACCGCGCCGCCCACAGCATCCCGCGATGCAGGATCGTGCGCATTTGCGGAACGTCGAACTCACTCGCGACATGGCCGAGCGAACTGTAGAAAACGCGCCCCGCGCCGTGCTTGCGCTTCCAGACGACCGGCATCACGACGCCCTCGACCCAGGGCGCGTGTTCGCCCGAAAAAGTCGTGGTGGCGAGCACCTCGTTGGCGGGATCGACATGCATGTAATATTGCTCGGAACGATAGGCGAAACCCTTCACGTCCTTCATGACGGGATCGTCGGGCCGCGTGATGTCGACGCGATAGTCGATGACGCCGCCGGGATGGGCGACCCATTGGCCCCCGCACATGAAGTGGTAGTCGACGGCGTCGCGAAAGGCGTCGCACATGCCCCCGTGATAGCCGGCAAGGCCGACGCCGTTGCGGACGGCGGCGGTCAGGTTGTCGAGCTCCTCTTTCTCGATCTTCGACATCGTATAGATCGGCACGATGAGGCTCATGTCGGCGATCGCCGGATCGGCGAAGGCTTCCGTCGTATTCTCGATATAGACTTTGAAGCCGTCGCCCTCGAGCATGCCGCCGAGGATATTGGCGCCCTTTTCGGGCTCGTGCCCGCTCCATCCGCCCCAAACGATCAGCGCCTCGCGCATTGCCTATTCCTCCGCTGTTTCCTGTTGTCCCGCGCGCTCCGGCGGCCCTCAGTCGAGTTCGCCCGTCTTGAGCCCGACGGGCAGCATCGCCGGCCGCTCCGGGCGCGTTTCAATCGTCACGAAAGCGCCCGAGTCGGACGAGCGCTGGAACGCCTCCATCACTTCGAGCACGTGAAAGGCGAGCGCGCCGCTCGCCCGGTGCGGCCGGTTCGAGCGGATGGCGTGCGCCATATCGGCGATGCCGATGCTGCGGTAATTGCCGTCGGCATAGGCATGTTCGGTCGCCACGGGCCGCCAGTCTTCGCGCGGGCCGGCGATTTCGATTTGCCCGCCGAAAAAATTGGGATCGGGAACCAGCAGCGAGGCCGTCTCGCCGTAGATCTCAATCGGCGCATGCTTATGCTGGGGAACGTCGAAACTCATCGTGATCGTGACGACCGCGCCGCCGACGAATTCGAGCGCTCCCGTCACATGGGTCGCCACCTCGACGGGAATGCGCGTTCCCTTGAGCGGCTCGCTCGTAATCGACCGCTCGCCGCGCAGCCGCGTCGCCATGCCGGAGACCCGGGCGACCGGGCCAAGCAGGTTGACGAGGTCGGTGATGTAATAGGGCCCCATGTCGAGCATCGGGCCGCCGCCATGGAGATAGTAGAAACCGGGATTGGGATGCCAGCTTTCATGGCCAGGGCACAGGAAGAACGCCGTGCCGCCGATCGGCCTGCCGATCGCGCCCTCGTCGATCAATTTGCGCGCGGTCTGGTGGGCGCCGCCGAGGAACGTGTCGGGGGCGCAGCCGACCCGCACACCCCTCGCTTCGGCCGCGGCGATCAGCTTGCGCGCCTCGGCGACCGTGATCCCGAGCGGCTTTTCCGAATGGACATGCTTGCCGGCGGCGATCGCCCGCAGGCCGACTTCGACATGAGCTTTGGGCACGGTGAGATTGACGACGATCTCGATTTTGGGATCGGCCAGCAGCGCCTCGATCGAGCGCGCCTCGAGACCGAATTCGCCGGCTCGCGCTTCCGCCGCCGCCGGATTGGCGTCGGCCAGCGCCACGATATCAAGGATCGGGAATCCCTTGGCCGCCTTCAGATAGGCCGGGCTGATGTTGCCGCAACCGATGAATCCGATGCCGACGGGTTTCAATCCAAGTCTCCGATGTTCGAGCCGGGCGCGCCGCGATTGGGGGCCGGACCGGTGGTGCCCCACGGCGCGCCATAGAGGTCACGCAAGGTCATCGCCGCCGCCCCGCGCCCCCAGATGCCGTCGCTCCATTCGCGCACGACGATTTCGGCGACGTCGGCGAGGCTGGCCGGGACCAAAGCGGCGACCGTTTCGCGCAGCGGCCCGATGAAAAACGCCGAGGTCGCCATGGTGCGGCCGGCGACAATTACTTTGGGCGGCGCAAAAAGCGTGATGAGGTTGGCGATGGCGAAGCCCAAGGCTTCGCCGGCCGAAGCGAGGATGCCGATGCAGCGCTGATTGCCCTCGGCGGCCAGCTGCAGCAACAGCGCCATGCTGCGGCCGGCGCGAAACGCCGCCTCGTGCTCGGTGCCGCGCAAGGCGATCTCGACCTCGCTGAGCACCGAGGCTTCCGAGGCCCAGGCGGAGAGCCGGCCGCCGCCGCTGCCCGGCGGGCGCACCATCACGTCGCCGAAATCGGGACTGAGTCCGTTGGCGCCGCGAAACAATTCGCCGTTGTGGAGGATGCCGAGGCCGAGGCTATGCTCGACGCTGACCACCAGAAAATCGTTGAGCCCGCGCGCCTGGCCGAACCAATGCTCAGCGAGCGTGACGAGATTGACGTCGCTGTCGATCGAGACGGCGACGCCGAGCCGCTTGGTCAGTTCGGCGCCAAAGGCGATATCGCGCTCGCTGAAAATCGGGCTTTGCCTGCACACACCCGCGGCGCGCTCGACGACGCCGGGCAGGCCGACGCAGACGCCGGCGATCTCCCCCATCGCCAGCTGGGCGTCGCTCACGCAGCGGCGCACGCCGTCCTCGACGAGGTCGGCGATCACCGGCGCCGGCTGACGATCGATGCGGATCGGCAGGGTCAGGCTTTGCAGCACGTCGGCGCAGAAATTGGTGGTGGCGACGGTGATCTGGTCCGGCGCGAGCTTCACGCCGACGACGAAGGCGGCGTCCGGATTGAGCCGCAGCATGACGCGCGGGCGCCCGCGCCCGGCGTCGCGCACCGCCCCGACCTGCATGGGGATGATGAGGCGGTCGTCAAGCAGCGCGGCGGTGATCGCCGAGACGGTCGTGGCGCTCAGTTCGGTGAATTGCGAGATTTCCACGCGCGAAATAGGACCGAACCGGCGGATCGCGTCCATCACATGGAAACGATTGATCGCGCGCATCAATTCCGGGTCGGCGGTTTTCATTGCGTGCGCTGATCCGCGTTCACGGGCTATTTGTTCGGGCGGCGGAATTAATTTCACCCCACCGTCGGGGTGTCAATGGTCGCAACGGCTATTTTATTGGAAACGCAGAGCGTCGCTTGACAGGCGTCGAGAGACAGGACACATTTAATACGCATCGCGGACAAATATAATCAACGTCCGACGCTCAAGCTTTCTCCGTGGGAGGAGACCATGATTTTTCGGAAACTAGCGCTTGCATCTGTTGGCCTCGCGCTCGGCGCGACCGTCGCTTTGGCCGATTCGACCATCCGCGTTCTGCACGTGTCGGACAGCGGCGCCACGGTCGATCTGTGGAATAAAATCGCCCGTGACTTCGAGGCGCAGAACAAGGGCGTCAAGGTCGACATCCAATATCTGGAAAACGAGGCTTTCAAGGCCAAGCTGCCGACGCTGTTGCAGTCCGACGAGCGGCCGAGCGTGATCTATAGCTGGGGCGGCGGCGTTATGCGCGCGCAAGCCAAGGCGGGCTTCCTCGAAGACATCACCGCCGAGGCGACGCCCTGGGCCAACACGCTGAGCGCGCCCGCCGTCAAGGCGTTCCAGGTCGACGGCAAGACGGTTGGCATTCCCTTCGACACCGGCGAGGTCGGCTTCTTCTACAACAAGAAACTGTTCGCCCAGGCCGGCGTGAAGGCCGAGGACATCAAGAGCTGGGACGATTATCTGGCCGCGGTGAAGAAGATCAAGGCCGCCGGCATCACGCCGATCATCGTCGGGGCCGGCGAGAAATGGCCGATGCATTTCTACTATTCCTATCTCGTGATGCGGATCGGCGGCGCTTCGGCGCTAGCCGACGCGACGGCGGGCAAGGACGGCGGATTCAAGGGCGCGGCGTTTGTCGAAGCGGGCAAGCGCCTGCGCGAGCTTGCCCAACTGGAGCCGTTCCAGGCCGGCTATATCGCCACGACCCATTCCCAGGCGGAGGGGATGTTCGGCGACGGCAAGGGCGCGATGGAGCTGATGGGCGAATGGCTGCTCAGCTCCCAGGGCAGCAATGCGGCCGACGGCAAGGGCCAGCCGATCGACAATATCGGCTTGCTGACTTTCCCAACCCTGCCCGGCGGCAAGGGCGCCGCGACGGACACGCTTGGCGGCATCAACGGCTGGCTCGTCACCAAAGGCGCGCCGAAGGAAACCGTCGCCTTCCTCAAATTCTTCAGCCAGGACAAATACCAGCGCGTGGCGGCGGCGACCGGCGACTATATTCCGGTCGTCAACGGCACGGACAGCGCGATCGAAAATCCCGTCGTCAAGCAGATCGCCGGCCAGCTCGCGGTCACGACCTATCATCAGAACTTCTTCGACCAGGATCTTGGCCCCTCGGTCGGACGCGTCGTCAACGACGTCTCGGTCGCGGTGGCGGCCGGCGAAATGAAGCCGGAAGCCGCCGCCGCCGCGATCCAGGACGCCTGGGACCAGCAATAAAATCTTGCAAGACTAGGCGCGTCCCCTCCCCCTTGTGGGGGGAGGGTTAAGGAGGGGGTCGCGCTGAACCATTGGAGTGAGGCGCGACGACTTCTCCGATAGCTTAGCGCGACCCCCCTCCCCGGCCCTCCCCCACAAGGGGGGAGGGAGAAAGAAGGTAAGGCGCGGCATTGGCGATGACCCTGGCAAGCCCCGGCGAGACGATCCGCCGCCCCGGCCGCAGCGGCTGGCTGACGATATTGATTTTCCTGCCGCCGGCGCTGCTGCTGTTTACGATCTTTGTCGCCATGCCGATGGGCGAGGCGGCCTGGTACAGTTTCTACAATTGGAACGGCTACGGCCGACCGGAGAATTTCGTCGGCCTCAAGAACTATGTCTCGCTGATCGGCAACGCGGCCTTCACGCGCGCCCTTGCCAACAATCTCATCATCATCGTGGCCTCGCTGGCAATCCAATTGCCGCTGGCGCTCGGCGTCGCGCTGATCCTCGCCAAACGCATATGGGGCGCGGTCGCGTTCCGGATGATTTTCTTCCTGCCCTATATATTGGCCGACGTCGCCGCCGGCCTGATCTGGCGTTTTGTCTTCGACGGCGATTATGGCTTGGCCTCGGCCATCACGGGCCTGTTCGGTGCGCCGCCGGTCTATCTGCTGGCGGACAAGAACTGGGCGTTCTCGGCGGTGCTGATCGTCATCATCTGGAAATATTTCGGCTTCCACATGATGCTTTACATCGCCGGTCTGCAGAGCCTCGACAAATCGCTGCTGGAGGCCGCCGAAATGGACGGCGCCACCGCCGTCCAGCGCTTTCGCTACATCACGCTGCCGCTGCTCGGGCCGATGATCCGCCTGTCGGTGTTTTTCTCGGTGGTCGGAGCGCTGCAACTCTTCGACATGATCGTGCCGCTGACCGGCGGCGGCCCGTTCGACACCACCAATACGATGGTGTCCTATCTCTATTATTTCGGCATCACGCGCATGCGGGTCGGCTTCGGATCGGCGGTCGGCGTCGTGTTGTTCCTGTTCTGCGTCACTTTCGCCCTCGGCTACCGCAGGTATTTCATGCGCGATGACTGATAGCAGCCTCTCCCCGCCGATCGGCCTGACCCATTCGCCGCCCGTCTCGTTCGGGGGGACGATGCGATGGTTTTCGCGCCGCCCGGACGGCGGCCTCGGGATGCTGGTCCAATATGCCGTGCTCATCGTCCTCGCCAGCGTGGTGCTGGTGCCGCTCGTCGCCACCGCGCTCGGCGGATTCAAGGAGCTCGGCGATTTGCGGGCCAATCCGTTCGGCCTGCCGAAAGTGTGGATGTGGAGCAATTATTGGGACATCCTGTCGGGCGCGCGTTACTGGCAGGTGCTCGGCAATTCGCTGGTCATCGCGCTGCTGACGGTGTTCCTGACGCTCGCGCTGTCGTCGATGGCGGCCTTCACTTTCGCCCATTTGCATTTCTTCGGCGAGCGCTTCCTCCTCAACTACATGCTGCTCGGCCTGCTGTTTCCCGCGGCCACGGCGATCCTGCCGCTGTTCATCAAGATCCGCGACCTTGGCCTCTTGAACTCGCATTGGGGCATCGTTCTGCCGCAGGTGGCTTTCGCGCTCGGCATGGGCATTCTGCTGCTGCGCAACGCGTTCCGCCAATTGCCGGGCGAGCTTCTCGACGCCGCCTTGATGGATGGCTGCGGCTACATCCGCTATTTCTTCTACGTCACGCTGCCGCTTTCGCGGCCGATCCTGTCGACGGTCGCGGTGATCGCCTTCGTTAGCAGTTGGAACAATTATCTGTTGCCGCTCGTCGTGCTCAATAGCGAGAGCCGCTACCCCTGGACGCTCGGCCTGATGGCCTATCAGGGGGAATATTCCACCGCCTGGCAATTGGTCCTCGCCTTCATCACGCTCACCATCTTGCCGGCGATCGTCATGTTCGTGATGGCCCAGAAATATATCGTCGCCGGCCTGACGGCAGGCGCCGTCAAGGGGTGAGCCTCGCATCTGGGGCGCGACCGCTTCTCTCGGCCGTCATTGCGAGCGGAGCGAAGCAATCCAAAGGTCGTGAACTCTCAGGAAAGGTCACGCCCTCTGGATTGCTTCTCAAGGCGAACGCGAAGCGTTCATCCGGGTCCGCTCGCAAGGGCGCCTGATCGCTTCGATCTAAAGTCATCACGCTCGGCATACCGGCGCCGGCCGCATATTCCGGGCGTAAAAAGCCAGCTCGATCGAGATCCAGGCCCCGAACGTATCGCGCAGATGCGGCGTCGCCGCCGGGACGCCGGCCTCGTCCGGCGCGAAATAGCCGATCGCTTCTCCCGCCGCCAGGACGTTGGCCACCTGGGTCTTCGACAGCCCGAATGTTCTGGCGATCTCGGCGCGGCTCGGCGCCGGCTGGCGGTCGAAATCGGCCAGCATGACGGCGAGCGTCGCCGCGGCGGCGCCCTCGCGCGAGCCAAAGAACGCAATGAAGTCCGGCATGCGGTCGGCCGGCGGCGTGCTGGTCAGATAGTCGCGCCCGCCCGACGCCAGGAACCGGCCGATAAAGTCCGGGTCCTCGCGCAGCATTCGCGCCCGCTGCATCTCCGGTTCGAGGATGTCGAGCGCGTTGACGCCATAGCCGAGCCATTGCCTGACGAAAGCGTCCATGCGTTCGGTCGGCGCATAGAATTTCAACCGCCGGTCGGCGCTGCAGCGCCGCACGTGCACGAAGCCGGTAAATTGCAGCAAGGCCAGAATGGTCTTCAGCACGCGCGGGCTGACTTCCTGCCGGCGGGTGCACAGATCGAGCAGCCGGCCATAGGTCGCCCCGCCCTCCGCATGGAGATAAAGCAGATAGCCGACGACGCGCCATCGCGAGTCATGCGAGATCAGTTTGTTGACGAAACGCGGGCTGCGGCGGAAATGGGCGAGCCCGAGGGCGTATTCACGCACGGCGGCCGGGAAAGTCGGCAATGCGGCCAGGCGCGCGGCCTCTTCCATCAGCCAGTCTTTTTCCACCACGGCTATGTTCATGCGTCCCAGATCGTCATGCGATGTCGGCCTGTCCGCCGGCGCGGGTCTGCCGCGCCCCTTCTCCTATCACAGCGCGGCAAAGGGGAAAGGCGCGATTGAACCCTTGCCGGGTAGCCGCGGGAGGCGGCCTGGCCCACTCGAAGCCGACGTTCAGCCGCGGTCGCGGCAAGGCGTCCATTGGTCATATTCTAATTTACGGAAATATTTTCTCGACAAGACGGCTTTTGCGGAACATGCTTGCGGAATCGGGCGCCGCGATCGTCGGCGATTCGCCGCAGCGCTCTGCCCGTAAGCGCCGGCGATAAAAATTATCGATTCGTAACGCCAGACGGCAGCTAACCCATTGGAATCCCTCGAAACGAGGATTTATCCCACGCTATGGACAATCGAATATCAAGGGCTTAGCCCCTGTTGGGCGCGCTGATTCGGCGCCGTTTGCGGCGTTTGGGACCTAAAACACCCTATCTCACGTTATCTGACGTCAACTTGGCGGCCCACGCGCCGGTCGCTCCGGGAGACCTGCCCTGGAAACCTCGCTCTATCTTCCCGTCAAGCGCTTCCTCGAAGGCCTCGGTTTTGCCGTAAAAGGGGAAATCGGCCATTGCGACCTCGTCGCGCTTGGCGCGGACGACAGACCGATCGTCGTCGTCGGCGAGTTGAAGCTCACCTTCAATCTGGAGCTGCTGCTGCAAGGCGTCGACCGCGCGCCGGCTTGCGACGAGGTCTGGCTCGCGGCTCGCCTCTCGCCGCGCGGCAAGGGGCGCGAAAGCGACCCGCGTTTTCGTAACCTGTGCCGGCGGCTTGGCTTTGGGCTGCTCGGCGTCGCCGACAAGGGCGAGGTCCATATCCTCGTCAGCCCCTGCGCGCCGGCGCCGCGGCGGGACCCCCGCCGCCGCTCGCGTCTCGTCGACGAACACCGGCGTCGCCAGGGCGATCCGGCCGCCGGCGGCGGATCGAGGGTTCCCATCATGACCGCTTATCGCCAGCAGGCGCTCGCCTGCGCGCTGGCGATGACGCCGGGGCCGCAGCGGCCGCGCGACCTCAAACCGAGCCTGCCGGACGCCGGCAAGATTCTATTGGACAATGTTTACGGCTGGTTCGCCCGCGCCGAGCGCGGCCTCTATGGCCTCACCGACGCAGGCCGGGCCGCCCTGGAGCGATGGCCCCAGGGCAGCCCGGCAGAATGAGGACGTTACCGACGTAAGGCCGGGTTCAGTGGCCGGCGCGCAGCGTCATCGAAGAAACGCCGCCGGCAAGGTCGAGTCCGGTCTGCGCCTGAACGGACAGGGGCTGCAGGGTGAACGAGCGGTCAAGGCCGCCGACCAGCGCATTCGCGCCTATGCCCGCCCCGACGGTCGCCGAAGCGCCGACGCCGATATAGTCGCCCGCCAGCGCGTGCCGCAGGCGCCCGAGGGTTGGCGCAAACACGTCCCATGCCAGCGTGCCTTTATTGGTCGCGCCGATGTCGAGGCCGAATTTGCTGATCGTGCCAAAATAATGCTCGGTGAAGCCATGCGCGGAAGTGAAACGGCACTCCATTTCCTTGCTGGAAGCGATGATGAGGCCGAGACCCGCGGCGACTTCGCAGCGCAGCGCCCCGACCTTGACGTTCGATTGCGCGGCCGCCGGCTGTGCGGCGACGACGGCAGCGGTTAGCGCGGCGATGCATAAAACGGCGCGAATGCTCATGAAAATCTCCTCGGCTCGGGCCAGCCAATGCCGCCCAGCTCACGACAACGTTTTTTTGCGTGAAAAGGTTCCGCGCGGCAAGCCCCGCTCACGCCTCAACGCCGCAGCGCCTCGAGCACCTTCACGGAGGGACGGCCGTCCCGTTCGAGACCGTTCTTGGCCTCGAAATCGGCGATCGCGTCTTTGGTCTTTTTGCCGACGTCGCCGTCCGGTTCGCCGATATCATAGCCGTGGCTGATCAGCAGCTTCTGCAATTCGCGGGACCCGGCGCGCGACAGGCCCGGATTGTCGGTCGGCCAAGGCGTCGCGAAGGGCCGCCCGCCGGCCAGCCTGTCGGCGAGATAGGCGACCCCCAGCGCATAGGACTCGGAGGGGTTGTAGGAATATATCGCGTCGAAATTGCTCGTGACGAGAAAGGCCGGCCCGTTGAATCCGGCGGGCGCCATGAGGCCCGCCTCGCCCTCGCCGAGCGGGCGGCCGTCGACCCGGGTGAGGCCGCGCTCGGCCCACGTCGACATCGCCGCCTTGTTGCGCCGACCCGACGGTCCCGAATAATTTGGCGGCAGCTTGACTTCGAACCCCCAGGGGACGCCCGGCTTCCAGCCCGATTTGTGCAAATAATTGGCCGTCGAGCCCAAAGCGTCGGCGGCCGAATCGACAATGTCGCGCCGGCCGTCGCCGTCAAGATCGACCGCCAGCCGCAGGAACGTCGAAGGCATGAACTGGGTCTGTCCGAAGGCGCCCGCCCAGGAGCCGTTGAGCCGATCGGCGGCGACGTCGCCATTGGCGATGATCTTGAGCGCGGCCATCAGCTCGCCGCGAAAATAGCTCGCCCGCTCGCCAAGGCAGGCCAAGGTGCTGAGCGATTGCACCAAGGGCCGTTTGCCCATCGAGCGGCCGAAATCCGATTCGACGCCCCAGATGCCGGCGATCACATATCGGCTCACGCCATAGCGCTGTTCGGCCATCGCAAGGGCGGCGCCGTCTTCGGCCATCTTCGCCTTGCCGTCCGCCACGCGTTCGTCGTCGACGAGGCTCGCCAGATAATCCCAGATCGGCGTTTTGAACTCCGGCTGGTCCTTCTGGAAGTCCAGCACTTTCAGGTCGGGCTGAAGACCGCCGAACGCCTGATCCAATGTGGCCGCGGATATGCCCTGGGCCGCCGCCTCGCCGCGCAGCGAAGTGACGCAGGACGAGAAATCGGCGCGGGCGGGCGCGCCGCCGGCGACGACCAGCATCGCGAGGATTTGCGCCGGGAAAAGGCAGATCCGCTTCATCGGCGCATCCCTAGGCTCCCAAAGGCCGGGCGGGATCGCCGCAACGATCCGCGGCGCCGCACGATCAATTCCAGGGTCGCGCGGCGGCCGCCGCGCCTTCGAAAGAACCGATCGCGCGCTCCTCGACCATGGTGAGGCCGATGTCGTCGAGGCCCTCGATGAGGCAATGTTTGCGGAACGCGTCGATCTCAAAGCGCACGGTGCCGCCATCGGGGCCTTTGATTTCCTGCGCGGGCAGATCCACGGTCAAGGTCGCATTCGCGCCGCGCCGCGCGTCGTCCATCAATTTCTCTAGATCCTCGGGAGAAACCCGGATCGGCAGAATGCCGTTCTTGAAGCAATTGTTGTAGAAAATATCGGCAAAATCCGTCGAGATCACGCAGCGGATGCCAAAGTCCAACAGCGCCCACGGCGCGTGTTCGCGCGACGAGCCGCAACCGAAATTATCGCCCGCCACCAGGATCGTCGCCTTGCCATAGGCCGGCTTGTTGAGAATGAAATCGGGATTGGGAGCGCCGTCGTCGAGGTAGCGCATCTCTGCGAACAGGCCAGCGCCGAGGCCGGTGCGTTTGATCGTCTTGAGATATTGCTTGGGGATGATCATGTCGGTGTCGACATTGTCGATCTCGAGGGGCGCCGCAACGCCGGTCATGGTCGTGAACTTGTCCATCCCTGTGGATTCCCTCAAACGGCCGCTGCAACAGCCTTCATCCTGGCGCTCTAGCAAATGTCGGTCCGCCGCGCAAATTGCGCGTGGCGGCGCGAACGGCGATCGCCTCAGGCGGCGGCGACTTCGCGAATTCGTGGATCGGGCGCCGCGAACGGCGCCTTGGCGGCGTAGCGGCCCGTGCAATCGCCGTCGTAGTAGCTTGTTCCGGCGTGGGTCAGCTTGCTCTGCAGATCGAGCCAGATTTCGCCGCCGAGCGAGCGCCAGCGCGCGCAAAAAGCATAATCCTCACTCAAATAAGCGCCGCTTTCCCGATCGATCATGCATTCGAACAAAGCGCAAAGATTGTCGCTCGAGGGCGTCTCGTTGGTGAGCGTGTGGATCGACCTGAACTTGAGTTCGGGGTGGGCGGCGATCAGCTTTTCGAAGACATGGCGCTTGATCAGCTGAAAGCCGGTGCCGGCATATTTTGCGGTGGCGAAGCCGGCCTCGTGACGAAGCTGATCGCCGGCGCATATCTGCCCGACATAGGAAAGCCCGGCCGCCGCCAAAGGCTCGCCGCTCACGGCGCGCTGCGGAAGCGCCCGCCAGTCGATCTGCTTGAGCGGATAGGCGCCGGCGGCAAAATCCTTGTCGAGCCGCAGCAGTCGCACGAACTGGTCGGGCTCGAAGGATATGTCGGCGTCGACGAACATTAGGTGCGTCGCACGAGGATTATCGAGAAAGCGGGAAACCAGCACGCTGCGCGAGCGGGTAATTAGCGCATCGCCGCCGAGCAATACGACGTCCAATTCAAATTCGCCGCCGGCCGCAGCCTGCAACAGCTTCAAAATCGACAGCATATAGCCCTGGTTGACCAAGCCGCCGAAGCAGGGCGTCGCTACGACGATAAAGGGTTTGGACATTCTAGCTGTTCCCCGCGCCGCGAGCGCCCGGTTGGAATCGGCCGCTCGCATCCTCATCGCCGGACGCTAGGCCGCCAGCCTTTCGCCAGCCTTGCCGCAGATGGAAGGACCGGACCGCGACGAGATTCGCAATGACCCGGAATTTCGACGCCGGCGGCCCCCGCCATGCGCGCCGCGCGGGGCCATTTACTGGATGTCAATTTGTCGGGTGTGCAATGGCGGGCGGGTTTCGAGTTCCTATTCATGTCGCGTATTCCAAGAGAATTCCCCGACCTGGCGTCCGGAGTAAAATTCCAGCAGGTCATGGACGAGGTGCGGCGAGCCGAAATGGGTGAGGACAGACCGTCGCTCCAAGGCAGCGAAGCGCCGCATTTCTCCACCAGTTTTCTGACGAGCGCGATATTTTCGACGGCCGACAAGCCGTCATCGACGGCCGGCGGAGGGTCGCATTGGGCGGCGGCGCTCGCCTGGATCCAAGAGCAGGAGGAGGCGACGGCGATTCAGGAATCGCAGCGTCCCGCGGACGAAAGCGCGGAGACCATCCTGGTCGATCTCGGCTTGAGCGAAAACCTCACTTACGATGAAATCACCCAGCTGCGGCGCTTATATATGTGGCGCAACCATCCCGACCGCCTTGGCGAAGCGCAAAGAGAAAACGCGACGCGCCGGGTGGCGATCGCCAACATGCTGCTGGACTGCGCCCAATCGCGGCTTGCCAGGCGCCGAAGAGTATAGACGTCCCAGAAATTCCCCTCGTCCCGATTTTTTCACCTCGCGTTAGGCCGCCAAGGTTAGTGTCACGCCGCCGTCATCCCTCGCGAGAAATTCGTCGCGGCGACATGTCGGTCGAAATTCTCTCATCCATTTGCCCGTCCGCCCTCACTGAACGGTTCGCCATGAGATTTTTAGCAACGCCGGCGCTGCAGACGGCAGTGATCGTTTTGATAGCTTTCGTCGGCATGGTCGGCGGGGTCGAAAGCGTTCAGGATCCCTATATATTGTCCTGCGTTTTGGGGCTGATGGTCCTTGGCCTCAGCGGGATCGGTCTGGCGAGAATCCAAATGGATGCGACAGGCGCCCCAGACGATTCCGCGGGTCGGAGCAGCCTGAAGAAAAGCCTCGAAAACAGAGAGCAGCAACTCGATCGTGAATTGGCGACGATCGCCAGCCTCATCCAATCCCATCTCGACGCCAACGGCCAATATTCTGATTCGCTCGTCCAGGCAGGTCGCAGCTTACCCTCGCTAGCCGGGCCTGAAAAAGTTCGCGCGATCGTCGGCCTGCTGATCGACGCGAACGAGAAGATGCAACGCAGGACGAGCGATCTCTCCAAGAGCCTCGAAAAGTCCCGCTCGCAAGTGGCGGCGCTAAGCACGAAGCTGGTCGAGGCGCAGGAAATTGGAATGCGCGATTCGCTGACCTCGCATGGCAACCGGCGCGCCTTCGACAGCAATCTGGCCAGGGAAATCGCCGAAGCGCGGGCGCAAGGGACGGAATTGTGCCTGATCATGGGAGACCTCGACCATTTCAAGACGATCAACGACAATTTCGGCCATCCGTTCGGCGACCAGGTTCTGAAATATTTCGCCGAGCTCTTGTCGAGACAACCGCTGGACGGCGCCATCGCGGCGCGGCTTGGCGGCGAGGAATTTGCCGTCATTCTCCCGCGCCAGACTCTCCAAAGCGCCCTACGGCTTACCGATCAGATTCGAAGCCGCCTTGAGGGGCAGCAGTGGGTGAACGCCCAAAGCGGGCAGCGGTTCAGCAAGATAACAGCCTCGTTCGGCGTCGTTCGGCTCGGCGAGGCGGACAACGAGGAAACGCTGGTGAAGCGGGCCGATACGATGCTGTATGAAGCCAAGCGGGCCGGCAGAAACCGCATCATCACCGAAGAGGCGGCGTAGCGGCGCAGTCAGGGCCGCTAGGCTGGCCAGGAGCTTCGCCATTGACGCGATCGGAACGCAGCCCGCGCAAGGCGATCGCTAGCGCGGCGAGGTCTTACCCTTTGTCGTTATCGTTCCGCCAGATATTGCCGATGGCGGCGTCGACTCGAGCGCGGCGCCCTTCTGGGACAACAGGACCCAGTGGTCTCCCCTCCTCTCGATCGCGTTGATGCGGCCAAGATCGGGCAAAATGTCGCCAGCCTTGACCTGACGGAATCCAACGTCGCTCTGGATCAACGCCTCGCCATCCGAGACGTCGAGGAGCTTATAAGAGACATGGGGCGCCTTCGGATCGGCGTCGCGCAACGGCGTCAGGACGAGATTGACCGGTTGGCCGGAAGCGATTTTGCTCGGAATCGATCCCGTCGGCGTCGGGTCGATCGGCTGCTCGGCAAGGCGCGCCGGCGGTTCTTCCTCAACGGGCGGCGCGGGCGGCTGCGCGGCTGCAATCGAATGGCTGGGACGGGCGAAGATCGAGAGATATTCGAGACCGGCGATGCGGGGCGGCGCGTCGGTATCGGCAAGCATATAGCCGGCAAAGGCGAGCGAGGAGAAGGCGATCAGCACGCCGGAGGCGGCGAGCATACGATCGCCGTTCGACCCCGCGCCGAACTTGGCGACGGGCGAATGCCGTCGCAGCGGCCTCTTGCGCGAAGCTTTTGCAGCGCCGTCCTCAGACATGATCGGAGCCGGGCCTTTCGCGGGAGGAAAGTCGGAGCGTCAGGATCACGACGATTTTCCAGGCTTGTCCGGCTTGTTGTCGGATTTCAGAGCCGCCGCCAGTTCCTGGAAGGCGTCCACGCTGGGGCCGGACGACAGCACCTGCGTCATCGCCTCGTAGATTCGCGGCACAATGCTCACAGCCTGATCCAGACTGGCGTCGGAACCAGGCTGATACCCGCCCATGAGGCGAAGATCACGTGTTTCCTCGTAGCGCGAGACCAGCGCGCGCAATCTTGCCACCAGCTTTCGCTGCTCGGGCGTCCACCCATAATGGGCAAGACGCGAAATGGACGACAAGATATTGACCGCGGGATATCGGCCCTGGTCGGCGATCGAGCGGTCAAGCACGATGTGGCCGTCGAGTGTCCCGCGAATGCTGTCGGCGACCGGATCGTTGTGGTCGTCGCCGTCGACCAGCACAGAGAAAATGCCGGTGATCGAGCCGCTGCCTTCAATCCCTGGGCCGGCACGCTCGAGAAGACGAGGAAGCTCGCTGAAAACGCTCGGCGCATAGCCGCGGGCCACGGCGGGCTCGCCGGCGGCCAGCGCCACATCGCGGGCGGCATGCGCGAAACGGGTGACCGAATCGATGATGAGAAGGACGGAATCGCCGCGATCGCGAAAATATTCGGCGATCGTCATGGCGGTCTTGGGAGCCAGCCGCCGCATCATCGGACTCTCGTCGCCCGTTGAGACGACGGTGATTGCCGACGCCTTGTTGGTGGCGAGCGTATCATCGAGAAACTCGCGCACTTCGCGGCCGCGCTCGCCGACCAGGGCGATGACCACGGTGTCGAAGTCGGGCGACTGCGCCAGCATCGCCAGCAGGGACGATTTTCCGACGCCCGACCCGGCGAATATGCCGATTCTTTGGCCCGCGCACAGAGGGGAAAAGAAGTCGATCACCCGGATGCCGCTTTTGATGGGATCCTTGACCCGCGCCCGGCGCATGGCTGGCGGCGGCTCGGCGTCCAGCGGCATGATGCGGTCGCCCCGCTCGAGGACTTGGGTCGTGTCGATCGGGCGGCCGAGGGCGTCGATCACCCGGCCCTTCCAGCGGGGATGGGGAGATAAAGAGAGATTTTCCGTCCGGAACGCCCTTGTGCCGATGCCGGCGTCGCAGCGCGAATCGAAAGGCTTGAGGGTGACGTAGCCGCCGTCGATGCGCACGACCTCGCCGATCTGGGCGCGGCCCTCGACGTCGAGACTGACGCATTCGCCGAGCCTGAGGAAGCGCGACAGACCCGCCACGCGATAATGGGACATGGCGACCTCTGTCACCACCCCGCCCACGCGCACCGGCTCCAGATATTTGCGTCCCCAGGCGATGCCGGCTTCGAGATGATCGAGCGCGTTCATAATTCTGGAATCCGTCGATAGGTTTCAGAGGGACTGCGCCGCCGCATCCGCGTCACCCGCCGGAGCCCAGCGTTTTGATGGCGTCGGTCAAGGACGATTCGGATTTTTCGGTTGCCGCAGTGATGCTGTCGAACGCCCGCGACACCGTGATGAGCTTGGTCATTTCCATGATCGGATTGACGTTCGAGGCTTCGACAAAGCCCTGGGCGACGCCATTTTCGGTGAAGTCGAGGACGGCGGTCGCCGGCTTGTCGGGTATGACGCCCGAATTGTCGTAGCGCGTCAGCTTGGCGTTGTCGTCGATCGAAAACAGGCCCAATGCCCCGACTTGGACGCCTTTTTGACTGATCATTCCGTCCCGCGAAATGTCGGGCGGGCCGGACCCGGCTTCGAGCAGGATCGGCGCGCCGCCCGCGTCAAGCACGGAATAGCCATTTAATGTCGTGAGCTCGCCGCTTTCCCTAAGGGTCATGCGGCCATCGCGGGTATAGACGGTGCCGGCCGGCGTCTTGACGCCAAACCAGGCGTCGCCCTGGACCGCCACGTCGAACGGGTTGCCGGTCTTGCTGACGCCGCCCGCCTTGCGGGAAATGAAATCATTGCCGCTGCCGGCAAACGCCACCGTGCTGTCGCCCGCCTTCGCCATCTCCGCCTGGAAGCTGACGCCGTCGGCCCGGTAGCCGACCGTATTCATATTAGCGACATTGGCGGCGATCGTCTGGAGGCGCCGCTCGAGGGCGACCTGTCCGGAAAGAGAGACATAGAGCCCAGACTGCATGGGAAACCCGTCGCATCGCTTGTGAATAGGCTAAGCGAATCGACCAGAAAGCACCCGATCGCGCCGCCCAGACACCTTAGGCATCTCTGACTTGCGCGAAGCTGGTTTGGGCGAGACAGCCTCACACAAGCTCGGCGACGCAGTTTAGGAGGCCACAGCAGGCGTCAGGAGAGCCACTTGAATTTCATCGTCGGTCTGGTAATTGCCGTTGGCTGCATGCTGGGCGGTTACGCTGCGCTCGGCGGTCACCTTGCTGTGCTGGTGCAGCCTTTCGAATTCGTCATTATCGCCGGCTCGTCGCTAGGCATTTTCGTGGTCGCCAATCCTTTGTCGACCATCAAGGACTGCGGCAAGGCAATCGTCGAATCGATCCTCGATAAAGGGCCCAAGGGGCGCGATTTTCTCGATGTCCTCAGCGTGCTTCATGCGCTGATGCGTGAATTGAAAGGCAAGTCGCGCAGCGAGGTCGAGAACCATTTCGAAAACCCGAAGGAATCGGAAATCTTCAAGGCCTATCCGCGCCTGCTCGCGGACCAGGACCTCGTCACCTTCATCTGCGATTATTGCCGCCTCATCATCATCGGCAACGCCAGGACGCATGAGATCGAAGCCCTGATGGACGAGGAGATTCAAACCCTGACCTATGACCGGTTCAAACCGGTTCATGCGTTGAACGCGGTGGCGGACGGACTGCCGGCTCTGGGCATTGTCGCGGCGGTGCTCGGCATCATCCATGCGATGGGCGCCCTCGACCAATCGCCAGAATTGCTGGGAGGCCTCATTGGCGCGGCGCTGGTGGGCACGTTCGCCGGCATTTTCCTGTCCTATGGGGTGATGTCGCCGATCGCCCAGAAAATCAAAGTGGTGCGTCAAAAGCAGTTGCGGTCCTTCGTCCTCATCAAACAGACGCTCTTGGCGTTCATGAATGGCGCCATGCCGCAGGTCGCGGTGGAATATGGCCGCAAGACCATTCCCTCCAAAGAACGGCCCTCAATCGACACCGTTGAAAACGAGACGATTTCCGGCGGCTCGTCGCCCGATGTCGCGATGAAGGCGGCGGCTTAAAGTCATGATCGCCAGAGAACAGAGCGCCTCTCCCGCTCAGCGCAAGAGTCCCGATCCGCTGCTCGATCAGGCTGGATTCGCCGTCGACCGTTTGCCGATGCTCGGCGCCATATTCGACCAGATCGCCGTCGGCCTCACCGAGGGTGTGCGTCTCCTATCCAGGTCGCCGGCGATATTTTCGGTGGCCGAGATAAATACCGACAGCCTTTTCAACGTCTTGGCGGCATCCGAGGGCTCGCTCGGCGCCGTTCTCCATTCTGTCGAACTCGATAGCCGTTCGCTGGCGATCCTTGATCAGAGCTTCGTCATCTCTCTCATCCAGATCCTCCTGGGCGGAGATGCGAGCGAACCCCAGGAACGGTTGGATCGTCCCTATACAAGAATAGAGATGAATCTGGTTCAAAAAATCTCCGAACTGACGGCCAAGTCGCTTCAGAGCGCGCTTGCGGGAATCGTCGAGGCGTCCTTCAGCCTGGAACGGCAGGAGCCGATTATCGATACGACCATTTTAGGGCGGCGCGATGCGCTGGTCGTCACGGCGAAAATCCTTTTCCAGGCGCCTGGCGCGAGTGGAAAAATAACCTTGGTCATCCCGCAGACGGCGCTTCAGCCGGTCCGTCAAAAGCTTTCGCGCGACCCCACGACCGAAGTTTCGACTGGCGATCCACGTTGGACAAGACAGATGCAGACCGGGGTGAGCTTTGCCGAAATTACCGTCAAAGGCATTCTCGAGGAGATCCCGATGACCCTCGGCGAAGTCGCCGCGATCGAGGTCGGGCATGTGCTCAAACTGCGCGGCTCAGGAATGGGTCGCGTCAGGCTCGAATGCGGCGAGCACGATCTGTTTTGGTGCAATCTCGCTCAGGTCGATGGATGCTACACCCTGGAAATAGAAGAGCCCATCATCGAAGAAAAAGATATTCTGGACGACCTCCTGCTGAACTAGGTTTCTCGACGAATTGGGCGCCGGCTGCCGGAAAGAAAATGCGGCATGACAAAGTCCTCGACCCCGCTTTGACCGAAACGAAGAAACGCCGCGGACGCGGCGCCGCTCGGCTCGTTTGTTGAGCCAACGAGAAGGTGAACCCTCCATGTCTGATACCGAAGCCCAACTCAAGCCGCCCGCGCCCGGCGCGGGATCGCGGGAAAATGCCGGCAATTACGACACGATCTTGAAAATTCCGGTGACGGTTCAGGTGGTTTTGGGCTCGACGTCCATGCCGGTGGCCAGTTTGATGAAACTGGGGCGCGGCGCGGTCATTTCGCTGGATCAAAGGGTCGGAGAGCCCGTCAACGTCGTAGTCAACGGGCGCGTGGTGGCCCGCGGCGAAGTGGTGGTCGTTGACGAAGATAATTCGCGCTTCGGCGTCTCGCTCACCGAAATCGTCACCTCATCCAGCGCCGAAGATTCGGCCTGACGGGAGCCCGACGCTATGTCCGTCACTTCCACAGTGCGAATTCCCAGCCCCGCGCGCGCCCTGAAGGGTCGCGACAAGGCTGCGGCCTTGCTGCTCGCCATGGGCAAACCGGTCGCCGGGCGGCTCCTCAAACATTTCGATCCCCAGGAATTGCGCCAGATCACGCGATCGGCGGCCGATCTCGGCGCCGTATCGACGCCCATGCTCGAGGCGCTCGTTGAAGAGTTCTCCTCCCATTTTTCCAAGGGCGTCGATCTGCTAGGCAATGCCGGCGAAGCCGAGCAATTGTTGACCGGCGCCTTTCCGCCCGAGCAGGTCGCCGACATTCTGTCGGACGTTCTGGGCAGCTCCAATTCGAGCATGTGGGAGAAGCTGGTCGGCATTCCCGAGAACGTGTTTGCGGCCTATCTTGCCAAAGAACACCCGCAAACCGCGGCCTTCATCCTTTCCAAGGTGAAGTCGAGTTTTGCGGCCAAGATCTCCGCTCAGCTTCCGCGCGACTTTCGCAACGAGCTGATGCGCCGCATGTTGGCTCTCGAACCTGTTCAGGAAGCGACGCTGCGCAGCATTGAAAATATTTTGCAGGAGGACCTTCTCAATTCCGCCGCGCGTCACAGCGGCGCCAACCCGCATTCGCGAATGGCCGACATCATCAACCAACTCGAGCCGGACGCGATGGAGGATGTTCTCCAGAGCCTGACCCTCGCCAGGCCCAAAGAAGCCGAAATGCTCCGACGATTGCTGTTCTCGTTCGACGACATGCTCAAGCTTTCGGTCAAGGCGCGCTCGACTTTGTTCGACAAGATCCCAACCGAGCGGGTCGTTCTGGCGCTCAGAGGGACGGAAGCTTCGTTCCGCGACGCCGTTCTTTCCTCCCTCACTTCACGCGCGCGGCGCCTTGTGGAGAGCGAACTCGACGACGGGGCCGTCGTTTCGCCGCGCGACATCGCCAAGGCGCGCCGGATGATCGCCGATCTTGTCCTGGAGATGGCCCAGCGCAATGAGATCGAAATCGCGCCCGCGACCGAAGCCGACGCGGCTTAGTCGAGAGCCTGCGCGGAAATGAGCGACCAACCCGACAAAGAAAGTCAAACAGAGAACGCGACCGAAAAGAAGCTCAGCGATTCCATGGAGCGCGGCGATGTGCCGATGTCGCGCGAAGTGGCGCTCGTGGCTTCTTTGGCCTGCATGCTTCTGGCGATGATTTTCCTGGTGCGCGACGGCGTGCATCGGCTGGTCGCCGGGCTCGTTCTTTTCCTTGACGATCCAGCGGGTTGGCGGCTCGACAAGCTCGACGACGCAATGGCTCTCTACAGGGTGGTCCTTACCGAGATTCTTAGCTTTCTCGCGCCAATCGTCTGCCTGTTGGTTATCGGCGGCGTCGTCGCCTCGATGGCGCAGAACACTCCGCGCTTTGTGCTCGACCGCATCCAGCCGAATCTCGGCAGGCTCTCGCCGATGAAGGGATTTTCACGAATCTTCGGCTTGAAAGGATTGACGGAGTTCCTAAAAAGCGTTCTCAAGCTTGGAGCCGTGGGGGCCATTGTCGCCATCGTCCTCAGTGGGGAGCGGGTCGCGCTTGTCAACGCGATGTTTATCGACATCGGCGATCTGCCCGAACTCATTCTTGGCGCCACGACGCGCCTGGTTTCAGCCGTCGTCGTCGCGACGATGATCATCGCCGCCGCCGACGTCGTGTGGGCGAGGATCCATTGGCGGCGCGACCATAGGATGAGCCATCACGAGATCAAGGAGGAAATCCGGCAGACGGAAGGAGACCGGTTGCTCAAGGCCCGCCTTCGCTCCATCCGTCTCGACCGTTCGCGCCGACGAATGCTGGACGGGGTGCCGAGGGCCACGATGGTGATCGTCAATCCGACGCATTATGCGGTGGCGCTGCGCTATGTGCGCAGCGAAGGCGGCGTGCCCATCGTCGTGGCCAAAGGCCAGGATCTGATCGCCCTCAAAATCCGCGAGATCGCCGAACAAAATGACATACCCCTTATCGAAGACAAGGCTCTGGCAAGGTCCCTGTATGAAGTTGTCAATGTCGACAGCATGATTCCTGCGGAATTCTATCGGACTATCGCCGAGATCATTCATTTAATCCAAACTAAAAAGAGCAATTGGCCCATTGTTAGACATGGACAGCGCGCATGACCTTGGAAGCTCAAAGACCTCATTTTGGAGTCTTGGAAAAAATCATTGCCGAGGCGATCGTCGATGTCGCGACGGAATTGCGGTTGGCCGACGTGTCCGACCTCATGCTTTTCATAAGATGCGATCAGACGGCGAACATCGAGGACCTGGTCAATTCGTCGACCGAGCTCTATTTCAAGAATGGAACGTTGAAATACGCGCTGGTGGGCGGGTGCAGCGTGCGCTGGGATTCCTCGCCGACCATCCTGCTCGACATGGAATTTCGCCATGCCGCGGTGAGCGTGTTTTTCAGATTGGTGCTTAGCCAATCTCGCGCGGCCGTCGAAATCATCGATATTTTCTTCGACGAAAAGGGACTCGACCTACAGGGCAAAACCCAAAGGCTGATCGAGGCCGTCGCGAACGCCAAACTGCCGGATCAACGAACGCAATTCCGGCGCCCGGCGGCGTGATTTTGCGCGGCCGGCCGCGGCGCGGTCTCTGGGCGGCGCCGCGCGCCCAACGCCAGCCTGGGGCAAGTTATGTCCGATATCTTCGATTAGGCATCGACTTCCCTGGAGTTCGGCTTTGTCCGCGATCTACCTTCTTCAATTGGCGTCGCAGCAGGCCCAATGGCTGTCGGCGCGCCAGAAAGCGACGGCGTCCAATATCGCCAACGCCAATACGCCGGGATATACGGCCATGGACATTCAGCCGTTCGCTGACGTGCTCGACAGGACGCAGATCGCCATGGCGGCGACGAACAGCGCACACATGCTTCCCGAAGGCAATGATTTCACGGCGACCCGCGCCGAGGCGGTTGATTCCTGGGAGACGACCTATTCCGGCAATTCGGTGAGCCTCGAACAGGAGATGATGAAAGAGGGCGAAATCAACCGCAGCTTTTCGCTCAACACCAACATCAAGCGGGCATTCCACCAAATGCTCATGATCAGTCTGAAGTGATCGACCATGATTGACCCAATGCAAGCGGCTCTGCGGATCGCCGGTTCGGGCATGGAGGTCCAGTCGACGCGTCTGCGCGTCATCTCCGAAAATGTCGCGAACGCCGAATCGACGGGCGCGAGCGCCGGCGCCGATCCCTATGTTCGCAAAACCATTTCATTCGACAACGAATTGGACCGCGCCACGGGCATCCGCACCGTGCGCGTCAAGCGCATCGGCCTGGACGACCAGCCGTTCAAGATGGAGCTCGATCCCGGCAATCCGGCGGCCGACGAGAAGGGCTTCGTCAAAATGCCAAACGTCAATCTGCTCGTCGAACTCGCGGATATGCGCGAAGCCAATCGCTCCTATGAGGCCAATTTGCAGGTCGTCAAGCAATCGGGCGACCTGACGTCCATGACCATCGGTCTGCTGAAGGATTGAAAATGATAGACGGCGTCTCCGCCCTTACAAGTTCTTCCAATTCATCCCTGACTTCTCTCGGCGCGGCGAGCGCGGCGGGATCGAGTTCGAGCGCCGTAGGCGGCGCCGATTTTGGCCAGATCATGAACGAGATTTCCGGCGATGCGATCGGAAGCCTGAAGACGGCGGAGGCCGCGTCGATCGAGGGCCTGCAGGGCACAGCGTCGGTGCACAAGGTCGTCGAATCGATCATGTCCGCGCAACGGTCCCTGCAATCGGCTTTGGCGATCCGCGACAAGGTCGTGACCGCCTATCAGGAAATCAGCCGGATGAACATTTAAGGACAAAACCATGCTTACGCTTGCCATTGCCGCGACCGGAATGAGCGCTCAAGAACAGAATCTCGAGGTCATCGCGAACAATATCGCCAACATCAATACGACGGGCTTCAAGCGCTCGCGCGCGGAATTTACCGATCTGATCTATCAATCCGAGCGATTGATGGGCGTATCCAACCGCGGTCGCGACGCCACGGTTCCCGAAGGCGCGCAGCTCGGTCTGGGCGTGCGCACCGCGGCGATACGAAGCCTGAATATCCAAGGCTCGCTCACCAATACCGGGAACAGTCTCGATCTTGCCGTGAACGGCCGCGGCTGGTTTCAGGTGACCACCCCGGACGGCGCCACGGTTTATACGCGCGACGGCGCCTTTAATACCAATGCGGCAGGCCAGATCGTGACGACGGACGGCTACACCGTCACGCCGACGATCACCATCCCGATCACCGCGACCAATGTCACGGTCAGTCAAACCGGCCTCGTGACGGCGACGATTCCGGGCCAGGTCGCGCCGCAGACGCTCGGCCAATTGACGATCGCCAATTTCGTCAATGAGGCGGGATTGCAGCAACTCGGCAGCAATCTTGCCCAACAGACGGCCGCCTCGGGGCCGCCAACCGTCGGCGTTCCCGGCGACACGAGCTTCGGCACGATCCAGCAAGGCTATCTCGAAGCCTCCAACGTCGATCCGGTGACCGAAATCACCAATCTGATCGCCGCCCAACGCGCCTACGAGATGAACTCCAAGGTGATCCAGGCCGCCGATCAGATGTCCGGCACCATCACCAACATCAGACAATAGCGAGCCGGTGTTATGTCCCCTGACCCAAGGCGGCGGTCGAGTCGAAGGGCATTGGCGAATCTGCTGCTGCCATGCCTGCTGCTGTCGGGTCCGCTTGCGCCCTGGGCGATCCTGCCCGCGTGCGCGCAGGAGCGAACGGTCCCGGCGCCCAATCAGGTCATCTACCCCGGCGACATCATCCGCAGCAATATGCTGACCGATGTCTCCGTCGACGACATTGCGTCGGGCGACGGTTCGCTGATCGATACGCGCGCCGCGCTCATCGGAAAGATCGCCAAGCGGACCCTTTTGCCGGGTCAAGCCATTGCGGCGATCGCCGTCGGGAACCCCAAGGCCGTCGCCAATGGCGCCGAGGTCAAGGTTATCTTTCGCGAGGGCGCTTTGACGATCATGACCTTCGCGCTGGCGCTGGAGGCCGGCGCGGTTGGCGACGTGATCAAGGTTCGCAACACGGATAGCGGACTGACGATTTCAGGAACGGTGCAGCCCGACGGCTCTGTCAGCGTAGGCGACAGCTGATGTGGCGCGTTTTTCTGGTCCTGAGCGTCTGCCTCCTCAATGCCCCGGCCAATGCGGCGGTTCGCGTCAAGGACATCTCGACGCTGCAGGGCGTTCGCGACAACCAGTTGATCGGCTATGGCCTCGTCGTCGGCCTCCAAGGCGTCGGCGACACCTTGCGCAATGCGCCATTCACCGAGCAGGCGATGCAATCCATGCTTGATCGCCTGGGGATCAATGTGCGCGGCACGTCGCTGCGCACCCGCAATGTGGCGGCGGTGATCGTCACCGCCGACCTGCCGCCGGCGGCGGGGGTGGGATCGCGAATCGACGTTACGGTTTCATCGCTTGGCGATGCGACTTCCCTGATGGGCGGAACGCTCGTTCTGACCACGCTGTCAGGCGCGGACGGCGCGACCTATGCGGTCGCGCAGGGGGCGGTTTCCGTGACGGGATATGACGTTGCCGGACAGGCCGAAGTGCTGTCTCAGGGCGTGCCCACCGCGGGGCGAATTTCCAACGGCGCCCTGGTCGAAAAGAGCCTGCCTCCCATTCGAGACGGGGGCGTCCTGACGCTGGAGTTGAAAAATCCCGACTATAAGACGGCGGTGCGGGTCGCCGACGCGATCAATTATTATGCGCGCGAGCGTTTTCACAAACGCGTCGCCTTCGAACAGGATTTCCGGACCATCACGCTGTTCCGGCCCACGGAAATCGGGGTCGCGCGCTTCATGGCGGAAATCGGCGACCTGCTGGTCGAACCGGATATGCCAGCGCGCGTCGTGATCGATTCGCGCACGGGCACCATCGTCATTGGACAAGACGTGCAAATCTCCACCGTCGCGGTGACGCATGGCACGCTCTCGGTTCGCATCAGCGAGACCCCGCAGGTTTCGCAGCCTAAGCCCTTGTCCGACGGCAAGACCGTCGTGACCCCGCAAACCGAGATCGAGGCCACTCAAACGGGCGGCCCGCTCGTCTTTGTCGGGGGCGCGAGTTTGCGCACGCTTGTTGCGGGTCTCAATCGGATCGGACTCAAACCGCCCGGAATCATCGCCATCCTGCAGGCCATCAAGACCGCCGGCGCGCTGCAGGCCGATCTGGTGGTCGAATAAGACCCCGTCAGCCCGGCGCAAGCTGTCGGCTACACTGTGACGCTACCGACTCTCAGGCAGTCCACGCGCAGACGCATCATGTCCATACGCAAACCACTCTTCTCGGGAATTCTGACCGCAGCGCTGATCGCTGGATTCCCTGCGCTTTCGCTCCCGCAGGAGAGCCGGAAGCCGGAAGCCGAGCCGAAAAAAACGGAGGCCGACGCCGGCGACGGCGTGCAACAATATTGCTCCAACATTGGCAACCTTGCGGCCGACGCGCGCATCGCGTGGCAGATGAAGCGTCTCGGCGAGCTCGAGAATCAGGTCAAGCAGCGCGTCGCAGAACTCGAGGCGAAAGAGGCCGAATCCAAAGAATGGATCGGCAAACGCGAGGAGATGATGAAAAAGGCGGAGGACGGCGTCGTCGCCATTTACGCCAAGATGCAACCGGAAGCCGCCGCCGCGCAAATGGCCGTAATGGAGGATTCCATGGCGGTCGCGGTTCTCGCCAAACTCAATCCGCGCGTCTCCAGCGCAATTCTTAACGAAATGGACGCAGGCAAGGCCGCCAAGCTGACCGATCTGATGTCGGGACTGGCCGGCGCGACCGTCGACCGAAAGAAGTCGTAATGAAAAGCCCCGCGAGGATTATTGTCGCCGTCGGTCTGGTTTCGACGGGGCTCGCCGGATGCGCCGCCGATATCGGACGCGAACCGTATATGACGCCGATTGGCAGCGGGTTGACGGCCAATGCAGACCCGGCGATCGCGGCCTACACGCCTCCGCATGGCGGTTCTGCGCAGTCCTTGTTCGTGGAGAGCGGCGCGACGATTTACCGGCAGCAGCGCGCCTCGAAAGTCGGCGACATCGTGACCGTGAACATCTCGATCAACGATCAGGCCACATTGGGCAACACCACCGGACGCTCCACGAGTGCGACCGCCACCGCTCAGTCCGACTGGAGTCTGCAGTATTCCGGGTCATCGAAGAATGACCTGACCTCAACATCCACCTTTCAGGGCCAGGGCAATATAGCAAGATCCGAGCAGATCCAGGTTTCGGTCGCCGCAATCGTCACCGCGGTGCTTCCCAACGGCAATTTGCTGATCAGCGGATCGCAGGAGGTTCGGGTCAACTACGAACTGCGCCTTTTGACCGTCGGGGGAATCGCATGGCCAGGCGACATCAATCGGGACAATTCGATCCCCTATTCCAAAATTGCCGAAGCGCGCATTTCCTACGGCGGCCGCGGAAGGCTTGACGAGGCGCAGCAGCCGGCGTGGGGCCAGCAAATTTACGATCGGTTGAAGCCATTTTGACGCCTTGGCGACGTAGAACGAGAAGGCAGCCAATATGACGACGCCGCCAACCGCCCGCTGTCCGAACCAACAGGCGCTAGGATGAAGCAGCTCGCACTCGCCATGCTGATCGTCACGGCGCTGGCGCTCGCATCGGGCGGACTCTACGGCCTGCGCGTGAACCCCGCGGGCGCTGAACATGTCGAAAAGGACGCCCACGCCGAGGACAAGCCGGTGGGCGTCAACCTCCCCACAGATTCCAACCTCTATGATCTTCCGGCGATTGTGACCAATCTCAGCGCGCCTCAGGATACTTGGATCCGGCTCGAAGCCTCGTTGTTGTTTGACGCCAAGGCGGTGCCGCACCCGGAAGTGCTGGGCGCGCAGATCGCCGGCGACATACTCGCCTTCTTGCGCGCGACTTCCCTCATGCAACTCCAGGGGGTGGCTGGCCTGCAAAACCTGCGCGAAGATCTTAACGAGCGAGTGGCGATCCGTTCGGGCGGCAGCGTAAAGGAAATCGTCATCCGAACCCTGGTGGTCCAGTGAAGCGACTTATCCTCGCCGTTCTGCTGCTGATCGCAACGGCGGCCGCCGCTCACGCACAGACCGTCGATCTCGGCTCCCTGATACCCGGCGGCAACGCTTCGGCGACGGGCCGCATCATTCAGTTGGTCGCCATATTGACCATCCTGTCGGTCGCGCCTGGCCTGCTCATCATGGTCACCAGCTTCACCCGGTTCGTGGTCGCGCTGTCCTTTCTCAGGTCGGGACTTGGACTGCAAAGCTCGCCGCCCAATCTGGTGATCATAAGCCTGTCGCTGTTCATGACCTTTTACGTGATGGCGCCGACCTTCGATCGCGCCTGGGAGACCGGCCTCAAGCCAATGATGGACAATTCCATTACCGAACAAGAAGCCTATGGCAAGGTCACCGAGCCGTTTCGCGAGTTCATGCTGGCGCAGGTTCGCGACAAGGATCTCAATCTGTTCGAAGATCTGTCGAAGGGCAGTTTTCAGATCAAGGATCGCGCGACGATCGACCTTCGCCTGCTCATTCCGGCGTTCATGATTTCCGAGTTGCGGCGAGGCTTCGAGATTGGGTTTCTCGTCGTTTTACCGTTTCTCGTCATCGACATGATCGTGGCGACGCTGACGATGTCGATGGGCATGATGATGCTGCCGCCGTCCGTCATTTCCCTGCCGATCAAGATATTGTTCTTCGTACTGATCGATGGCTGGAACCTGCTGATCGGCAGCCTTGTTCGATCGGTGAACTGAAGCGCTGAGATATTTGCCGGTCGGGCCTTGCATGCGCCGCCGCGATCAGCGCGAACCTATCCGAGGCGCCGGTTTACGAAAACCGTTTCGTCAAAAGGAATAGGCCATGCCCGTCGCGGGGCATGGCCTTGGATTCGAGTCGCAACGATCGGGGGCGTCGATCCAGAAGACGCCCCGATTGGCTGTCGCCGGATTACTGGAAGAGCTTGAGGATCAACTGGCTGCTCTGATTGGCGATCGACAGGGACTGAACGCCGAGCTGCTGCTGTGTCTGCAGGGCCTGCAGGCGGGTCGAAGCCTGGTTCATGTCGGCATCCACCAAGGCGCCAATGCCCGTCGTGTAGTTGTTCGACAGCGCGCTATTGAAGGTCGTCGCATTGGTCAGGATGTTGGACGTCGAGCCGAGCAGGGACGAATAGGCCGTGACCGCGTTCAACGCCGCGTTGACGTCCGTTATCTGCTGCGCCGCGCTCGTCGCCGTGGTGGTGATGTTGGTGAGATTCGTCGTGCCCTGCGTCAGCAAGCCCGCCGGCGGCGTCGTCACAACCTGGACGCTAAGAGATGTCGTCGCGGTGGCTCCCGTCGCGGCGAAAGTCGTCGCGTTGCCGTTGGCGTCGAGCGCGCTATAGGTGGTGGTGGTCACCACGCCGGCCAGACTCTTCGACTGGTCGATGACGCTGCCCGCAGCCGCGGTAATCACGTCCTGCCCATAAGAGAGCGTGTTGGTCGTGGTCGCAAGGGCGGCGATCTTGGCGATGGTGGTGGCGTCGGTGATGCTGGGGTCGACGGTCGTCGTCGACACGCCGCCGCTGCCTGTCAGAGCTTGCGCGGTCAAAGCAACGGTGTTGAACGAAGCGACGCCGGTGCTGCTCTGGTTATAGCCGGCCACGAAGCTCAGGGATGTCTGGCTGCCGTCGAGGAGGTTCAGACCGTTGAAGGACGCGCCGGTGACGGCCTGCGTCAACTGCTGGCCGAGCGCGCCCAGGGTCGCGTTGAGGGTGGTGTAGTCCGCGCCGGTGTTTTCCGCCTCGGTCAGAACGGTCTTGATGCTGTTGATCGTGGTGATCACGTCGTTGAGCGCGGCCGTCGCGGCGCCGATCACCGACTGGCTTTGCGCGAGCGAATCATTGACCGCGCCGAGGACGCCGGTGTCCGATTGCAGGCTTTGAGCGATCGACCAGTAGGAGGCGTTGTCCGCGGCGCTGCCGACCGCCAACCCGGTGGAAATCTGGCTCTGCGTCGTCGCGAGGTTCTGCTGCGTCATATCGAGCGACTGCAGCGCGGTAAGAGCGGAGGCGTTTACGAGAAGTGAGGACATGGGTGTGCTTCCCTAGGATTGAATGACATTGGGGGTGACATTCGGACTCACACCGGTACGGCGAAGCGGCCTGATGCCTATAAGTTCGACTTTGCGAACTTAACTCGCCGTGTATTTCCGCTGAAGCACCGCGCCGTATTGGCCGATGTCGATCAGACAGGGCCACTGTGCATCGGCAGCCTTAACAACTGGTGAAGAACGCCAGCGCCAGCTCGTTCACGGCGGGTATCGTTAACGCTTGGTTGTGATGCCACGCGGCGCCGACAGAGGGCGTTTCCTAGGCCCGGACGCGCCCCGCCCTCCGCCCGTCCGTCAAGACGAACCGCGTCGTCGAAATTCGCGGTCGCGAGCGCGCTATTCAGGGCTGGGAGAGGGCGCCGCAGCTGAAGCAAGCGCAGCCTGTTTCGCCTGGCAATCCCCGCGCAAGCTCCCGCGTGAAGAGTGGGAAGCTAGAACCGGGAACTTCACGAGGAACTGAATGGCCGCGTGGGAACAGGCGCAACATTTATGGAATAATCTGCTCGCGCTTGGAGCAAGGCGGCTCGCCGTTCTGGGCGTGATGGGCTTGAGCGTTTTCGCGGTTATGGTCCTGGCCGGTTATTACCTCAGCCGCCCGACGACCGAAGTGCTCTATTCGGGACTTGATCGCCAGGACGTCGCGGGCATCGGTTCGGCGCTCAAGGAAGCCGGCATCCCGTTTGACGTAAGCGCGGACGGCGCCTCGGTCGTCGTGCCCGTCGGGCAGACGGCGATGGCCCGCATGACGCTCGCAGAAAAAGGCCTGCCCCACAGCAACAGCGTGGGAAACGAGCTTTTCGATAAGCTCGGCTCGCTCGGCCTCACTTCGTTCATGCAGGAAGTGACCCGGGTGCGCGCCATGGAGGGCGAGCTTGCGCGCACGATCCAGATGATGCGCGGCGTCAAGGCCGCACGCGTGCATATCGTCATGGCGGACGAGGGTTCTTTCCGGCGGGCGCGCCAACCCCCATCCGCATCCGTCGTCATCCGAACCGAATCGGCGGACGACCGCAGCACGGCCCAAGCCATTCGCCATCTGGTCTCGGCCGCCCTCCCCGGAATGACGGTCGACGAGGTGACCGTTTTGAATGTCGACGGCCTGCTTTTGGCGTCCGGGTCCGATTCAGCGGACCGGGAGCCTGGCAACATGCTCGCGTTGGAAAAAAGCGTCGCGCAAGACATTCAAGACTCGGTCCGGAAAACCCTCGCGCCCTATCTCAGCCTGCGCAATTTCCAGATCAGCGTCGCCGCCCGGTTGAATACCGACAAGAAGCAGGTGAACGAGACGACCTACGATCCTGAATCGCGGGTCGAGCGATCGGTTCGCGTCGTCAAGGAAAATACGAGTTCGCAGAACTCCGACGGCCAGTCCCCGACCGGGGTGGAACGTAATCTGCCTCAGGCCAAGCCGACCGCCAACGACGCCAAGCAGTCGAACGACCAGACCAAGAAGAACGAAGAGCTGACCAATTACGAAGTATCCTCTAAGACGGTCTCGACCGTCAGCTCGGGGTTCGTCGTCGAAGGCCTGTCGGTCGCCGTGCTGGTCAATCGTCAGGGAATCACCGCTTCGCTCGGCGATAAGGCCACCCCGGAGGCGATCGATAAGCAGGTGAAAGAGATCGAACAATTGGTCTCTTCAGCGGCCGGATTGCGCAAGGAGCGCGGCGACACGATCAAAGTTTCGGTTGTCGATTTTGTCGACAGCGGCCGCGAGCTGGAACCCGTCGAGGGTCCCTCGCTGACCGAACAAGTCATGCGCCAATCCGGCACGCTGGTTAGCGCCGGCACGGTCCTTTTGGTCGCCGTCCTGCTGATCTGGCTGGGGTTGCGGCCCGCGACCAAGGCCCTGCTCGCGGCGCCAAACCCCAATCGTGATGGGCCGATCGCCTTCCTGCCCGACGGCAGCAATACGGCGGTCGGCGATTTTGCGGCCATCGTCAACAATCAAGATGGCAATTCGGGGAACCTTCTGCCCGAGCCGCAAGACGGCGACGACATGCTGCGCGACATTTTGGCCAGAAAGAACAAGAACCCGCAGAAACAGCTGGAGCAGTTGGTCGATTACGATGAAGGGCAGGCGGCGGCGATCCTCAAGCAATGGATCCGCCAGGGAGAAAATGCATGAAGCCTATACCGATCGCCCAATATCTCAGTCAGTTCGGCAGGACCGAGCCAAATCAGAGCGATCGCCCGCAACGAGAGAGCGTATTGCTGAAGCAGCGGGTTCTCTCGACGCCCGCCGACATGGGGGCGCAGATTGAGCAGGCGCTGGAGCGAGGCAGGCAGGAAGGCCTGGCCGCCGCCCGCGCGGAATCGGCCGCCGCTCTCGCGCTGGAGCGGGGCCAGTCCGACGAACGCGCCGCGACCGAGCGGCTTGCCTGGCAAGCCAATGAATATGCTCGGTTTGCCGAGAAAATAGATCTCGCCATGGGTGCGCTCGAGGACAGATTGGCGCAAGCGGTCGCACGCATCCTCAAGCCCTTTCTAATTGAGGCGCAAGTCAAACAGGTCACTCAGGCGCTTTCCGAAAATCTCTCCAGGATATTGTCCAAAGACGCGCCCCCCGCGCTCAAGATCACCGGCCCCGAAGCATTCTTGAACGTGTTGCACGACAAGTTGTCGGCGCACGCCATAGCCGTGGAATATATTTCGACGGACGGGCTCGACGTAACCGTCGAAGCCAATCAGACGATCATCAAGTCCCAGCTCCAAGCATGGATCGACCATCTCGAAGCCATCAAGGAGTGAGGCGCGCCAATGGACGATAAGCACCCCGAGATTATCATCATTAAGCGTCACAGCAGCCATGAGGATGAGCACCATGGCGGCGCCTGGAAAATCGCCTTCGCCGATTTCATGACCGCGATGATGGCGTTTTTTCTGGTGCTTTGGATCATCAACGCAACCGACAAAGACACCAAGACGATCATCGCCCGTTATTTCAATCCGCTGAAACTCGAGGATATGGCCAAGACGACAAAGGGCATCCGACCGCCCGACCCCACCGATCCCGGAGGGACGAAGTCTGGCGAAGGCGTCCCGTCGAAAGCGGAAGAGCCTGCCAAAGGCCCAAAAGAGAACGACAAGAAAGCGGTAGCCGGCGGAACCAATGGCGAAAAAGGCGAAGGGCCATTCGATCTGGCCAATCCCAAGCCTCATCTCTCGGAAGCTGCGCTTTTCGATGATCCCTATGCGAGCCTTGAGCAAATCGCAGGCAAAATGGCTCCGGCTTCGTCGGAGGGCGTCGCCGCCGCGGTTGAGAGCAAAGAGGCGGCCGGTCCCGGCGTCGTCGATCTTGATTCCTTTATCGATCCCTTCAAACCCTTGGCGAGGGGCCCTGTCGCCGATTCCGTCCCCATCACAAGACCGGAGTCGCTGCAACCGGCGGCGCCCGCCGCCCCCAACGCGCTGCCGCACCCTGAGCCCGAAGCGAAGGAATTGCCGCCCGCGCAATCTGCAGCCATCGCCCCGGAGGCCGAACGCCCAGCCGTCGCGACTCCTCCCGAGACGGCCAAGCCACAATTGGCTGAGGCGGCCGCATTGCAAAATGAACTCGCGAAGGAACTGCGTGTTGAGATCCATGCACAGCCAGCTCCGGGGATCGAGGTCGAGGCGACATCCGAGGGTACATTGATCAGCCTGACCGACGAATTCAATTTTGGAATGTTCGCCAGCGGTTCCGCCGAACCGCAAGCGAAGGTGGTGCGAATCATGGAGAAGATCGCACAAATTCTGAAATCGCGTCCCGGTGCGATCGTCGTGCGGGGCCACACCGATAGCCGGCCATACAAATCGGCAACCTACGACAATTGGCGGCTCTCCTCGGCGCGCGCGCAAATGGCCTATTACATGCTGATTCGTGGCGGCCTGGACGAGAAGCGCATCGAGCGTATCGAAGGCTATGCGGATCATCGTCTCAAAACGCCCGCAAAGCCAGAAGCCGCGGAAAATCGCCGCATCGAAATCCTGTTGCGGAAGGAAAAGCCATGAGGGCGCGCTGGCAAATTGCCGCGAGCCTGGCGGCTTGCGCCTTGTTGCTGACTGCATCGGCGCGAGCCGAGGATGCGGCGCAGTCGCCGGTTGAACTGGTGGGCAAACTACAAAACAGCCAGGCTGAGATCGCGCAAGGCAGCTTGGTCGCCTATTCCGCGCAGTTCAGGATCTTGAGAGAAATTTCCGAAGCTCTCTCCGCGACCAAGCCGGAGGTCTGGAAAAATTCGAGAAACGCCCGGGCGGCGATCATCTATCTGCTCAGCGGCGGACAGCCGCATATCGTCGAAGGCTTGCTCAATAGCGGCAATATTTCCAAAGACGATGAAAAATTGGCGAGAGGCGCGCTCGACTATGTGTTGGGACATGAAGCGGAGGCCCGGCAATTATTGGGCGACGTCGATCCCAAATCGCTTGAGCCGTCGCTTGGCGGTCAGATCGCTTTCGTCCAGTCCATCCTGCTGACCGCCGTCGATACAAAAAAAGCGATCGCGCTTCTCGATATGGCCCGTTTGTTGGCGCCAGGAGGGCTCGTCGAAGAAGCCGCCTTGCGGCGCGAGGTCTTTGTCGTTGGCGATATGGCCCACGATGGGGATCGATTCCTTTCGCTTGCGGCGAAATATGCGACCCGCTTTCCCCGGTCGCCCTATGCCGAGAATTTCGTCAAAGGCTTCACCGCGACTTTGATCCGCCTTCGTCTTTACGAAGACGTGGGCAATTTTCAGAAACTGGAATCGGTCGCTGAAAGTCTCAGCCAGGACGACCGCCGCGGCCTCTTTCTGACGATCGCGCGCGCCGCTCTCGTGAACGGCAAGATCGCCATGGCGGACGTCGCGGCGAGCAAGGCGTTGACGCTTGCGCAGGCGGATAGCGCCGACGAGGCGCGGGGAAGGCTCTATCAGAGCGCCGCGCGCAGCGTAACCGATCAGTACGAATCGGGCGTCGTCCAGTTGCAGGGCATCGATTCCAAGAAACTGCCCAAGCGCGACGCGCCTCTTCTTGCGGCCGCGCGGGCGGTGGCCAAGCGTATTCGCGAACAGACAAATCCGCCGGCCGCAGCCGCCGCGCCGCCGACAGCGCCGGACGATTCGGCGGCTGCGACGATCCATCTTGCAGAAGCAGCCTTGTCGAAATCGCAACAACCCTTCAGCGAGGGGGTTCCATGACGACTCTCAGCTTGCCAGCTCAAAGCGTGCCGCAACCCGCAAACAACGCCGCCGCCTCCAACGCTTTCGCCAGCGACCGCAGCGCGGGAAACCAACACGACGCGCCGGACGGGTCGACTTTCGGCGCGTTGCTCGGAGCGCTCGACGACGCCCAGACGCAACCGCCTCGGATCGCCGCGCCCTCTGTCGGAAACGGCGCGACCGTTTCGTCGCTTCCGGCTCAATCCACCGCTGAGGCGTCGCCCGCGGCGTCTTGGCGGTCTGTCTCCGCGGTTCACAATTTGGGATCCGGCGTGCTCGTCGCCATCGACAAACGCTTCGGTTCGGTGGGTCCGCAGGACGATGCGCCGCTCTCGTCCGATACGCCAAAGGCGAAAACGGACAACAGCGCGGCCATGTCCGCGCTGACCAACATCGGATGGGCGGCGCTGATTCTGGGCGCGACGGGGGCAACCGTGGCGCCGCAGACGCTTGCTGCGGGTTCAGCGGCCGCGGCCAAGCCCGCGCTCGCGCCGCATCAGCTCATTGGCGAGGAAGGGCCTGGAGCGGCGACCCAAGCCGCCGCGTCCTCGAGCCCGACGCTCGCCGCCATGCCTTCCGACGCCCAAGCGGCGACAGCCATCCGAGCCGTCGCCTTGAACGCCGGATCGCCTCCGATTGACGTCAAAGTCACGCGAGCGATCACCTATCTCGGCCTCGACCCGACCGCGCGCGAGATCAACGCCGGTCAGGCGGCCGCGAGCCCATCGCCAAATATGCACGGCGACTCATCGGCGATGTCGGGCGAGGGACAATCCAGCGGGAATATGCACGGCGCCGACGGCCGCGGACGTCCGGCCGGCGCCGACGGGGGAACCGGGGGCGCCGAATTGACTTCCGGCGGCGCGGGTGAGACCACACTGGCCGCAAGATCGCCTGGAGTCGCCCAAATCGACGCCGGCGCAATCTGGGCAAGTGGCGTCCCGAATGTCCAAATCGATCAGCTTGGCGACGTTATCGCGGCCGCCGCCGGCGATCTGAATCCCCAAGCCGGCGCGTCGGCTTCCGCAGCGACCACAACGAGCGCCTCCAGCACCGGTCCGGTAAAGGAGCTCGAGGTCCAGTTGAATCCGGCAAGTCTGGGCGCTCTATCCATAGAAATGAGACTCTCCGACGGGAACCTCAACATCACGATCAAGGCCGCGAAGTCCGATACGCTCAAGCTGATCGAGAATGAACGCGGATCGATTTCGGACAAATTGAAGTCGTTGAATTTTTCTGTCGAAACCCTCACCGTCAAGGCATCGGACACCGTCGCGTCGAACGGCGTAAGCGGCGACGCCTCCAATTCGGGAACAGCAGATTATGGCGAGGCCCAGCAAGGCCAATCGGGACAAACCGCCGATGGCTCGCGAAATGGACGATCCCCTCAGGATGGCGCGAATGAGAGAGAGACTCAGCGGCAGAACAGCGTCGTTCTGGGCGAGCATGGCGGCGACAATTATCTTGGCCACCGCTTCGTCTAGCCTGGCGCGCCCGGCCGTCGCCGCGGACAGCCAGGTCTGCGAGCGCGAGATGGTGCGCGCCGCGCAGGCCAACGACATTCCGCTGAACGTTCTCTATGCTGTCGGCCTGACGGAAACTGGACGCAAGGGAACGCTCAATCCTTTCGACATGAATGTCGATGGAAGAGCGGTCGCTTCCGCCAGTCTGGACGAGGCGCTCGTCAAGTTCGAGGCTGAGCGAGCCAAGGGCGCGCAACTGATCGACATCGGCTGCATGCAGATCAACCATCGCTGGCACGCGGCGCATTTCCACTCCGTGACCGAGATGTTCGACCCCGCGCGCAACGTGCGCTACGCCGCGAATTTTCTAAAAGAGCTGCGGGCGCGCGAGGGAACTTGGACGCTGGCGGTCGCCCGGTACAACGCCGGCCCCAACAATGATTCGGCGCAAAAAAATTACGTCTGCGCGGTCATCCGCAACATGGTGGCAAGCGGCATGGGGCAATGGACCCCCAATGCGCGCACGTTTTGCGAATAACGACGATTCCCAGCCAGCCCTGAAAACCCGACGATCGCCATTCGGTATTTTGGCGCCGGACCGGAATCAATAAAATATCGTCAGCAAGACATTGTCGCCTACAATTGCTTCTTCAGATCCGATTTTGTCATGTAGGTGAACTCTTGAATCAGGACGTCCTTTATCAGATTGCTGTTTAGCCGCGCGTTGACGTTCTGTATCAGTGTCTTTGTAAATTTTGGAAAATCATATTTCTTCAAAGTGCCAAAATCGATTGAATCGTCTGCATAAATATATCGGTAGGCCTCGTCGAGCAGAAAGGCGTCCAGCGGCGCAGACTGATTCTTCGAGACGCTCGCATCGATCGAATAAGAAAGCTGAGCGATGATGTAACCTTGAATGGCGCCGTCGGAAATCCTGGGAACGGTAAACTCTCTCGTCTTCTTATATTCGACGTTCTGAACCTGCTCCGCGCTTGCGGCTTTTCCCTGCGCCGATTTCCAATAGGTCGCCGCGTAGCTCGAGGCGAGGGTCAACAGGCATGCCCAAAAGCCGATGAGCACAAGCTTGACCATCGACCTAGTCCCTCCAGGCGTAGGCGGAATAGGTGCCGTCCGATTGTCCGGCCTGTATCGTTCGCGCGATAATCTCGGAGACTTCTTGTACGGCTTTCAATTGCACACGCAATATCCGGCGGTTGTCTTCCAGCTTGGCCCGCAGCCCGTTCAGCGCTTCGCGCAGGTCCGAGCCGATCTCGCTCCCTGCCACAACGGGCATCAGGCGCGTCAATTCCAGTAAACCCTGGCTCTTGCGCAGATTGAACTCGCCAAAATCGACCCCCTTGCGGCTCGCGATTTGAGCGTTCTCTGCATCGAGCGTGTTTTGCAAGCGTTTGATGGCCAGCAAAAGCGTCTCGACCGGTTTCGCGAGATGAGACGAAGCTGCGGGCGATTGCAGCGCGAGCTGGCGGGGCGACGGGCTGCTCATGAGCGGTTGCCTGCCGGCGACAGGAGCGCCCGCTGGCGCAATTCGGCGCCGCTGGATATTGGCGTGGCGTTGGCCGCGCTCCCAGCGCCGCGGACCGCGATGTCGGCCAAGGAATTGGGCATTGCGATCGAACCGGCGGCCAGATGATCATGACCCGGCAGCGGATGGGTGGCAAACAATCGCTTGGAGATGCCAAACGCGCCGGATTTGGCGATCTGCCTTGCAATCTGATCGGCAAGCATGGACTTCCAAATATCTCCCGCCGTGCCCTGCCCATAGACGTCGGCTTCGTCCTTGGGGAGGATCGAGTCGACGAAGGTCTTCAATATGGAGGCTTCGAATTCGACTTGCGTCCGGGCCGCTTTTTGATCGTCGGCCGCGTCGAGGTCCAGCGCGGAGAGTCGGTCGCGCATATCGCCAGCGTTGGCGACGACCGCCGGAGCGCTGAGGGAGGAAGGTTCCGTGGCGTCGAGAACATTCGTGAAATCATCGGCGGCGCCGACGCCGGCCGCCGCGCCCAGCGCCGAGAGACGCTGGGCAGCCGCCTGAGCCCGCACCGGATCGGCGGCCTTTAGCACCTCAAGAACAATGTCCGAGGATGGTTTGATGGCCATGACGGTCTTTCGAATGCAAGCCTCAATCGCGCCCCAGTCTCCAACACAGGGCTTATGCCGAGCTTGCGCCTTCCTTGGCGATCGACCGTTCGATCAAATCGCCAAGATCGGCGCGCTCCTGCTGCATTCGATATTTGGCGTCGACGCTGTCGACTAGGCGTTCGACAAGCTTGGCGCGCGCGCCCTGTTCCAATGCGTGCCGGGCTTGCGCGACATGCTGGGCTTTGACCGTCGCGATCTGCCTGTCGATCCTTCGCAGATGACGCGTTCCGCTCTCAACCAGAATCCCGTTCGAAACGGCGTCGCGATCGATCGCCTCGATTGTCGCAACTTGCGTCTCTTCGAGTTCGGCGCGCTGCCGGTCGAGAGCGGCAAGCTTCCATGCGCTCAGCTTATGCAGCTGGTCCTGGAGCAAAAGCATTTTTGCCAGAGATTTCCGTCGCTGTTTCATTTTCTATCCCGTCGCAAGCCAAGATGAAAGTCCAAGCAGAAATTGATCGAGATACGACTTGATGACAAAATACGTGAGAACCAATCCGCCGCCGATCACGAACGGGGTGGATATGAAATATATGGACACATGCGGCGTCAGCCTATTGATGATGCTGATCGTGATTTGAATTATTACTGTATAGAATATGAATGGCGCGCTAATTCGCAATGAAACGCGGAACGTGTCGGCCAGGACATTGCTGAAATTGAGAAGCGAAAAACTGGCGTGAAAATTTTCGCTCACCGGAATCGCGTCATAGGAAGCGGCAATCCCGCGAAACACCTCCCAATGGAGATCCATTATGAAAATGAGCGCGGTCGCCGCCATCGTGATGAGGGTGACGAAGGGGGGCGTGACCTCGGACTCTTCGGCGATGACGCCGAATGGATTGCCCAGGCCGATGCTCATGGCGCCCGCCATGGCCATCGTCTCCAGGGCAAGCAGAAAAAGCCGCCCCAGAATGCCGATCGTCGCGCCGACGAGCAATTCGGCGGCGATGAATCGCAAAGCCGTCACGGGTTCTTCGTTGAACGCCTGAAGGGGAAGGCGCGCCAGCAACAGCGGCGCCAGGGACAAGGTGACGGCAAGGGCGAGAAAGAGCCGCACCTGAACGGGTATCTGCGGACTGGAGAAACCGGGCATCAACATGAGGCACGCGCCGATCCGGCAAAACAGGACGAACGCCCCGAGAATCATATGCGAACCCAGGGCCATATTGGGGTCCAGACCAAAATCCGACGCCAGACTTGTCAAGCGATCGTTCCCAACGACTCGACGTCAAATCCACGGGCGATTTCGAGCTGCGACAGGACGGGCAGGGTCGCAAACATGCGTTCGAGAATCATCCGGACATAGGGGCGGGTCTCGGCCGTCGCGACGATCGCGAACTGGTGTCCCGCGTCCATCCGCGCGCGAATGGCGACCGACGCCTCCGCGCCAAATTGCTCCATCAATCGCGGTTCTATATCGAATTCGACAATGTCGCCTTTCGCGTCGCGCTTCAGACTTTGATGAAACGCCAGATCCCAGCGATTGCCGAGGCGCAGAACCTTCAACACGCCCTTGTCCGTGAGATCGCCGCAAATTTGCTGCGACATGCGGATGCGCACGTGCTCGGCGACCTGTTCTGGCCGACGCGCATGGGGAGCGATTTCGGCGATCGCCTCGAGGATGAGATGGAGATTGCGAATGGAGACGCGCTCGGCAAGCAATAGCTTGAGGACGGCCTGCAGCCCCGAATAGGAGATTTGGGACGGGCAAATCTCGTCGATCAATCGCTTATATTCGGGGTCAAGCCGGTCGAGCAGGGCACGCATGTCCTTGTAGGAGAGCAGCTGCGAAAGGTTGTTGCGAATCACCTCGCTTAGATGCGTCAATAATACGGACATGGAATCGACCGTGTTGAAGCCCTGGCGCCTGACGTCGTTGAGGAAAGCCTCGGAAATGCTCATCGCCTTCATGCCGAAGGCGGGTTCGCGGACCTCGTCGCCCGGCACGTCGGGACATTTGCCGTCGCCTACGATGACCAGAAATTCGCCCAACCGCACTTCCTGCGTCGCAACGACCGTGCCGTGAATGCGTATCTGATAGGTCTTGGCGGGCGCCTTGAAATCATCGGTGAGTTTGATCTCCGGCACGACGAATCCGTATTGGCGCGCGAATTTTCGCCGCATTTTGGCGACCCTCGACCCGATCTCGTCATGCGAGGCCAGAAACTTCGTCGTCAGCTGGCGGCTCAGGCATAATTCGATCTCATAGGCCTTAAGCTGTTCCTTGACCGATCCCTTGGCTTCGGCCCGCGCTTTCTCCTCGCTCGAGGCCGTCGCCGCCGCGACGATGGCGCGTTCCTTGGCCTGCTGCCTGGGGATCGCCCAGCCGACAAACGCCATCACGCCGCCCAGAATCGCGAAGGGCGCGAAGGGAAGGCTTGGGACCACGCCAAGGATGAACATCAGCAGCGCCGCCAGAAATAGCGCGTGCGGATAGTGGCTGAGCTGCCCCAGCACGGCCTTCTCGGTCGAACCGCGCGTTCCGCCCTTGGCGACCAGTAAACCCGCCGCCAGCGAGATGATAAGCGCGGGGATTTGCGAAACGAGCCCGTCGCCTACCGAGAGTTTCGTGAAAATGTCGGCGGCGCTCGCCAGCGGCAGGCTGTGACGCGTCACGCCGATGACGATGCCGCCAAAAATATTAACGGCCAGAATGATGAGACCCGCTATGGCGTCGCCGCGTACGAATTTCGAGGCGCCGTCCATCGAGCCGAAGAAAGAGGATTCCTCCTCCAGTTCTCGCCGGCGATGCTGGGCCTGTTTGTCGTCGATCAGGCCGGCCGACAGGTCCGCGTCGATCGCCATTTGTTTGCCGGGAATCGCGTCAAGCGTGAAACGAGCCCCGACTTCCGCGATACGCGTCGCGCCCTTGGTGATGACCAGAAAATTGATCGTGATGAGGATCAAGAAGACGATGATGCCGATGACGAAATCGCCGCCCATGACAAGATTGGCGAAACCGCCGATGATATAGCCGGCCGCGGTCATGCCCTGAGCGCCATGCGACAGGATGAGACGGGTGGTGGCGATGTTGAGCGCGAGCCGCAGGATCGTCGCCACCAGCAAGACGGTCGGAAAGGCCGAAAATTCCAGCGGCTTTTGAATCCATAGCGCGACCATCAAGATGAGAACGGACAGCGCAATCGAAAAGGCGATGCCTAGGTCAATGATGACCGCGGGGACCGGCAGAAAGAAAAGGCACAGAATAAGGACGATGGCGACGGCAAAGCCGATATCCTTGCCGCCGCCGCGGCTTGCAACGGGCAACCCCGCCAATGCCGTGCTTGTCATGCTGTGTCCCTCATCCGACTTTCGACGAGAGTGCGGCAACAAGCTTGCGCCAGTCTCCCCATCGAGGACGTCGCCTGGCGGAAAGGATGAAATTCGGGTTAGGAGGACTTTTCAGGGCGGTCGTTTCAAGCTGCGGCCGCGCTCGCCGACCGGCGTCAAAATCCCTTTTCGATTCGGCCATAGACCATTTCGGTAAAGGCGTAGACTTGGCCGCCAATGAACGGAGCGGTAAGGCCGATGACGGCGAAAATGACCACAATTTTTGGCACGAAGGTCAGCGTCATTTCCTGCACTTGCGTTAGCGCCTGAATCAGCGCGACGATAATTCCAACCGCCATCGCCGCGGCTACCGCGGGCCCGGAGCCCACGATGATGGTCCAGATCGCCGCCTGAATCAGATCGAGCGCGTCCGCCTCGTTCATGATCCGACGCTTACGCCGTTGGCCAGCGTAATCTGGCTTCCATTGGTGAGCGTCGCAATGGCCCCCGACGCGCCGACGCTGACGCTCGCCACCTGCCCCGACGTCGAACCGTCGGCCGAGGTGATCGTCTGGCCAATCAAGAGTTCGGCCTGCGACAGAGAGGACGAAGTCAATAGGGAGGATAGCGTGACATTGGCCTGCATGGATTGCTGAACGCCGGAAATCGTCGCGAGCTGGGTGACCGACTGGGTCGGGTCCATCGGTTGCGTCGGATCCTGATTTTTTATCTCTGCGATCAGCAACGTGAGGAATTGGTTATAATCGACGGTCGGAGTCGGAATCGCGTTGGCGGCGGATGAGGTCGATGAGGCGGACGATACCGGAGAGGCGGCGCTCACAGTCATGGAGAAATGTCCTTTCAGGCGGCGTGAGGGGCGGCCGCTTTCACATTGACGTTCATCGTCGCCCGCTCCAACGGAAATAGAGCGCGCAGAGCTTTCATCGCGTCGAAATGGCGCGAGCAAACGACCATCTCGTCGATCGCCTTGAGACCGGACAGAATCTCCCGGTTCTCAAAAGTTCGCAGCGCCGCGTCGATCAGCTTACGCGACAGATCCAGCGCCGCGGGAGCCGCGCCGGGGTCCATCAGCATGATCTGAATCACGAAATAGATTTGCCGAAGCGGCGTGGTCGCGTCGTTCGCCTGCATGACATGCGCTTCGAGAAGAAACGTCACGTCGTTGAGCAATTCTATCGTGACTTTTCGATCGACGCGCAAAACAGCGCCGTTGATATAGAGCTTTTCATCCGCGCGCAGTGAAATGTTCACGTTCGCCTCACTTCAATCCGTCGCGAATAATTTCCGTAATCTCGATCATGGCGGTGAGATCGTCGGCTTTGCCGGACCGGATCAGCTCGATTTCCTTGACCATCCAGATACCGATCGAAATCAGGCCGGCGCGGAGTTCTTCAGGCAATTCGTTTTCGGGATTCGCCAGATCGTCCATGAATATCGACCAGAGGCGCCGATAATAGAACAGGGCGTCGACCAACGCTCTTGATCCCGGACCCTTCTCGCGAGCGATGCAGAGCAGCTCGATGGCTTGATCGAGAACGCGCCGCTCCAGCCCACGCATTTCCTGTGGCGATTCCTCGGCGACCTCTGCGTAGGAAAACTGATACATTTTTGCCCTCGGTTGCTACTGCGCGTTTCCTAAAAGACGCCTACGTCGCCTCATGCGAAGATATCCGCGACACTAAGACTTGGCCTCCCGCTTCGATTCCAACGAAGCGGATAAGGCGCTAGAGATAATCCACCAGACTAAGTTTCTGCAGCGCCGCCGTCAGCGAGTAGGCTGTCTGGATTTGGGTTGTTAAGGAAGAAACCTGCGTGGCCGTTTGATAGGCGTTGACGTTGTCAAGGGCGCCGATCTGCGTCTGCAGAATGGTCATTTGTGCCGACATGTTGTTATTGACGTCCGTCACCCGTTGCTGGGCCGAGCCTAACGTGGCTTGCGTCGTGACCAGCGAAGTCACGGCCTGGTTGATGAGACTGCTCGCCTTCGTGACGACGCTCTGTAACGCGGCCGGATTGATCGAAGCGCCGGTGAACTCGTTCAGCATCGTGTAGGCCTGCGCGAGTTCGGGAAACCCGGACTGATTGGCGTTCGTCGAGGTTGTGATCGTCTCGGTCGGAGAAATGTTGCTGCTGATATTCGTGCTGGAAGCCGACGACCAGTTGCTGGACCAGGCGGCGCCTTGAAACTGATTGGTGAAGGCCGGAGAGGCGAGGAACGTCTGCATTTGCGCCGCCGTGACCGTTTGGGGCGTAGCGGACGGACTTAGTCCGCTGAGATAGGACGAAAAAGCGCTTTGAACCGCCGTCTGGGCGGCCGCCGGCGGCGCGAAATAGTTGGTCATCGGTGCGGTCGCGGAGTTGATGCCCCCAAACACATATTGTCCGGAAACCGAGGTGTTGGCCGTCGAAATGAGAGACTGCAGCCCGCTGGAGCCAAGGTCCTGGAGCGGCGATCCGGAGTCCGATCCGGGTGTCCATTCGGTAAGGTTGTTGAGCGTGTTTTGAGCGTCCGTCTGGAGAGAGCTGAGCGCGGATTGGGTCGTGCTTAGACTCGTGGAGACCTCGGAATTGGTGCTTGTATAGGTCTGAAGCAGACCGTTCTCGTTTTGCAACGAGATTTCCTGTCCCGCCTGGGCGCCTAATTGGAGCCCGAGATCGGCATACTGGCCCGAGGTGGACTCGCTTTGCGCCGTTGACAGCTGCGATTGCAGCTTGTTGACCGTGAGCGCAAGGGAAGAGGACAGATACTGCGTCGAGATGTAGTCGGTCATGCCGGCAGCACCGCAGTCACGGCGGTCAGCAAGGATGAGAACATATTGTTCACCGTTGTCAGCAGTTTCGCCGAGGTTTGATAGGAATTCTCAAGGCTGAGCATCTGGGACGTCTGGTCGTCGAGATTGACGCCTGTCGCGTTCGAGAGCGCCTGGGAAGCCGTCGTCGCCAGCGTGCTGGAATAATTGGCCTGATCGGTCGCCTGCTGGTATTGCGCCTGGACCCAGCTTACCGACGCGTCGGCATAGTCCGTCAGGCTGTCGCTCGATCCGGCGCCCGCTGACGGATCGAAGGCTTGCGTCGCCGAGATTTGCGAGATCATTTGCTGGATTCGCGTCGTGTAGCTGGCGGCGCCGGTGGCGTTGTAGGTATAGTTCGCACCGCCCCCCGAAATATCGCCGTCTCTGAGGAGGTTGACGTTGCCGCCCTGGCTCGGATCGACGCTCGCATTGACCTCGATCTGGCCTGCAAGTCCTGCGGGCACGGTAGTGTCGGTCGGCATCGCGCCGGAATAGCTCGAATAGGTGAAAAGCCCAGGCAACGGGTTCGGCGTTGAGGGGGTGGCCTGGTTGGTTTCGGCGAATGCATTGACCAGTCCGTTGGCGATCTGATCGAGCTGGGCCTGGTATTGCGGCGCGGTCGTGTCGCGCAGCGTCGCCAGGCCAGCGAGCGCGCCCGATTGGATCGCCATCGGCGACGAGGATCCGGTTACGGGAACGCCATCGACCATCACGGGATTGGCCGTCGCGCCAGCCGTCAATGTCTGCGTCGGGGCAAACGTTACCGCGCGCGCGGTGGTTTGGAACAGCGTCACGCCGCTGTCGGTATAGATCGCTTCGGAGCCGTTCGAACTCGTCACCGTCGAGATGCCGATCTGCTGCGAGAGCTGGGTCAGAATATCGTCTCGCGAATCCTCGGCGTCCGTGACGTCGGCGCCGGTTTGGAGGCCGCTCACGATCGTATTGTTGACGGTTTGAAACTGGCTGAGCAGCGAATTGATGGTGGTGACGGACTGGGCCATCGCGGCATCCGCCTGCGAGCGAACCTGCTGCACTGTCGTCGTGGCGTTATTGAGCGAGCTCGTCAGCTGCGAAGCGGCTGTGACGACCGATTGGGCGACGGTCGGATCGCTCGGCGAAGCCTGGTAATTCTGCAGCGCGGTCTCCAGACTTGCGAGCATGGCCGAAGGCGACTGGCCAGACGCGGTGGTCGTGGACGAGGTCGAGTTGGTCGAGGAACTGTCGCTCACTGTCGCGCTCAGCTGCGCGAGCCCGCTGGCGAGGGCGGACTGCCCCGCCGATTGCGAATTGGCGGCCAGCGCTTGTTCGAGAAGAGCGCTATTCGTCGCCCGGGTTATCGAGGTGACTTCCACGCCGCCATAAGAGCTGGTCGCCAGATTGGCGGTCTTGAGCGTGTATCCCGTCGTGCTGGAATTCGAGATATTGCGCGATATCGCCGCCGTCTGAGCCGCATTTGCGTCAAACGCCGAATTGATGATGTTGAACGCCGAGGTCAAACTCATGACAGGTTTCCCTGAAGGTCAAAGGTCGTGCTCTAAGCCTGAATCTTGTTGAGGATGTCGAGAAGGTTCGCGCCCGTCTGGAACACTTTGGAATTGGCCTCGTAGCCGGCTTGCGCCTGGATCATTGCCGTCAGTTGGGTGGCGAGATCGACGGTCGAGTCTTCCAGCGAGGAGGATTCGATCGACCCATATCCGGACGTTCCAGCCGTACCGCGCTGAGGCTCGCCGGAATTGACGTTGGTCGAGTAAACAGTGCCGTTGACAGACGTCAAATTATCGGGGCTCGCGACTGTGACCAACGGGATGGTGTAGGCCGCCACCGAGGTCCCGCCGCTATAGGTGAAGGATAGGGTTCCGCTGGGATCGATACTCACGCCGGTTTGGGTTTCGGGCGCGCTGCCGTTGGCGGTTCCTGTAACGGTGTAGCCAGCGTCAAGCTGCGACGTCGCACTCATGTCGAGTGTCATGGTCTGACCGTTCGGGATCGCAAGCGACAAGGGAGATCCACTGGTCAATTGGCCGGTCGTCGGGCTGTATGTGAGGGTTTGCGTGGTCAAGAGTGACCCGGCGGAATAGGGGAAGCCTCCCCCTGCGGCGGCGCCCGCGCTATTGTAGACATCCACCTCCCAATTGGGAGTTCCCGCCGGGTTGTCCGCCACCTTCGTCATGTAGATATCAAGCGTGACCGGCGCGTCGAGATCGTCGTAGGTGACGAGAGATGTTTTCTCCGTGTAGGTCGAGCCGCCGCTCGCGGGCGTCGATGCGGCAGCGACGACAGTGGCGGTCGATGGCAAGTTGCCGGTGAGGGTTCCCGATGTTGTCGGGCTGCTCAGGATGCCAGTGCTGTCGACATTGACCTTCTGCAAATCGGTGAACGAATTCGCGGCGGCCGGCGCGGTTGCGTCCGCAGGCCGGGCCATCAGGTAGTAGCCGGCGGAATTGACGAGGTTTCCCGACGAGTCGGGCACGAAGGACCCGTTGCGAGTGAGGAAAATGTCGCCGGCCGCGTTGGAAACGACAAAAAAGCCGTTGCCCTGAACGGCGAGGTCGGTGACCGTCGATGTCCCCACGACGCTGCCTTGCTCGGCGTTCATCGACATCGAATTGGTCGCGACGCCGCCTGCCGAATAATTGCCGGCGCCGGCCTGATCAACGAGGGAGGAAAATTCCGTCTCGGCGTCTTTGTAACCGGTCGTGCTGGAGTTGGCGATATTTTGCGAGATCGTCGCCAGCCAACTCGTTTGGGCGTTCATACCCATGACGGCGGCGTTCATGATATTGCCACTCATTGCCCTGTCCCTCACGCTTGCGATGGACCGACTTAACACCGGCACCCTTGCGCGAGGCTGATTAGGTCTGACGATTTGGGGACGTTCGCTCGACGTAACGTGCAGCGTTTTCGCCTGCGGCGATGTCGCAAAAAGAAAGTTGAAAACCGCATGCGTGCGAGGCCGTTCGCTCGCTTCAAGGGAGCCGGCGAAACCTCAACCGCGTCAAATTTGCGATAACGCGCGCCGAGGCCTTCAGACGAGGCGCAATCGTGGGCGTCGCTGGATTTGATCGAGCGCTTCCAGCGCAGCGATGGCGCGAAGTTCCTGCAGACAATGGGCCAATGACTTTTCAAGCAGGGCCGATTGCGGCTCGTCGCGTTTTGACGCGCTCGCCGAATGGAGTTGTTCAACCTTTTCGATGATCCGGCGCACCATACGCAAACTCGGCTGTTTCCTACCTAGCGGCAGGTTAGCCAAGTCAATTTAACAAATCGCAAAAATCCGGGGGCCGATGGACTATCGCACTCACAAAGCGGCGCGCAGCGTGTGACCGGATCGGGGCGCCGCCTCAGCGGACGCGGCGCCCGGCGCCGATCTTCCGGCGATCGTTTCGGCAATCGCCATCGCCATTCGGCTTTGGCTGCTGCCGGCGCCCAGCGGCGCCAGTTTCACACGCGGCGGAATGCCGGCGGTCGGCGCCGGGGGTTGGGCCGGCGATTGCTCGATCGCCGCCTGCGCCGCAACAGAGTTTGTCGGCAAGGTCGAGGGCCGGCTCAATATCTCCGAAAGCTCCACGATCGTTCTGTCGATCACCGTAAGCGCGCGATATTCCGGCAATTCAAGCAATTGAATGCGCAGTTGGTTGGCGAGCGCCTGCAAGGAGGAGAGTGCTTCGCGCGTCATGCTGTTGTCGGCCTTTCCATAAATGGCTCTGCCAGAAATAGAATGGCTGGCTGGTGCGAGACTGGAGAATCGGCGGGGGCGCGGATCGCCAGGCCCGGTCTCGCCTCCTCCGCCGCTCGCCTCTGGGGTCTGAGGTCAGTCTGGGAAAAGCCAGGGCTGCGACAATAGGCGCGCGTCGGAAAACGCCGTCGTAAGCCGACGCAATTCGGGCGTTTCGATCCTTCCCCGGCTGGAGGACTTATGGCTTGGCGGGCGCCTCCATGGTGGTGAATCTGGACGGGATCCGATTGCCGCGAGGATCGGCCCCGCGAGGCTTGAAGCGATTGATGAGCAAATCGCTGGCTCGTCGAAGCCTGGTCTCCTATGAAATCCTGGAGCCGCCGGCGGGCGATCCGGCCCCTGGCGGGAAACCGATCGAAAAGCGTTCCATTGCGCGCCGCCGTGTCCGTCTGAGTTCGGCCAAACTGCTCGACTCGCAAAACAACTTCATTTGCGAATGCCTTGTGCGCAATTTATCGGCCCAGGGGCTCTGTCTGACGCTCGCGAGGAATGTTGGGCTGCCGACTCGTTGCCATCTCTATGACGACGAAACGGGGGCGCTCCATGTGGTCACGACAATATGGCGCCGAGGTTCGCTGCTCGGCGTGCGCTATTGTCTGAACTCCAAGCCCGCTCCGATCAAGGAAAGCGACATGGCGGCCTTGCGCGGGCGCTATTACGCCGTGCTCGACTAGCTCTGCAGGGATTGGGCGTGGAAGCCGCGCGCGGCAAGGGAGCCGGGACCTACGTCAAGACCCTTCGGCCCCGGGAAGCCGGCGGATCCGCAACCAGCCAGCCCGAGGCAAGATTGGAATCCTAGCCTCCGCTCTGGACGGCCCCTCATTTGCCGGAAGGCTCCCCGTGAACGATTCCAATGTTCGGCATATCGCAATCTCGGAACCTCGGCCGCCGGCCCTCATCGGACTTGCGACGCTCGCCAAGATAGCCTTCCGCGGCGGGGACCTCGGCCCGATCCGGCAGTCGCTGGCCGATCGCATGCGTAGAGATCCCCAAGACGCCGCAGCGATCATGGATCTTTCCTTACTCGAGCTCTTCCAGGGACACGAACAGAACCGCGCGCAACTCCAGGCCCGAGCGCTCAACTTGCAAAATGTCTACCGGCACGAACCCGCCATCGCCGTTGCAGAACCCATGACGGTCTTGGCGCTTGCCGCGCCTGGCAACCTTATGGCCAATACGCCGATCGAATTTCTGCTCGAGGACGCCGACATGGTCCTCGACGTTCTCTACGTGGTCCCCGGAGCGCAATTGCCCGAAATTGTTCCGCGCCACGATGTCGCTTTCGTTGCAGTGGCGGAGGGTGACGACAATCGATACTTGCTGGATCTACTCGCCAAAGCCGTGCGGACATGGCCGCGACCCATTCTCAACGAGCCGGAACGGATCGCTCGCCTCACCCGCGACGGCGCCTGGCGTCTGCTGGCGTCGGTTCCGGGCGCCTACATGCCGATAAACCTGCGCGTCGACAGAGCGAGTCTGGTGAGTTTCGCTAGAGGGGAATCGCGGGCCGACCTCGTCCTGGCCAGTTGCCGCTTTCCGATCATCGCGCGGCCTGTCGGCTCGCATGCCGGCGAGGGCCTGACCAAGCTCGACGATCGCGCCGCGATTCTTGGCTATCTCGCCCAGCAGACCCAGGCGGAATTTTTCGTCTCGCCATTCGTGGACTATCGTGGGAAAGACGATCTATTTCGAAAATACCGCATCGCGCTGATCGATGGCGAGGCCTTTGCCTGCCACATGGCGATATCGAGCCATTGGATGATCCATTATCTCAACGCCGATATGATCGACAATGGACAGAATCGCGCCGAAGAAGCGGCTTTCATGCGCGACTTCGACACGAATTTCGGCGCGGCCCATCGGGAAGCGCTACGCGAAATCGCTCGCCGTTCGGGCCTCGACTATCTGATAATCGACTGCGGCGAGACGCGAGACGGGCAATTGCTGATCTTCGAAGTCGGCAATGCGATGATCGTTCATTCCATGGATCCCGAGCATATATTCCCGTACAAGGCGACCCAGATGAAAAAGCTGTTTGGCGCTTTTCAGGCTATGTTGCGAAACCGCGCGCTGGGCGCGGCGACGCGAGCGCCGGCGATCGCCAACCTCGGCCAGGATGCGCCGGTTCAAACGTAGGATTTTTCCTCGACGATCGCCGAGTTGAACAGAAGGTTGATTTCACGCTTCAGCGCGGCGCGCTGGTCGTTGAGCCGATAGACAGCGCGGGCCAGCACGACGAACGCTGGACCGAAATCGCCGCTCTTCTCGCAGAGGCGGATATTGTCCTCGACTTCCCATAGTTCCCCGTTCACCGCCTTCAGTCCCCTCGTCAATTCGTCGAGCAGCCGATGGCTCAAGGCCTCGTCCGCCTGGAGCTTGCGCAAAAGCGCGAGCTCATTGCGGACATTTTGCAGTTTTTGTCCATCCGAAATCCGCTCCGACTTGATCTCCAGAATGGTGATCTTGTCGACGAGTTCCCCCGCGGCGCCGGGAATGGCGATCGTCTTCGCGCCGATGGCGGGCGCGTCGGGCTTTGTAAGCGACTCCACGCATTCGGCGACGCGCGCAAACAACTCGTCCCAGTCGCCGCGCGCCCGCTGGCGAAAAAGCCGCATGGTCGGATACCAAGGCGAATCGGCGCGATCGCGCAGCCAGCGCCATTCCGCGACGTTCTTGAGAGCCACCCAGACCTGCAAACCCAGCGCGCCGGCCAAATGGGCGATCGAGGTGTCGCAGGTCACGATGAGATCGAGATGCGCCATCGCCGCCGCCGTATCGACAAACGCGTCGGGGCCGGCATCGAAATCCTCTCCAAGCGTCTCCACAATCATGCCTTGCGGGAGATTGTCGAGTTGCTCCGTCCCGGCGCCCTTTTGCAGCGAGATCAGACGCACATTCGGCACCGCGGCCAAAGCGGCGAGTTTGGCGATCGGGAAGGAGCGACCCAGATCCGCCTCCGGATTGGGGTTGCCTTGCCAGCTGATCCCGATCTTGAATCCATGCGCGCCGATGCGTTCGGCCCATTTCGACTGGAGCGCCGCTTCCGGCTTCAGATAGGGAACCGGCGCCGGTATGGTTTCGAGCCGCGTGCCAAAGGCGCGCGGCATACTGCTGACCGCGATCTGCGCATCGAATGTTTCGGCGGCTTCGATCTCGTCGGCAAGGCGCACGCCGTCGTAGGCCGAAAACAGCCGATGCAATTTCTTCGGGCAAAGGAGCGTCACCTCGACTCCCGCCCGCGCCGCCAACATTACATAGCGCGAAAATTGAATCGTATCGCCAAGGCCATGGTCGTTCATGACGAGAAGCCGCTCGCCTGCGACCGGGCTCCCGGACCAGGTGGGAAACTTGACCCCCAACGCATCCTTCAGCGACTTGCCCGCCAGCCAGCGGCTTTCGTAACCCGCCCAGCCTTGTTCGAATTCGCCCAGCATCAAGAGCAAGCAGCCTCTGTTGCTGACCGCGTCCGCATTGCCGAGCCGCACGGCTTCGTCAAAGGCGCTCAGCGCCTCGTCGAACCAGCCGAGCGCCTTCAAAGTCAGCGCCTCGCCGCACAGGGCCGCGGCGAAATCCGGTCGTAGCGCTTTGGCCTTTCTATAGAGCGGCAGTGCTTCTTCATGCCGGTCGAGCTTCATCAAGACGGTGCCGTAGTTGAGCGTCGCCTCGGCAAAATCGGGGCGCAGCAGCACGGCCTGCTGGCTTGCGAGGACCGATTCTTCGAGCCGACCGAGTTCTCGCAACGCGCCGGCGCGATTGTTCCAGCCGTCGGCGTTCGCCGGCGCGACGGCAAGCGCCTTGTCGAAAGCGACAAGCGCCTCCTCGAAGCGGCCAAGACCGAAAAGCAGCTTTCCCGAATTGGACAAGGCCGCGACAAAATCGGGTCTGGATTTCAGCGCCCGATCATAGAAGCGCAGCGCGGCCTCAAGCTGGCCCGCTTCGCTCAGGATGAAGCCGCCGAGGCACAGAGCTTCGGGATAGTCGGGCCGCGCTCTCAGGGCGGCGTCGATCATCTCGATGGCTTCCGGCGCGCGCCCGCGATTCCATAGAGCGGCCCCGCAATTGTAGAAGACGTCGGCGGTGGCGGGCGTGTTGAATTTCCCCACGATCGGCGTCTCCATAAGCTCGGCTATCGAGCGGCGATTTTGCTTTTCCGGCCAACTCGCCTTGTCGGAAACGAGAGACTGCGCCAAACGGCCCATATTCGCCTATATCCCATCAGGAAGAGCTTCCCTCAAATCTTTGAGGCGGCTTCCTCTGAAAGACGCCATCATCGACGAGAATGCTTGCGCCAGACTGGCCCCGCCAAAAAGGCGGCCGCGCCCATCGCTGTGGATGATTTTTCTTGAAAGGAAGATTCGAGTTAGCCGCCGAGCGTGAAGCTCTGCAAGCTTTGCAGCAGCGAATTGCTGAAGAGAGAGCTGCCGCTCGAAGCATTCGAACTGATGATGCCGCTCAATATCGTGACGGCGGCCGAGGGCGAGGAACTCGAGGACGACGACGAAGATCCCGACACCGTTAAAGAGCCCGTGGACGACGAACTGCCGTATGTCGCGTCATACGAAGCGGTGAAACGTTCCGTGAGCTGGTTCAATTTGGCCGGATTTTGCAGGTCGGACAGATTGAAAAGATTGGAAAGGGTCTTCGCCTGGACGTCGATGTTTTCGGCTGAAAATGACGTTGGAAGGCCAAAAATCGTCTCGACGACTTCAAGCAAGTTCTTGTCGGCGAGGATGCCGTAGGAGCTCGTGACCGTCGGCGCCACGCGATTGAAATAGAGCGCGAGTTGGACGCCGACGTCCTGCTGGCCCTCATTGCTTTCGAGCTGCTGCTCGACGTAGGCGCTCTCCGTCGTCGCGACCGCGCTGGACGAGGTGACTGACGATGCGCCATTGGCGGCGAAATTGAAGGCTGTGGCGAAGGCCTTCCATTGCGGCAAGGTGTTCGCAAGGCTGTTTGGGTTGCTGACGCCGCCCTCGAGAACTTGTTTTATCAGGGCCGTCGAATTGATTTGGTCGCCCAACCCATAGGCGTCCAACGCATAGGAAAGAAGCCGGTAATTGCCAACGAACTGATCGATCGAAGTCACCTTGCCGATGTTGGCGGTATAGTAAGCGGTGGCGGTCTTGACGGCCGGATTTGCCGCCGTCATCGCCTGCATCTTAGGCAGGTTCTGCAGGACGGTCAGATACATTGACGTCGTGGTCGTCATTGCAACAGGCTCCGGAGCCGTCCCTATTCGAAAGCGCGCCAAGCGATCGGGCGAGCCTCGGATCTCGCCGCTCGCGCACAGGCGGCGAAATAATTACGGCGCCAAAATTGATTATTTCTTAAGGGACGCCGTCACCACCCCTGCGGCCACGAGGCCAGCCATTGTCCGCCGGCGCTCGCCGACGCTTTTTGACAGACCGTCGAGGTCGGCATTTTTTCAAGGCAGTAGCCGAGGTAACGCTTTGAATCGATCGGATCGAAGCCGAGCCGATGCTTCAGTTTCTTGCGCAGCTTGCTGATATGGCTTTCCACCACGTTCTCGTCGACGTTCTCGTCGAAAATGCCGTAGATCGAATTGAATATTTGCGACTTGGTTATTCTGCGCCCCTTGTTGTTCACAAAGTATTCGAGGATGCGGCGTTCGCGCCTGGGAAGCGGCAGCACCGCGCCATTCACCTCGGGGTCGCGTCCGTCGAAATAGACGCACATGTCGCCGATCATCTCGTGATCGGCCTCGCCCTGGTTGCGGCGGTTGATCGCTCCCACGCGGGCGAGAATCTCGCGCACGTGAACGGGCTTGCGCAGGACGTCGTCGACGCCGGCGGCGAACAGCTCCAGCGTCTGGTCCAGCGATTGCCTCTCGTTGAGGACGATGACCGGCGCCTTGGAACGCTCCCTTATCAGGCGCGGGTAGGACTCGCGCTCCAGGCAATCGCCGATCAGGAAAGCTTCGATCGCGAGAATGTCCGTCTCGCTTACCTTTCCGATCCAGTCCCTGAATTCGGCGGGATCGATTCCGGCTGAAGATATCCCCTCTCGATCAAAACTGGACGCATACCCACCGGCGACGACCGTTCTTTCGTCAACTATCACAAACATGCTCAAGCCTCGTTGGACATTTATCGGTGCGGGCATTCTTTGTTGACGCAGCTGTGTATAATGACGCGACGCTCCAGTATTATGATCGTTGCTTTGCGCAAAGGCGGTTCATCTGCTACAGAACCGCAGAGTTTTGGTGGAAATAACGCCCCCCGGCGAATCAAGAAGTCGTCTGTGTTGATTTACTTAACGTAATAACCAGTAAGTCCAAGATGGTTAATTTTGAGTTAAGAAGTAACGTTTTGGTCAAAGGAGGTTCGTCCGCCAGCCTCGATGAAGGGCAGCCCCGGCCGGTTTTCCGCGGCGGCGTCATTTGCGACGCCGGGGCCGATCGGGCATCGTGTCGCCACGCCGGCTGACGAAACGGAACTTCTCCCATGAGGCGCTATAGAATCGCGGTCATTCCTGGCGACGGCATCGGCAAGGAGGTCATCCCCGCCGGCCTCGAGGCTCTGGCGGCGGTCGCCAAGCGCGACGGCGGCTTCGATCCGACCTTCGATTTCTTCGACTGGGGCTCCGATCGCTACAAGGCGACGGGCCTGATGATGCCGCCGGACGGGCTCGACGAAATCCGGAATCACGATGCGATCTATTTCGGCGCGGTCGGGGCGCCCGACGTGCCCGATCACATCAGCCTGTGGGGCCTGCGCCTGGCGATCTGCCAGCCGTTCGACCAATACGCCAATGTCCGCCCGACCCGCGTCCTGCCTGGCATCGTCAGTCCGTTGCGACACGTCAGCGGTCCCGAGCTCGATTGGGCGATCGTGCGCGAGAATTCGGAGGGCGAATATTCAGGGGTCGGCGGGCGGGTCCATCGCGGCCTACCCGAAGAAGTCGCCACCGACGTCTCGGTCATGACGCGCACCGGGGTGGCGCGCATCTTCCGCTTCGCCTTCGCGCTGGCGCGCTCGCGCCCGCGCAAATTGCTCACCATCGTCACCAAATCGAACGCGCAGCGCCACGCCATGGTGATGTGGGACGAAATCGGCGCCGAGATCGCGCGCGAATTTCCCGATGTGACATGCGACAAGATGCTGGTCGATGCGATGACCATGCGCATGACGCTAAAGCCCGAGACGCTCGACACGATCGTCGCGACCAACTTGCACGCCGACATTCTGTCCGATCTTGCCGCCGCGCTCGCCGGCTCGCTCGGCATAGCGGCGACCGCCAATCTCAACCCCGAGCGCAAATTCCCCTCGATGTTCGAGCCGATCCACGGCTCGGCCTTCGACATAGCCGGCAAGGGAATCGCCAATCCGATCGGCGCCTTCTGGACGGCGAGCCTGATGCTCGAACATCTGGGCGAGACCCAAGCGGCCGACCGCCTGACGCGCGCCATCGAGCGCGTGACGGCGGATGCGCGATGGCATACGCCCGATCTTGGCGGCCAGGCGACGACGCGGGATGTGACGGACGCGGTCGTCGCGGCGGTGATCGCGGAGAATTTTTGAGGGGCGAATAGCGAATGGCGAATAGCGAGTAGAGAATTGGCAGCAGGAACGTTTCTGTCTATTCGCTATTCGCTATTCGCCATTCCCTATTCGCCATCCCCCCTCAAATCGCAATCTGCCGCCCGATCTCGACGATCTGGTCGCTTGGCAGTTTGAGGAAATCGCTGAGGCGCGAGGCGTTGCGCTCCATCGTGGCGAAGGCCGCCTCCTGCCAATGCGGCAGCCCCTTGCCGTCCTCGCGCGAGACGATGGTTTCGTGGCCGATGAAATAGGTCACATCGTCAAGATCGATGTCGCATCCCATCGCGCGGGTCTCGGCCAGCAATTTGGGGATATCGGGAGTTTCCATGAAACCGTAAGCAGCGTCGGCGCGCCAGAATTTCGGCGCGACCTGGATCAGGGTCAGACGATCCTCCGGCGCGACGCGCGGCGTCGAAGCGACGGTCAGCCGCAGCACGAGAACGAATTCGTGCAGGGCGCGATTGTGCTTGACGTGCCAGACGAGGACGGGCGGCGCGCCCTTGGCGGCGCGGGTGAAAAACACCGCGGCGCCGGGCACGCGCGGGATGGCGCTCGACTGCAGTTTGGCGAGGAAGGGTTCCAGCGGGATGAAAGTTTCCTGAAAGCGCTCGTGCACCGCGCTGATGCCTGTGTGCCAGATCCACATGACGGCGTAGACCGCCGCGGCCAGCAGCAGCGGCACATAGCCGCCCTCGACCACTTTGGCCATATTGGCGAGGAAGAACGCGCCGTCCACGATGAGAAATCCGCCGGCGACCGCGCCGGCGGCGGCGAGGCTCCAGCCCCAGATTTCGCGCATCGCGATGAACAGCAGCACCGAGGTCATCAGCATGGTCAGCGATACGGCAATGCCATAGGCGGCCGCCAGATTGTCGGATTTGCCAAAACCCAGCGTCAGGCCGAGAGTCACGATCATCAGCAGCCAGTTGACGGCGCCGACATAGATCTGGCCATAGCCTTCCGACGAGGTCTGCTTGATCGCCAGGCGCGGCATCCAGCCGAGCAATATCGCCTGCCGCGTCATGGAAAAGGCGCCGGTGATGATCGATTGGCTCGCGATGATGGTGGCGACCGTCGCCAGCACGATGAGCGGCATCAGCAGCGGGGCCGGACACAGCCGATAGAAAATATTGCCGTCGGTCGGAGCGCCCTCCAGCACCATCGCCGCCTGGCCGGCGTAATTGATCACCAGGCTCGGCAGGACGATAAAATTCCAGGCGAGGCGGATCGGCCCCGCGCCGAAATGGCCCATGTCGGCGTAAAGGGCTTCGGCGCCGGTCACGCATAGGAACACGCCGCCCAGAACCAGAAAGGTCGCCAGGCCCCCCGAGAACAGATATTTGAGGCCGTAAAGCGGATTGACCGCCGCCACTATGCCGGGGTGCTGCGCGACGCCGTAGAGCCCCAGCACGGCCATGACGACGAACCAGGCCAGCATGATCGGGCCGAACGCCCGCCCGATGCGCGCCGTGCCCTGCGGCTGGATGGCGAATAGCCCAACGAGAATGACGACCGCCGCTGGCAGCACATAAGGCGTGAGCCCCGGCGTCGCCTGCTCAAATCCTTCGAGCGCCGAGAGCACGGAAATGGCCGGCGTGATCGCGCCATCGCCGTAGATGAGGGCCGCGCCGAACAGGCCGATCGCGATAATCGCCGGGCGTTGATGCTTCTTTGCGCCGAGCAGCGACATCAAGGCCAGAATGCCGCCCTCGCCCTCATTGTCGACGCGCATGGCGAAGCCGACATATTTGACGCTGGCGATGATGAACAAAGTCCACAGGATCAGCGACAGCGAGCCGAGGATCGCGCCGGCGTCGGGCTTGGCGCCGGTGAAGTCGAGCACGGTCTTGAACGTGTAAAGCGGGCTGGTGCCGATATCGCCGAACACGATGCCGAGCGCCGCCAGGCTGAGGGCCGGAAGCGAGCTCTTCGGCCGATCCTCCGCGCGCGTCTGCGAAATTGCCAAGGCAAACCTCTTGAATTGAGAACCCCGACGCTCGGCGCCTGTCTCCGGCCGGCGGAGCAATCGGCGCCGCGCGGAGCCTTGCGATATTTCCCGCGAATTACAATCGGCATTGTGACAGGCGATTGACGGCGAGCGCGCGCGGGGCGATGCAATTCCCGGCCCAGCCGTTCCCTGCGGAGCGTCGCGCCGGCTGCCGCGCTGGGCCGCGCCGGACCGCCATAGCGGAACCGCGCGCCGTCGCCCGCGGCGACATCGGGTCGGGCCATTGGGAAAACCTTGGATTGCCCAGGAAATGCATGAAATCGCCAAACCGCGATTTTTCGATCTCGTTCGATATCAATGGGTTAGAACTCACGAAAATTCGGATTCCAAATTTTCTCCAAGCTTTTTCCAAACATTTCCTTGGGCCGGTCGTGAGATATCAATGGTTTAGGTTCGAAAAAGCTTGGAAATGCGCTTTTTACGAACTCCACCTGTGCCATTGCCCGTGTCATTGCGAGCGGAGCGAAGCAACCCAGGCGTCGTGACCTATCAGGAGAGGTCACGACGCCTGGGTTGCTTCGCTCCGCTCGCAATGACACCCAACAGTGCGACGGAAAAGCTGGAATGTCCAGAAATTGTTTCTCTAAATCAGAATAATGAGGCTCCCCGCGACTCGGCAGGCGTCCGGCAGCGTCCTAATCGGCAATCGGGATCGCGCGAAGGTCGGCGGTAATCTCCTTGTCGCCCCGGCAACAGGCGGCGAGATCGTCGCCGGAGATCGAGTTATTGGCGTCGTCGTGAATGGCGACGTTTTGCCTTTTCTCGTCCAGCAGCCGAGCGGCATGCACAATGGCGTCGCCGAGCTCAAACGAGCGCGGCGATCCTTCATCGATCGCGGCCGCCAGCGGTTTTCCCTTGGCGTCGAATTCATCGAATGTCACGAAATACCGCATGGCATGCTCCTCCCCCGATGCTAGGCCCGCCAATCAGCGACCATAGCCGACGATCGACGTCGCCCGCCATGGCTGTCGCCGCAATTACGTCTCGAATATCCTGCCTATGGAGCCGCCGGGCGGCTCCGGGAAAAGGACGTCGCCGACGCGTCGTTTCGGGGAGGATTGTCGATGCGCGCCATCCGCAAATTATGCCTTGCCGGCGCCCTCTTGTTGGCCGCGCACGCCGCTGGCGCCGACGATTTTGGCGCGCCGGCGAAAAGGGCGCTCATCGCGCAGGCGGGCGAGGGCAAGATCTGCATCCAGGTCATCGCCTGCGGCACCAAGAACGGCAAGCGGCGCCAATATCCGACGCCCTGCGCGGCGCGGGACGACGGCGCCAAGGACGTCGCGCCGATGACGGGGGCGAGTTGCGAGGAGGGGAAGTAGTGCGGGGTCGTGCGTTTCGGGGATCGGGACGACGCGGGCGTTCGTCGCGCGCGATGACCTTGGATGAGGCGATGCGTCGTCCAGCCAGGGCGGAACCTGGCGGGAAGCGCCAAAGTGACGGGAAACGGCGCCCGTCCGACGCGGCTCGGTCGCCCAAACGGGCCTTCGGCGCCCGAAATGGACGGAAATGCCTCGAAAAAGCGCGGCCGAAACGAGGGTTTTCGGGCCTTTTCGGCGAAACGATCCATTTACATATAACGCTAAGGTTATAGGATTTAGCTTTTCGGCCCGGACGCGGGGCGATCGATTTAATCGGCGGTCGACGCCGCTCCCCGCCGATCATGCGGCGGCGGGCCGCCGGAACGCCTCGGCGTTGCGCGCGCACCAGTCGGCGAAACGGCGCGGCCGGCGCCCGAGCAGCCGCCGCACGTCGTCGGTGCGGAATCCAACGGTGTCGGCGCGCAGGAGGGCGAACCCTTCCGTGATGGCGTCGGCGAGCGCCTTGGGCGCCCCGGCGGGGAAGCGCGAGCGGACGGCCTCGGCCGGCGTCGCCGCTTCGCGGACCTCGATGTCGCGGCCGATCGCCTCGGCGAGGATGCGGACCTGCTCGGCGATGGTGAACGCCTCGTCGCCGGTGAGGACATATTGCTTGCCCTGGTGGCCATCCCCGGTCAAAGCGAGCGCGGCGACCGCGGCGATGTCCGCCGGGTCGATCGGCGCGTAGCGGCCGGGGCCTAACGGATCGAGCACATAACCGCCCTCGCGGATGGACTGCGCCCAGTCGAGCGTGTTGGTCATGAAGCCGCCGGGGCGCAGGAACGTCGCTGAAATGCCGGAGCCGCGGATGATTTCCTCGCGCTCGTGGTGCCAGCGGCCCATGGCGGGCATCGGGTCGCCGAGCACATGGAAAGAGGAGAGATGCACGATATGGCCGATTCCGGCGGCCTTGGCGGCGGCGACGGCGAAGGCGGCGTGATCGAGGCCGATGCCCGGCGTCAGCAGGAACAGCTTTTCGACGCCCACGAAGGCGGCTGTCAGCGTTGCGGGTTCCCCGAGGTCGCCGACGATCCGCTCGGGGCGCTCGGGCAACCGGGCGGCGCGGGCGGGATCGCGCACGAGGATGCGGAACGCCGCGCCCCTGGCGTCCAATTCGCGGGCGAGTTCGCGGCCGATGTTTCCGGTGGCGCCGGTGACCAAAATCATGGAGGCTCTCCGTGAGTCGTTCGCCAACTAACGAAATAACGTTAGCCGACGAATGATTAGCCGTCAATCGAGCTGACGATACCGGACAAACGAGGCCGCGATGCCAGAATTCCTGGACCTGCACGGCAAGACCACCAAGGCGCTCAGGGCTCTCGCCGAGGCGGCCATGCAGCGCCACGGCTTGCATCTGGGGCAAAACCTTCTGCTCGCCGCGCTGTGGGAGCGGGACGGACGCGCGCCCGGCGAGATCGCCGCCGCGCTGCGCGTCACGACGCCGACCGTCGTCAAAATGGCCGACCGGATGACAAAGGCCGGTCTGCTCGCCCGGCGCCGCGACGATCGCGACAATCGCCTCGTGCGGCTCTGGCTCACCGATGCGGGACGCGCGCTGCAAAAGCCGATCGAGGCGGAACGGCGGCGGATGGAGGAAAAAGTGACCGCTGGCCTGACCGAGAGGGAACGCGAGAGCCTGTTGAGCGCGCTGGGGAAAATTCACCGAACGGCGAGCGAGCTAATGGGGCGGGAGAGCGGCGAGGCGGGCGCGGTCGGCGGCTGACGAGGGCGTAGTCGGGTAGGGTGGGGCGGCGGCACGAAGTCTCCCGCGCGACCTGAAACCTAAGTGTCGCGTTGGCCAAGGTTTTTCGTTATCGTAAGGTTCGACAAAGGAGTTGTTCCCGATGACCGCCACACAACCCCGCATCACGCTCGACCCGAAAATATTGGTCGGCAAGGCTGTCATATCCGGGACGCGGTTATCCGTGGAATTTATCATCGGCCTCCTGGCTGACGGATGGAGCGAGGCCGATATCGTCGCCAATTACCCCGCGGCCACCCACGACGACATCATCGCCTGTTTCGCCTATGCCCGCGACGCGCTGAGTTCTGAAAAGGTCCTCCCAAGCGCGGCCTGAAATGCGGTTCCTCGCCGACGAGAATTTTCCGGGCGCGGCCGTCGCAGCGCGCAAGCCGGCCATGACATCGTTTGGGTCGGAGCTGCCGCGCCGGGTGCGAGCGACGCCGATGTGCTGGCTTGGGCCGCGCGGGAGGCACGCGTCGTTCTGACTTTCGACAAAGATTTCGGCGAACTCGCCAAAATTTCCCGGTTGCCAGATCCGTGCGGCGACCGAGCGAAGTCGGACAGCGGCTCGCCGCTCTCATTGCTTCGCGCAACGATTGGGGCGGCCATTTCGCCGTGGTCGAGCGCGGCCGCATTCGCATGCGAACCCTTAGTTCGTGGGCTTAGGCGCGAAGGGGGTCGCGGAACCGACGTGCAAAAATGCGCCCCCAGTCATAGACGCGGATCGAATGCCGGCCCATCCGATCGGCTTTCAAAGCTTCAACGGGCCTTCGCGGAAGCGCCCGCGTCCGCACCTCGCCGCGACACAATATCCCTGAACCAGTCCATCCCGCGCACGGGCTCGAGATCTTTGTCCGCCATTAGATGAGCCGCGTTCGGCAATGTGCCCGCCGCGAGGCAGCGCTCCAGGCGTTCCCGGCAACCGACGAGATCGCCCCGAAGCGAGGCGAGGCAGGCGCCATCGTATGCCTTTTCGGGCTTGAGCCTCTCAGCACGATCAAGGACCGCTTTCGCTTCGTCGAGCAGGGCTGGATCGCCATTGAGCCGCCAAAGCGCCATCAACGCGTTGCCCCAGTTATTCAAAGCCCCGTGCTTGTCCGGCTTGATGGCGAGAGCGCCCTCGTATTTCGCAAAACCCTCCCGGAACAGGCTCTCGTCCTGGTTCAGCTGCGCAAGACCCAAAAGCGCGTTGCCCCAATTATTCAGCGCCCTGTCATCGTCCGGCTTGATGGCGAGGGCGGCCTCGTATTTCGCAAAGCTCTCCTTGAATAGGCCCTCGTCCTGCTTCATTTGCGCCAGATCCAAGAGCGCGTTGCCCCAATTGTAGAACGCATCTTGCTTGTCCGGCTTGATGGCGAGGGCGGCCTCATATTTTGCAAAGCTCTCCTTGAACAGACCTTCGTCCTGCTTCAGCCGCGCCAAACCTAAGAGCGAGTTGCCCCAATTGTAGAGCGCCTCGTGCATGTCCGGCTTGATGGCGAGGGCGGCCTCGTATTTCGCAAAGCTCTTCCTGAACAAGCCCCCGTCTTGTTTCATCTGCGCAAGATCTGAAAGCGCGTTGCCCCAATTGTAGAACGCATCTTGCTGTTCCGGCTTGATGGCGAGGGAGGCCTCGAATTTCGCAAATCCCTCCTTAAACAGGCCCTCGTCCTGTTTCAGTCGCGCCAAACCCAGAAGCGCGGCGCCCCAATTGTTCAGCGCCTCGTGCTTGTCCGGCTTGATGGCGAGGCAGGCCTCGTATTTCGCAAAGCTCTCCCTGAACAAGCCCTCGTCTTGTTTCATCTGCGCCAAATCCGAGAGCGCGTTGCCCCAATTGTAGAGCGCCTCGTGCCCGGCTGGTTCAACGGCGAAGGCGGCCTCGTATTTCGCGAAACTCTCTTTGAACAGGTGCTCGTCCTGCCTTGTCTGCGCAAGCTCGGAAAGCTCGTTGCCTTGGGTAATATAAGCCCAGGCGAGCGCGCTCTTGTCCTGTTCGGTCGTTGCGTCGGCCCGACGCGCAACGACATCGTCCAACTTTCCTTCCATCAGCAATTGCTGAAGTCCGAGACCCGCCTTTGTCTTCCGCTCGTCCTTGCGCGCCTGAAGTTCGGTCCGAATTTTTTGAAGGATATCCTCGCCGCCGAGCTCCTTTGGATAGTCGACGACGGGCGCAAGCTCGCTCAAGAGATGGCTCTCGGGCTGGGTCAGCATCAGCGGCGGCCAGCAGTCCAGAGCCTGGGCGAGTTCGATCAGAAACTTGTCCGCGTCCACACCGCCGATGAATTCGGAAGGGCCTGGAGCGTCAAAGCAGAGATGGCGGACGTGAGACGGCTCATCCCCGACAAATCCGCACCAGATTAGGTTCTCCTTGCTCTTGTAATCGCCCTTGAGCACCTCGAAAATGTGATCGTTGTCGCCGCTGTAGCCAATGACCAACAAGGGATGCCGCTCAAGCGTGTTGGCGACGAGGGGCTTGAGAGCCCTCGCGTGTTCGGCCGTCTCCTGTTCCGAATTCATCATCGTCAGGCCATAGCTTTGACCGTGCAGATGGATGATGCAGCCTTCGACGAGATGATCGAATGTCTGGGCCGGCGACACTCCAAAATCGTAGATGGCGGGACCATAGCCGCAGAGCCCGCAGGCGCGCGCCAGCACCTGGTCGAAGTTGATCGACAGCACGCGGTCCAAGAACCCCTTCGTGAGCAAGGAGGCGAGCGCGATATTCGCCCAATTGACTTTCGCCTTGTCGAGATGAGGCTTGAGGATGTCCTTGCGTTCGGAAGCGGTCAGCTTGCCCATGCAGGCGCCGTAATTCTCCCGCACGGCTTCGGGCAGGCGAGCGATCCGCGAGGCGTATTTCTTGCCGATCTCGCGCACCAGCGCCGGGGCTAACGGAATCCCCGCGCCGATCGAGCAGCCGGCGCCGATAAGGGCGGCGAACGGCCTGTTGCGGTCCTTCGCCTGCCTGATCTCGCCGGCCAGGCGGTTGATGTCCTCGATTGTGTATTTCGCCATCGGCCTGCTCTGCGGCAATTCAGTTCTCAGTCCGAAGCGGCCACGCCGCCGAGCCGCCGTCAAGTCGCTACGCGACTCCTCCGCTTCGCTTCGGCGCCTTCGGCGTGACTGCATCTCGTCGGCGCGGCTTTTTACCTGCAAGTCCTTTTGGTGCGCGATGCGGCCCGAAGGCCGCGATCGCTCACCAAAAGGACTTGTAGGCCAACAGCCATCGACGAGCGGAGCGGTCAAGGCTCGCTGAGCTCTTGCGAAAGCGACCGCCGAAGGCGGCTTGGCCTTGAGGGCGAGCACGGCGATGGCAGCGCGACGCCTTCGGCGGCGGCCCGAAGGCCACGTTGATAAGGTTTCAAGAAAAAGAGCCTCGACGCGAACAATAGCTCCGTAACGACGGCGCTCCTGAGCGCCCCTGCGACGCCTGACGCAGAAGGGCGGGCGAGACGCCCGCGCTCCCAAAGGGCGGCCCCCTCCCCACTGGCCTCCCGCCCGCGCTTTGGCGTAGAGATCATTTCATGAACGCGCGGGCGATTCGCATCATCGGCATTGATCCTGGGCTGCGCCATGTCGGCTGGGGGCTCATCGAGGTCGAGGGGTCGCGGCTCGCCTATGTCGCCTGCGGGTCGATTGCGACCAATTCCGGCCTGTCGCTGGCCGAGCGGCTGGCGCAGATCCATCGCGCCCTCACCGCGCTTATCGAGGAGCGGCGGCCGGACGAGGCGGCAGTGGAGGAGACTTTCGTCAACCGCGATCCGCAATCGGCGCTGAAACTCGGCCAGGCGCGCGGCATCGCGCTCGCCGCCCCCGCCCTGCTCGGCCTGCCGGTCGCCGAATATGCCGCCAATGTCGTCAAGAAAACCATCGTCGGCGCCGGCCATGCCGAAAAGGCGCAGGTCGCGATGATGGTCAAAATCCTGCTGCCGCTCTGTCAGATCGGCTCGCCCGACGCCGCCGACGCGCTGGCGGTGGCGATCACCCATGCCCAGCACCGCCTGGCGAGAGCGCGGGGCGCGGCATGATCGGCAAGCTGAGGGGCCTCGTCGATTCCGTCAGCGAGGATTCGCTGATCCTCGACGTCAACGGCGTCGGCTATCTCGTGGCCGCCTCGGCGCGCACCTTGCGCAACCTGCCGGCGATCGGCGAGGCCGCCACCCTGCATATCGAGACGCAGGTGCGCGAGGACGCGATCCGGCTGTTCGGATTCCTCGCCGAGATCGAGCGCGACTGGTTCCGCCTGCTGCAGAACGTGCAAGGGGTGGGGGCCAAGGTCGCGCTGGCGATCCTCGGCATTCTGTCGCCCGCCGAACTCGGCCAGGCGATCGCGCTGCAGGACAAGGCGATGGTGGCGCGCGCGCCAGGCGTCGGGCCCAAGCTCGCCGCGCGCATCGTGCTGGAGTTGAAAGACAAGGGGCCGGCGCCCAGCCTTGCCGATCTTGGCGGCGATATCGCGGGGCCGGCCGGCGGCGCGCTCGGCCGCGGCGCGCAGGATGCGGTCCTCGCGCTCGTCACGCTGGGCTACGCCCGCCCGCAGGCTTCGCTGGCGGTCGCGAGGGGCGTCGCCGCGCTGGGCGCCGACGCAGAGACCGCGGCGCTGATCCGGCTCGGGTTGAAGGAGCTGGCGCAATGAGCGCGCCGCCGCGCCGGCTCGTCTCGCCCGAAAAGCGCCTGGAGGACGAAGCCTCGCTGCGCCCACAGGTGCTGGCCGATTTCACCGGCCAGGAGGCGGTGCGCAAGAACCTCAAAATATTCATCGAATCGGCTAAGGCGCGCGGCGAGGCGCTCGACCATGTGCTTTTCGTCGGGCCGCCCGGCCTTGGCAAGACGACGCTCGCGCAAATCGTCGCGCGCGAGCTTGGCGTCAATTTCCGCTCGACCTCCGGGCCGGTCATCGCCAAGGCGGGCGACCTCGCCGCCCAGCTCACCAATCTGGAGCCGCGCGACGTCCTGTTCATCGACGAGATCCATCGCCTCAATCCGGCGGTCGAGGAAATCCTCTATCCCGCCATGGAGGATTTCCAGCTTGATCTCATCATCGGCGCCGGGCCGGCGGCGCGTTCGGTGAAAATCGATCTCGCGCCATTCACTTTGATCGGCGCCACCACAAGGGCGGGTCTGCTGACGACGCCTTTGCGCGACCGTTTCGGCATTCCGATCCGCCTCAACTTCTACACCGTGCCGGAGCTCGAGAGCATCGTAAGGCGCGGCGCGCGGGTGATCGGGCTGGAGCTCGCCGAGGACGGCGCCAACGAGATCGCGCGGCGCGCCCGCGGCACGCCGCGCATCGCCGGGCGCCTGCTGCGCCGGGTGCGCGATTTTGCCGTCGTCGAAGGCGCCGGCAGCGTGACGCGCGCCATCGCCGACGGCGCGCTGCGCCTGCTCGACGTCGATTCGATCGGCCTCGACCAGATGGACCGGCGCTATCTCGAGGCGATTGCGGTGAGTTTTGGCGGCGGCCCGGTCGGCGTCGAGACGATCGCCGCGGCGCTGTCGGAGCCGCGCGATGCGATCGAGGAAATCATCGAGCCCTATCTGATCCAGCAGGGCTTCCTGCAGCGCACCTCGCGCGGGCGCGTGCTGACCCCCCACGCCTTCGCCCATCTCGGCTTGAAAGAACCGGCGCGGGAGGCCATGCAAGGGGGATTGTTCGAGGAAGAAGAGTGACGCGGAGCGCTGGCCTTTCTCCCGCTTTGCGGGAGAAGGGATATTATCGGGGGACTTTGTTTGCCTAGCCTGTTCCGCTTCCTCTTCGTGCTCGGACTGATCGCCGCGCTGATCTATGGCGGGATGATCGCGCTCGTCGCCTATGTCCAGGTGCAGCCGCGCGAAATGACGCAGACCGTTCCGATCCCCAAGCCGGCGAAGTGAGGGCATGAACGCGCTCCATAAAAGCCCCCGCCTGATCGAAGCGTTTCTCGAGGCGATCGCCGCCGAACGCGCGGCGAGCGGCAATACGATCGCCGCCTATCGGCGCGACCTCGAGGATTATTCGGCCTTTCTGACCAAGCGCGGCGGCGAACCGCTGACGGCTTCGAGCGAGGACGTGCGCGCCTTTCTTTCCCAACGCAGCGCGGCGGGGCTGATGGCCTCCTCCCTGGCGCGCCAGCTCTCCTCGGTGCGCCAGTTCCACAAGCACCTTTATCTCGAGGGGCGCCGGGCGGACGACCCGACCATGGCGATCGAGGGGCCGCGCCGCAGCCGACCGATCCCCAATGTGCTCGACATGGCCGAGGTCGACCGATTGCTGAGCGTCGCGCGCGAAGGCATCGAGGCGGAAGGCCGCCCGGCCGGCGAGCGCCTGCGGGCGGCGCGCCTGTCCTGCCTCATCGAACTCCTCTACGCCTCGGGCCTGCGCGTTTCCGAACTGCTCGGCCTGCCGAAATCGGCGGCGCGGGCGCGCGAGCCGCTGATCGGCGTGCGCGGCAAGGGCGGCAAGGAGCGGCTGGTTCCCATTTCCGAGCCGGCCCGCGCGGCGATCAACCTCTATCGCGCGATGCTCGAGGAACGGGCCCCCGGCGCCGCCAAGAGCCCGTGGCTGTTCCCCGCCGACAGCGCCAGCGGCCATCTCACCCGCCAGGCCTTCGCCCGCGAATTGAAAGTCGCCGCCGCCGCGGCCGGCATATCCGCCGCCCGCATCAGCCCGCACGGCCTTCGCCACGCCTTCGCCAGCCACCTCCTGCAGAACGGCGCGGACCTGCGCGTCGTGCAGGACCTCCTCGGCCACGCCGATATTTCGACGACGCAGATCTATACCCATGTGCTCGACGAGCGGGCGAAGGCGATGGTGCGGGATCTGCACCCGCTGGGGGATGAGTAGGGGGAGGCGTCGTCGAGCTGCCCGCGCCGACGAGCCGCGCCAACTTGCGCCCCCGCGCCCGATGGTATAAGGCCGAGCGCCGTGGCCGAAGCCTGGAGTTTTCAATTGCCGACCAACGCGCCCATCAACTGGACCAACGCCGCGACGCTGATCAGCGTCGCCATTCTCGTTGGCACGGAGCTGATCGGCGCGGGCGCGGCGGCGGGCTGGGCGATCGGCGGCCTGTTCCAGATCGGCGATCTCGCCACCCACGCCCTCGAGACGATCTTCATCCTGCTGGCGCTGACCGGCCTGTTCTATTTCCTGCGCGCCGCGATCCGTCACGAGCCGATCCGCGGCTGAGGCCGCCTCACGCCGCTTTCGACTTCGGCTGCACCTCTGCCGAATAATCGTCGATCAGCGTGGCGGTGATCGCGCCGGGCTTGTAGGAATGGGGGCCGATTTCGCCGACCGGGGTGATTTCGGCGGCCGTTCCCGTGATGAAGCACTCGCTGAAGGCGGCGAGTTCCTCGGGCAGGATGCGCCGCTCAACGACCTCGAAGCCGCGCCGGCGCGCCAGCTCGATCGCCGTCTGCCGGGTGATCCCGTCAAGGAAGCAATCGGCGATCGGCGTATGAACGACGCCGTCCTTGATGAAGAACACATTGGCGCCGGTGCATTCGGCGACCCGGCCCTGCCAGTCGAGCATCAGCGCGTCGGCATAGCCTTTGCGCTCGGCCTTATGCTTGGAGATCGTGCAGATCATGTAGAGGCCGGCCGCCTTCGAGCGGCAGGGCGCGGTCGCCGGGTCGGGCCGGCGATAGTCGGCGATGTCGAGGCGAATGCCCTTGAGGCGCTGGGCCGGATCGAAATAGCTCGGCCATTGCCACGCGGCGATCGCCAGGTGGATCTTGTTGTGCTGGGCCGAGACCCCCATCATTTCCGAGCCGCGCCAGGCGATCGGGCGCAGATAGGCGTCGGCAAAGCCGTTCTTTTGCAGGACCAGCGCCTTGGCCGCGTCGATCTGGGCGACCGAATAGGGCACTTCGAAATCGAGGAGGCGGGCCGATTCGCGCAGGCGTTCGGAATGGGCGGTCGATTTGAAGACGACGCCGCCATAGGCGCGCTCGCCCTCGAACACCGCGCTGCCGTAATGGATGGCGTGGGTGAGGACATGGACCTTGGCGTCCCGCCAGTCGACGAGCTCGCCGTCCATCCAGATCAAACCGTCGCGATCGTCGAAAGCCGGCCCTGCCATGGATCTCTCCCTAGGATTTTCGCGCCCTGTTTGGATTTTGGCCGCGCCCGGCCTAAATAGGCGGCGCGGCAGGATCGATAGCAGGGAAGTTGGAATATGTCAACATTGCTGACGTAATTGGCGGCAAGCCTGGACAGCGCTGGCGCGCCGCCGATGTACGACCTGATCGAGCTGTTCTTTTTCGCCTATCGGGATTTCGTCGGCGACGCCGATCGGCTCCTCGTAACTTATGAATTCGGGCGTGCGCACCACCGCGTGCTGCATTTCGTCAGCCGGCATCCCGGGCTGACGATCGCCGAATTGTTGGAGATTCTCAAGATAACAAAACAGAGTCTCAATCGCGTTCTCAAGGAACTGATCGCCAAATCGTTCATCGACGCGCGCGCCGGCGCGCAGGATCGCCGCCATCGGCAATTGCATGCGACGGCGAAAGGCGCGCGTTTGGCGCGAGATCTGGCGCATCTGCAGACGCGCCGCTTCTCAAAGGCGATGGAGGGTCTGGGCGAAGGGGGACGCGAAAGGGCGATTGCGTTTCTGCTGGCGATGATCGACGAAAATGAACGCGAGCGCGTCATCGGGCTGATCGGCGCCAAGGATTTGACCGCCGGCAACCCGGGCGCAAAGGACTTGTCGGCGCCGGCGAATGGCGAGAGCGGAGAGAAACGTTGAGCGGCGAAGCGCTGGCGCCTGGCGACGAAGCGGCCCATGTTCTGGTCGTCGACGACGACCGGCGCATCCGCGTGCTGCTGTCGACCTATTTGCGCAAGCACGGCTATCGCGTGACCATCGCCGCGTCCGCGCAGGAGGCGCGCGCCTATCTCGACGGCCTGACCTTTGAGATCATCGTTCTCGACGTGATGATGCCGGGCGAGAACGGCTTCGATTTTGCCGCCAGCCTTCGCCGAACCTCGCAGGTTCCCATCTTGATGCTGACGGCTCGCTCGGAGTCGGACGATCGCGTTCGCGGTCTTGAAATCGGCGTCGACGACTATCTGGCCAAGCCGCATGAGCCCAAGGAATTGCTGCTTCGCATCGGATCGATCCTTCGCCGAACCAAGCCTGTCGCCTCGCGGCCCGGCGTCGGCGTCGTCCGCTTCGGGCCTTTCAGCTTTTCGCTGGAGCGGGGGGAGCTGCGCGCCCATGACGAAGTCGTGCGCCTGACCGAACGCGAGCGCGACATGCTGCGCCTGCTTTGCGCCCATTCGGGCGAGAGCGTTTCGCGCGAGGCGCTTACGGGATCGGGCGCGGCGGCCAATGAACGAACGATCGATGTTCAGATCAACCGGCTGCGCCGCAAAATCGAGAGCGACCCCGCCAACCCGCTCTATCTGCAGACGGCGCGCGGCGCGGGCTACCGCTTGATCGTCGACCGGTGAATGGCATGACCGTCGAGGCAGCGCCCTTGCATTTTTCGCGGCCGCGGGAGATTTGGCGCCAATTCGCCCGCGCGATCGCCGATCTCCTGCCCAAGGGCCTCTACGGCCGCTCGCTGCTCATCGTCATCCTGCCGATGGTGCTTCTGCAGGCGGCCGTCGCTTATGTCTTCATGGAGCGGCATTGGGAACTGGTCACCCACCGGCTTTCGGCCGCCGTCGCGCGCGACGTCGGCGCCATCATCGATCTTTACAAGGCCTATCCGCCTGCTCCCGGCGATGATCGCCTGCAGTCGATCAGCGCCGAGCGGTTCCACATCGACGTCGAACTGCTGCCCGAAGGCCCGCTGCCGCCGCCGATGCCCAAGACCTTTTTCGCCGAACTCGACCCGCTGACCCGCGCGCTTCCCGACGAAATCCTCAAACAGATCCGCCGGCCCTTCTGGATCGACACGGTCGGCCGGTCGGGGCTGATCGAGATCCGCGTCGATCTCGGCGATGCGGTGCTGCGCATGCTCGCCCACCGCAACCTCGCCTATGAGCCCAACGCGCATATTTTCATCCTCTGGATGCTGGGCGCGGCGATCGTGCTGATCGCGGTGGCGATCCTGTTCCTTCGCAACCAGATCCGGCCGATCCTGCGGCTTGCCGGCGCGGCGCAGGATTTCGGCAAGGGCCGCGATTTCGACTTCCGGCCGCAGGGCGCGCACGAGGTGCGGCAGGCGGGCTACGCCTTCATCGAAATGAAGCGGCGCGTCGAGCGCGCCCTGGAGCAGCGCACCGCGATGCTCAACGGCGTCAGCCACGATCTACGCACCATCCTCACGCGCTTCAAACTGTCGCTCGCGGTGATGGACGAACAGGCGGAAATCGAGCCTTTGCAAAGGGATGTCGACGAGATGCAGCGCATGCTGGAGGCCTATCTCGCCTTCGCGCGCGGCGACGCGGGCGAAGCCACGAGCTCCACCGACCTGCGCGCGATATTCGACGAATTGAAGTCCGACGCCGAACGGCACGGCGCCTCGGTCAGCGTCGAGGCGAAGGGCAATCTGACGGTCAAGGTCAGGCCGAGCGCCTTCAAGCGCTGCCTTGGCAATCTTGTCGCCAACGCCCAGCGCCATGCGTGCAACGTCGCCCTGCAGGCCTCGCGCGAACAGCGTTTTATCGCCATCCACGTCGACGACGACGGGCCCGGCATCGCGCCGGAATTCCGCGAGGAGGTGTTTCGCCCGTTCTACCGGCTCGACGAGGCGCGCAACCAGGACCATGGCGGCGCCGGCCTTGGCCTCGCCATCGCGCGCGACATCGCCCGCTCGCATGGCGGCGACGTCAGCCTAGGCACGAGCCCGATGGGCGGCCTGCGCGCCACCGTGCGCATCCCGCTGTAAAATCAGACCGAAGCGTTGATCCAGCGCACCAGTTCGCTCTTCGGCGCGGCGCCCGTCTTCTGGGCCGCCAGCTTGCCGTCCTTGAACACCATCAGCGTCGGAATCGAGCGGATGCCGAGCTTGCTCGCAACGCCGGGATTCTCGTCGATGTTGAGCTTGGCGATCTTCACCTTGCCCTTCATTTCCTTGGCGATTTCCTCGAGCGAGGGCCCGATCATCCGGCACGGACCGCACCATTCGGCCCAAAAATCGACGACGACCGGCTCGCTGGACTTGAGAACGTCAACGTCGAAATTGGCGTCGGTGACCTTGGACGTGTCGGACATGGGTTCCTCGGAATAGGCGCGGCCACCCCGCGCGGGGTAACCATAGGTAGGAACCGCCCGAGGATGCGTCAAGCCGCCACACGACCGCCCGCGCGGGCGTTGCGGACGGCCGGGTGGAAATTTGCAGAAGCCTTGGATTTCCTGGTTTGCGCCAAGAAACCGGCCAGCCGCGATTTCCGGCCCCTCGGATATCAAGGACTTAGAGGCGACGCGAACGGCCCCGCAAAATGTTTTCCAAGCTTTTTCCAAACATTTCCTTGGGCCGCTCACGAGATATCAATGGTTTAGGCCCGAAAAGACTTGGAAACGCGATTTCTACAACCTCAATTTGTATCATTACCCCGTCATTGCGGCGCCCCTGGGAGCGCGGGCGTCCCGCCCGCTCTTACGGCGACGCCAAAGGCCGAGGTTGCCATACGACGCGACCGGGACGGTCGCGGTCCCAAGGGCTCGCGCCCGCGGGGACGACGACTTATCAAACTGGCGCCGCAATGCGGAGGTCGCAAACGGATCTAAACGACGCTTCAGCACGCTAAAAGCCGACGAACGGCGCGCCAGACAGGGGCTAAGTCCTTGATGTTTGCCTGGGGCTAGCGTCGGATAAATCCTCGATTCTAGGGATATCAATGGCTTACGGGCCGGTCGGCGTTAGGAATCATTTTTTCGCCCCGGAAGCGGATGTGAGTGACCTAACCAGAAGCCAGGATGCGCCGGAAAAGCCGGAATGTCCAGAAATTGTTTCTCCTGGCCAGAAACAATAGGCGCCTCGTTCTGTGAGGACAGCGCTGCCATCGCCGTGCTCGCCCTCAAGGTCAAGCCGCCTTCGGCGGTCGCTTCGCCAAGGCGAATGCAAGAGCATTCGCCGGGCTCCGCGAACCTTGACCGCTCCGCGCGTCGATGGCCATTGGCCACCATGTCCTTTTGGTGGGCGATGCGGCCCAATGGCCGCTTCGCCCACCAAAAGGACATGGAGGCAAATAGCCACGCCGCTGAGACGCAGTCATCGCGAAGCGACCGTAGCGAAGCGAAGGAGTCGCGAAGCGACTTGACGGCGTCTCGGCGGCGTGGCCCCCGCCCCGCCCGAAACCGCCATCAAAAATCACGCCTCCGGCGCGATCCTGGCGCATAAACGCGCCTTCGGCGCTCAAACGCGGCCGGAAGCGCGGCGAAAAGCACGGGCAAAACACGGGTCCTCCGGCGATTTCGGCGCCGACATTATAACCCTAGGGTTATAGAGTGCTCCCTACCACGGGCTCGTCGCGATCGAGGTTGGCTGCGCGGCTCTGGGGCGTCGAAAGACACCCGATTCTTCTGACGGCTATGGTGCGTAAGCTTTCTGGGTTGGAGAAATGGCCTTCATGCGGACGATGGCGCAATAGAAACGTGGGCGCCGAGCCAGTCGGGCCTTCCGACAACCGCGCCCAAATGACCGGAGTTGGCCGATTGCGGAAGGGCGGCTTTGGACAATCGAGATGCCGAAGCGGACATTCGCCATGAGCACTTGACCGGCCGGCGTCGGTGCTTCGTGATAGAGAGCGCCAGCGGCCCGCAAACTGCGGGTCCATGGGTTAGGCCGCTGTCACGCTCGCAATGAAATGCAGGTGGACAAGATGGAAATTGAGGTCCAAGGCGTCAATATTTACTACGAGGTCATGGGCGAAGGTCGGCCTATCGTTATGCTCCATGGGGGCCATGTTGACCATCGTCAGATGGCAGGCGACCTGGAACCGCTTTTCGTAAAACACTCAAACTGGAAGAGAATTTATCCCGATCTGCCCGGTCATGGCCGGACCCCCGCCAAAGACTGGATTGTCAATCAGGAGCAGGTGCTCGAACTCGTCCTCGGCTTCATCGACAAAGTCATTCCCGAGCAGACTTTTACCCTAGCTGGCCTGTCTCGCGGTGGCTATCTCGCCCGTGGAATCATTTACACGAGACCAGCATCCGTGGATGGGGCGTTGCTGATCGTTCCGGCCAGGTATGCCGTCGCGCCGGCATCGTCCGTTTCACCGCATGTCACGCTTGTCAGGGATGAAAGCGTCTTGGGCAAATTGAAGTCCGCTGAAATTGAGACTTTTGAAATGTTGGTAGTGCAGAGCCACAGAGCTCTGGACAAATTGAGGGCAGACTTCTATCCCGCCTTCGAGCTAAGCGATGCCGATTTTCAAAATCGCATTATGCAACACTACGAGTTCTCATTCGACGTTGACAGGCTCTCATTGCCGTTCGAAAAGCCCGTCCTGGTTGTCGTCGGCAGACAGGATGATTCTGTCGGATACCGCGATGCCTGGAGAATGATTGATCAATTCCCGCGAGCCGCGTTTGCAGTGCTCGACAAAGCGGGGCACTTATTGCCGTTGGAACAAGAAGGGCTATTCAGAATTTTGACGGACGAATGGCTTCAGCGAGTAGAAGAGTATGTTGGCTCAACGTGACTCACCAACAAGCCCTCGTCAGTCCGGCAGCCCAAGAATCCAGCCGCGAGGAGGCGGCCTCAAGGTCTGCTTCCCCCATCTCAGTCGATCGACAGCGTAGCAGCGATGTCCGCTTCGTCGCGGCCGTCAGAGCCGCCTCATGACCGCCTTGGGCGCAAACCGGCCGCCGCTCCTGAGCGGGACGCAGGGCTGCCAACCACCCTAAGCGGACACCCCGGTCCGCCTTCGCGCGCCGGCCGTGGCAATCAGCCAGAAGACCAATCCTCCGAGCGCGCCAAACGCCGCTACCTCAAGAATCATCTTACTGAATTCGATCCATCCCCGGACAATGTCCCGGCCATTAGCAATCGGTCCATAGCCGCCGCCAAAGACGTAGAGTAACGAAAACAGGGCTAGCGCGAGCCACGGCGCGGCTGCGACGCAAGCGCCCGCCAGCGCACAGTTTAGGGGGGAGGCGGCCACCTTTCTTCGAAGAAGCAAGAACGTTGGCAGCCCGAATATTATGGTTGCCGGGTAAGCCCCGAACAGGCAGAGGGCGATGGTCGTGCGATAGATTTGCTCCGCAATGCTTTGTAGCCCGGCATGAAAGGGTTGTACGCAAGCCATCGCCGCCGCGCCAACAAGCGGAGCAACCAGGAACCCGGCAAGGATACGCCAAGTCGATTCGGGGAGCCGGGCCGTCTCCATCCCCAAAGTCTAGCATTGAACCGTTGGCCTTCCACCCTTTGCGGCCCTATTGTTTTGGCGCCAAGCGTTTGATTTCGTCCGCTGGAAGGAAAGCTCACCATGGGCGCGGGAAGGCTTGAGGGCATCAGCGCGCCTTCGCCACTCGCCCGGCGCTGCCATTGCCGGGCTCGCCCTCGCTAAGCCGCCGCCCTGCGCTGGCGCCTTTGACGGCGCCAAAATTCTGATCCAGTTTCCCCGCGAATGACATCGCTTCGGCGGGTTCCGGCGGATCGCCTGGCAAGGCGGGCAGCGGGGTTGAAGCCTCTGATGGAAAACGATCTCACGACCGATTATCTGGTCGTCGGCGCCGGCGCGGCGGCGATGGCGTTCACCGACACGCTTCTGCAGCACTCCGCCGCGACCGTGACGATCGTCGACCGGCGCCACGCCCCTGGTGGGCATTGGGTGGACGCCTATCCGTACGTGCGCCTGCATCAGCCCTCCGCGTTCTACGGCGTCAGCTCGACGCCGTTCGGGCAGGACGCCGTGGACGTCGCGGGCGCGAATGCGGGCTTTTACGAGCTTGCAAGCGCCGATGAAATCCGGGCCTATTTCTCGCAGGTGATGCATCGCCATTTTCTGCCCACCGGGCGCGTTCGCTACTTCCCCTGTTGCGAATACGTTGGAGAGCACCGCTTCGTGTCGCGGATCGCCGGGTCGTCGTGGCGCGTGAATGTGCGCCGCAAGCTCGTGGATACGAGCTATCTCGAGGGCTCCATCCCCGCCACCAGCCCGCCTCCGTTCGAGGTGGCCGGCGGCGTTCGCTGCTTGCCTGCGGGCGACATCACCCGCATCGGCGACAGTCCGGAGCGCTTCGTCGTCATCGGCGCGGGCAAGACGGCGCTGGACGCCTGCGGATGGCTTCTGGAGCAGGGAGTTCCCGCTTCGAAGATCAGCTGGGTCAGGCCGCGCGAGGCCTGGTGGATGAACCGCCGATTTCAGCAGCCGCACGCGCAGCTCCCCGAACTGTATCGGGGCCTTGCGATGCAGCTCAAGGCCATGGCGGAGAGCGGCTCGGTCGAGGAGGTTTTTGCGCGCCTCGAATCGCAGGGGTTCTTCCTTCGCATCGACCCCGAAGTCACGCCGACCATGTTCCGCGGCGCCGTTGTCAGCGAGGCGGAAATCGAGCTTCTTCGCGGGATTCGGCATGTCATCCGTATGGGGCGCGTGCGCAGAATTGAGCTCGACGCGATCATTTTGGACGAGGGCCGCGTGCCGGCGAACGAGCGGACAATCTATATCCACTGCGCCTCGAGAGGCCTGCCGCGCCCTCCGCTTCGCCCAATCTTCGAGCCAGGGCGAATAACGATCCAACCCTTCATGCTAGGCTTCGCCTGCTATCAATTCGCTACGCTCGGCATCGTCGAAGCGACGATCGCAAACGATGCCGAGAAAAACCGCCTGTGCCCGCCTATCGCGTATTGGGACGTAAACGCCGACTATCTCTCCGCGTATCTCGCAGGCCTTATGCGCGAACGCGCCGGGGCCGCCCACCCTGCCGTCGCCGGCTGGGCTAAGGCGACGCGGCTCAATCCGGTCAGCGGCATTGCGCTTGTGCGGGACGATCCGGCCGTGATCGAGGCCCGCGAGCGCATCAAGGTCTACGCGGGCGCCGCCGTGGCCAACCTTCAAAAGCTCCTTAGCCAGAATGCCGCCTAGGCTGGCCCCGCGACCGCGGCCTTGGGGCCGCATCGGGCGCCAAAAGGACTGGTGGAGGACCGGCGTGCTCGGCCGAAGTTGCCGGCCACGGCAACTGAGGCTGAAGAACCCGCGCGTCGTCGCAGGGATGGGGGCTCGGTGAGGCGTGGGCGGGACCCAGGAAGCGACGTCGGAGGCGATCGAGCGCCGGCCGGCAATCCGCCGCTCTCACCACATGGTGCAAGACTTTCCCCTCTCGACGGCTCTACCCGGCTCTCTCGCGCCGCGCGACGCTGAAGAAGGTGGCGGCAACCATCGTGACGGCGCCGAGCACGATCAGATGGATCGCCGAATCCTGATTGATGAAGGACGACGCGCTCGACAGCGATTGCACCAAAGCCGCGCCCATCAAGACGGCCAGCACCGAGCCGCGCCCGCCGGCGATTCTGGCGCCTCCGAGCACGACGGCGGTGATGCTCATCAGCGTGTAGTCGATCCCGGTGGCGGGCGAACCGATGCCGACCTGCCCCGCGAGGATGAGACCTGCGATTCCGGTCAGCAGCCCGGACAGAACGAAGGCCAGCTGAATTTGCCGGTTGACCCGGATGCCGACCCGCGCAGCGCCGACCGGATTGGATCCCACGGCGCGCAGGCGCCGCCCGAGCCCCGTGCGGAACAGGACAAATTCAAAGGCGGCGACAAGGACAAGGACGGCGAGAAAGCAGGCCGGCATCCCGGCGACGCTCGCCTGCGTCACGTCGGAGAGATAGTCCGTGATGGCGCCGGCCGCCTGCGGCCGCATGACCAGGGACATCCCCTGCAAGCCGATGAAGGTGGCCAGCGTCACGACGATCGCGGGAATGTTGAGCCAAGTGATCAGCCAGCCTTGGACCAGCCCGAAGCCGGCGCTGATCGCCAGGATCAGCACCGAACCCCACAGCGCGTCGCCAGCCGATGCGCCGTCGGGCGTCAGGAACGATGCGAGCACCACGACGAATCCGGCCAGCGCGCCTACCGAGAGATCGATGCGGCCGACCAGGATGGCGCCCAACTGGGCGATCGAGAGGAATGCCAGGATCGCAAGGAACGTCAGCATCGTCTCGATGTTGAAGGGCGAGAGGAAATACCCGCTGATCGAATCGGTGCCGAACAGGACTATGGCGGTGAGCACGGCCAGCACCGCTGCCGGGAACCGGTCGGCGGCCATGATGCGGCGCCAGCCCTTGTCTTCCGTTTCCTTGCGGGCAGGGCCGCCTTCGCGCGCCACCCTGGCGGTCATGTTCGCTTCGGTGATGGCCGCCTCGGTCAGCGACTCGCCTTCAAGCTCTTTCACGATCTGACCGCGCGCGAACACGACAACCCGGTCGCACAGGCCCGCGAGCTCGATACCGTCGGACGACGACACGACCACCGCGACGCCGCTGTCCGCCAGGTCCCGCAGCCGCTCGTAGATTTCGGTGCGCGCGCCGACATCGACGCCCTTGGTCGGTTGGTCGATGAGGATAACCTCGGGTCCGCCCGCAATTTCGCGTCCGATCAGCATCTTCTGCTGGTTGCCGCCGGACAGCTCCGCAGCGGTCGTGTCGTCGTGCTCCTTGATGCGATTGCCGGTGTAGATGCCGAGCCGTTCCATCACTTCGCGGGTCAAGGCCTGATCGCGCTTCCGGTCGATCACGCCGGCGGTCGAGATGCTGTCGAGCGTGCCGATGCCGATGTTCTCGCGGAGCCTCAAAGTCAGGAACAGACCCTCTTCGTGACGGTCGTCCGTGACAAATCCGATTCCGGCGGCGCGGGCTGCGGCGGCGGATGTGCCCTCGACGGGCTCGCCCTTGATCCGCACCGATCCGCTCTTGCGCCGCTCGAGGCCCGCCACGGCGCGCAGGAATTCGCGCTGACCCTCGCCTTCGACGCCGGCGACGCCGACGATCTCGCCGGCGTGGGCGGCAAAATTGATCCTCGCGAAGCCGGCCGCCGAAAGATCGTTGACCTCGAGCTTGAGTTCGCCCCGGCTTCGCATCTTGCGGGGGAACACCTGATCGAGGGGTCGCCCCGCGATCAGGGTGATGATTTCGTTGGTGCTCATCCGCGCTGCCGGGCGGCTGTCGATGGACCTGCCGTCGCGCAACACGGTCACCTGGTCGGCGAGCTGTTCGATCTCGTGCAGCCGGTGCGAGACGTAGACGATCGCTACGCCTTCCTCCCGCAACTGCCTGATGAGCTGGAACAGCTTGTCGACATCGTCCTGCTGAAATGGCTCGGTCGGTTCGTCCAGGAAGAGAACCTTGGGCTTTGAGGCGATGGCGCCCGCGATCTCGATGATATGTTGCTGCGCGAGCGTGAGGTCGCGGACCCTCGCGTCCAATGACATGGCGTGCTGTTCGGATCCCACCGCCGCCAGGAGCCGCTGCGCCTCTTCCCGGCTACCGCGCCCGGTCAGTTGGGGCGCTGCGAGCTGGATGTTCTCCATGACCGTCATTTCTTCGGCCAGCTCGGGATGCTGGAAGGTGACCGCCACGCCGGCGCGATGCAGCTTCCTGGCGTTCGGACGCTTGATCTCCTTGCCGGCGACGCGCAGGACCGCGAAATCTGGCCGCACGGCGCCGGCGGCAATGCCGATGAGCGTCGACTTTCCGGCCCCGTTCTCGCCGACGACGGCGTGCACCTGGCCGCGCCGGATGGAGAGGCTGACGGCCTTCAGCGCCTGCACCGGGCCGTAATATTTGGTCGCCCCCACGATCCCCATGATCGGGGCGCCAAACAGATTCCGTTTGCTGACGCTCATTCTATGATTTCTAGCCGTTTCTTCAGCCGCATGTAGGCGGCGCCCCAGCGCCCCCTGCGCTCGGGCGAGATGTTAATCAACCTGGAAAGTCCGAGCCGGGTCATCGTGCGGGTGAACGTCGTGACGATCCGGAACTCCACGTCAGGCGAGGTTACCCAGAATTTAAAGCGGATCCATTCGAAGCGAAGGCGTCGGCCAGCTTCGACAATGCCGACGCTGGCGATAATGATGATGGCCTGAACGATGTTCTGGGCCGACGTCGCGAAGCCAACGGCGACCACGAGCTGGCCAAGATATGTGAGGAGCAGCGCGCCCACTATCGTCGCGGCAACGCTGCCGCGGAGGCCGCCGCCGATGGGATTGCCGCCCACCACGACCGCCGCGACCGTCGCCAGCAAATAGGGCATGCCGCTGAACACCGTTGGCGACAGCACATAGCCCGCCAGCAGCACGCCGGCCGCCGCGTAGCAGAAGCCGGCAAGCGCGTAGGTGGCGACGCGATACCGGTCGAGCGGGATGCCCACGGTAATCGCTGCGTCCGGATTGACGCTGGTGGCAATGAAGCGCCGTCCGACGGTCGTTTTCTCGAGAATGAAGATTGCGATCGCGGCGATGACGATCACCACGTAGAGCGTCAGCGGAACGCCAAGGAATTTGCCGATGCCGAATTGGTTGAGCGGGGGAGGCGCCTGCTGCGAGAATCCCCTGGTGACATGCATGGTGATCCCCAGCATCAGCGAATTCATGCCGATGGTGGTGACCAGCGAGTTGACGCGCAGCAGCGCGACGAGGGCGCCATTGACAGCGCCGACGCCGAGCCCCATCGCGAGCGCGAGCGCGACGAAGGCCAGGGTCTCGGGGACTCCGGCCTCCGAACTCGGCAGCGCCGAGACGATGACCGCCGCAAACGACATGATGCCGGCGACCGACAGGTCGAGTCCGCGCTGCTGGATCACGAGATGCTGGCCGATCGACGCGACCGCAAGGATCGCGAAGAACGGCAGCATCGATTGCAGCGCGCTGACCGAGACGGTGCTGGGGGCGGCTATTCCGCCGCCCGCCAGCAGCACAACCGCGGCTATCGAGACGATCAGCAGCCGGTGCAGCGGCTTTTTTCGCCCCTTGTACTCGCGCCTCGTCCAGGCCCGCTCCGGCCGCCGCCGCTCCGATTGCTGATCAGCCGCAACCGTACTTCTGGGTGGTATCATCGCGGCGACTACCGAAAGCGCGGACTACTTGGACAGGATTGCCTTCATCTTCGCACCGGAGACCGTCGCCGAGGGAATGGCTGTCGGCGGCAGGTTTTTGTCGCACTTGACCGCCAGGGCCGGATCTGAGGACGTGCTGTCCTCGGAAAACGGCAAGTCGATCAGGCTGGGCTCGTCGTTATCGATGCCGTTGACTGCGGCGAGGCCCTTGCGCAACGCTAGGCGAACCAGCCAGGTATGCGCGCTGGCAGTCGCCAGCTTGAAGGTCGGGTTGGCGGCGTGGTTGTCCTGCCACAGGCAGCTCAGCTCATTGAGGTCCTGCCCCGCCCACGCGGGGATCGGCCGGCCCGCTGCCAGGAATGCGCGGATCGGCCCGGTGGTCTCAGCCATGATTCCATCGATCTTGTCGTATTTGGCAATCTCAGTTGCCGTCACCTTCTGGGCGAGCGCTGGATCCCAATTGGTGTCGACCGGGCCCTCAAGCACTTTGATCCCCGGGTTAGCGTCAAAGACTTTGCGCCAGCCGTTGGCCTGCGAGCTGGTCATCGGATTGCCTGGCGTGCCGCCCTGCACGATGACGTTGCCCTTGCCGCCAAGGGTCTTGACCATCCATTGGGCAAGCATCTCGCCGAGGCCGATCTGGGTCTCGGTAACGCGTGTGAGATAGTCTTTGCCGATCTCGCCGAACGGCGCATCGCCGGTGGTGAACGGAACGACAGCGACGCCTGCATTCAGCGCCTCACGCATGACCTTCAATTGCGCGACGCCCGTGTCGGCGAAAACCACGATGACATCGAAATGCTGGGCGATCAGGCCCTTGATGTCGGCGATCTGCTTCTCAGCCTTGAACTCGCCGTCGGTGTAGCGGACTTCCGTGATGTTGGGGCACTTGGCCGCTTCGTTCTCGAACTCCGCGCGGGTGATCTGCCGCCAGTAGTTGCCGCCCCAACCGTCTGAATAGGCGACCTTGAGCGGCTTGGTGCCGCAATATTTCGAGATGTCCTGCATGTCCTGGATGCCGCCCTTTTTGTCCGGGGCGAGATTGACCTTCGAGAAACTGTTCTCGGCGCCCGCCGGGACCGCCATCACCATCTGCGAGGCGAGCGCCACAGCGCTCGCGCACAGGATAAGCCGCATTCTTGAGGCCATTCGTCCCCTCCCTTGACGTCGTCCGGACCGTGCCGGATTTGCTCTTTTTTATTGGAGCTAAACATAGCGGCTACAATAGCCGAGCACAATAGTCTAGGATCAATCGGTTTTCCACCGAGAATGGGCAGCGCAGGGGGGTAGTATTCCAATGAAGCTCAGCACGGACAGGATTCTCACCACCCACGCCGGAAGCATGCCGCGCGGGGAGCCCCTCGGGTCGATGCTGATCGACCAGGAGGAAGGCAAGAGAGTCGATCGCCGGAAGATCGACGAGGTCGCCGCCGAGCGCGTCGCTCACATTGTGAGGAAAGAGGTCGAAGTCGGCATTGATATTGCCAACGACGGCGAGCAGGGACGGGTCGGATTCCAGACCTACGTGCCGCAACGATGGAGCGGCTTTGGCGGCAAGTCGAGCCGTCCATACGGCAAGGAGTTCGCCGAGTTTCCGAAGTTCACCGAACGGATGATGCAGCGCATCCCGAAGACGGGCAGGGTGTTCGACGCGCCCGAGGCGATCGGCGAAGTTCACTACCGAGGCGAAGAGGAGCTGCAGAAAGAGATCGGCCGCCTCAAGCAGCAAGCGACGAAAGCCAACGCGCGCGTCACCGAGTGGTTCATGAACGCCCCCTCGCCCGGCATCATCGCGTGTACGATGCTGAATGCCTATTACGACTCGGATGAAGCCTATCTCGCGGCGATCGCGCGCGAGATATCCAAGGAATACAAGGCCATCGTCGATGCCGGCTATGTGCTGCAGGTCGACGGGCCCGATCTCGCCATGGAGCGGGTGCTGCTGTATCAGGATTTGACGGACGCCGAGTTCGCGGAACAGACGGAAAAACATGTCGAGGCGCTGAACATGGCGCTTGCGGGCATTCCACGCGACCGTGTCCGGCTCCATGTTTGCTGGGGCAATTGGGAAGGACCGCATAACCATGACGTGGCGATGGAGGTGGTGCTGCCGCCGCTCTATCGGGCCAATGTCGGCGCCATCGGTCTGGAGTTCGCCAACCCGCGTCGCCAGCACGAGACCGCGGCGCTCAAGGCGAACAAGCCGCCCAAGGACATGGCCGTCATTCCCGGCGTGATCGATTCAAAGACCAATTTCGTCGAGCACCCCGAAGTGGTCGCCCAGCGCATCGAGCGAGTGGTGGAGGCGATTGGCGACAAGGAGCGAGTCATTGCAGGGGTCGACTGCGGCTTTGGCACCTTCACCGGCTGGGAATGGGTCGCCGAGGACGTGGCGTGGGCCAAGCTGAAGTCCCTTAGTGAAGGCGCCGCGATCGCGTCGAAGCGATTGTGGGGTTAGCGCTCCGCGAAATTCGGGACCCATTTGTCGAGGGAGAAACGTCCGGTTCCGGGTAGCTGGCGGAGCGGGCCGGGCGCCGCGCGAGGGCGGCCCGCTCGAGGAAATTTAGAACGCCACAGGCGGCATTTACGGCTTCCACTCTCGGCGGCGCCGGGCTATAAACGCGGCCTGTCCTTACGCTACGTAATCGTCAGGGGCGGACTCGGCCGAGGCTTCTGAGGGGAAAGTCGCTGGCACCATGAAGCTTTCAGCTCGATCGCTGCTGGCGACGCTCCTGCTTGCCTGCGGATTTGCGGCGTTCCCCGCCGCGGCGCAGACCGTCGTTACGCTGAGCAACCAGTACACCGTTCCGCAGTTCGTCGCGGTGAACGCCGACAAGACGATCTTCGTCACGGATACGACCTACGCGCTCTCCGCCCTGTTCCTGGTGAACGGCGCCTATACGACGCCGCCCACGGCATTCGACACGAATTTCGACGGCCTGTTCAACAGTCCGCAAGGCGTGGCCGTCGACACCGGCGGCGACATTTTCTCCACGACCAATCTGAGTGCTTCGGCCATTGGGCTTTGGGAGTTCCGGCCGCCGGACTATTCCAACATCTTGGCGGTGAGCACGAGCAACGGCGGCGGCGTTGCGCACGGCGTTGCGGTCGATTCCCACGGCAATTTCTTCGTCGCCAATAGCAACGCGGCCGTATACGAGCTACCCGCGCCGTCCTATGGCTTCGCCTCGCTGATCGGGACTGGTCAAAGCGGCGTCGACCACCCGGTGGGCATCGCTTTCGACAGCCAGGATAACCTCTTCGTGGCTGACCAGCGATCCGGCTCGGGCGTGATCCTGGAATTGACGGCGGCCAGCGGCTACTCGACCGTCAAGACGATCACCGCCGGCAACCTGACGCAGCCGGCGGGCGTCGCGGTCGACTCGCGCGGCAATCTTTACGTCACCGATAGCGCCGCCAACACGCTGACCGAGATTCTGGCCCCGGATTACACGACCGCCGCCGTGATCGACAGCACGCATTTCAGCGCGCCCCTCGGCGTGGCGCTGGACGCCGACGACAATATCTTCGTCGTCGATACCGGAAATCATGCGCTGAAGGAGATCCTGGCCCTGCCGGCCGTGACCGCGCTCGCCCCCGCGGCCGGGCCGCTCGCGGGCGGCAACCCGGTCACGATCGCCGGTGTACATCTGACCGGGGCCACCGCGGTTTCGTTTGGCGCCAACGCGGCGACGAATGTCACGGTGGTCAGCGACACGCAGGTCACCGCGACCGCGCCGGCCGGCAGCGCCGGCACGGTCGACGTGCGCGTGACGACGCCGAACGGCCCGAGCATCGTCGCCCCGTCGGATCGATACGTCTATGGGAGCGCACCTGCCGTAAGCGGCGTCAGTCCTTCGAGCGGCGCGGCCGCGGGCGGCTACTCCGTCAGCATCGCCGGGTCAAATCTGGGCGGCGCCAGCGCGGTCTTCTTTGGCGTCACGGCAGCGACGAGCTTCCAGGTCCTCGGCAATACGCTGATCGGCGCGGTCGCCCCTGCCGGCAGCGCCGGGACCACGGTGGATGTGACCGTGACCACGCCGGACGGGACCAGCGCGACCGGCGCCAGCGATCAGTTCACCTACGTGGCGGTCCCGGTCGTTACCGGCGTTGCGCCGGCGAGCGGACCGCAGGCCGGCGGCGTCAGCGTAGCGGTGACCGGAAGCAACTTCACGGGCGCCACGGCGGTGACGTTTGGGGTCGCCAGTGCGAGTTTCACAATCAACAGCGCGACCTCGATCACGGCCACGGCGCCGCCCGGCAGCGGCGCCGTGGACGTCACGGTCACGACCGCCGGCGGCACCAGCGTGACCAGCGCCGCCGACAGCTTCACCTATGTGGCGCCGATCGCGACGCAGACCCTGCTGAGCGCCGCGCCCAATCCGAGCGCCCCCGGCCAGTCCGTCACCTTTACGGCTGCGGTGACGAGCCAGTCGGGCGTCCCGACCGGCAGCGTCACGTTCCTGGACGGCCTCTCGACGCTGGGCGCGGGCAACCTGAACGCCGGCGTGGCGAGCTTCACCACCGCGGCGCTGACGACCGGCGCTCATACGATCACCGCCGCTTATGCCGGCGCCCTCGGGTTCACCGCGAGCACGTCGATTGCGGTGACGCAGAACGTGATCGCGCCGGCGCCGGGCGGATCCACGCGCACCTGGGTGTCGAGCCTCGGCGACGACGCCAACCTGTGCGCGCGCACGGCGCCATGCCTGACCTTCCGCGGCGCGCTCGCCATGACCGCCGCGGGCGGCGAGATCAGCGTCGTCGATCCCGGCGACTACGGCAACGTGCTCATCAACAAGGCGGTCACCATTTCCGGCGAGGACGTCGGCACGGTGGGGGCGCTCGTTTCGGTCGGGACCGGCGTGGAAATCGCGGCCGGCGCCACGGACGTCGTCACCTTGCGCGGGCTCGAGTTCGATGGCGGCGGCGCGGCGGGGGGCTCGGCGGCGGGCGTCCTGTTCACTTCCGGCGGCGGGCTCCTCATCGACCAATGCAGCATCGTCAACTTCCAGGGCGCGGACGCCGCCGGGATCAATTTCCAGCCGAGCAATCCGGCCAAGCTCTGGATCGGCGATTCGCTTGTGTCGAACAACGGCTCGACCGTCCCGGGCAGCGGTCTTTCCGGCAACATCATCATCCAGCCGCAGGCGGGCGGCAGCGTGAAGGCGCTCATCGAACGGGTTCAGGCGCTCGGCGCGACCGGCGCCGGCGTGCGCGCGGACGGTTCGGTCCCCGGCGCCGGCGCGACGACCGTCGTCGTGCGCGATACGACGATCGTCGCCAGCAGCGGCGACGGCCTGGCGGCGGTGAGCGCCGGTCCCGCTGTCTCCATCATGGCCGACGGCGTGACGGCGCAGTACAACGGCGGCTATGGCGTGCGCGCGCTCGGGACCGGGGCGGCCGTCCGGCTGGGCCGCTCGACCGTCACCAACAACAATACGGGCCTCGGCGGCGCAAGCGGCGGCGTGCTCGCCTCCTTCGCCAACAACAGCGTCGCCAACAATCTGCCGGGGGGCGACGGCGCGCCCACGACGACGGCCGCGCTGAAATAGGCTTGACGCGCCGGCGGTCTCGACAGGCGGGCAAGGCCGGAATGTCCAGAAATTGTTTCTCCTGGCCAGAAACAATGGGCGTCTCGTTCGTTGAGGGCGGCGCTGCCATCGCCGTGCTCGCCCTCAAGGTCAAGCCGCCTTCGGCGGTCCCCCCGGGTCCAACAGCCCGGGGGTTTCGCGAGACTTGACGGCTCCGCTCGTCGATGGCCGTTGGACACCAAGTCCTTTTGGTGAGCGAAGCGAAGGAGTCGCGCAGCCCGGACGAATGCTTCGCATTCGCCTAGACTTGACGGCGTCTCGGCGGCGTGGCCCCGCCCGCCCGAAACCGCCATGAAAAGTCACGCCTCCGGCGCGGCTTTCGCGCATAAACGAGACCGGAACCGACGCCATAAATCACTGGCAAAACGTGAGTCCTCCGGCGATCTCGGCGCCTTTATTATAACCCTGCAGTTATTGCGGGCTCCGCCCGAGCGGGGCTCATCTCGCTTGAAGCGATCGAGGAGGACCCCTCGTTTCGCATGGCGCAGCGTTTTTCAAGAACGATGAGAGATAAGGCTCGAACCCAATATACAGAATGGAATTCATGCGACCTATACCGGCGTCGCCCGCATTGCCGTGAACAGACAGGCGACCAGAACAAAGTTGAACGCGGCGGTCGCGAAGAATATGGCTAAGGCCCCGTCGATGCCGCCAATCTCAAGCAGGAGCCCGCCGATCGACGGAGCCGCCGCCTGCGCAATCAGGCTCGGCATCGCGATACGGCCCATGATGACGGGATAACGTTCGGGGCCGAAGATCGCCAGCGGCAGCGTACCTCTCGCGATGCTCTCCAGACCGATGCCGGCGCCATAGAGCACGAGCGCCAGCGTAAGGATCGGGGTTCCCGTCCATAGCGTCGCCAGCCCGGCCGTGACAAGCAAGGTCGCGGCAAGCTTCGTCCAGATCGGATGATGAAAGCGGGCAATGAACATCTCGATTGTCCGCGCCGCCACCTGCGAGGGGCCGACGAGGGCGCCGAGACTGACTGCGGCCGCGAGGGCGAGCCCTTTGCCTTGGAGGATCGTCAACAGATGCACGGACATCACCGTCGAGATGATTGACGCCAGCGTGATGGTCGTCGCCAGCAGCAGGAACAAACCGCTTCGCGGAATGGCCGGCGCCGACATCGCCCGCGGCGCCGCGACGGGCGGCGCCGGCGTTATCGCCGGCCGCCGCGCTTGGCGCGGCAGCACGAACAGGTAGATCGGCAGCGCGACGGCGATTTGCACGGCGGCATAGACGAAACACGCGCCGCGCCATCCCAGGCGCCCTTCGAGGAACGCCGATAGCGGCCAGCAAACCGTGCTGGCGAAGCCGCCGAACAATGTCAGGGTTGTGATCGCCGAGCGTCCGCCCTCGCCAAAGAGACGGCCAAGCGTTGCAAAAGCGGGATCGTAAAGCCCCGCGCCCATGCCGAGGCCCATAACCAGCCACGCCAGAAGGAACACGGGCAAGGAATGCGCAAGCGCGAGGGCTAGGAGGCCCGTCGCCAGCAATCCGGCGCTTACCGCCAGCACGGGACGCCCGCCGCGTCGCGCTATGGCGCCGCCGACGAAAGGCGACACGATGCCCGCCGTCAGCAGGCCCAGCGACAGGCCGCCGACAACCCAGGTCAACGACCAGCCGGTATCGGTGACGATCGGCGCGGCAAGGACGGCGGGAAGGTAATAGCTGGTTCCCCACGCAAAGATTTGCGTGACGCCGAGCGCGGAAATAATGACCGCGCGATTTGGCGCCTTGATGAGCGAGGCGCTTGCGCCGTCGGCGCTACTCACGCAGCCTTCCCGCAACCGCAACCCGATTTTCCGGCGTCCTTCGCCACGGCGTCGGCGGCGCAACAGGCGTCGACCTCGCCAAAAGCCGGGCCGCCGCAGCAGCCAGCCGATTCCGCGCCCGCGATAACCGGCCGGGTCGAACAGACGCCGGTTTCCGGAAGCGCCAGATGAACGTCGTCGGCCGCCGCCATGTCGCCGGCGAGTGCGGCGGCGACAGAGCGCACCTGTTCGTAGCCCGTGAGCAGCAGGAAGGTCGGCGCGCGCCCGTAGCTCTTGATGCCGACCGTGTAGAAGCCGGGCTCCGGATGCGCCAGCTCGCGATGGCCGTGCCGCGGGACCGAACCGCAGGAATGCACGTTGGGATCGATCAAGGGGCCGAGCGCCTTCGTGCTTTCAAGCCACGGATCGAGATCGAGGCGCAACTCGCGCGTCAACGACAGGTCCGGACGCTGACCCGTGGCGGCGATGATCCGGTCGAACGGTCCGATCCAGCGCAGGCCCCCGGCCGTCTCGCCTTTGACGACGATCCTGTCGTATTCCGCAAGCAGCGCCAGCACGGAGAATCCCGTTCGCAGGTTGACGCGTCCGTCGTCGACAAGCGCCTTCACGTCCGCGCCGAGTTCGCCCCGCGCCGGCAGTCGGTCAGCATCGCCGCCACTGAAAATGCGCGCAAGGTCGGCGCCGCGGGTAGCCCACAGGATCGATGCGCGCGGCTCCGTTTTTGCGAGCTGGGCGAGTTCGAGCAAGGCATTGCCGGCCGAGTGGCCCGAACCTATGACAAGCGTCGCCTTGCCGGCGTAGGTAGGGCGGTCACGGCCGAGGATATCGGGAATGCCGTAGGCGATCCGGTCGCGGAATTCCGCTTCGCCCACGGCCGGCAGGCCGCTTGCCCCGATCGGATTTGGCGTCGACCAGGTTCCTGACGCATCGATGACCGCGCGCGCTAGATCGCGGCGAACATCCACGCCGGTATTGACCGATAGGACGAAAGGGCGGCCTTCACGCGCGCGGCTGACGACCTTATCGACTCCATGCCGCGAGATCGCTGTGACGCGGGCATTCGTCTCAACGACGGCGGCAAGCTCAGGCGTCGCGGCCAGCGGTTCGAGATAATCGGCAACCAGCTCGGCCCCTGTTGGAAAGGCGTCGGCCGGCGGCGATCGCCAGCCGCGCCGTTCGAGCAAAGTGCGCGCAGCCGCGTCGAGACAGTAACGCCAGGGTGTGAAGAGGCGCACATGGCCCCAATCGCGCAGGTTGGCGCCCACAGCACCGCCGGCCTCATAGACCTTCACCGGCACGCCGCGCGCGATCAGGTGCGCCGCCGCCGCAAGACCCACAGGGCCGCCGCCGATGACAGCGACGGGCAGGGAGTCGAGGGCGGTTTTTGTCATATTCGATCCTTCCAGCATGATAGAAATTGTCGACAAAAAAGGAACTGCCCCTAAGCGGCAGCCTCGCCTTTCGCAGGCGCGCATTTGGCCTCGACGCAGCATTCGTCGACGAGGAATCCGACCAGGCTGTCCATCGCGGGATAATTGGCGCGGCAGATCAGCGTCGTTACCTGCCTCTCTTGTGTGACCAGGCCGGTCAGGATCAGGCGATGCAGATGGTGCGAAAGCGTCGAGGCGGCGACGCCAAGCTTTTCCTGAAGGCGGCCGACCGGCAGGCCGTCGTCGCCGGCGCGCACAAGCGAACGGTAGACTTGCAGGCGCGTCGGGTTGCCGAGGGCTTCGAGCTGTTTGGCTGCTTTTTCGAGTTTCATGGAAATAGTGTTATGCCCACGTCGATCGCGAGTCAACCATAATTTCTATGATTCTCGAAATAGCTAAGATCGGGCGCGATCCGTCGATAAAGCGAGCGGAGGCGACGCGGTGAAAAACCAGCGCATGACGCCAAGGGCGGCCAGCGCGCCGACGAGCTGCGCGGCGATAAACATCGGCACGTCGCCGGGGGCGATGCCGGAAAAGCTATCGGTCAACGCCCGGGCGATCGTGACGGCGGGATTGGCGAAGGACGTCGACGCCGTGAACCAGTAGGCCGCCGTGATGTAAAGGCCGACCGCGACCGGAATCGCCTCTTGTCTGAAGCGGGACACGCAAAGGATGGTGACGATCAGCCCGAAGGTGGCGACAAATTCCGCGAACCCTTGCGCCGGGCCGCTGCGCGCCTTCACGGCGAGTTCGAACAGCGGCAGCTCGAACATGCCATGCGCTACCAGCGTGCCGATGCAGCCGCCGATAATCTGCGCGGCGGCGTAGGGGATGAATTCGCGCCAGGGATGTTCCTTGCGCAATCCCATCACCAGCGACACGGCGGGATTGAAATGCGCGCCGGAGATCGGACCGAACGCCAGGATCAGCACGACCAGAATGGCGCCGGTCGGCAAGGTGTTTCCGAGCAGCGCGAGCGCCACGTTTCCGCCCGCCAGCTTTTCGCCCATGATGCCCGAGCCGACAACGGTCGCCACCAGCAATCCCGTGCCGAGGCATTCCGCCGCGAGGCGTTTGGTCAGGGAAAATGTCACGCGGTCATCACGCGCCGGCCGTGATCGTCGATGACGCGCTCGCCATCTTCCTTGATGAATTGTCCGCGTTGCGGCGGCAGCAGATCGAGAACGGTTTCCGATGGGCGGCACAGGCGCACGCCTTTGGGCGTGACGACGATCGGCCGGTTCATCAGGATCGGATGCGCGCCGATCGCCTCGAGCAACGCGTCGTCGGTCAGCGACGCATCGCCAAGACCGAGATCATGAAACGGCGTGCCTTTCTCGCGCAGAATCTGGCGCACGGAGAGGCCCGCGCGTTCGAGCAATTGCGTCAGGAGGAGACGCGTCGGCGGGCATTTGAGATATTCGATGATGTGTGGCTCGACGCCGGCGTTGCGGATCATCGCCAGCACGTTGCGCGAGGTTTCGCAGCCGGGGTTGTGATAGATAATTACGTCCATCATGCGACCTCTGGACGGCCGTGCGAAGCGCCCGCCATGTGACCGATCTCGCGCAGCTGGGCTGCGATCGTCATTTTGTCGAGGCTCTTCAGCGGCAGATTGACGAAGGCGGAAATGCGGTTCTTGAGGTAACGACCCGCCAGCACAAACGCCGCCTCCTTTTCAATATCGGTCCCCTCGACGGCGGCGGGGTCTTCGATGCCCCAATGCGCCGTCATCGGTTGGCCCGGCCAGACAGGGCAGGCTTCGCCCGCGGCGCTGTCGCAGACCGTGAACACGAAATCCATTTCCGGCGCGCCAGGCGCCGCAAATTCCTCCCAGCTTTTCGAGCGCATGCCGTCGCTCGGGTAGTCGCTGCTCTCGAGGAATTTGATCGCGAACGGGTTGACCTTGCCCTTGGGCCGGCTCCCCGCCGAGAAGGCGTTGAAACGGCCCGCGCCATCCTTGCGCAGAATAGATTCGGCGAGGATCGAGCGGGCGCTGTTGCCCGTGCAGAGAAACAGGACATTGTAGACGCGCTCAGCCATGAGCTTTCTCCGAAGGCGGACGGCAAGGGGTAAGATCGGCGATCAGCGGCCCGCACAGCTCCGGCCGGCCGCCGCAGCAATCTTTGACCAGGAACAGCGTCATGGCCCGGAAGCGGTCGAGATCGGCGCGGTAGAGGATCGATCGGCTATGCCGCTCGCCACGGATCAGGCCGGCGCGCGCAAGAACCGCCAGATGCGCCGACATGGTGTTTTGCGGAACCTCGATCCGGCGGGCGAGTTCGCCCGCCGGCACGCCTTCCGGCTCGTGCTTGGCCAGCAGCCGGAACGTATCGAGCCGGGTCGGCTGAGCAAGCGCCGCCAGGGCGTTGATAACTTCCAATTTATCCATATATCCAAGATAATGGATTTAACTTCGCCGCGCAACTCAATGCCGTGCGAAAATCGAGAAATTGCTTCCGCTTCGGCGTTTCCCTAAGCGATCTTCCGCGAACATGCGGCGGAGGCCGGCAACGGGGACGCAACGGAAGGGCTGGTCGTCGATGGAGCCTAGTTGAAACCGGAGGCGGCCCAAAGCTTTCTCTGAACCCTGCCGTTGATTTCTCTCTACCGCGTTGACCGGGTTCGCTGCACCTTGCCCCGCGGGCTCGCATTGGCGGCGGGTCTCGTCGCCTCGCGGTTGCGGAAGAAGACGCGGACGTCGTCGAGGGAATCGTGCAGCAATTCGCTCATTCTTTTCGCCGCGACTTTCGGCGAGCCGGCCCGGATGGCCCTGAGGACTTCCGCATGCTGGCGCAATCGGTCGCCGTGGATGCGCTCGGCGCCTTCCCAGCTGAACTTGAAAGTGCATTGCAGCGAGGCGTGGATCAGTCCGCCGAGCGCGGCGAGGAAGGGGTTTTCCGTCGCCTCCAGAATGCCCATGTGAAATTCGAGATCGGCTTCGATGAGATCCCCCGAGCCGTCATGGAAGCGCTCCATGCGGCCATAGGCGCCGGCGATGCGCTCGATCGTCGCGGAGGCGCGCGTCGTCGCCGCCAAAGCCGCCGCCGCCGGCTCGACCATCTGCCGCAGCACATAAAGGTTGGAGATGAACGCCTCGCTCGGCGAGGTCTGCAAGTGCCAGGCGAGCACATCGGGGTCGAAGAGCTGCCATTCCGCCCGCGCGCGCACTCTGGTGCCGACCTTCGGCCGCGCGGCGATCAGCGCCTTGGCCGTCAATTGGCTGTAGGCCTCGCGCAAAGCCGTGCGCGACACGGAAAAGCGCGCGCACATTTCCTCGACATTGGGCAGCAGCGAGCCTGGCGGATAGAGGCCGCTGATGATTTCGCGCCCGAGCGTGCCGACGAGATGCGTCTGGATGCTGCGCTCCGAGGGATCGGCCTCGCGGCCTTGCGGCTCGGGTCGCTGGCTTGCCGGTGGCGTCGATCGCAGGCGGGCACGGCTATCGGGATGTATGGAACGTTTAGAAACCGGCGCCATGCGTCTCCTGCAAAGTCTTAAGTCGCGCTGCGCGCCCTGAGCGATCCTACCAGGAATCGCTGCAGGACGATAAACAGGAAAAGCAGCAGTCCCCCGCTGATCATGATCCAGGCCCCGTTGAGGGAGCCGTTGAAATTGATCAGCGTCGCGATGAGGCCGAGGATCATCCCGCCGAACAAAGTGCCGGCGACGTAGCCGACGCCGCCGGTCAGCAAGGTTCCCCCGAGCACGACCGCGGCGATGGCGCTGAGTTCGGCGCCCTGCCCGGCCAGCGGATAGCCCGACGACGTGTAAAGCGCATAGACCACCCCGCCGAGCGCGCTGTACAAGCCGCCGAGCGCGTATATCTTGACGATCGTGCGGCGCATCGGCACGCCCATCAGCGCCGCCGAGGCGCGGTCGCCGCCGATCGCATAGACGTCGGCGCCGAATTTCGTCCAGTGCGCGATGACGATCCCCGCCGCCAGCGCGACGAGCATGACGATCGCCGAGCTCGCCAGGAAGCCGTCGCCCGGCAGCGGCAGGCTGGCGTCGGCGAAGGCGGCGACGAAGGGATGGCGCAGCGGCACCGCGTCGAGGTTGATCATGAAACAGGCGCCGCGCAGCAGGAACAGTCCGGCCAGCGTAATGATGAACGGCTGGATCTCGCAAAAATCGATGATGAAGCCCTGCAGCGCGCCAAAGCCCGCGCCGAAAGCGATCATCATCGCCGCCGAGGCCAGGGGATGCCAGCCGGCCGCGTCGAGATTGGCCATGACGACGCCGACAAAGCCGATCATCGAGCCGATCGAAAGATCGATGCCGCCGGACAGGATCACGAAGGTCGTGCCGATCGCCGCGATGATGACGAAGGCATTGTCGGCCAGAATGTCGCCGATCACCAGCGTCGAGAAGAAATTATTGTAGAGGAGGCCCCCGGCGACGAACAGGATGAGGAACACCGCGATGGTCGCCGCCAGGGGCAAGTATTTTTCGCTCATTTTCTCCTCCCGGGCAGCACCGACACGACGGCCGCGCGCGCATTGGCCGACTGCAGCAGCAGCACGACGATCACCACGACGGCCTTGACGACGAGATTATATTCGGGCGGCAGGCCGCTGGTCAGGATCGAGGTGGTCAAAGCCTGGATGACCAGCGCGCCGAGGATCGTGCCGCCGAGATAGATGCGCCCGCCCGCCAGCGAGCCGCCGCCGATCACCACCGCCAGGATCGCGTCGAGCTCGATATAGAGGCCCTCGCTTACGGGATCGGAAGTATGGGTGTCGGCGGTCAGGATGACGCCGGCCGCCGCGGCGCACAGGCCCGAGACGAGATAGGCCGAATATTGGATCAGCCGGGCGTTGACGCCGGCCAGCCTTGCCGCTCTCGGGCTGCCGCCGACCGCCTCCAGGAACAGGCCGAAAGCGGTGCGGCGAACCAGCAGCCAGAGCGCCAGGAAGATGCCGGCCCCGACGATCAGCCGCGTCGGGACGAGGCCGATATGGCCGACGCTGAGACCCTGCAGCAGCGGGCTGGTGAAGCTCGGATTGGTGCCGCCGTAGATCAGGTTGATCATCAGGCCGATGCCGCGGCCGGAGACCATGAGGATCAGCGTCGCGATGATCGGCTGGATTTCGAGCACCGCCACCAGCAGCCCATTCCACATCCCGCATAGCAGGCCCGCGCCGAGCGCCAGCAGCAGGATGACGAAATGCGGATCGCCGGCATGGATGCGCCAGGCGATGACCGCGCCGCAGATGGCGATGATCGAACCGACGGAAAGATCGATGCCCTTCGTGCCGATGACCACCGCCATGCCGAGCGCGACGACCGCCGTCGGCATGGCGCGATAGAGAATGTCGATCAGGCTGCCGAACAGCCGGCCCTCGACGATGCGGATGGCGAAGAAGCCCGGCGAGACGAAACCGTCGACGATGAGGATCAGCGCCAGCGCGAGCGCCGGCCAGACCATGCGATGGCGCGCAACCGCGCGCAGACGGTCGGAAAGCGCGGGCTTGGTCGGCGGGGGGGACGGCGCCGGCCTGTTCATGCGCCGGCGATGGTTTGAATGATGCGCTCGCGCGTGGCGTCCGCGCCGCGGATTTCGCCGACCTTCTTGCGGTCCCTGAGCACCACGATGCGGTGGCTGACGGCGATCAGCTCGTCGAGTTCCGACGAGGCGACGAGCAGCGCGAGGCCCTGCGCGCAGAGGCCGCGGATCAGCGTGACGATTTCGGCATGCGCGCCGACGTCGATGCCGCGCGTCGGCTCGTCGAGGATCAGCACACGCGGTCCCGAGACCAGCGAACGGGCGAGGATCACCTTCTGCTGATTGCCGCCGGAGAGTTGCCCGACAGGCTTTTCGGCGTCGGAAGTGGCGATCGCCAGCTTGTCGATCATCTCGCGCGCCAGGCGATCCTGCTCGCGCCGGGACAGCGGACGCAGCCAGCCGCGGCGCGCCTGCAGGGCGAGCCCGATGTTCTCGCGCACGCTGAGTTCGGCGAAGATGCCCTCGCTCTTGCGGTCTTCCGGACAGAACGTCACGCCAAGCCGCAGCGATCGTCCGGGCGAGGGGGCCAAGACGACGCGTCCGGCGATGCGTATCTCGCCGGAATCGGGACGCAGCGCGCCGAATGCCAGCTTGGCGGTTTCGGTGCGGCCCGAGCCGAGCAGGCCGGCAAGACCGACCACCTCGCCGGGGCGAAGTTCGAGGTCGAAGGGCTCCATGACGCGCCGTCGGCCGACGCCCGTGGCGGTGAGGATGGGTTCGCCCGTCGGCGCCGCTTGGAGGTCGGCCGCCGCCTGCTCGACCTCCTGCAACTCGTGCCCGAGCATCAGCGAGACGAGCTGAAGCGGGGGAATCTCGGCGATCGAGCCGACGCCGACGCGGATACCGTTGCGCAGCACGGTGATTCGATCGGCGATCTGATAGACCTGATCGATGAAATGCGAGATGAAGACGATCGCCAGGCCGCGCTTTTTCAGATCGCGCAGAATCCCGAACAGCCGCTGCGTCTCGTTGGCGTCGAGGCTGGCGGTCGGCTCGTCCAGCACGAGCACGCGCGCATCGTCCTCGAGCGCGCGGGCGATCGCCACCAATTGCTGGATCGCCACGGAATAGGAGCCAAGCGGGCGTTCCGGGTCGATTCTGAGGTCGAGGCGCGCCAGCTTCTGGCGGGCCGCCGCGCGGGCGCGCCGCCAGTCGATGAGGCCGAAGCGGCGAGGCTGCCGGCCGAGGGTCAAATTCTTGGTCACCGACATCGTCGGGACGAGATTGACCTCCTGATACACCGCGCCGATGCCCGCCGCGCGCGCCGCGCCGGGAGAGTCGACCCGCACCGCGCGTCCATCGAGCAGGATTTCGCCGGCATCGCCGCGCACCGCCCCGGTCATCACCTTGATCAGCGTCGACTTGCCGGCGCCGTTCTCGCCCATCAAAGCGTGAACCTCGCCGGGCTCGACCTTGAAATCGACGGCGTGCAGCGCTCGAACGCCGGGGAAACGCTTCGATACGCCGCGCAGTTCGATTGTCGCTGTCAATGACTTAAGTCTCGCCGGTCAGACGGAGGGCCAAAGTCTCGTCGCATCTCTAGACGAAACTGGAAGAAAATTCACCAGCAAAATGGATGCGGCGTCTTGCGGGGGAGACGTCACGCAAGACGCCGCAAATCCCCTCTCGTCGCGCGACGCCTCAGTTGGCGGGCACCGCGGCGGTATGCAAGTCAGAGGGGATAACCACCCACTTCGGCAGTTCCTTCTTGTCCTTCAGATAGTCCAGGACGACCGGATAGATATATTTGCCGATCGCCGAGCGCAGCTCCACCGAGGCGTTGGCGTCGCCTGCCGCCAGCGCTTCCTTCATCGCCGGGACATAGTCGACCGAGACCATCAGCACGTCCTTGCCGGGCTTCAGGCCGGCTTCCTTCATCGCCTGGATGGCGCCGAGCTGCATGTTGTCGTTATGCGCGAAGGAGGCGCAGATTCCCTTCAGGTTGTCGGTCGACTTGATGAAGGCTTCCATCACCTTCTTGCCGCCCTCGGTGGTGAAGTCGCCGCTTTGGGTCTTGACGATCTTCATGTTGGGGAAGTTCGAGAGGATCGCCTCGAATCCCTTCTTGCGTTCGATCGCCGGCGCGGCGCCGGTGGTGCCCTGCTCCTCGACGATGTTGCAATTGCCTTTGCTGGCCTGCGCCAGCCAGGCGCCCGCGAGACGTCCCTCGAGGTTGAAGTCGGCGGAGATGCGGGTCACGTAGAGCGACTTGTCGGCGACGTCGACGTCGCGGTCGGCCAGGAACACAGGAATGCCGGCCCGCTTGGCTTCCTGCAGCACCTGGTCCCAGCCGGTGACGACGACCGGCGCGATGATGATGGCGTCGACCTTCTGGGCGATGAAGGCGCGAACCGCCTTGAGCTGCTCTTCTTCCTTGCCTTGCGCATCGGCGAATTTGAGATCGATGCCTTCCTTCTTGGCCTCTTCCTGCATGTCCTTGGAAAAGGCCGGGCGCCAATCGCCTTCGTCGCCGACCTGCGAAAATCCGATCGTCACCGCGAATGCCGAGCTGCCGGCGAACAGCAGAGACGCCCCTAATACCGCGCCGCTAAGCCACGTCCTAACCATGCCAAATCCTCCCATTGGGCCGATTGTCATTGGGCGATGCGACGCCTCGGTCGCTCGTCGTCCAACCGTCGAGCTTGGCTCGATAAGTATTATAATAACAAGAATGCGCCAGACGTCAACGAAGCATCCGAACGCGCGTCTTAGGGGACCGACGGGGCCCTGTCTTTCATCGATCTAGGATGGGCCCGGCGACATGACGGCGCCGGCGGCGGCTTTGCGCGCAGAGGCCGCAATCCCGCGCCCGCTCGGCTGACTATGGCTCGAGGTCGCCGTAATCGTGGACGTATTCGCCTGGCGCGAATCGACCGATCGCCTGCGGCCACGCCATGCCCGGCCAGAGGTAATCGACGCGCCCGAGGGCTGGCCGGTAGAGCGCGGTGTAGACGGTCGCAAACCGGGCTTTGCGGCTGTGGAGGGGCGCCTCGAAGAAGCGCGACGTGAGCTCGGATAGCGTCGCGCCGGGATTCGCCAGCAGTGCTTCAATGGCTTGCTTGCGCTCCACACTGCGATTCGCGGCGGCGGCCTGCGACCAGGCGATCGCCTCCTGGTGGTTCGTGCAGGCGAGCGCCTGCGTCACGGCGGGAGCGCGATCCGGCCCGAGGAACAAGGTCGCATGATTTCCCGAGCGGTCGAGCAGGACCACGTTCTGCGACAGAGCGACGGGAATGCGGCTTAAGGCGGCAACCGCCTCGTCCACCCCGCGGCACGTCTCCAGCACGTAGCGCAGCATAAGGATGATCGAGAAGCCCTTGCCCTGGGCGGGGCTGCCGCCGAACGCCAGGCTCGCCACCAGCCCGTCCTCGTTCATCCCGTCGAGACATCCGCCCCAGGGGCGCTGGGCCTTGGCGATCACCTCGCGCCCGAACCAACGGGTGGACTCGAAACGGTCGGAGACGATGTCGAGGGGAAAATCGTAGTTGCGCACCAGCGCTGGGCCGCCTTCGCCAAGCCAGACGGCGTGACTGCACCCGTGCCGGACGGGCGGCGGCCGATAGTGGCTCAGCAGGCAATGGGCGAAATCGTCGTCGCCGACGAGGGCACAGGCCTCATCGTAACGTGGCGCGAGCTCGGGCATGTGCCGGAGCAGCGCGGCCCGGCACTCCGCCGCGCCCGGCGGCAGCGCGAGGCCCTGCCCTCGATACCAGCGCTCGGCTTCGTCTCGGCCCGCGAGGAACCGCGCGAGCCACGGTTCGCCCGGTTGATCTTCCCTCGCCGCCACGAAGCGCTTGCGCATGAGAGGAGGCTAGGTCAAAGCCTTTCGCCCGGCAACGAGGCGGACGGGCCGCTTCCAGCTCTTTGCGGCCGTCGCCCATTTCGCGCCGGCCCGGCCGTCATGACAAACGCATTCCGCGCTCCGTTTCGATCTGGCGTTTCCAGCGGCTTCTCAGCTCGCTGAGGCGACAGCCGTGGCGCTCGTCGAGAAATTCGGCGGCGAGGATGCGGTCCGTCCTGAAATGCCGGAAATCCTGACGCAGCTCGCACCAGGCCGCCAGCAGGCGCACCGTCTCGGCATAGCCGATGATCACCGGCCAGATCGTGCGCTCGCTGTCCTGCGCCTCCTGGTTCCGATAGCGGATGCGTATCTTGCGCCCGCCGCGAATCCATAGACGGGCCTTGGCGATATCGAGGCCATCGAGGGTCCGCACATTGCCCGGCGGCGCGCCGATGGTCGGCTCGGCGATGAACGGACGCAGGCGTTCGGGCACCGCCGCGCCGATCTTGGCGATGAGGTCGCGCGCTGCGCCGGCCAGCACCGGGTCGCCGCGCTCGGCCACCCATTGCGCGCCAAGCACCGCCGCCTCGATCTCATCGGGCGTCAGCATCAGCGGCGGCATGTCGAAGTCGCGGTCGAGGACGTAACCCAGCCCCGCCTCGCCGCGGATCGGCACCCGTTGTCCGATCAGATCCGCCATATCGCGGTAGACCGACCGTTTCGACACTTCGAGTTCTTCGGCCAGCCTGCCGGCGGTGACGGGCCGGGTGTGGCGCCGCAGGATCTGGATGATCTGAAACAGGCGGTCGGCGCGGCGCATGGCGATCTCCCTGCTGACATAATGCTGTCAGCAGGCCCCTGCCACAAGCCGGCCAACGCCGCATCCGTGGCGCAAGGATCGAAGGAAACAGATATGATGAATTTCGTATCGGTGCGGGTCATCGCCAGCGACGTAAGCCGTCTGGTCGAATTCTACGAAGGCGTCACTGGCCTCTCAGCGACACGCTACACAGAGGACTTTGCCGAATTGGCGACGCCCGCCGGCGTGCTGGCGATCGGCAGCGAGCGCACCGTGGCTTTGTTCGGGGCGGGGTCGGCGCGCCCTGCCGACAACCATAGCTGCATCCTCGAGTTCCGCGTCGAGGACGTCGACAAGGAATATGCAAGACTGCAGAACGTCATCACCGAAGTTGTCCAGAAGCCGACCACCATGCCCTGGGGAAACCGCTCCTTGCTGTTTCGCGACCCCGACGGGAATCTGATCAATTTCTTCACACCGGTCAGCGCGGCGGCGATCCAGAAATTCAACCGTTAGAACAGGGTTGAGCAGGTCGTCCGCTGGAGCCTACCGCGTTGCAGTTGAATCGTAGCGCCTGCGCTCGGCGCCGAATTCGCTATTGCGCCATTGTTCGCATGCAGGCCATTTTTTTCATCCCTTGAATCTTGTCAAGGACGGCCCGAAAGGGCCGCCGCCTTCGGCGGTCGTCCGAAGGACGATCCTCGACAAGATTCAAGGGATGAAAAACGCTCCGCCATGCGAACGATGGATCAGACTCGACCACTTTCCCCTCGTTGCATCGCCCGTTAGAACAAACGCCCGCCGTTGGGCGCCGGCAGGCTTGGGCCGATCAGCACGACTTCGCCGCTCTCGTCGGGAAAGCCGAGCGTGAGCACCTCGGACATGAAAGGCCCGATCTGCCGCGGCGGAAAATTGACGACGGCGGCGACCTGGCGTCCGACCAGCGCCTCCGCCTCGTAATGCCGGGTGATCTGCGCCGAGGATTTCTTGAGGCCGATGACCGGGCCAAAATCGATGGTCAGCCGATAGGCCGGCTTGCGCGCCTGCGGAAAAGCCTGCGCCGAGACGATCGTGCCGAGGCGGATGTCGACCTTCAGGAAATCGTCGAAATTGATGAGCGGCGTCTTGTCGACGGGTTCCATGCGGCCTCGAATTGAAAGGAGCTAAGCTCGATCGTTCATTGCTTGGGCGTCGCGCTTCGTCAAGCCGGGCGCGGAATGGGCGCGGGATTCCTCTCGCTTGAGCCTGCCATTGGAGGCGGACTTCCTCATTGTTTGCTTGGCGGAGCGGTGCGCGAAAGGAATTCGAAGTCAAGGACGCGCAATTGCGCGCCGCCTCCGGCGGCGACCGCTTCGCGGTCGTCCTGTCCGGGTTCAAACACATGTGAGACGGGCGCTTGAGTGAAGGCGAGGGGTCTCCGAAGCTGAGAGTTGCGAATCAACCAACTCCAGGAGACCCCTCATGCAGGTTTTTGGCCTGCCCGGCCAC